>Ga0209367_1008263_pt1 | contig 14235 bp, 9 predicted proteins | sample WorMetLIZISLAND2_FD_187412 | JGI IMG/M metagenome (GOLD analysis project Ga0209367, IMG submission 187412) | Marine gutless worms symbiont microbial communities from Max Planck institute for Marine Microbiology, Germany - Olavius geniculatus... ... | reverse complement strand
CAATATAACACTGATCTTATATACTCCTCTTCGCTACGTTAGGAACGTAACGCGCGAGGAGTAAAAAGAAAGACTGACGATAAGTAAAATAACAAAAAAAAACTTGGAAGTCAGCGCACTGACCTTGTGTTCACGGTTGATGATGTCACTAAGACGGCGAACTTCAGCGCGCTGACTGAGCAGTGCTTTGGCTTGCTTTGTGTGACGTCGATGATCCTCCGCCAGATGGCGCTCAAACTGCAGCGTCTGCCGTCTCGACATATCGTCAGTTCTACCGCACACACAACCCACTCTTTACTTATTTATTTAGCCGACGTATAATCATTCATAGCCCCGTAAGCGACTCACCAGCTTTTTTCTCGCTCGCTCGTAGACAAATCTCGCTCGAGAAATTGCAAGGTTCCATCAGAAAATTTCAAGTCGATGCTCAAAGTTCTGCAAAATACAACAGGGGATTACTTTTTGTCGCACCCTGTATATATTGAGTAGTTTTTTCATAACTTCGTGAATGATAAAGGAGATTATGATCTTTATTAAATCACATGGAAGTCGATTCCATAGTTGGCTTCTTTTAAATTTAAGTGTGTGATACTCAAGGTAAAAGCGATTGAGGTCTCCCTAAACATCGGGGGGAGGGGGATCGAAAAGTCAAAACTTCAATAGCTGAAATTTACGATTAATGCTGAAATATGACAATTTTAGATGCATATTGTCTTTGTCTATTTCCAGTCATTTCGGCGCAATTCACTTTTTAAATGTTCTCCGCAGCATAAAACGCAAAAATCACTAATAAACCCCTTGCTCTAAGTTTCAAGGTTGTTCAAGGTCGCTGATTTTAATGTCGATCAAAAGGACACAAGAACACAAGTCACAACAGCAAAGTAAGTTGTATAATATGCTTATGTATAATAATGTGAAAATGTGTAAAATATTACGAAAACATCAACCTAAAATTAGCTCCAGGTGAGCAACGACAAACCGAAGTCTACTAAACTAATATAAGCCTATATATTTAGCCACTTAAAACATGTCTTGCATGTCCATGTCCGTTAATTTCACGTCCGTCAATTTCATGCCTGGACATTTTGATGATCCGTCATTTTCATGTCCGCCATTTTCAGCGCCCCCGGTCACCCATCCAAGTGCCCGGCGTTGGATAACCACTACACTAAGTCGCCACCTAAAAAGTGACCTAAAAAACTCAAAACGATCACAACAGCAAAACGAAAAAAAATAATAATTACTTTTTATAAGCCTTGTCCACATCCCGAATAGTTTTGTAAGAAGTGCGTATCAGATCTCGGTATGTCTCACTGTCGAGCGTGCAGCATGATGGAGGTCAAGAATTCAAAAATTCAGAAAATTCAAAAATTTTAGCCTAACCTAAATACTGTGTGCGTTATTGACAGAAGAAACCTCAGAGATATTCGTTTTTCACAAAGCACCGATAAAGCCATCTGCAACTAGAAATACGTTCTGTGGAACGAGGTATCTGTCCCATTGCCACGCTATATATAGCCTAAGGGGGGTAGGTGCAAACAGGGCGCAATTATCTTTCACGGGGGCCGAGTTGCAGTCAATTTTGTCCCAAAAATCGTTGCCATGGCAACAAGGGTCGGCAGGGAAAAAATTCAAATGACACCATCGGATAGCGCGGGCCCGAAAATAGAGGGTAGGTGAAAACAGGGCGCAATTATCTTTCACTGGTGCCGAGTTATAGTCATTTCTGTCCCAAAATTCGTTGCCATGGCAACAGGGGTGGGCAGGAAAGAAATTTTAACGACACCATTGGATAGCCCGGAACCGAAAAAGGGGGTAGGTGAAACAGCACGCAATTATCTTTTACGGGGACCGAGTTATACTGCTTTGAAGTATCCATAGGCCGTAATGCAAATTTTTAAAAATTTGGGGTAAAATAGGGGAAGGAGTTATCAGATTTTTATGCCAAACAAACTCGATCTTATTTTTCGGGCCCCGAATCACTGTGCAACATTTCATTAAAATTGAATCAAAATTGCGGCGTAGGAGTGTTTACAGACAGACTGACAGAATGACATAAGTGATTTTATAATCTGTCCCATGTTATGCTATAGCAGTGGGACAAAAAAACAAGAAATTTGAGCTAATGCTCACGAGACGCGCAAAAGCCTATAGCAGTTCCGGTTCAGCAGTTTAGCCTAGCTGAAAATTGGGGTGTTCACGCTAAGTTAATATACAAATAACAAATTCTCTATCTGGATCGCATAATGATAGTTCCAATGCGCCACCTTGTGAATGATATAGACTTGTGTCGCAGCCCAAAATCGCCAAAAATCCATAAAACCCTCAATTTTGGCGTTCAAGGTCATTCAAGGTCATTGAATTTGTCGCCAATCGAGAGCCAGTGTACGACTTTCTATTAGTGATCAATAGTAACCTAGACCCTATCTCGCACCGCTACTGAGATACAGCGACTTATTGGCCAAAAATCGCAAATTTTCCCTACCCCCTCTCATTTAGTGCCGTCGTTCGGGGTGACCCCCTTCGAATTTATGAAAACGCTTAACGGTTCCTGAAACTAGAGTCTTCCAGGCAGCCGACGGTGAAGATTTGGTGATTCTAGCTTCCACCGCTTTTGACTGATCCACCCGTGTGACAGACAGACGGACAGACGGACAGACAGAATTGCGAAGGTTAAGACGCGCTGAAAACAGTAGCTGCTTTCGCGCGTAAAAATTACGATAGTCTGCAAACCGCGCAGTTTACATCTGATATTGCGTCATGTGTGTGGCGTCGCTACGTGGCAGCCGCGTTTTCTGCGTTCGTCAGACCACCCACCAGATATTGTCGCATTTGTCGCACCTGACACAATGTCTGTCGTGGTTTCCAGACAGTCATACATAGTTTGTCATGACTTGTGGTTTTATTTTTGGACCTTGAGGATTTTTACTTAATACTTAGGCCACGTTAAAGAAATTGTAATGTAATGTAATACTCAGCACACTATAAACTAAACTGAAGATCACTGCGGTGCAATGGGAAAGAATGAACTACAAGTAAATAAGTTGGTCTTAAGTAAAGACAGCTAGAACAAATATAAAACTCGCATAGAGGTCATGAATACCTTTTGCGCCCTAAATGACAAAAATATTTTAATGCTAAAATTAAAAAACCAAAATGGCTCTAGTTCAAGTGTGTCAGTTTTACCGTAGATCATATTAATAACGAGTAACAAATTAACAGTACTGCATCAAAGTAAACTGCAAGACAAACCAATACATGACATGACATTTTATGCGGCTGTCCTCCAAAAGTTGCGCTCCTAACCCTAACTGTAAACTGGCATCACAGTTACTGCTGACCGGAGAAACATCCACACCAATTTAAGTTGTCCCGTTTATTTTCGACTTAGGAGGCCGTACGGGACAAAGAAAAAACAATACCAGTAGTGTGGATGGCCGCATAAAAAAGCACTAGGGTGAATATGAGGTGAATATTGAATAAAAGTATAGCAAGGATATGGCGACAGGTTTTCAAGTTGCGTTCTCTGGACAAAAAACCTGAGGGCAGCACGGCAGACGTCGGCGTTCACTGAAGCCATGTACTGAGAAACAAGAGGACTGCGGCCGAACACGTTGAATGCCATTCGCACGAACTGAGGCCCAGCGCCAATAGCATGAGACTAAACAATGCATTTCACAACAGACAGTGGCGTCACCAAGATTCGGTGCAAGGAGGACACGAAGTCGACAGAAAAATAACTCAACGGTGAGTTAACAAAAAAAAAAAGAAATTCATGCAATAAACAGTAACGAACAGGCCAGCATACACAGAATAAGCTTTTATTGTTTTCAACTCCACGTAGAATCAAATGTCAGAGTTTGTATGGCTCTGAAGTAATCCAAACAAGAAGTTCAACTGTCGCTAGGATAGCCGCGACCGCACTGGTTGTCAGTAACCTTCAAGGTCATCCAAGGTCGATGATTTTCATTTCATTTGAAAGCTAATATGCTACTTCCTATTAGTGACCAATAGCAACCTAGGCCATATCTCGCACCGTTTAGTCACAATACATCCGTGACAAACAGAAAGACGGACAGACGAACGGACAGACGACGACAACCATGACAACAGCTCGACCGTTACTAAACTACGGTCGGCAAAAAAGTTAAACAGTTAAAAGTCGACTTACACTAAACATAATGCATGATACTTAAGCTAAAATAATTAATTTGTATAATCAAACACTACAACATTTAAAAATCCAACGAATATAAATTTGCAGAATTAAAACATGCTTACGTAACTATTTCTTTCTAAAAGTTTCGATTAAAACTAGTCGTCTTTAAATATCACAGGCTGAACGGTAGTTCAAGCCCTGTGTTAACGGCGACTTCTCTTTCTTATGGGAAAGCCAAAAATTCGACCCCCCCGCAGAATCAAAACCCCTGATCGGATTGAGATAAAATTTGGCACGGTTGATTACGTCGGCGAGGGACCCGTCACGCAAAATTTTATGCAAATCCCTCCAAGGGGGGCTTCTCGGCAAATGGGTGAAATATACGCAAAATTTTTATTTTTATATGCCTTTTTTTCTTCAACGCACCTACAGGTCAGACCTCTTAAGAGATTTTTACACTTATTACGCCAAACGACGCGGTTCTGCACAAGAAAATGTTTTTGGGGTTAAAAAATATTCAATATTTAACCTATTTATTTGCAAAAAAAAACAAAAAAATTACAATGGTGCCTATGGGAAAAATTAAACAATTCTTTAAACGGTCATAACTTTGGCTGTGTATAAGATAGATTCGTAATTTTTGGTTCTAGTGTATGGTTTTCAGGGATGGCCAATCTAACAGTGTCATTCAATTTTACCCCGGACCCTCCCTGGTTGCCATGGCAACAAAATTTAGGACAAAATGGGCTATAACTCGGCTTGTGTAAAAGATATCTGTAAGATTTTTGCATCTATAGGGGGGGGTTTCAGAGATGGGCCACTGAATGCGACCAATCGCATTTTCCCCCGATCGACCGTGTCACCCCCGTTGCCATGGCAACAAATTTTATGACAAAACTGGCCATAACTCGGTCTGTATAAGAGATATCTGCGAGATTTTTGCGTCTATAAGGGGATTTTCAGGGATTTGTGATTTTTGCTGTTTTCGATGTGCGAGTTTTTTTAATGTTGCCGTTAACAAGTGTATAAACTGATGTTTTGTACATTTATGTAATGTAAAAGCTAAAATTGAAGCCGTACACCGGTTTCAGCTACGAGGTATCCGACGAAATCGCCAGCTGAAACTTTCATCTAAAACAATCATTAAATTTTCCATCTTTTAAACAGTGAGCATGTCAATTATGGGACTTAATTCTCGCTTCCGGCTGCCGGCTGAATTCCTTCTAATTCGGTGCGGTTTTCCGTCATCTCGCCGACTCGTTACATGCAGACGACTTGAGTCTGTGTCTTCTCCGTTGGTTGTTTTTGACCTCGTCTGATTTGACTCTGCAAATCCAGTCTGAATATGTGAATATTTAAAGTGCACAATGTCAGCCAGTGGCTGAATCTGAGTCACCACAGCTTTTACGCTACTCAAAAGATCAACCCATCCCAAAGCTACGGAGCGTCACCTGCCATACGTAATCACACAGTGCTACCCACAACCTGACACAAATGAACGTGTGACGCCTTAACCCCCCCCCAGTTAAGCAGGCTCGAATCATTGAATGCACCTACCCCGGAAAAATAGAGGGACGAGTTGTCGTTGGCGGCTGGTAATATATTGAGATGGCTCACCTGTCCGCAGAAAGTCCTGTTAAAAACGTGAGTCCAAAAACAAGTGCAAAGGCTTGATGTGGTCCAAAGGCCTTTAAGTCCAAAAACATCCAAGTACTAACTGGGACTGGCGTACGGCAACTACCGGTACGCTGATCGGCTGATTAATAAGTTCGTATATCAGGTGTATCTTCGTGTATCAAGTGTGGCTCTGTAGTCTAACGGTAACGTGTTGGACTTGTAATCCTGAGGTCACTCAGAGGCGCAGGTTCGACTTCGCACCGGGACACTGCCGGGTAACGACCTTAGGCAAGTTGTTCACACACATGTGCCTTTGTCACCAAGCAGTATAATTTAATACCGGCTTCACCGCTGGGACGTAAACCGGCACACCGCGCGATACACTGGCCCCGTATCCGTGGTCTCGCAGTGTAAAAACTGGTGTCTGGCTGAGGGCCTTAGGAAACGGAGATCAGCGCTGCCCTATGGGCCGTAAGGCTCGGGAAGGACTTCACGTTTTTACGTTTACGTTTTACGTATCAGGAAGATGATTAAAATTATTGGTCCGATCAGCATACATACAACTTTACATTATGCAGTAGTGTCTCAAGTGCAAAGTACAATGCTACTTGACTACACAGCGTTTAAATATCTTTTTTACATAAATGGAGGTTTAAATTCCCAAACCCCTCACTGTCCCACGCGTCTGGGAACCGAACTGATTGAACAATTGGCACGCTGCTGCCTGCCATGAAAATAAAGCAATTTAAGTTGTGAAACAGAAAATTATTACTTTACGTCAACGGCGTCGTTGGTTTGAAAAAAGTAGCAGAGGCATGGAAATTGCAATTTTCTGTCAGTCACTGCAAATTTCCTACCGAGAAAATTATGAGTGCTCAAAATTTCAACTTTGCGATAAAACTTCCCCCAAAATGGAGGTTTTGATCCAGCTTAAAATTTTGCCACAATTCCCCCTGCCACGACGCTATGTGCCCCCTGCGTGACGTCAGTATGCATCAGTCACGTCACAAGCAACGGAACGAACTTCCAAAGTTGTACTAAATACAGTCTCAGCTTTTTCTTTACAATACGTACCACACAAAAAGCTAATAACCAGAGCTGATAAAATTGCGTATCATAAGAAAATAATTTTACGTTGTGTTTTGCGATTCTCGGATTTTGCAAGCAGTTCTTTCCGCAACTGAACGTCAGCCGGTTCCAAAGATTCAAAATTCCACATCAACCACGAGCGCGGTGTTGGACGAATACCTACCACCACAACAACCAGCACATCAAGCCTTGCTCGCAGCCTACATTGTTATCTGTAAGCTTACTGTATGGCTTACATTCAGATCTTACATTCAGATCTACAATCTTAGACTTATACTAACAATAACAAGTAATTTGAGCAAAGCTCATGAGACGCGCGACAGCCTTAGCAAATCGTGTTCGCAGGTTGTCCAAATCCATTTCCAGCCATGTCGGCGCAATTCACTCTTGAAATGTGTGCCACAGTCGAAAATTGCTATAAACACTAGGACCTTCTATTTTAGGAGTTCAGAATCATTCGAGGTCATCAATGTTGACACCATTAAAAAGCTCGTCACTAGTGCTTGTTACGATAAGCAGTATGTCTATTTCTGCAACTTTTTTCACGCTAAAATAGCGAGTAGCTCTGAAATAACCACTTTTTAGGGGGGGGTAGCCGTCTTTGACTGGAGTCTCCGCAGGCCTCCTTCAACCTAGGGTGTCGATACTTAGACTGCTGAAATCGGCGTTTAATACGGAACATTGCATATGCAGGTCGTCTTGGTCCATCTCCAGCCTTTTCGCTGCAAGTCACTGTTAGAATGTGCGTTGCAAGCCGAAATCGCAAAAAAAATTAACCAAAAACCCTCTTTTGGGGGTTTAAGATCAAGCAAGGTCATCGACGTTAATAAATCTAAAACCCGTCACTAGTGCTTGTTATGATATGCAGCACGTCTGTACATATCTGCAACCGTTTTCACCCTATACGAGCCAATAGCAGCAAAATAACGTTTTCTAAGGGGTACCCCTCTTTGACGCCCTCGTTCGAAGAAAACCTCTTCACCTAGGGACACGAAATTTTGTCTCGATAAACTAAAGTCCTTGGGGCAGCCCATGGTGAAGATTTCGTGATCCTAGCTTGCACCGTTTTGATACAGATCACGAGTGTGACGGACGGACGGACGAACAGACAGACGGACAGACGGACGCCCAGACCATAGCTAAGACGCGCGAAGCATTCTGCTGTCGCGCGTAAAAATGCAGTATAGCCTACGTAATCAATGTAATGCCAATAGCCCTATAACAATCTGCCAGAATATATCTATAAGAAACTGGTCAGAATGCTTAAAATTTTGGCACCATTATTTTCAAGCAGGCTACAAATTGTTTCAGATTTAATCTGGAGCAACTGTTAGAACATCAATATGAACAAAACAAAGTAGAACTAGAAATTTGGGGCAAAGCCCAACGTGAGTCCGCCCGGCGCCCTAATTTCAATTGGGGAAAAATTGGGGAGGACGGAATTTCCTCTGTAGTAAAGTCACGTGGCCTGCACTCAAATGCATTAGTATACGCAGAACGCCCAATGTTGACATAGGGTGGGTCAACATGCACTCCTAAAAGTTTTTTGTTAGTGGACCAAAGTTCACAGATTTTTTGTGTTCAACGCGGGATGAATTACCCTTGATAACGCCGATGACCGCTTGTCAATATCTTTATGCGTTCCAGAGATATTCGCGGTCAAACTCGAAAGTTGTCCTAAATCGCACCGAATTTTGGACGTTTTTTGCTCTCCAAAATTTTGAGGGGGCGGCGTCCCCCAAAAGTTGTACTTGCGTTAACACCCCAACCTAGAAGCACGTCACGTGGCAAAGTATCATGGGACTACTCCAACTACCGGCAAAGTTATAGAGGTGCATTTACTAAATTATAAGCCTTTTTACCCCTTCCCCTTCGAAAAAAATTGTAAGGGGGACCCCCGTGTCCGGTGGGGGTGCGCTAGTAAGACTTGGTCATTCTCTAGCGCGTGTAAAAATTTGGGGGCGCAGCACTCCTTGGGGGCCGAAATATGGCCTTTTGAAAAGTCGATTTGTGTGAGTACGATTTCACCGCTCAATCTCCGTGACAAGTGGACCAATGTTCACCCAACTTTAATCACCCAACGCGGGAAGAATCGCGGTACAAAACCTCCTAGTCCGATTTTGAATCTTCATCCGTTCCGGAGATATTCGCCGCCGAACTTTGAAGTCGACCGACATCGAGCCAAATTTTGCATGTTTTTGCATGTTTTGGCCCCTAAATTTTTTCAGGGAGGCTCCCCCGAAATTTTGGACCGGGATTATAAAACTAACACAGCTCCGAGCATCGTGCAAAATTTCGCGGCGATCGGAACACGGAGCTCGGAGATTACGCGAGGGGAAAACAGAATAATTGCCAGCAAAACATAAGCCCTCCCCGAAAACTATCGTTTCCGGGCGGACTAATAATTAAGACGACATTATACATGCCAGTCATCCATTCGTGAACAACATTCACGACGCCATCTTTGAAATGTTCGTCAAAGCGTAAAAATGAATCGCTGAACGACTTGCAGAACGCGACGTAAACCGCTTGAGATATCAGCATCGGAATACTCTATCAACACAACGATCACTCCGATATTTCAATACGAACAAAATCGATGACATTTCGTCATTATTATCATGAGCATAATCATGGTTTAGCGTCCACTAACAAATTTCAGGTTAACTCAGCCTGGCCATCCCTCCGTGGGTAGACGCAGTGAGTATCAGCAAAAGCTGGGGCGTAAACAAGCACACCGTGCGATGCAGTAGTCCCGTATCCGTGGTCACCCCACAGTGTAAGCTGGTGTCTGGCTGAGGCTCAGAAACGCACGCTTGGAAAACAGAGATCAGTGCCACCCTTGGGACGTTGTCTTGGAAAAAACTTCACGTTCACGTTACTTGCAAATAAAGCAGCAGATATAACAAGTTTAACAGCAGTTGTAAAATTAAATAAAAAAAAAAGTATTTTCCAAAATTTCTCAAAAGTGCTTGTGTGTGTTACCGGGAGTCGATTTCAATCAAGCAATCAATCAATAATGTCAAGTTTAGGGCGCCGTAAGTGAAATAAAAACACAACAAGGACGCCTAACAGCCAGAACAACCGTAAGAACAAAGTAAGCAAAATATCACGGATTAAACGCCACATTAAAAAGATGTGTTTTTAGATTTTTCCTGAAACAGTCAGCAGAGTCGATTGAACGAATGTAGAATGGCAGACTGCTGCTTTATTTTAGTTCGGTTTACATTTGCTCAGTGTTACATAGTGTAGTTTAGTTTAGTCGCGTATTTCCTGCAGCGTTATGATTTAGTATTTGCTTATAGCAGTGTTTGATGCACGGTTGTTGCGTTTCAATAAATCAGTCGGTCAGACTGTTCCACGCACGCACGGGGCGCTGCGACAGCGAACGCCCGATCTCACACCGTGTGCACGGTCAGTCTGCCACGGTCCTCGACTCAGCTGATCTTACCCTAAAAGTCTTACGAATACAATCTGCCGATTACTACACAATGAACAAGAAGTTAGAGCTAATGCTCACGAGACGCGCGAAAGCTTACAGCAGTTCCGGTTCACGTTAAGTTAATATACAAATACCAAATTCTCTATCTGGATCGCATAACGATAGTAGCGTGGCGCCACCTCGTGAATGATATAGACTTGTGTCGCAGCCCGAAATTGCAAAACAAATCCATAAAACCCCCTATTTTGGCGTTCAAGGTCATTCAGGGTCATTGAATTCGGCGCCAATCGAGAGCCAGTGTACGACTTCCTATTAGTGATCAATAGTAACCTAGGCCCTATCTCGCACCGTTACCGAGATACAGTGACTTATTGGCCAAAAATCGCACATTTTGCCCACCCCCTCTCATTTAGCGCCCTCGTTCGGGGTGACTCCATTCGAACTTATGGAAAAGCTTTACGGTTCCTGAAACTAGAGTCTTCCAGGCAGCCGAAGGTGTAGATTTGGTGATCCTAGCTTGCACCGTTTTTGCCTGATCCACCCGTGTGACAGACGGACAGACAGACGCACGGACAGACAGAATTGCGATGGCTAAGACGCGCTGAAAGCAGTAGCTGCTTCCGCGCGTAAAAATAATCTAAGCATGATAAATTTCCTGTAAATTTTCCCCCGAAACTACCTTTATGAAAGTCTCCTGGAAATGTGGATGCCTGACGGATGACAATAAGTGCATGAAGTTCTGTGCAATGCGAGAGAACAGCTTCTGTTGATCGCCGGGATTGGGCTGCCACGCGTTCTGGAATACCCACCAAACTGTATCCTTCAGCCAGACAATCATTTCAACATACAGTCTCTTGCTACAGCCAAAGCACAACAGACAGTACAGCAAACAGAACAGTGTGCACACAGGGTGGGCAAAAAATGGCACTTGACCCTTTTGGGATTACAGTTTTTCCCTTGCTACATTTATTAGACTTGCAGTTTCTGTTTACCCACGCATCATTAACAAATGTTAATGTCTTTTTTGTGTTTTTAACTGCACTCCTGCATGACTTCATAATAAATGTATTAAAATAACGTCGTTCTTCGTCTGCCAATCTAAAACTGTTTCAAACAAATTCTGTTTTTTGTGACTAAATTGTAATCTGGTGACGATGGTTGAATACAATAATGACAAGCACCATTTAATTTACAATCTGCTTGTGAAGAAACACTGGCGTTGCGAAAGAATTATGAAAACGTTTTCAAATAAACCAGCACACTTTAACTATAAATAACTAATAGAAAATGCTGAAATTGTTCAAACAGCATAAATATACGGTATTTTGTAGTTTATACGGCACTATATTAACGTTGTTGAAAAAGGCGTCATTTTTTTGGCCCACCCAGTAAACAGCAGGATGGGACAGTAAAAGTGCGTTCTTACTGATTAGAAATTATTTACAAAAATGTGCTATATAAATTGTTATTGGACATTGACATTGCGGCCAACGAGCACTTATTTTATGCAATCGTAATACCTGTAAAATTGCCTGCGACTGCAAAGAGTAAAACCATTTTTCGACATGTTGCAGGTAGATCTGCAATGAACACGGAAAAAAATCACATTCAGCTGTTGACAAATTAAGTCAACTTTGGTAGTAAAACTATGGGTATCAAAATTGCCAGCGTGTAAACACAAATAACAACATTTATTGTGTAATTAAAGTGTAATTTTTACTTGCAGCAATGCAGGAAACTTCAGAAGTTCAGAGTACAGTCATTCGGTAGATGTCGCTCATGTGTACCTACGCCAAGGAAGTTATGTTTTTGCCAGAACTTGTTTGTTTGTCTGTCTGTTAGCAAGATAACTCAAAAAGTTATGAACGGATCTTTTTAAAATTTTCTGGGAATGTCGGGAATGGCAAAAACTATACCAGTGATTCAATTTTGGGGGTGATCCGGAAGAAATCCTGGATTCTGGATCACTTTGAAATTTTCGTTGACATTGCTTTCAATGGAGCATAAGGGAAACCGCTGCCAAACCGAATATGGTGCTGCCACCTAGCGAACAACATGGCGTTGGTGGAGGTCTGCGGTCTCTGACTGCTTTCTAGTTTTTAGTATATTATTCACTGTGTTGCAGTACTTCTTCCTACAGTACATTACTTGAACTTAATCTAATAACATATGTGAAATATTAAACTTAAACACTAATACAACGTAGATAAGCACTATTAAATATCGTCTGATTCTTTGTAGCTGTTAGTAATAAGAAGAATAATTGTCCCATATAAATCTAAACAAAGTATAGCCCAAACGTTGAAGAATTGAACCAATCCAAAGTAATTCGTTAGATGGGCAGTGAATGCAAAAACATGTAGTAGGAATAGAAATAATACACAAACGTTTGGCAAACCGGATTATAACGTGGAGACTGAGCATTAATGACTTGTTTAAGCACGTCTAGAGCTGCCACGTCGTTTGCAAGAGGTGTGGGTTGGGTCTCATTGTAGCATGAATATTCATGTAACTGTAAATTGTCAACCAAATAAATGTACATTCCGTGTGGCAACAAACAAATGTTCATCACACACTGAACAAACTAAACATAGCTGCCATCTTTGTGAAGCACTTCATGTTTAAATTAACAAATTCACTATTTTATTATAGAATGTCTTAATTGCCAGTATTAAGACAAAAAAAGTTAAGCATACATAAAATTAAAATTTCAATAAAAGTCATATCATCAATCAATAAATGCTTGCATGTGAAGCAACAAGATCCACAAATAGAGAGAACAAAACACGTGTATGTGCACAACATACAATAAATATACAATAAAAGTTAGTAAATAAGAAAAAAATACTGCAATTACATTATCTAATGACAAAAGAAGCATTAATAAAATATCCAACTTATTTCTTGTTTAAATATAACTCAGTGCAACAATTTTAAGCACCTGCAGATTATTACATGTGTATGGGTTAACGCAAGCTAAAGCGTTAATGCTGCAGACAGCAGCTGGACCGGCACAACGCAGCAGCTAGCATTCAGTTGCCGCTCTGATTTGTTTGAATACAGACGTGCAGGATAGCATTTCTCTCTTTATTAGTATTTGTTTAATTACTTCTCACGACCGTTATCCTCTCGCACATGCATTATTAGGAAAAAGGGGGAAGGCCTACCTTCCAAAGAACCCTTACACATGCAAATTAAAATATTATAATAATAATTTTAAAAAACTGAACTGCAAACATAGACCAAGCAAATATTGCATTACTTCAACCATCTTTGGTTTTGCAGTAGAACTCTGCACAAAACAAATAAGATACATGAAATTACTAAACACTTCATACTGAGTGTACGTTTTGCACTATGCAACTCTAAAATTTAGAAAAAAATACACACTTATTTCCACACCATTTTTCTTTCAATAATGTACAATGATCACAACAGTAATGTTCAGGGATGTGGTCTCGGTCGAGACGTCTCGGTCTCGAGATGACCATCTCGAGACGTACTAACGTCTCGTCTCGATCTCGTCTCGGTCTCGGAGCAATATGTCTCGGTCTCGGCCCAGTAGGTCTCATCTTGGGTCTTGGGCCATTGCGTCTCATCGAGACGTTTTGTGCAGGCGGGCGCCTTATAGGCCTATACTGTAGCTGCAGTTAGAGCGATATTAACCAGCATGACATTTGTGGCTTAGACATATTCGTTTAAATGTTTTTTACTCTTTCATTTACTTTTTATCATAAAGCAGAATTATGTCATGTCAGTCTTTTGTCGTCATAAAATGACCTAGTCGCAATGAAGATAAAGCGCATGATGTCACAATGAATACTGTCAGCCAAATGTAGACGACGTCTAGATTCACCTGTAGTTCACTAATTTCAGTTGCTTGCAAACTGCGATAAAATAACGGCTCATGTCTACAGCACTGCAGTTG
>Ga0209367_1008261_pt1 | contig 14238 bp, 12 predicted proteins | sample WorMetLIZISLAND2_FD_187412 | JGI IMG/M metagenome (GOLD analysis project Ga0209367, IMG submission 187412) | Marine gutless worms symbiont microbial communities from Max Planck institute for Marine Microbiology, Germany - Olavius geniculatus... ... | reverse complement strand
GATATCGTTGCTATGACGACGTTTACTGGCTACGGCGTCCACTCGCAGCGCATGCTGGATAATTTAGCGCAACACCGCAAATTAAGGTCACTGTCAGCCGATCAGATTGGCATAAAGCAGGCTCAGTTGACGGCGGATCAGCTAATCACCGATCACATAATTGGAGATCAAAAATCCATGGAAAAACGAAACACAGTTGATCAACGATCAATTCTGAACATCAAGTTGATCGAAGATCAGTAAATCGGAGATCAACTTTGATTTGACTGGCGATGGAAAACCGGATCTTAGTGATTAATAGTAACCTAGGCCCTATCTCGCATTGTTACTGAGATACAGCGACTTATTGGCCAAAAATCACAAATTTTGCCCACCCCCTCTCATTTAGCACCCTCGTTCAGGGTGACCCCCTTCAAATTTATGGAAAAGCTTTACGGGTCTTCCAGGCAGCCAACAGTAGGGATTTGGTGATCCTAGCTTGCACCCGTGTGACGGACGGACAGACGGACACAAGTGCGGTGGCTAAGACGCGCTGAAACTTTCGAGCGTAAATATGATGCATTTGTGCAAATGTCAACAAACGAAAATGTTAACTAATTCAGCAATACGTCATTCACATTTAACACATCGCAGTCACAATTATAAGAACTACTAATTTATTTCCACTAAAATGTGAAGAGTGTATCTTGTACCTGCCATGCAACTCCAAGCTTGGAAATTTCTCTTCCGGACAAACCCTCAGTTTGTTCAGCGATCTCCGAACATTTAGCATTGTAGTCAAACTGTGCCACTTTCAGTCGTCTACACACACAGCACACATAACGATGACATATGACACTGTGTTATGACTTACTACTATCACTTATGTTGCAATATTATTTCACTATTATTGGACAAACTTATCTACAATTCAACACAGACCTAGCACAACAGCATTAAAGCATCTAAGCTCCACTGTTTTAATCTGAATAATAATAATAATAGTAGCCACTCCAACACTGTTTTCAACTCTTTTTTTTGTTGTTAACCCCTGGAAACCTTTACTACCGGGGATATAAAAAAATAATAATAACTTTTAAACTTTTTTGTTTTTAACCTCTGGGAACCTTTACTACTGGGGTTATGAAATAATAATAATAATATTCTAAACAGTAAACAATAAACAGTTGCTTACTTTTTGCCTTCCATTGCTGGCTTCAAGACGAACTCGTCAAAATAAAGTCGCATCATTCGCTGACGTTCATCCAATGATGGCGTGTCGAAGCTCACCATCTCATCAATGCGGTCATTGATCGCCCAATCAAACTGCTCCGGTTGGTTACTCGCCAGTACCAGCATAAACCTGTGCAAAACACAACCAGCATGAACTGCACTGCTTCTCTAGTGTGCAGATTAGCAGAGAGGGTTACACAGCATGTGCAGTTCTGAAACAAATGAAACAAAACAAAATTTGCCCCACCAGATATATTTTCTTGGCTTTTCATTTGTGGTATGGGCTGGGACTTTGCCATGGAGCTTACATCAGTGATATTATAGCTAGCAACATACAAAAAAAATTATAAATCCTTTTCTTTTCAAAGGTGCAATTTATCAATTAGTTGCATTGTGTTTACTTACGATTGTGCCATGTTACAATGGCAATTATTAGTGGGTACACAGTTTTAGGCAGTTTAGTTTGATTTTTCTTCGTGATATAGTTAGTCTAATTGCGCTATCAAGCGGACGATCATAATAATCATCGGTCATTTCTGAACTTGTGCAAAATTCCGTGAAATTCCGTGGCAATATCAAAATTCCGCAGCAATATCAAAATTCCGCAGAAAAGGCAAATTCTGCAGCCCCCGAAAAACTATGGGCCCTATAGATCATGCTACAAAAGCTTTAACAGTACTGTAGTTTCAGTATTGTTTTTCATCAAGCTAAAAATGATATATTTGTATGTCTGCTCTTCTATGCGCACTAATATCGAAAATAATGGGGCTTTCCATCATATGTTTGACTTTGAGCACTGATTTGCTAGACACTCAACTCATTATGTCAGTCACATCCATACAGAGAAAGAGAGACAAGAGATATGTGTTTGCTGCATACTTGTTAGACTGTTCGCCCGTTCTGTAGAGGAAAGCATTCAACGTTGCACGCAGGTCTTCACTGATCACCTCCTACAGTCACAAAGTGCAACAGCGACTACAACTACTACTGCTACTTTCTCCTGACTAAAAAAGCATAACAGCACATATTATGTGGCCATCTACACAAAGCTGTATAACCCTGATCCTGAGCTTTGACCTTCAAACTGAAAATCGGCACATCAGTTACTCTAGCCCTGGAGAACGTTAACACACATCTTGGGTTTTCTGTGTCATTTTGCTTACGAGTTTGGACCCCACAGAAAACAGCAAAACTCATAGTGTGGCCTATTAAGACGGCTACATAACTAACGTCATTTGAAATAAACTGAATAAGTGAACGCGTTTAGTCTAGTGTCCGAATCCCAACTACTTAACAAAAACATGAGCTCAAAAAGTGCACAGCGCACTAATCACTTCTTTATCATTCAGCCAATCAAGGAATTCAACTAATCAGTGAATTGATCAGCTAGTAAATCAATAAGTTTCCTACTGTATCGATCAATTAGTAAACTATAAAACAATAAATTCATGAATAAATTGATCAAATCATACATTTTACTCAATACATTTGAGTATTAACAAGTCAATCAGTCAACTGTAAGTGACATACCTGACTTCGTTTACGTAGGAATGCATCAGCCTCATCGACAAATAGCAGAACACTGCACAGCAGTCGGCACATCATTATTACATTTTATCACTGTTACAGATATAACTTTTTACTGCTATCATTACTATTATTACGAAAAAAAGTATATGTGATGCAAGCCAAAAACTTCAAAAATACAGTAGGCCTACATAAATGCACAATATAACGTGCAATGTCAGACAAAAAAAAACATGTCATATTTATCTCAATCGTAGATCTCTCAATGAAACCTTGAAACTGCCTCTATCTAAACAACTGATGACAGTTTAACCACTTCTAAAAACATCTGCACAAATGTTTTAGCACAAAACATTAGCGCAAACCTCCCAGAAGTGTAAAACAAAATACAAAAGACTGGCACAACATTTTGGCAAATGTTTCTTTCTTTTACACGTAACCACAATTTTACACAAAATAAATAATGGAGACCTTTATGACTGACTTACCCACGCCTACTGGTGTTGGCCCACTCAAAAACACGATGCATTGCTGTCACCCCTTCACGACCCATCGGCGCCACGTCACCCCCCGTCATAATGGCATAGTCCATGCCTGAATGCCGTGCTAAGCTCTGTCAAGACAAAACAACACAAGCAGTGTACATATATGTACATCCGTAACACTTCACGTCACAAAAGTACCAGCAACACCAAAATCAAACAAACAATTTATCAACAGTTTCTCGTGAAATACTGACACCTAGGCAGTATTACACTTTATTGCCATCATTACTGGTCTTCAGACAGTGTCTAAAGACTTTCCTGTTTCATCAATCATACACAGAGCTAATTACCTGACACTTTACTGATGTGCTGTAAAAATAATGCCTATTATTTGACAACAATAAACCGCTCTGTGATGACAATCAAAACAAAGATCGCAATTCGCAAACTGCTTAAACGCAAATCACTTATACACTTTGTCACATGAGTGTAACTATTCATATTGCTATCAGTGATTGTGTACTGCTAAAACAGACAGTAAAACTGTGTACCGACCTTAGCAAACATGGTTTTTCCAGTGCCAGGAGGTCCATAGAACAGAATGTTGCGATAGAAGCCTTTGTTACCCTTGGTGTGTCGTGTTGCTATAGCAATATCACGTAAACGTTCTTCTAATGACGGCTGCAAATGAGATCACACAGCAAACAAATCATGACAAAATTTCTGCTCTACTTACTAAAAGGCTGATACAGTGCAACATGTTAACATAGCTCTTTCTTGACATTATTAACTCAATAGCAGCTTGATATATCTTGGCAGATAAATCATTCGGCAGTCAATGATAAATGAGCAGTATCTGGTTAGAGTTTGTCATGCAAATTTAACCACAAGTCTGCAGACATGCTAGCAGACAAAAGCAAAGACAGAGAGATAGAAACATACCCGCAGAATGATGCCCTTTAGAGCATCTTCTGGCTTGAGTCGCATGGACATAATTGTCTACAACAACGATACACAGTCAACAACTAGCTACCACAACTCACGTGGACATAATTGTCTACAACGAAAAATACATCTACAGATTCCACTTGCACTCAATCATCATTCATCAAGTAACACAAATTATGATGCAAATCTGTCTACATTAACACCATAACTGTAAAACATTTAGTTTAACAGAGATTGTTCTGTAAAATACAAGCACAGGTGCATGATTACTTCAAATAACTGACTAAACACAGTTAAATGGCAAGAAATAAGCAAGTAACAAATAACAAATGACTAAAAAAAACAAAACTGTACTTCCAGCACTCTGTATGAATAGCATCAACAAACACAAAATGCTGATGTTTAATTTGTCAAAAAATTAAACATCAAGAAATTAACATAAAACGAAGGACAAAATTAGCAAAATGCAAAACCGTACTTTGTACGGATGTTTGATGGCTTCAAAGAATGTAAAACGTGAGGTGTCCCGAATGAGTGACGGTTTACCAAGACGATTTTCTATGTAACGAGCTGCAACGCCCGTGCCAAACTTAGCTGAGTACACGCCAACTGCCAATAGTGTCAGACCTGCAGCCTTGAAACACAGTTAACAACATCAACGTTTAATGCACAACATGTAGCTTTACACCATATATAAAAAACATTCGTATCCGTTGTTTAATGCACAACGTGTAGCAGCAGCTCACAGACAACCAGCAGCCTTGCAACACATGTAGCAAAATTTGCTGTTTAAAGCTCAACATGAAGCGAAACAATATGTTTCCTAGTCACAATACAAAATCAAAGGTAACTGCTACAATATCGTCAATAAGATATACTTACAATTCATCCAACATGAATATAATTTTGCAAAAGACTAGTGTTGTTACGGTTTCACAATAGTGAGGTCAGTCGGTTTTGGGGAAAAAATGCGGTTCTGGTTTTGTATGGTTCAGTTTTCTGACCAGCACCAAAACCAGCGCGAATGTCCAATGATAATGGGCTCGCCAGGGTGCTTCGTCGCTCATAATGGATGCCTGTGCCAGCCGTCTGCTAAATGCTAACTGTAAGGGTGGGCCGGTGACGTAGCATTGCTGAAAGACAGGGAGAGAGAGAGAAGCAGGAGGGGGAGAGCAGATGAAACAGTCGGCAAAGTATGACAGCATGTGTGTGTGGGCCATGATCACTGACCTTCGGCACCTGTAACTTGCTAAACAACGAAGACGACAAGGCGTGAAATCGCACGGATCGACGAGCAGTATCAGGACATTTCACCACTAGCCTGGACGCTTCACCCAACAAGATGTTTTGCTCCCTGGACGTCATATTCTTGGTCTGTCTGTTTTTGCCGACATGCACAATTTTATAATGGGCAAAATCCAGTGACGTTTAATTCGAGCGCAACAGGCAAAGGGTGGCAGACGTTCATCGTGTACACCTACACAGGCCGGTAGACAAAGAGACAGAAATGGACAAGAAACGGGGAGGGAGACAGAGAGAGGGCGACACATGCAGAAACGTGCCAAGACCGAGAACGACAATGCAGAGTGTTATTGACTCAAACAATCAATCAATCAGTCAATCAATCCTGGATTTTTAAGGTGGCCTAAGTAGTATAAACTACTGCTAGGTTCGCTAGAGACAGACAAAAACTATCAGAACGTAGCAGGTCAATAGTTTTATTAGTTTATGAAACAGTGTGAATTAAATTGAAAAATAATTGCTGTATATACAACCATTTAAGGGAAGACTGTATTTAGCAAACACCACTTCACTGAACGACACTCTGACACTAATAGTTACGTCTAATTGACGAGAGTCCTCATGATCACCATCTGCCTTAACCAGTTCCCACACTCTTCCATTCATTCAAATGTCTCAAGCCTCCTCTTCCCCCTCACACACAGGTACAGTGCCGCCGGTGATTTCAGCTTTGATCACCGCTGACAACACGCGTGGCACGGGCGAGACAAGTCACGGCACTGCAGCATACGCATGCTATTAACGTTCACTGTGCAGTCAAGACTCTTGAGCTGCACTGTTCCAAAACAGAAAAACCAAAACCGTCATTAGAAAGCCTAAAACCGTGGTTTCGATAGACTTTGATATTGCTAAAAACAGTGGTTTCGGTGCCACTTTCGATAACCATAACAATACTACTAAAGACATTAATAAGCTAAACATCATGACTGTCAGAAAACATGAAAAATCACTAAACACTATACGTATGTATTAGCAGTAATATTTAATATTCACAATAATGTTTGCTTGTAGAAATATGCAAAAGTGTTCACTATCATTATCTACATTTACAGATGCATTTTTCTTGTAAAACTATCAGAATGTTCACATACTGTGGCAGAGACTTTGTCCCAGTCAGATATGAACGCCTGAAACCCTGTACCAAGCACTGATCCCGCGGTTCTACAAAATTCATTCAACAATGGAAAAACATTACAACTGAAGCATAAACTGATGTACATGATTCACCTTCGCAATACAAATTCCAATTCCAGTCCACTGCTAGTCTGCTAATGCGCTGATTGTTCGGTGCTTCAATGCTATTTGGCTATTTGTACGATGAAATGACAAACGTTTTAACAACATACAAGCTTATGTTATTCACTATATATTACATCCATTGGACGTATTTTTGTACATACATTCCACTGCATTGTTCATTGTTTGTTGTTGTTTGCTGCTAGTACTACTATTAATAATAATAATAATAATAATAACATCACTACTATTACTAAAAACTGACAGTTCGAAAATCGAGAAATTTTAAAAGGTAAGCAATGTATGATGTTCTCACTTGTTGCTAAGATTACTTAACAAACCTTTCTCACACACCAATTGTCACTGCTGTTACCAGACCCAACTTACTCAAACAAAACAAGTTAAAATATCAAGAATCAAGTGTACAAAACAGCATTTAATTTGCTAGTAACATGAAAAAGTCAAATCAGATCACGTATATTTAAGTACAACTGCTAGATTAAAGCAGGTTACAATGATGAGTTCTGCAGTTCATCAAATTTATGGTCAAATTAATGAGAATACAAGTATACATAATAAAATCTGACAAAAAATAATTAAAATTTAAATTAAAACACTACATAGATGAAACTACACAGACTAGGTAGCCAATAATTATCAAAAGCAAAAGGATGAACAAGATGCAAAAACTAGATGTTTTTCGAAAGGAGGGGGAAACTAAGATGGGAAATCCCATTGATACCATCACTGAGCAGTAGCAGACTCACTGTATGGACTCAAGTAAAGTCTTTCGTCGTTCGGCAGCTTTCAGTCGTATCTTCTCCATGACGATGTCACGGTTCTCTCGCTCGTTCTGTGCCCGAGCGCGAGCCTCGGCCTCTATCTTGACGAGATCGTTCTTACGCCTCAACTCAGACTCATGCTCCAACGTCTCTACAAGCACACAAGCACACAGCAAGTGAATAAATAAGTAAAATGACAACCTACGCAGCACATCAGCTCCAGAATAGCCTCCAATGTGCTGTTTACATTGGTATTTTGAGGAGATGAATGCTGAAAGTAATCATGCAAAAAGTGAAGATGGTGTGAACAAAATCAAACTAATGTTTCAGCAGTGAGTTCCACATCACTGGACCAGCAACAGAGAAAGTGCAACATCTGTATCATAGCGGCATTAACTGGTATATTAAAAATGTGAAAAAATGCATCAATAGCCGAAATATCTTACTATTATCTTGTACACTCCCTTCCTCTAACGATTGATCATTTTCTCTCTCTCTTTTTTAGCTAAAAAATTTCCACTTTTGAAGTGGGCATGTCCTAGGGCCCTCTTCTAAATGCAACCCTGCACTGACACAAAGTGCACTGCAGCACAGCTAGTCAAGCATTCTAATATAATGAAAGTCAATTAAACTAAATGGAACAAAACTTGCAAAGAAAACCTGTTAAAATAGCATCAAGGTGTCAGTTAGTCTGCCCTCATGACATTAATAAAACACATCCACCAAGAAAATTAGATACAGCCCTAAACTGAAACCTGTAACAAAAAAGAATATTATTTAGCAGCAGACTAACACAAGTTTATAATGCGTAATGTGGATGTGCTACACTGAGTGGGCCATAAAAAACCATCCCCCTACATGTCAGCTAATTATGTTTTCCAAGAGTAATGTACATTTAAAGTGAATAACGCACGTTGAAATATAATCAATTCTGAGTAACATGTGCAAATTTTGTGCAAATATTTTCAATAATTTTGTAACAGGATAAAAGAAATGTTCAAAAAGCAACCCAACTCTATAGGAAACACAATGGGAAAAACAGTTAACGGTCGAGTTCCTGCAGCAGAACGTACTCAACTTCATCGAGCCTTCTGTCTGGTTGCCGAACAGTCCGGACATAAACCCCGTCGATTATGCTGTCTGGGGTGCTCTGCAGCAAGACGTGTATACAGTTCTGATTGTGGGTTGGGAGGATCTCAAAGACAAAGTGCGTACCTGCTGGGCCAGTCTCGCTCAAAACTGATATGGCGACCGAGATTGAAACTGTAGTTAACATTCAAAGGAGAGCACATTGAACAGTTGTTTACTTAACGGTCTTGTTGCTGTATGAAGTTTTCGCTGTTTTACTTAAACATATATGCAAGCACGTATTTCCATTTGTGTTTCACCATTGTGATATAATATAGTATAAATGGGGTGCTTTGATTCTATCGTATTATTTGTTAATAACATTTTGACATACTCATTAGGTTTTGACATCAAAATGTGCAGAAAAGTCTAGCAATTTATATGGTATGTCATTTTGTCCATATAAACAAATGCAGTAGCAATTTAAACAGAATACTATAGGGCACTGTTTTTATGGCCCACTCTGTAGTATCATTAGCTTATGCCAATCACATGCCACTTCTCAGACTGTGAAGCGCTTCTGAACTTGAGTGATGACTGGACCTTACCTTTCACCTTTCAAGTACACATCACACTGCAATATTCTACACTGTGTCTGAAAAAAGCATCCCTGATATTTTCAACTGTAACTTGAAAACCAATTATCAGATTTTGCTAATTTTTGGCAAGAATATTCCTGACACAACTTGCCATCAGTTCAGTTTCCCATCTCACCCAACGTTTGTTTCTGCACTACCTGGGAAAGCACAACCAGCGAAATATCACTTTTTTATCCAAGACGATATAATTGCTTAATTAACATAACATGTAAAAACACATTTTGTTCACATTTCTGACACTGTGGCTGGTATTTTATTCAGTTGTCCATTTTTCAACTGCCTGTAGTAAAACTACTTGAAGTGTTGGCCTACTATGCGAACACAGGCAGAGACACTTTCTCCATTCATTGACAGCAGTATCAATAATGTTCTGCTGCAGACCAATCCGGGCTCTACCAGTCGCTTCTTGACTTACCAAACATTCCTAAACTACATCTGGTAGACACACTGCTGCATGACAGTCAAACCTTGTAATAGACCTGCTGTTGGGGCCCACAAATCAAGATAAATAAAATTTATTGACGTTTTTCGTTCATTTTAATACGTATTATGCTTGGTCTGATTTCCCCAGGTAGTGCAAAAGCAGACGTTGGGTGAGGTGGAAAATAAAACACTTATTTAATAGCCAGACTTTGTGTCTTAAATATTTCTGCCAAATATTATTAAAATCTGTTAATCTTTATTCAAGGTACGATCGATAATGTTGGGGATGTTACTTCAGGTTTTCTGTTAATTTCAACACATATTTCGCTTGACCTGCTTTCCCTAGCTAGTGCAGAAGCATACATTGGATAAGGTGGGAAACTAAATGGTCAGTTGATGGCAAGTTTTGTCTGGAATACTTGTACCAAAAATTATTAAAATGTGATAATTGGTTTTCAAGTTACATTCAAAAATGTCGGGGATGCTTTTTTGAGACATAGTGTATATACCTAAACAAGTTAGCGTACACCATTATATAATCATGAGAGCAATGTTTTGTACTTCTGCGAAGAGCTTCTTGCTTCGCTGTAGACTCTTCTTGTTTGCGAAGCTGTTCTTCCTGCATGCGATTCTGCAGACATGTATTACGACAAACAGGTCAACAATTTCAACATTTTCACATATGCAGCAATTCCATGAGAACAGCAAGTAATTACCAACAAACCTGACAATATTTCTCATGTGCAATCCACAGAGCTCTGTAATAATATTACAACAAAATTGTGATATGTACATCCAAAAAAATAGTAACAATTATATACAACAACACTCTCAGAAAAAATGTGACACTAAAGAAATAGCATATCCATCAATATGATAAACATTCATATAATTATAACCCATAAACCAGCTTCTCTTGCAATTTGTGCAAAAAAACAAGTTATGAGAACTTTCTCAAGATTTGCACTGCACTTCTATCATTACAAGTAGCAAAAAACTGAAAAATCAATGTCAGAGTGGCACACCAGTAATGGCTCTGATAAGCCCAAATTCCATTACACCGACTTTGCGACAAAGTCCGGGACAAGTTCCCGACATAGTCGCGGACGTGTCATGGACACAAATCATGAAAGTCCGCGACACAAATCACGTCATGGACTTTCATGATTTGTGTCCGCGTCAAAGTCCGCGGACTTTGTTGCCGACTTTCCCCGTGCAATGTAACAGGCTAAATTCCATTAGAGCGACACAAACGGGCTTGTCGAGGACTTTGTCGCAAACATCTCGACATGTCGAGATGGTTTGTGTCCATGACTTTCATGATTTGTGTCGGCAACTTTCACCGAAACTTCATGGTTTCATGCTTTGTCACCGTTTGTGTCCGCGACTTTCATGATTTGTGTCCACGACTTTCCCCACTGGGAAGTTTCGATGAAAGTCGGTGTAATGGAACTTGAGCTATGCACTACAGCAAATGACACACAACCAGCCTCAGCACCTATAGAGCAGCAATCAAAAATACACACAGCTAACCTGCTAAATAACAGGGATGTGGTCTCGGTCAAGACGTCTCGGTCTCAAGACGTACTAACGTCTCATCTCAGTCTCGTCTCAGACAAAATCCTCAACGTCTTGGTCTCGGACCGATGTGTCTCGGGGTCTCGTCTTGGTCTCGGAGCAATATGTCTTAGTCTCAACTCAGTAGGTCTCGGGCCATTGCATCTCGGTGAGACGTTTTGTGCAAACGCGCGCTGTGCATGCTGTAGCTGCAGTTAGAACCAGCATGACATTTGCGGCTTAGACATATTCGTTTACAGTGTTTTTACTCTTTCATTTACTTATTTATCATAAAGCAGAATTATGTCATGTCAGTCTTTTTTTGTCATAAAATGACCTAGTTGAAATGAAGATAAAGTGTATGATGTCAGAATGAATACTATCAGCCAAATGTAGATGACGTATAATGCTATAATCAGCTGTTACAGTAGTTCACTAATTTTAGTTGCTTGCAAATTGCGATAAACATAATGGCTCATGTCTACAGCACTGCAGTTGCAATTCTTTATGGTGCAAGCTGTTAATTATTTAGTGATAATTGTCAAAATAAAGTGCAAAAACCCACAATATCACAAATAAAAAGCGCTTACCATGGTGCGAGTTAATTAATCTGTATAATTTTTTTTCATTGTCAATGTGTTTAAACATATGTCACGAAAAACGTCTCGGCAAGACGCTGAAGCTCCCGAGACTGCTCCCAAGAGTCTTGGGAGCTTCAAGGTCTCGGCCAGCATCTCGGAAGCTGCAACGTCTCGTCTCGGTCTCGAAGACATGGGTCTCGGGTCTCGTCTCGGTCTTGGCTCAGAAGGTCTCGTGTACATCCCTGCTAAATAAATTCAGCATCTGAACTAGCCTCATACTATGGCATAGTGATGCTATAACTCATGATCTAAAGGCTGTGGTTTTGACTACTGGCTGGGTTGCTAATAAGTGGTTACTATTTTATTGGCTGACTGTAAACAGGTAAACCACCTGAGCATATAACCATAAGCAACCAACCAGGTCAACTCAGCCTTCCATCACTCTAGCACAAGTAAAGGCTAAATTAAGTATCGAACTACCTGGCTGGGATTTCAGCGGACCGTCACGTTTATCTGCGTCAAGTAGCAGATGATGCTTTGTAGCTCTGAAATTCTATAAACTACGTACACCTTCATTTAACCTTTGCAGCATTGAGAACAAACAGTAGTTTACCTGCTGAGCAAGTTGATCGTCATATCGCTTGCGAGCGAGGCGGTCTTGATAGTCGGCCCGTTGCTGGTTCTGACGAGTTTCTTCACCAAGTAATTTTCTCTTCTCCTCAGCAGATACGCGAATCTGCTCTACTTTCATTTTCTCGACCTGCAGCTCATATTCCTTCATCTGCTTCTGATGCTCAATCGCCTTCGCATTCTCCTGCATCTTTGTCAGCTCCAGCGCATCTTTCGCATGAGCTGCAAAAAACACCACACAGCTAAGCCACGTTTTGGATGGCCTAACAACCATGAACAAGTTCAGTGCACCATAGATAAATATATTATAAATATGCTAATGATAATAATACTTTTAACAGTTTTATTATTTTTAGCTAATAGTTTTAATTTCTGCTGATGCCATGGTAGACAAAAAGTTCGTAAGTTTTGTTTTGTTGTATTGAGGCAACATACTAGTAAATTTGTTTTTCATCCTTCGACATAGAATATCTAATTAGTGTATTTATAATATACTTATATATGAACAAACGCGAACGTGTTAAACATTCCAAAATGCAGCTTTAGTCGAGTGGTTCGATTATCTCATGGTGCAGTGTTTAATTAAGTGATGGACTGCATTGATGCATAGATATGGTATCACAAATTCAATGCATTGACATAAACATTACAAATGTTAATATGCATCAATGCAATCAATCGATAAATTAAACAATGTGAGACATTAGTAGACCAATGTGGCTCATTGGTGTGCACAGCGATGCTGATTAAATTGTTTGCCGTAATAAAAACAGTCACCAGATGGCAAAATGTAAGTAATGTAACGTGAAAGAAGCCAGTAGGGCTGCTTTGCGTAAACATTCACTTTCTCATAATCTTAACACACAAAATACAACATGGCTGATCATTTGCTAATACTGTTTTTTCTTTATTTTACACAAATAGTGTTTCTCGTACTACAGCACGGTATCATGGATCCCTGACGTTATCACTGGTCAATCACCATACCTTACTACATCAAGATGCTACTGAATGAAGTGACAAAATAATATCGTGCGTACGTGATCGTTCAAGATCTTTGGCTGCTTTGGCTGCGCGCTCAAGAGCTGCTGAGTCGAAGCGATAGGCTTCCATCGCCTTCTGTCCTTGACTGTCTTTCGACTTGTCATCAGACGAGCCCTCACCGCTGCCACCCGTCGGCAGCTGGAAAGACGAAAGATCTATGTCACTCTTCTGACCTTTGTTTAGACCGAACAGCCACGACATCACGTCAAAAATCTAACTGGACGACAAATGCTACAAGTTTCTTTAAAAACAACGCCGATTGCTTCATTCACGTGCGTCTCCTGACGTAAACACGGAAGTAGTAATGATTGACTAATGATAAACAATGTTTTTCAGTGATGGGCAGAATATGCAATTAAAGCATGTATACTACGAGTCTGCGACAGAAATATCAGTTCTAGCCTCGGGCCTCGGCATTAACATAGCGATATTTACACCATAATGTAGTAAGTAGGACGTTTAGATTGCAATAAGTCTATCTTCTTTGCAATCTTTCAAACTGTTGTAGTGAGCTTCGAAAGACGAGTGATTTGAATAGCTATAGCCGAGATAGATCATGAGGGGGCGCTGAATTTGCAGGACGATTTTGACGGACCTGGATTTTGACGGACCAAATTGCAGGGGTGGATTTTGACGGACGTGGATTTTGACGGACTAAGGGCCGGTTTCTGGATCTTAACTGGCCGGTCAAGTTAGTGTTAACTGACAGATTTGCATAACTCGCGTTTCCCGTTGCACTAACCAATGGTCAAAATGGCCAAAAATTTAACTGGCCAACATCGGG
>Ga0209367_1008260_pt1 | contig 14239 bp, 9 predicted proteins | sample WorMetLIZISLAND2_FD_187412 | JGI IMG/M metagenome (GOLD analysis project Ga0209367, IMG submission 187412) | Marine gutless worms symbiont microbial communities from Max Planck institute for Marine Microbiology, Germany - Olavius geniculatus... ... | reverse complement strand
GTATATAGCTGACCCCCCAGAACATAATTTGACAGTGTGTTGGGGGGTTGAGAAAACAGTAGAGGGGTTGAACCCCCCCGAATCGCTCCCCCGAACCCTCTCTCCCTCCGGCAATTCAAACATTGCCGTAAAGTAATTCGACGGCGATTACTCAGTGCATTGAGCATCCTAATTGCTGGCAGAATGCAGCCGGCAGCTGGCATGACAGTTTACTGCTCAAGCGCCGAACGATCTTCAAACTTCGTCGATCCAAACCCGTGCACCAGCTGTACCTCCGCGGCAACCCCCACCCACTACGACCACCCACGGCGCCCAGACTGCGCCGGAAACGGAAATGACATCATCACGTCGTCACGTGACCGCCAGTCATCGTCGTCGTCGTCGTCATCATCATCATCCAGCCAGTTGGTGGATGATGTCGTCGGTGCTGCTGGTGTGAGGTCTTTGCTCATCTCTCAACAGCATCAGTCCTCGCCAAGCTACGCCGATCGTGCCCCTGCAGTGACCGACTACAACGCACCGGCTAGCTCCGACCTCACCTCCGCCGCCGCACACAACGGGTGAAATAACTTGACATTTTTTCTATAGTTTTAAAACTTTTTTTCGGACGTTTCTCGTATATGTTCTTCGCCGTTTCTCAGTTTAGCTCAGTCATTCAACTAATTTTAATAGCAGGCACCGTGAGGCACAGATAATTTTAATTTTCTAAATTCCTTAGAAATATTTTCCTATTCAGTTATGCGTAAGCTTTTTGCAAATTTTTCTTTTGTACGTTTCCTTATACGATGACATTTTTTTTCTTGAATCTGATGATTCTCAAGTCGTTCCTAACTTTGACTTACAAACCAAGTGCCACTCACACGTTGTTGTTGATCTGTGTTCACCTGGTAGGTACTCATCTGGTAACGTGGAACGTCTTCCGTACCACGTCACCAGTCAGGCTCCGGTCGTTCGCTACCGGCCGGTGACGCCAGTTGTTTCCCAGCAGGTGCCCGAGGCGGGGGAACCCCTGGCGATGACGTCATCATCCCGGGGTGGTCCTCCGATCGTCTACAACCACCACCTGCATCACCATCATCACCATCACAACCAGGGCGCCGCGATCGGGTTCCAGATGACGTCGTTCTCGTCGCTGTACGTGGAGGGCGGGCTGCAGGAACTCGTGTACGGCGAGGGTGCGGCGTCGAGCGGGGTGCGGACGGCTGCGGCCATGTACCGGCGTGCAGCGGGGCACGGCAGCGCCGGGGCTCTGCACGCTGCACATCTGCACTACACCGCCACCACAGCAGCAGCAACAGCAGCCGGCATCAAAAAAGAACCACGGGATCTCGGATATGACGTCACCGGTATGTGTCTGCATATTGTGCATTATATTTCAGAGTAAAATGGCAAACGTCCTATCTGTTTTCGATGTCGTTTTATGAAAATTGAAAACGACTTTTTACACGATGCATTTTTGTAACTTCTTATTATTTATAATAGCTTTGCAAAGTTTGTTAATAAATAACATGCTTGCTACATTTTTAAAGAAATAAATATTTAAGTAACATTTTGGAAAACTTTGTAACTTGAAGTATAGGATGTTTTTTGTTTTACGATCTAGACAATTGTAAGATATTTTGCCATTATGCCCTCAATATTATGCTTCAACTTCGTTTAAGTTCGTTCTACTGTGTAGTCTACAGCGTCAAAACCGCGACCGTAGAAATACGCGGACAGTTGGCGAAGAAATCTACCCTTAATAATGATGCGGCCGTTCACTTAGCTATGCAGCACTTAAAACTTATTTTGAATTTCTGTTGAATGCCTACTTTTACTGATGGTTTACATGCGTAGCACTGCGCTTTGTGTCATTGGGACGACTCGTATCAAACAGTGATGTCAGATATCTACAGTGTGAGGCATAAAACACACCAAAATTTATCGATTGTAACTTAAAAACCGATTATCAGATTTTAATAATTTTTGGTACGAATATTCCAGACGAAAGAAGCCGTCGAATGACCATTTATGTTTCCGCCTCACTGAACGTCTGCTTCTGCACTACCTGGGGAAAACAGGACAAGCAAAATATAACATTTTTATTCAATGCGATATCATTATTTGATTCAAATAACACACATTTAACACATTTTGTTTAAATTTCTAGCACTTTGGCTGACAGTTTATCCAATTGTCCACTTGTGCAACTGCTGACAGTAAATATTTAAAATATCGGCCATTTGTGTAAAAACAGATTACAGGGAGATGCATTCTCCATTCGTTGATAGCAGTGTTAATAATGTTTTACTTCAGACTTTAACCAGTAACTTTGAGTTCATTGATGTTCCTAAACAGCGTCCTATAAACTAGCTGCTGCATAGCACTGCAAATACTGTCGAATGGACTGTGATCAAGGCTGTTAAGGGCTACATATCTGAAGTGATGAAATTTACTTATGTTTTTTCATTTCAACTCATGTTGCACTTGTTCTGTTTCCCTAGGTAATGCAGAAACAGATGTTAGGTGAGCTGTGAATTTAAACGGTTATTTGATGGCCAGTTGTGTCAAAAATGTTCATACCAATATCATTATACTTCTCCAAGTTACCACAAATAATGTCACGAATAATTTTTGGCGTTTTTGTTCATTTTACTGCTGATTTTATGTGTTTTGATTTCCCAGGTAGCGCAGAAGCATAATTGTACCAAAAATTATTAAAATCCGATAATCCACCTTCAAGTTATGATCGACAAATTTTGATGTGTTTTTATGCCTCACAGTGTATATACACAGTGTCTCAAAAACATCCCGAACATTTTCGATTGAAACACAAAGCATGATTATCAAATTTTAATAAGCCGAGTTCTGACCAGTTAAATCATTAAATTTCGTTGCCAAGGCAACAAAAGTCGATTGTAATAAAATTTGACTGACACCATAAAATAGCCCACCCTAAATACCCTCTGTTACACCCAAAGGTCTCGGAGATATCTTTTATTCAACCCGAGTTATAGCCAATTTTGTCGTATATTCCGTTGCCATGGCAACAAGGGTCGGTCGGGGTAAAATTTAATTGACAGCATTCGATGGCCCGACCCCGAAAAGCCCATGTTAGGTGCAAAGGTTGTTGTCCGTTTGTTTGTCCTCCGTCTGTCTGTAACGGATGTACTGTGGCTAACGGGTATTGCGTAAGGGTAAACTTTTTACACGAATAATTATCTACTGTGTCTTAAATTTGGGCATGCAAAATTTCAGCTATCTACTCTAAGGGAAAAATTTTCAAATTGGGGGTTGAACGGAAGGGGTGGGAAAAATGTGCTTTTTTCAGAGGGTGAGAGATCAGGCCAAGCTTACTGTTAATCACTCATAGGAAGTGGCATACGCCCTTTTAGATAAAATGGAAATCATCGACCGTGGATGACCTTAAAGGTCACTGACAACCAGTAGGGTAGGCTATCCTAGCGACAGCTGGGCTTCTTGTTTTCTATCTCAAAGTGTAATCGTCGTCGTAATCATAATCATCATCATCATCACCATCGTCATCATTATTTATTACACGATACAGTTTGACAGGGAGCGCTGAAGCCCGGCTCATATATTATAACCCGTTGCTGCTGCTGCTGCTGCAGCTGCGGTGGATCATGAGAAATGACGATAAGCCGATGGCGGCCGATGATCGGGCAGGATTAACGATGATCTGACTGACGCCAGGCCTATAGTAGACAAATTGTCGCGCGTACTCGCTGTCAGCCAAACGTCTTGCGTTACGTCGTGTAATTAAGCGCCATCGGCCTCTCTATCTCTCTGTCTGTCTCTGTCTGTCTCTTTGTCAGTGGGATTCTAACGTTGTCGCTGGACGTGTCAGTTAATGTTTTCTTGACTTCTGTGTTGCCGCGACTCGGTACTTCGAAAATCGATAGGGCCTAAGCAAAGATAAGTAAGAAAGTTTCGTCATTATTAATAGCGACAGTTTACTGATAGATTTCACAATTACTGGAATATTTATATTTCATATGCAGACATCAAATGTGTGCACAATACACAATACATAATGCAGTATAAGCACTAATCTTAGTCCTAATGATGCTAAAACAAAACAGGCAGAACAGGCAATGTTCACCAACATTTCTACTAGCTGTAACCGTCCACGAACATAACGGAATCTCAGTTTGCGCTCTATCTCCTGATTGTGAAAAATCCTATGTGATCCGAAATTTACAAAAAAAAAATCCGGATCACCACCGAAATCTAATCACGTTTTTCGTCTGTGATATTTGGAACCACCTGTGACACACCTGCAGACGTACATTAACTACACTTGTGGTCGGTGCCCACTTTAAAGTGATACCGAACTGTGACATTCTAGGCAACTCCGAGGAAACCTGTTTGTCTCACGACCACACCACCCCCTCTGTCGCAGTATACGCCGAACACAAGATTATAGCGAGCTTAGCGGCTGTTCACGTGTTAATCCGTTTAATATATTACGATTTAAACTCAAGACGAAAAACTGCAGAGGATGTGGCTGTCGGCAGTGCAAAGACACAAATAAATCGATATCCAGCAAGTTTCATTCACTCTGTCCACAAATCATTGGACACGTATATATTGCCGTGATGTCAGCTCTAAGTCAAATGAAATATTATCGAAGACGTAATAATATATAGGCATATAAATTTAACGTTACATTAATACCAACTGACATTCGCGAGGCTTTGGTGTCGTCAGTCGGCTAAACTGAAGACATAAGTGACATCCGGACAGACATATCATTGATGGCACATCCGTATTTCTCCAGCTATACCGCCAGTCGTCAGAAAGTGGTTCCTTGGAAATAAATCATCTTTTCAACTACAAATTTAATTAACGGGACACATATAAATGCAATCAAGATTCGAAGAACCAATTTATTTTAGTTGGAGAACGACGCGGTATTAAATGCCCGACAGCACCACAGCTGCAGCCCGCAACAAAATCGATCAGCCAATGAAACATAATAGGCTAAGTAGCAAACGCTACTTCAACTAATAATTAGAAGGCTATATTCGCAGTTTATAGAATAATGCTGTTGAACAGCCGGACAGACATTGGTTCAAATAATGAGATTTTAGTATGACTTTCTGGCAGTCACAGTTGACTGAAATCATATAGCAACTAAGTAACATCGCTGTATTCGGCTTACTGTCGAAATGCCTGTTGCTGTATCCCATTGTTGTAGCCTACAGCATCCGTGCGAGATCGGCGCTGGACCGCCACCTATCGAACGAGAGAATCGACCAGCGTTCGTCGCAGCGAGCCAAGACTACTACATCATTGTCGGACCTGGGCGCGGGTCGTGCTCGTTTGTATGGCCTCTGACCAGTGCAATATGTCTCTCCCAACTATTCACCGGCCCGGCCCGGCCCGAGATTAATGGTCGCTGTCAGAACTGGCCGCCACTTGGCGGGCTGGTTGCTCGTGTCGTCTGCTGGCCAGAGCATGAACGCTGTAATTGATGCATGTGTTGGCTGTCGCGCGCTAGTTTGCCACGACGACGAGCGACAACGTCGACGACGACGTCTATTTTCTGGCTACTTGTTGCTGAAGCAGATGCTAACTGCGCTCCGCTCTGCATCCCACTCCCTCCTCCTCATTCTCCCGCGCATCCCTGCAGCCACTGCAACTGCTCACGCCGTTGTTATTTGCTGCTGTTGCTGTGTGACGAAAACGTGACGTCATAAACTCGTATATGTGCGCGAAACTCGTTAGCCGGCACGGCAGCATGTGCCTATGCTGTTCATTCTGCTATCTATAATAGTTCAATATTTACTGCCCTTGCCAGAAATGTTTCAAGTGTAAATACAAGACGGAAATAGAAGTGGGCCTACAAGACTTGACACAGTCCGTGGCGTAACTTAGAACTTTTGACAACAGAAAACGAACAGGGTTGATGCAATAGGCCAAGATAATGCTGCTGCTGCTGTGCTGCTACTGCAGACGATGATGATAATGTGGCCTATGCAAGCGTGGCTGCTGAACGACTAATCAAAATCACGAAGCGCGTCCATGTTTGCCCACTTCACCTTTGTGTGTGTCACGCTCTCCCTTGGGAACGAAGCTCAGATCGCTAATAAACCAATTAGTAGCAGGCAGTTTGCATGGCTGTGCGCGCGCATGTCATTAGAGACAACATCGGGCCAATCGTTGCACAACAGATATACACTGTAACTGTACGTGTACGTCAGATAAAAATAAAATTAATTTTACCTGTTTTCTATTAAAAATATGGACTAATAAAATTTTTTATACAACTTTTTGTTTTCACTTGTTTGGTCTGAGTTATTGAATGTCATTTAGAAATCATTCTTAGTCAAAATAAAATGACATTTTTATTTGCATGAAATGTATAAAGAAGTTGTCTAGTTACCAAGACAGTCGGACAGCTTTCCGATGGTTCTTGCTTAAATAGACTTGCAGTTACTTTCACATAGGCCTACGTGACTTCTATAACAACCGTGAGATGTAATGTAGGTAGGCTAGGTCAAAAAATTTGAACCATAACAAAAACCATTTTTAATCGACAAAATTGGTTCAGTGCAAATTTTTTTCATATTGATAAAATTTTCGTCGTTTAACTTAAACGTGTCTATACCGAAATTTAAAATCTGTCATTATTTTGTCCTTACTTCTGCGATTCTTATTGTAATATAATTATATTAAATCACCGTAACTTTCACAACGACGGTTTAACTTTTATCAAAGATGAACATCAAAATTTTTTGAAAAATAAAAAAAATGTTTCTTCCTTAACGTTTATAACAACTATCATAATGACTAGAATGACGTTAACATCAGTAAAGTGTTTTTTTGCACTGCAAATGTCACGGTCACGGTATACACTGCGGTATTTTAAATCCTATTAGCAGACCTTCGTACAGCCCGCGTCCAAGCAAGCAAGCGTCGCAGATGGTGACGCAGATGTTGCGCGGTCGATCTTCGTCGTCGAACTGAGTCAACCCAACTGACCGCCCACACCTCCACGCTAAGTACCCACCCGACCGACTCTCTCAAGTCCTTGTCAAACATTGCCACTAGACGTCCATCCATGAGCTTCAGTTTAGTCCACAACGAAAAATAATGTTACTAATTTACTGATGATGCACCAGTCGAGTGGTCTCTCAACGCGCCCGCTTCCAGTGGCGTGGTGAGAAACGTGAAATAGGGGTCTCACCTCTTTTCCCTTTTCTTTCCGTTTTAGTTCCTTCCTTTTATTTCCTTTTCTTTATTCTTTCCTTTTCCTTTCTTTTCTTTTTCTTTTTTTTCTATTACTTTAGAAGTAGAACCCTTAAAATCCAGTTAGGGTTTTGCGGGAGAGCTGTGAGCTCTTTAGCGGGGCCAGGGCCCCAGCCGAGATCTAATTTGATGCATTATAGCTTTGAAATATGATATCTGGTGGCAAGAATTTTAGTTATTTGCCTGAGAATCAACTGAACAAATTGGCAAATGCAGTTTAAACGTATGCTTATGTCTTGTCTGATGGAAGATTGACGGTGGGGTTGGGCCCCTTCGACTCCCTTGTCTACGCCACTGCCCGCCTCAAGGACCATTGGCACCAATCCAATTTAGGGACACAAGAGTCAGTGGCGTTGTGGCAGGGGGAAAGGGATCAATTGCTACCGCTCAACCACCCCTAAATTTTCATTTGTGGGAAATTTTTTGTCAGAAAATTGTCTTTTCAAAATACAAAGTTTGGGGCTAAAAATCTTACAGTTGGCTGAGAAAAATTTCCGGGAAATATTGAAACTTTGAGCATTCATAATCTCCCTTGTCGAAAATTTGCAGCTGTTTGTCAGAAAATTATAACTTCCTGCCTGGCCTACTTTTTTGACCAACGACACCGCTGCACGGGATACAGATCTCGTCAAAGTTCTGAGTGGGGAACACCAATAAATCTGCCCCCAGTCTCTTTTCACAGATTGGAGAAATAGTGTCTTGGAATTACTGAGAGTTGTTTCATTTTTCCAATCACCGAGGTGATCGTACATTGTACATTGTACATTGTAGGGTCAGATAAAAACTCGTTTAGAGCCAAAACGCATTAGGCCTAAGTGGAGAAGATCCTACCCCTTATCCGCTCTTTGTCCCCTCAATGTTGGATAGATAGACCTATAGAATAGATTGACCCACTGTCAAGAAGTCTCATGTAGTTCAGATTGATCCATCTCTACAGCCTCGTTTTTGCATGTGTGCGTTGTCCACGTACGGAGCGTGTACTGTTGACACGGCCGTTATGATATTAGCTCTGTGTGCTGCAAGATCGAACAAACGTTCAGATTAATACTTTATCTGCAAGAACTGGAAAATGACTGAGCTTAGTGCTGACATAGTAATATTAATACACAGCAGCGTAAAAATATAGAAACTTAAAATTTAATGTACATTTTAAGATTGTAGCTAGAAAACCGCACGAGTAGTCAGAACTTAATAAACGTGAAGTTTATTAAGTACAGTGCAATAATGCAAACGAACGATATTGCAGTTTTAGTTTATCATAACAAAACGCGCATAGTAGAAATTAATATAGAGCCATCGCGAATTTAATGCGGAGTAACAACAGTGAAAGGCGCATTTATCAATTTATTTTGCAATCAAAATATGTTAACAAAGTAGTCAAAATAACACACCAGATAATGATCAACTGTCTGGAAAATCTGGACAATGTCGTCGGCCCCTATAGCACCCTAGCTACGCCCGATGTTTAAAGGCCACTTCTTAAATGATTTTCAGATTCTGTAATTAAAAGCTACAAATCATATCGAAGTAACATCTACTATTGTGCTTTGTACAATATGTAGGGCCTATTAATCAAAAATTAAAACTAAAAGCTATCAGAGATCTTCAACCTCCGACGGTAATAGCGCTGCCATCTGGCGAATGCAAATGACTTTTTACGGCAGTTCTTTCCTAATGCTAAACAATCTTATATAACGACACAAAATTCACAAGAATCTCGTTCGCCAACAAAATTTCATCATTTTCGCATAAGGCCATTCGACACTCAACCCTCACAAAATTTTTATTAAAATCCCATTATATTTTTGAAATTGATCTATCTGACAGAAGTGACTAACTTCATTCTGTCGTCGCTTAGTTCGCTTTGCTATAGTGAGATAATTAATATCGCCGCTAATAAGAAATATTCAATGCACGATTGCTTTAATACGAGATTTAGCGATTAACAATGTATTTGTCGGTCTGTGCTCGGTTTGCGTGTAGGCAATACGTTTCCTGCAGTGTCTTATGAGAACTTGTTGATTGGATCTCATCTGGACGACTTTGGCTTTGATCGTTGTCGACAGTCGTCTTCAGCATCGTCGTCCTCTCTCAAATGTCAAGGTCACACGTTAAGCCTAAATACTCCACTGGCCAGTAGTAGTAGTTGTTGTTGTTGTAGTTTTAGCAGTAGTACGTATAGCCTATAGGTCCAGTTCCAAGTAGTTGTTATAGAAGCAGTGGTAGAGAGTCCCCGGAACCGTTTGCTATAACGTTAGCAACTGGTCTGAAGTCTTAATGGCTGGCTTAAGCCCAAATTCCATTACCCCGACTTTGCGACAAAGTCTGCGACAAGTTCGCGACAAAGTTCGGGACCGCTAACTTAACGGTTGGTTGCGGTCCGAGGTCTTAACGGCGGCGGCGGCAAACGGTTCCGGGGACTAGTGGTAGAGTATGGAAGACGTCGTTTGTTAGGACGTCGTTAACTCTGTAGCCTATATAAAATTGTTTTGGTGTTTAAGTTATAACTTATTGCTCACGTTTATGAATTTATACACTCAGGCCTACACGTACAACTTTAAACTAATGCTTGTTCTGTAGCGCGCTGCGTGCGGCCCTTCATTTCCCGTATGCTATAATACAAAGATATCTGCAGTATAGGTGCACCTGCATAGGGCAAGGTGTCAATCATCAACACGTAACACTAAAGCTAATCTGTGAAGGACCGAGGTACATAGCTAGAGCTAGCAGCGTACGTCGCCATCGCTTTGTGGTGCTTTCAAAAGCTGCTCATTAACCGAGACGTGCGACAAAGACACACCGTGTTGTATATACCATAGACCTGATAACAAGCTAGCATTGATGACGATGAGGGATGATGCATTGTAAGGCGGCTGCTGAGGCAGGTAAGGTCTGGCCGAGGCACGAGCTAATCAACGCACCAAGCTGCAGGGCGCTGTTCTATTGTTCTCCATGACGAAGTCGCCGCTCTATCAGGCTAGGCCGGGCCGCTGGGTGGCCGGTACGGTGCCAATAGAACAGGCGTTTGATGCCCCGCCGTCTCTAAGACTACAGCTCTTCTATAGCGAACCACAGGTGAGAAATCAGGGCTGATGTCCTGCGGCTGAAGCTCCTATTATTAAGCGGCGCCGGCTTGTTAGTTAGAGACTGGACGGTGCCAAAGATTAGCACTAATTGTAACTACGAGGCTAGCCTGGCCGCGGTCAGGCCGGCTATTGGCCGTAGTAGTTAACCCGGCCGCAGCCGACATCAGCACAGTTAGTTCGCTTTGATTCGCGAGGTGTCGTCGCTTTTGTTCTGTTGTCGCATCTTTGTCGGCTTCAGCGGCTGAGGTGCGCTTCTCTGCTACTTTAACCCTTTAAGTGACACTTGAACTCAGCCTTCTACCCTTAGTGAAGCGGAAAATGAGTAGTAGCTTAAGGGATATAATATTATAGGGTGAAGACCTACTGTGGCTCATAAGGCACAAGGTAAGGTGGTATATCTGCATGCCGCACCGCGGTTTAGTCTGTTTGCTGGCGCGGGCAGTGGATGGCCGCGTAGTGTACTGCGGTATCATTAGCTCATGCCAATCAGCTGCTACTTCCGAGATTGTAAAAAACGTTTCTGATAACGAGTCTGACTCATGGCAACATCTTTCTCAGTGCAGGTTTGAAAGCTTTTATCGTTTCTAGTTTTAATTGCCGCTGGCACCGTCATTAAGGCCTACGCCTGCATTATGTGTCGTGGGCTGCTAAGTTTCCCATTTTGGGGAATTTAGAGGCAAAATCGAAATTCCGAACGTCCACTCTCTCTTCTATCTAAGATTTGTAACTGTCGAAAAATTGCAGTTTTTTGTCTCCCAACCTTTTTAACCCATAACGCTTCTGCGTGGATTTCTTGTGCAGCATAGCATAGGCCTACACGTTGTGCAACTTGTTGCAAACGTCATTGTTTGGCGTACAACTTGGTGTGCAGTAATTGCGATGGAAATAAAGACAGAAAAAAGAAATCGCAGCAAGTGGAGACAGCTTGTAAATTGTGCTCGTCTGCTGGTGCAGGGGATCTGGACGCGGTGAAGGGCCGTGACTACCTGACAGACCGCTACAGCCTCACAGACGGCGCCGCCGGATCATTACGAGATCTCCCTGCACTGACGACCTATCAGCGACGCGGCTCACTCCAGCTCTGGCAGTTCCTCATCGCTCTGCTGGAAAATCCCGCCAACACTTCGTTCATCGCCTGGACCGGACGCGGACTCGAGTTCAAGCTCATCGAACCGGAAGAAGTAAGTAGAAGTATCATCATCGCTATCATCATCAGCATCGTCGTGGGTTAACCACTTGGTGGGGTAAAAGTTGCAATTTTTGGAGGGACAGCTGCAAATTTCCGACAGAGAATAATTGATGCTCACAATTTTTAATTTACCCTTAAATTTTTTTAAAATCAAGCATTTTCAACCCAAAGTTTTGGTATTTTTCGACAAAATTTTTCAGGTAAAAAAATTACTGCCGGGCTAAAATTGAGCGGGAGGAGTTTCCCTGAGCCTTTTTTTCTGCCGCAACGTCACTGATCATCATCGGGAGGTTTAAGTTGACTTAAGTCGCTCATAAACGATTATTTATGTAAACGACAGAAGAGTTTCATATAAGTAGGCCCGTTATGACGAAAGACTTGAGAAAGTCTTGAGAGCTGTCTGAAAACTGTAAGTGATGTACATAATTGCCACATAGTGAACATTGTTTAAGAGACGCAGCGGTGGAGAATTACAGAGGTTATCGTCAGACAATTTTTTGTCTGTCGTAGCGGCAGTTGTTGATGTCACAGTGACGGAGCTTATGTCTGCGTTTAGGCCTAATTTTGTGAACTGATATGCACCAGATGCGTTTCTCAAGCTCACAACTCACCAAAAGTTGTTTTCTATACCGGAGTCCTCTCGGACCTCGCTGAGGAAACTTACAACGCTTTCCGTGACCTTCTGGAATGGGTTGGAGAGAGGAATACAGTGTACCCCTTTCTCGATCGACTGGTGTTTTCGACGTCTCAATGTAGACATTTCGACTGACAGTTCCTTCACTTTTCTTAACAAATTAAGCGCTGATGTTGTCCGACAGACGATGTGTTGGTATCTTTTCAGGTGGCGCGACGGTGGGGCGTGCAGAAGAATCGTCCGGCAATGAACTATGACAAGTTAAGCCGGTCTCTGCGCTATTACTACGAGAAGGGAATCATGCAGAAGGTCGCCGGCGAACGCTACGTCTATCGGTTTGCCTGCGACCCGGATGCTCTCTTTACCATGGCCTTTCCGGACAACCGGATTCCAGTCCTTAAGTCCGACCACCAGGCCGCCCCCGGCATATCCAAGGCAACGGATGACGCTGTGGGACAGGTATCGTTGCCGTATGACGCTTTTACTAGTCTCGGTGGTGGTTCCGGTCTGTCGCCGGTTAAAGCTTACCAGAGTGCCGGGACGAACTTCCGCGGCTGCACGCCCTCCATGGCCGGGTACTATGATGGTTACCAGGGAGACGCCGCGTTGATGCGTAACCATGACGACGGGAGCGTGGCCGGGTTCTGCAGCCCGCCACTGTGCGTGCCAATGATGTGGTCCGCACAGCGTCACGTGACCGCCGAAACTCCGCCCCCTCCCCGGGCCCACTGTCACCAGACCACTGACTCTTCCCATCGCTTTCTAAGCTCCACGTCAACGGCGGGTAGCAACAGCTTGGAACTAGGTTCTCCAGGTACTTCCAGCTGGATACAGCACCAGCAGCAGATGACGTCAGACATGGACACGGCGTCACTCGTCTACCAATCAGCGGCCAGGACTTATATTCCAGCCGGCGACGCTGGCTGCGTCTACTAACTCATTAGCATAATTTATCATAATTTATGCTAGTCATGTTCTTAGTTTGCATGACATTTACAGAGCGGTTCGAAAAATTAGCCGACGTTTTTTGTCACAAATTTGACCGTTGTCGACAGTTTTAAAAAATTATTTTACACTTAACTAACTGAAAAAATGTCAGTGTCGCTATACTATGCGGCCGTCAGCATAGAGCTACGCAACTTTAATCATAAGAACTTTGACTTATTGAGTTAATTAGTACAGCAGTTACTCCAGCCCTGTGAAATGTTAACATTAATTTCGGCTTTTTCTACGTGTTTTGTTTTCGAGTTGAGTCTGTATGGGAGCGACATACTGCAGACAAACAGACGGACGGACGGACGGACGGGCAACACCCATAATGCGGCCTATTTGGATGGCTGCGGAATAATTCGCATTGACGTGAAAACTAAAAATTACACCACATATAAAAGACGTACATGATCTGGTAAAATTATATTTGTTAACTTTTCAAAACAAAATTTGCCAGATATATTGTAGCTATATAATAAAATATTCTCGATGTCTTTGTAGACGTAATAGTTAACCTATTGTGGCCTATTGGAAATGCGCTTCTAATTGTGCCAGCTAAATTTATTTTGCGGTTTATTAATTAATACAGTTATGAATTTGGGGCGACTGAAATCACGGGAGTGGACATCGTGACATGGTCAAAAATGCAGGGGTGGACATCGCGGGAGTGGACATTGAGGGAGTAGCGAAACAGCAATAAGCAGCGATCAAAACCTCCAGCGGTGCGGGGGACAGGGGGGACAAGAAAATCTGGAAAGAAAAGACTCTGGCCCTGTTGTACGCCACATTGTATATTGGTAAAATAACGTTGTATATACCCTCTTGTTTTGGCCGTCACAGAGTCACAATTCTGCGAGGTGTGTCTGATTGCACCGCGCGAGGGGTTCGCATTGGTGCTGTGTTGGCACGCACGCTTTTGTGAAAACTGTGCAATGCGAGTTGCTGAGATGGATGCAGGATGTCCGGTGTGTCGTGGTATGATCACGATGGTGATGCGTATTTTTCATTAGAGACAGTGCTTTTAACTAGAGACAGTGTGAACTTTGCTACTAATGTAGACTGTTTGTGTGCTTTATTTCACACGTT
>Ga0209367_1008259_pt1 | contig 14239 bp, 10 predicted proteins | sample WorMetLIZISLAND2_FD_187412 | JGI IMG/M metagenome (GOLD analysis project Ga0209367, IMG submission 187412) | Marine gutless worms symbiont microbial communities from Max Planck institute for Marine Microbiology, Germany - Olavius geniculatus... ... | reverse complement strand
GCATTCGAAATTTTGGCCAACCACTGCATATAGAGACATGAGTACTATTTACAACATTGTCAACGGTACCATCGATGACCCGCTACGACGTACGGTTTAGCCACAATACATGCGCTACAGACGGTTGTTATTATTATTATCTAGGTATTGTCGAACGGGTCTCTATACGCGAGCAAGGTGTTTGTGGAGGACTCTGGCAAGTACGGCTGTATGGCTGGTAATAACGGTGGCTTGCAGCGAGTCGAAGCTTACCTTCACGTTCATTCAGGTACAACAACTTCACGCCGCTGCGTTTCTATATGGGCTGTATACGTTCTTTTTATTCGCCATAAAGTCATCCCCAAGCCTCGAGGCTTGTATAATATTGAAGTATGCTGATCTCCATTTTTTGCCGTCAGCAAGACACCATTATGCACGACAGACTACGGGTCATGGATACGGGTCTAGCGCATAACGATTTACCGTGAAGCACAAAACACACAGAAGGCTATACCAGTTAGAGTTAGACATATAAATCAATTATTAGGCCTACGCAATACGATGTGAGCGATGAAAATTATTTTCGTATGCGCATTATTTTAAGCTTCAGTATATCGTCGTAGTGTGACAGCATAAATTTATAGCTTTGTGTAGCAAATTTATGTTTTCTCTTACAAATGTCTGTACTAGCTAATTAACTGAACTTAGTTGTATGATTCCCGTAAAAAATTTATAGAGCATCATATATGAGACACGTCCAGGAACTCTGGCAACAGTTATTATTTGTAGGCTATGTTGTACAAAATAGTTTAGATGAAGACTGAAGACACCGTGCGTGGATGTTATTCTGTAAAGGTAAAGGTAGAGGTAAAGGTGATGTATAGCTCTTAATAGAAAAAGAAAGCCATCAAAGAGCTACGGAGCGTCACCTCCCATATGGGATCACACAGTGTTAGCTGCCACCCGACAGGTGAACACGCCCCGCCTTAACCCCAGTCAGGCAGACCGGTACTTGATTTACCTACCCCAGAGAGATGGAAGGCTAACTAAGTTTGACCTTGGTGCTGGTTATATACCTAGACGGTTTACCTGCCCATAGACAGTCACCCATCCGAGTATTAACTACTTGATAGTGAGTAGTGACCCTACTGGGAGTCGAACCCACGACCTTTTGATCATAAGTCGGACATTGTACCGTCACACCGCCAAGTCACTTGTACTTTGTGTAGACGATGTTCGGTTGCAATGCTTTGACGTGTATCTAGGCAATCCGTCAGACGGATCGGATGCTGAAGACAGCGATGATGTGACGAACACAATCGTGATAGCCGTCTGTTCGGTCGTCGCATATCTCGGCCTCATTATTGGCTTAACGATCTACTGCAGCCTGCGTCTTGTACGTCGCTTGAACCAACGCAAACAGCGCAACCCGCCAGCGCCAACGGCCAACGCTTCTGGTCAGTAGATTTGATGAAAATTTGTCAGACGTAACGTATAATTGAACCCAAAGAAGCTGAACAGTCAAGAGTAGCATTAAGATAAAACGAAAAGACAAAGCTGACGCTCTGTTCTTTAAGTAGCAGCTAAGCTTCTTACTTTTCTCACGAAAAATTTACATTAGCTAAATCTTATACATCATGGCTAACTAAACTTTGTGCTGAACTTTTGCGATGTCATGTGTTTTCTATTTCCATTGCTTTTTTGCTACATAGACTATAAAATATCACGAATAAGTCAACGTTAAAAGGATGGTGATTTAAAATGTTTTATGCAAAAAAATTCACTGTTATTACTCGGAGAATAAGAACAATAAATTTTGTGTTTAGATTTAGTTACTTACGTATGACGACAAAGATCTGACGAAAATGAAAAAGGCTGTATGCCAATTTGCCAAAGCAGTAAATTTAGTCTTGAATACTTCAAGTAAGCAGAAGGTCAGGTTTTTTATTGAGCATTTACAAACATTGGTAGATTTTCTTCACAATGGTGTGTTTTAAACGTTTTTTGGCCGACCGTTGGGTCGAACTTTGGGTACGATGTGTCGCTGTCTGTCATTTGTCTGTAGCGCATGTATTGTGGCTAAACCGTACGTCGTAGCGGGTCATCGATGGTACCGTTGACAATGTTGTAAATAGCACTCATGTCTCTATATGCAGTGGTTGGCCAAAATTTCGAATGCAAAGTTTCTGCCTGCAGCCATCACTCACATGCGCCAACTTACCGTATTGTGTCCTAGCGTTGATTGTAGCGTTCGATATAGCAGCATCACCATAGCGTGTATGCGATTGTAGTAACTGTAGGAAATCACTTGTTTTCCTCGACCGGCATTCTTTCGGATGTAGGCGGTACGGTCGGCCCACTCCAGAAACAGCTGGGTTTCTTGTTAAAAAGTTCTTTTCTGACTGTGATTAGATGATGCGTGATGCAGGTGAAGTGAAGCAGCGTTCCGATGCGGTGCTGGTAACTGAGAGTACGGAACTGATGGCAGCACCCCGCGGAGGCGACGTCATCAAGTATGACGGCGGACAGGACGCTCTCTCTGCTACCGTCTCATCCAACCCTTCACACTCGACTGTCTCCAACAACTCACAGAATCGTCTCTATGAGAAACTTGGCTTCCCCAGACACCAGCTGCACACCGTCGCCGCCCTCGGTAGGCTTATCTACATTTAAACCACGCTTAGCTTGCACTGGTACTTTTTTGTCAATTTTGAGGTGCAGTCGTGCGTCATAAAGCAGACGACAGCGTAGTCTATGCGATCCGAGCGTGGTTCAAGCACGATACTGCACTCTCTGGAGTGATATAAGCTCGTACTGCGTATTTGCTTCCAGACTCCAGCAGTGCGGTATCTAGTACGTATATGTTACTTGTGTATGTGTTGTGTTCATTTCAGCTACTGTGCATTGCGCAGATTTATATTATCGTTTCTAGCCTCGTTACTTAATTGCTGAAAAAGTTTAACTTGTGAATAGAGAATACAAAGATGTGTGGAACAGTGCGTTCCGCCCTAACCCCAGCCAGACAGGCTGGTACTCGATTTACTAACCCCGGAGGGATGGAAGGCTGAGTTGACCTTGGTATAGGACCATAGGTTGTGTTGGATGTGTTGGCTGTCAGGTCAAGGTCAGTTTGGTGACGTGTTGGTGGGCAAGGCGTACGGCATCGTGACTGATGGCGCGGAGACGTTAGTGATGCTCAAATCGCTGCTAACCAGCGATGAATCGACACAGACAGAGTTCAACCACGAGCTGGACCTGTACAGCCGATGTCACCACGACCATGTCGTTAAACTGCTCGGAATCAGCCGAGAATCTCTGCCGATCCTCGCCGTCTATGAGTACACTGAACTAGTGAGTCCCCACATCGTTGTTTCATCTACTAAATCATAGGTAAATAAGTAAGTCAAGCATAAACTTTTTGCTGACCGTTAGTTTGAGCCTTGGGTACGATATATTGTCTGTCTGTCTGTTAGTAAGTAAGTAAGATGACTTTGTAGGCGTGGGCTCAAGTACTCGTAATGCACAAATCAGCTTTTTAGCGAGGCGCACGTCACAGCAGTAGAAACTAGATGTAACACTTTAGGCACCGTGTAACAGTCAAAATTAATGTCGAGTTTGTGCGAAAATAAATACTGCAGCACAAGTGCATGCAGTTGAAAATTTGCAAAATATTGTTTTCTTCCTGAAACGTCCCAATTTGTGCATCAGGGCCCCTTTCCTTAAATTGTAAATCCGCACCACTGAGTGAAAATGTAGGGCAACTGTGTTGTAGGGCAACTTAAAGCAGTATCTGGGGTCGGTGGGTGATGGAGTGTCCGGTCTCCGACCTCCAAGTACAGCCGAGCGGCTGAGCATGTGTCGTCAACTGGTCCTTGCCATGAAGCACGTCGCCAGTCTCAAGCTAGCTCACGGCGACCTGGCCGCACGTAACCTTCTCCTGACGTACAACTTCGACATAAAGCTGAGCAACGCGTCGCTGTGTGTAGACGTCTTCTCACGGGAGTATATTGTTCACCGGCGACGTCCGCTGCCACTGCGCTGGGCAGCCCCCGAGACAGTCATCACCGAGGCTGGTGACCACCATGCCACTCTGCAGGCCAGTACAGCTTTTAAAGCAAAATAGTGGGTATGCGATCTCCATTCTACTTCCCCTTCTTCCCTTTTCTTCCTATCCCTTCCCCGCCTTTTCTCTTTTTTCCTTCATCTTCCTTCCAGCTACTGGCGTAGGCATAGGAGGACTGGGGGCACGTGCCCCCCTAGGTGCCTACTCACTTACTAAAATAGTGCCAAACATGCACCAAAACACGCCATTTTCACACCAAAAATCCAAAAATTTTCTGGGGAGAGGGCATAGCCCCATCCCCAGACCCTTTCCCTGTGGGGAGGGGACACCCTCCCCATGCCCCACCACTCAAGTGTCCCCACTACAACTAGATCTTGGCTATGCCACTGCTTCCAGCAGCTCCCCCACTTCTGCAATAAATGCAATTATGCAATACGTTAAATAAAACATGCAGTAGTAGTCACAGTGATGCAGTGATTATGAGATGTCTTTGATGCTAATGTGTAGAGATACTCGAAATGCTGCCAGCTAAGACTAGACAATATAACGAAATAGTGATACTTGGCCTTATCAAAATGTAGGCGAGTTTTGACACACCTAGTAAAACCTACATGTAAAAAGTTGCTGTGTATATATAGGCGGACGTCTGGGCGCTTGGTGTCGTCATCTGGGAGCTGTTCACGCCGCAGTGTCCACTGCCGCTGGCTGAACGCTCTGACGCCGAGGTCCTCGCAATGCTTGAGTCAATGGCCACCAGTATCCAGGCCGCCAAGTACCCGCTCGTCTGTCCGCCGAGCTGTCCGCTTCGTGTCTGGGACATCGCTCGACGATGCCTCGTCCGCTCGCCTGCCTCCAGACCCAAGTTCTCAGACATACTTAGCGCGCTTGATGATATGAACTTCCTCGATGATAGCCAGGTTTGACTGACCGACCAGTGCATGGTCATTGGTGATGATGATGTTGGCAAAGTAATGGTTGTTGGATTGACAGGGTGATGAACATCGTGTTCAGTGCTTTATTTTGCGTTGCGCCGATTAAAACCATATATTATTATTAGTATGTAGTGGTGTAGCTGTAGTGCTATTTTGGTGGATGAGAGTTGCTTTCTCTGAATTCGTTTTTATTGATTTTTTTATTTATAATTCACATACACAGAGATGTAGAGCTGACGTCATTTTTGCCTGAACCGGATGTCTCAAAGCCTTATTATGCTTCAGTTTGACGTAAACTTCATTTTATGATAAGATTTCGTTGACGATTTTGTTCTTAGTTTTTGAAGAAAGTCATGTTCAGCATGAGATTTAACTTTATTGGGTAAGTTCATTCGAATAGGTGTGTATATATTCTGAGCGTCAACTCAGTCAAGAGCGAGGAACTCCAAGTTTTCTATTCCTGCTGCATGTACTGTTGTTTTGCAAGTTTACCTGTTGTGAGAAGTTTCTCAGTGTCTGTCTTCTGTAATGCTACAAAATCGTAGTGTTCTGTAGTGATAGTAAGCGAGTAATTCATAGTACAGTTGTGAGATCAGTAGTTCGTCTGAATAGTTAAGACAAACTCCACTGCTCTGATTTGTTGTAAAATCGTTGCCCAGCAAGTCACACAACAACATTTACAACATCAACATGTTGTGCATTTGCTGTAGGCTTTCAACTTTTAGTGGACTTGCTGAACAACTTGTTGTATAACAACAAATCCACAACAAATTAAAGTAAGTGGAGTTTTGGCCCTAGTGAATGAAAAAAAAATCCTGACAACTGCAACGAGTGAAAAACAAGTCCCAAATCCACCATAGGCAACTGCTTTATATGTCTCAGTATGATGTCTTGTTGTTCATAAACTGTTTTCAAGTGTTTTTATCTGTGACATTGTTGAGTTGACCAGTGTTTATGTCCCAATGATGCAGCACTTTCTTTAACTTGCATACGTTGTGACATGTGTGACTGAGGATTCTAGTTTCTTAGGCTAAGTGTGCACTATAACGTGTAGAAATTACAAAATGACAGCTCCACGTATGATAAATAATAGTTACACACTGTGCTATGCTTACATAGAAACAAGACACGTCTGTCATGTGAATGACTGAGAAAATGCAGCTCACTGGCATATGGTGCTACACGTAGAGAGTGGAAAGTGTATTTTTCAACAGTCTAGCCCGAGTTTAGCAGTTATCATGTGTAACAGATTTTCTACATTTCATTGTGTATCATACTTTTCTATAGGTCACTTACTTCAGTGCCACTTTTGACTTGACATCCCAGAGTTAACATCAGTCATGACAACTGCATTTCATTTTAAATCACTTCCGTCTGTTCTGTAGTCTTGTGATCTTGACTGCTAAAAATGATAAACCTGCTAAAAGTGCACGGCTGTAATATTTGCGTTGTAATACACTGTGGTCCATAAAAAACGTGCCACTTTTATTTTTTTTTGAATAGCTCCGTGCAGAATTGGCCAATTTTAATAATTTTTGGCGTGCAACATCAGGAAGAAACTTATTTTCGGCCACCTCACTTTAATGCTGTCACTACGCTACATGTACATTGTAAATGCAGGTTGCTGAACCTGCTGTTTACGAGTGGTGTCAACGATTGCCGCTTGCATCCGTGCTGGAGGATGGCATATTGAGCATGTGCTGTAACAAATAGGATGTGATGTGACACGTGCAACTTTTTGGGATACAGTAGTTACCAATCGTGTTTGTCACTTTTCAGTTAGTCATTCCTGAGCTGATGCGTGCACTATCCAGTATGAATTCATTGTTGTAAATGGTCAAAGTACGACTTCTGCATTTCACAAGGTAGTGTAGCGACAGTATTAAAGTGAGGTGGCCAAAACTACACCATTTGCGTCATTTTTTTTGGTGATGTTGCTTGCCAAAAATTATTAAAATTTGCCTATGTTTCACGAAGCTATTCAAAAAAAAGAGTGGCACATTTTTATGGACCATGGTGTAGTTTTATGAACTCAGTGTGTGTAAGATGACTCTACATGTAGATCCTAAAGGTGCATACGGACCGAAATAACTCGTGAACCCATTGGTCATTGGCTGACGCGTATGTGAGCGTAGTAGCATAGGCTACCGACGCTGTTAGATGGTGCCTACTGCAATGCATTAGTGCTTGCCCATTGGTCAGTTCGTCAAAAACTAAACCATGTCAGTTCAGTTTAGTTTAGCCCAAATTCCATTACGCCAACTTTCACTTCCCTGCGGGGAAAGTCGTTGACACAAATCACGAAAGTCGAAAACACAAACCATCTCGACATGTCGAGATGTTTGCGACAAAGTCCGTGACAAATCGGCGACAAACCCGTTTCAGCGAAAGTCGAAAAGTCGGCGTAGTGGAATTTTGGCTTTACATTGCCCTGTATGCAACTTAATGCAATCCAAAGTACTGTGCGTCACTGTAAGATGCTGCATGCCTATGTGATCGTGTTAAGTACGGTAGTTGAGTTATTTGATGTTGAATCCCAAACAACTGTAGTTCATCAGTTTTTTGGCACTGTGTTAACAGTTCAGACAATCGAACGCTTGTTACGCTATAAAGGGGTAATGTTAACTGATTTTGTTTGTTATAAGCTTATTGCATGCTGTAGAACTGTACTTGTGACTGATCAGCTTTATATTTATGACGACTTGTTCTTGTCACTTATTGGTTAATTTACATGTGTTGTCGTGTTTCAAACATTATTAAATTTGGTAATATGCATGTTATGGTAGTTCGTAACATCTGCTAAGTTGCTGACCAGCTTACATGGATTGTTCAGTTAGTTTGCAATACACGTATGCCAGAAGGCTGGGTGGACTCCCACAGCCAGATTTGTACTAAAGGCTATCTTATGGGTTGCACCATCATCAACCACAGTTTACACGATTACACAACCCCTTTTTCTTTCTTTCATAATTCACTCAAATGATGACCCGTTTACATGAAATTTGGTTTAAAAATTTCATGTAAACTTATCATCGTATGAAAGAAAGAAAAAGGGGTTGTTTTTTATGAAACACCATGTAGGACCCTTCTAACACCCATACAGCCACCACTGTTCTATGAATACTGTATCTATGACCCATACTTTGTACTCAATTCAGTTAGCTGTCCTTCAGTATTTGTGCCCATCTTTTTCTTTCTTTTCTGCCAATACTAATATGCATGTTGCAATGTGGGCAAATTGAGTACAAACTACAGTCAGAAAATCAAAAAAAAATTACTGCCATCTGCAAACAAAACAATAACAAGAGTGAAAAAGTGCCCATAGTCCTTATATCTTGTGTTTTGATTCTTTCAAGCCTACACTCCAGGCTTCTGTAAACTATGTAATGTCTGTTAAATTATTCCGATGGTTAAATTACTGACAGTCGAATGTAATGGGAATAATGATAGGTAACACCGAGACAGTTAGATACAGGTGACCACGAACTACACGACGACTGAAACGGACAAAGCAACCACCAGACACAGAACGATAATCAAAATAAAACAAAGAATCAGTGACAAATATATCAGGACCATAGGTAAATTCTAACAAATATTTATAAAAACCAATTACAATACAGTAGAAACACAACACTGCATACCATTGCAACTTTCAGAAACAAATGAGCACTATAGAGTAATGAGATATGTAAATCATAAACAACTTTGCATGATAAAATATCAACATCCTTTCTCTAACAAATTATATAACATGGAAAGAAAATTGTCATTTAGCTTTATTAAATCCAAAACAGAAAACAACTGAAGAACAGAAAATCCACAATGTAGCAAAAGTCGGATTATATAAGAATTGGACAGCAACTATAGTAAAAAATATCAGATACACACCACTAGAACTTTGTCATGCTTAGCATCAAAACAACTCAACAAATCTTACACAGGGTGGGCCAAAAAACCGGACCTGTTTGAGCGTTGATAACTCAGTGATGATTAGTGGTAGAAAAACGTTTGATACGTCAAAAGTTTCAGAGTGCTGTAAAGAATAAATGACAAATTTGCATATTAAAGCATTTAAATAATCTTTGCCTAATTTGCATAAATATTCATCACCCCCCCCGAAATTCTGCTAAATTTCACTGTAACACCTGGATTTACCATGGACATTTGAGCTTTTATAACTTAGCGATGTTTACTGATGGAAAGGTGCGTAATATGCCAAAAGTTTCAGAATTGTGTACAGAAGAAGTGTACAATTTGGATGTCTCAGCACTTAAATATTCTTTGCCTGATTTACGCAAATCTGTCTCACCCCTAAAATCATGCAAAATTGGCAGTAACGCATGAATTAAGGTTGATTTTCATTCAGCATACAGTGAAATATCAACAATCATTAACACATACGTTGAGTTTAAATGAAATTCGACATAGGCAGTTGCCCAGCTTTTGCATTCATAACCATCATCAGTCCTTTTAGGCAGCTGATCGATCGCTGGAGTCAATGTGTTCAGGATCAGCTGAGCCCAGCATTCGATTAGCACACGTTTTAGCTGATCAGTTACTGAAATTTTGTGATCATGCTATCGGTTGCAATGCCCCCACACTGAATAATTCACAGAATTTAAATCTGGACTTTTTGGCAGTGAGTTTTTGAGTTCAAGGAACTCGGGCATATGGGAGTACAGGCAAATGCCTAATTTCAGTGGTAATGAAGATTTAGGCAAATTAAGCAAAGAATATATAAGTGATTTGCTATGCAAGTTCAGCCCTTTTTGTCTACAACATTTTAAAACATTTGACATATCACACGCCTTTCTACTGGTAACCATTGCTGAGTTATCAATGCTCAAACAGATCCATTTTTTTTGGCCCACCCTGTACCCTGGGGTTAAGGTGTCAGATCCCAAATGGCAGGTGACACTCCACAGCTCTGAGATAGATTCCCACAAAGAGCTATAGTATACAATCAGTGTCCAGGACATTTATGGCAATAAAATACTGGGAGTATATGGGAGTGGTCATAGATACTAGTGATGATTTGATATATCAAAAATATCGATATATCGTTTTCGATATCGATATATCATATCGTATCATATCGTCAAAAATATAGTACCATACTACCTCGCTCAACGTTCAGTCGTTCACGGCTTGTTCCTGTGCTTGTATAAGATTTACGCACTTATCATTTTGAAAATACTGATATCACGATATTCTGTAAAATATCGTATCGATATCATATCGAAATTGAAACCCTGATATCGAGTCATCACAAATAGATACCATTATGATCAGTCAATCTTAGTTATTCATATCTTAACTGAAATTAAAGAAAATGACCGCGACAATACACACAATTCAGAAATACACCGTGGGCCACTTGGTGTCATGGCATAGCAATAATGCATAATAATTACATTATTGCAAATTGTCTGCAGAGTGTGCCAGTCAAAAAATTTTGAAAATCGGTCAATAATTGGCGAAGCTACGAACAAAAGTAAAGTGCCACGTTTTTTGGCCCACCTTGTACATAAAATAACACTCCCAAACAATCAGTCAACCAAATCAAATTACATAGCAATGTTTCACGCGCATATCAAAGGCACATAATGCCAGCAACTGGGCTGAGTATTCACATTATTGTCTCATCCCATCTGGATTATGCCAATACACTACTACATGGCATATCAACAAGCAACATCCAGTGTTAGGCCACTCGTTCTGCTAGAAATAGAATACTTTCAATACTTTCAATGTCAGATATTCGCAATGCCCACACTGTACAGTCCAAATATAACATCTACTGACTAGCAAGAGTCTTTAAAAACCAAATAAACCACTCGTATTCAGCTGAGTGAATAATGACTTAAAATTCCAGTAGTCGTACATGCATAAAAATTTGCATAGTGCAAATACAATTATGGGATCGCCGCAGACTTATTATTAACTATTAACAAAGTTGCATCCAATGCATATGATAAATAGAGATGACATAAATGAGAAAAATAAACATTTGGCAACTAGCAACTGAAGCTTACAATCACATAATATACACAACACAGTATGGTGATCAAGAGACTCCCAAGTGGTTACGACACTGACGAGTGACTATCTTGGTAAATCCTAGGTTGGTGGCACGGCACAGCGATAACGCATTTCATTCGATCAACGAAGTTACTCTATGCCAGGCCAGGTTAGTACTTTGACGGGTGACTGCCTGCGGGCAAGTAAACCATCTTCGTATGTATCCAGCAACCTAAATCAACTCAGCCTTCCATCCCTCCGGGGTAGATAGATCAAGTACCGGCCTATCTGGCTGGAGTTAGGCGGGGTGCATTCACCTGTTGTCGGGTGGCAGGTAACACTGTGTGATCCCAAATGGCAGGTGACACTCTGTAGCTGGACTTCCATTAAGAACTATAACACCACCTTTAATATAATTAACCACTCAGGTCAACTCAGCCTTCCATCACTCCTGGCTAGGTTAATTGAGTACCGGTCCACCTGGCTGGGGTTAAGGTACAGCACATTCACCTGCGTCAGTCAGCAGGCGTGACCTCAAATGCAGTGTTTAAATAGTGAAAAATTAGCTGGGGGGTTGAATTTTTCGATAGTCAGTGCCTAACCAAAATTGTGGCGTAAATCATATGTATATAGTATATAGCTGAACCACCACCCAATACATAATTTGACAGGGTGTTGGGGGGTTGAGAAAATAGTTGGAGGGAAGAGTCAACCCCTATTGGCCCTAACTCCCCACCCCCCTCTAGCAATTCAAACGCTGCTCATATGGCAGCTCAGAGATTACCGTGAAGAGCTATATGCACCCTTTAACCTGTAACAATGCCTCCACTTCTAGTCAACATGTGTGTATTTGTCGAATAGCAAATGTCTCAAACAACAATATTGAATGTAAGAGCAGTGCAGTCACTCAGGCTGAACCACCGGCCTACTGCGCATTGGTAGAAACACGGATGTAACTAGTCGGTGATGACGTACAGCTTGAAACCAGCGCCTACATCGACTGACTGCAGCATGGCACCAACTACTGGAGTTACTGCGTGTCACTCCTGCTGGCCATACCCTTGACCTATACAGACAGCATATGTGTACAGCATGTAGTTTTTAAGACAGACTCTATATCCATTAAACAAATTTGTACAACTGTGCAACAATATCAAGTTTTTGAATTATTAGCTTCATCAAATTACGACCTTAATGCCTGCCTTAATGCCTGCTAATGAATGCAACAAAATTCCAAATTAAATAGACCACACTAATCAGTCTTCCAGCTATACAGTGTTTACAGCCAGAACCAAATATATGTGGCAGAAATCCGGCTAATCAAAACTGAATAGTGAATAATGTAAAAAATACACCGCCCAATGCCAAATTACTGTGCTCACCTAAAACTGTGCATAAAACTGTCAACATTAAATCTGACTGGCTGCTTAGCTTTTGAACTCAAAATTAGCACACAGGTAACTCTGGCCTTGGATAACATTCACGTCAAGCTTGGTTTTCTGTTTGTTGGCAAGTTAAAAGCTCAGACAGGCAAAACAAGCAATAATTTCCAAACATATTGCAGCCAATTAGCACAAACGATCTGCCACTAAGTTTATTGAGAAAATCAACATGGTGGAAAATGTACAAACCACAAAGTTGTTCTGCGAATAAAGAGGAAAGACGTTCCAACAACAGCAATGACGAGAATGACAACGATGAGACAGAGCAAAACATCAAAAACTGTCTCTACAACATATAATAATAATAAAATTAATAAAAATAAAACATTTGTATAGCACCATATTGCCTTATTTTGAGAGGCACTATTAACAGAAGAGCTATATATTAGCTATATGCAATATTAAAGAAGTGCATTTTAGCCAAGATTTCAATACAGAAAAAGTGTCACAGTTGTCAACAGAAGCAGACAGAGTTCCAATTGTAAGCACAGCACGACTGAAAAATTGTTTGCTGGAGACAGACTGTCTGAAGGGCACATCGAGAAACAGAACGTCTGATGATATCAGCTAATACGTGCTAACCAGCACTATTTACATTACTAATAGACTGAAGCCAGCATTCAATGCAGCATTACACCTTCAAGCAACAACCAACTTTTAACACTGTACATTACGAGGCTAGTACAGTTCAGCGGTCATTTGAAACATTTGGTTTCCAGCCTACACTGCAGACGTTCAGCATGATAATAAGTAAGTAAATTTGTATAGCGCACATAAAACTGCACAATGTCAGTCCGAAAACCCGCTAAATCTGTGGCACATAACTTAACATGCCTACCAACGTAATACTAAAGCTGCATCATACCTAAGTAACCAATTCAGCTTATACAAAAACTACACTACTAGCTCTCACAAAAATATTATGCAGCTTAAGAGATAGGTATTTCACATTCACTGACTGGCTGTGGCCAGCCATGACATTATTTGTCGAGTTTTACATTGCAGTATGAATGCAAACAGAGGCTGAAGTCGGCACTTAATCCTCACGCTGAAATCGAAATCAGCTTGCCCAATGCTGGGGTGCACCATCAGTCCCTCCCTCCATGTTAGGTTAAAATAGTACATGAGACTGATATACTTTTATGACAACTTGCGGATGAGTATTTTTTCCACAAAGAATTAAGAAACTTGGTTTCTGTATATGTCACTGTGGTTATAAAAGCTTGGTCAAAACACTGAACCAGGCAGAAGTAACTTAAAGACCAGGTTTAATGGCTCTCTGTAAAAAAAAATTTATAAGAAGTAAACAGAATAGAATGAAAAATATGCTTCATACAAAATGCAATTTTACCAGCAGTATACGAAGATAGTGCGCTGATATGTGAGGCTGTTGCAGTACATGTCTCAGTTGTAACTTTACTCCATTCTTCTGATTCATCTGCATGTAAAGCAATAAGATTCTTAATTGATGATCCATAAAAACTTCTAACAAAACTGGAAAGCATTCAAAAAGTTCAAACCTCTACCACATGTAATGAAATTCAAAAATCAAATAAAGATAAAGATACCCTTACAGCATATATACAGGGTGGTCCAAAAAAACTGCACAAAGTTAATGACACCATAATTTTGCAACCTTACGTCATAGAGTCATGTGGTTTTCAACTAAATGTTCCGAAAGAAATTCTTTACACGACTAAGGTCAGTATTTGAATACAGCAGTTAAATATTCTTTGTTATTGCTGCTGGCAACTGAACTATGCAAAAACGGTATTACCCTTGACACTGCAGTCCATAAA
>Ga0209367_1008256_pt1 | contig 14243 bp, 14 predicted proteins | sample WorMetLIZISLAND2_FD_187412 | JGI IMG/M metagenome (GOLD analysis project Ga0209367, IMG submission 187412) | Marine gutless worms symbiont microbial communities from Max Planck institute for Marine Microbiology, Germany - Olavius geniculatus... ... | reverse complement strand
TCTACCGCTCAGTTTCTCATCGCGCTGTCTGTCACTGACTGCCTGGTCTTGCTCGCTGACGCGCTGAGATGCTTGTCCATGCGTAGCCCGCAGCAAACATACTTTACCGGACTTACGTTCTTTGACACCAGCGACTTTGCCTGCAAGTTCGTTAACTACTGGAGGCAAAGGTTGTTTATTTGTTCGCTCATATACTTTTTACTATTTAAACACAAAGTTTTTCGCTAAGATGGTTTACGCTGATCTTGAATCCTATAAATTTACAGTCAGAGTTTGCGGCGTACTGAAAAAAGTGAAAAGATAGCTGTTGTTGGTCATGGTTTTCATGTACTGTATGACAGTTGCAAGTTGTTGTCGGCGTGGATAACCGTTGCGATCACGGCCGAGCGACTGGTCGCCGTTGTTCAGCCGCTCAAAGTCGCCACACTGTCAACAACTCGTCGTGCCAGGCACGTCATCGTCTGTCTAGCGCTGTGCTGCGCCGTTCTGGCGGCGTTTCCTCTGTGGACGGTCGGCTCGGAGGAGTTCGACGGCATGCCGACCTGCATTAGACTCGAGCGCTCGGCGTACAAGTCATGGCTGATTGGCGTTGTTCTCGTCCTCACCCTTACGCTGCCTTTCTTTCTTCTCATTGTCAGCACCGTCATCATCGTTTGCTTTCTTATGCGATCTCAACACTTCAGAACCAACGTACGCAAGCTTTTGCTCTGACTTCATATCTGTAGTATTCAGTCGGTTTATTAGACAAGTAATTGGTGAAAGAATAAACAAGAAGCTCAGCTGTCGATAGGATAGCCGACCGTACGGCTTGTCAGTGACTTTAAAGGTCATTCAAGGTCGATGATTTTTTATTTTATTTAAAAGGGTGTATGTCCCCCTTGCATTAGATCGCTAAAATTTTGCACGCCGATGTTTAAGACACATGGCTAATTATTCGTGTTAAAAGTTTTTTTACGACCTAAGGTTTTGCCACAATACATCCGTTACAGACGTCGACGACGGACAGACAGACGACAACCGTATCATTAGCCCGACTGTTACTTAAGTACGGTTGGCTAACAAATCAACCAAACAATGGTTACGTAAAAGGAAGAAAGCATAAAACACAGTGCAAGTAGAAATATATAACTAAATCCGTAAATAACTAAGTGGAAGAATCAGTGAGTGAATAAATAACTCACGTGCTGATCGAATTAGGCCTAGCAATGTATCTTTCCTGTATTTTGTCAGAGCATAATGTTATGGTATGTTTTATTAATTTTCGCTTAGATTTAAGTCAATAGTACTATAGTCACTTGATGCAAATGGCAGCAATGTCGAATACTGTTACTAACAGACCGACTAATGTCGCCATTATTACGCATAAAGTAGGTAACAATAAGATAAACTGGAAATTTGAGGCAAAGCCCAATGTGAAGCCGCCCGGCACATTAGGTCCGATTGGGGAGAAATTTTGCGGTTGAAATCTCCCTCGTAGCAACGTCACGTAGCACGAATGCAATTAATGCATGATAGTGATGACGATACTGCTGTTGCTGCTGCTGCTGATGCAGTCGGCACCGGTGTGTATCATATCGTCAACATCAGACGACTCAACTAACATATCAGCAGCCGTCTACAAGTCGACGCAGCGTCAACTGACCGTAATGCTGGTGACCATCTGCTGTGCCGCGGTCTGCCTTCAGCTGCCCTACACCATCCTGTATCTGATCAACGCCGACAAGTCGTCTCTGTGGCCGGACGTGGAACATGACCACGCCGCACTGCACGCCAAGATCTACCTGTCGATGAAGATCGCTGACACGCTGGCGACGTCCAACTACGCAATCAACTTCATGCTGTACTGTCTGAGCGGCTCGGCGTTCCGACGCAGTGTTCGAAGACTGTGCCGACATCGCCAACTGCAGCTGCAGCGGCACGCCGCTAGGTACCAGGCGACGATACGTTACAATGCCACCGACAACGAACTGCATAACGCTTGCGCCAACAACGCTGACTGATCGATTGCTAGTCAGCTAGCTGGGCCAATCACGCGCAGTCTTATAACCAAAATTTAACAAAACTGAAATCGACGCCCAGGACCAAGCTCGGCATACTTTCGTCCGCTGGCTGGAATCTTGACGTTTAACCTTCTGACCTCAAGCCTAAACTTAAACAGTTCATTTTTGCCCATCAATGATTCTAGTAAATCTATTAAGGAGTTTCATAGATATCGACGAATGGACGGACAAGTAGACACACATACAACAATAATGTAATTCCCTACCGGCGAAGCGAGAAATCGCAAAAAAATAAAATCCGATTAGTGCACTGTCAAAAGATCGTGAATCCTGTCTAGTTAGAGTGACTAGTAAGCTACGGTACTCCAAAAATATGCCACAAATTTGATACAGCGCCCACGATAGAACCGCTGCACTCTCGGTTAAACTGTGCTTGAGATCACAGGTCTAAGCTCAAGGGGAATGGACAATCGCTTGCATGGACACCCGCCCGCAAGGGCAATTACCCGTACGAACTATGGCCTACTACCGCCGGGAAGGACGCAGAATAGGACAGTAGCCCGTATCAGCACACCAACGGGTTGCTTGCGTTCTTTATTGTGAATTTAACTCACTCTTGTCACTCTAATGTTACAAAACCTGTTTATAGAATGTATATGAAATACGCAAAAGTGCATTAGTTTAAGTTTTATAAGGATAATGACGAAGTGTGTTCATTGCGTTCTCGTGCAGTAATTCTATTTATTTTTAAATTATATGTATGTGTTTGCGACAGCGATGTAGTCTACGTTATTACGATATATCTATAGTCAACATCAGTTAGTCCCATATCGCACGTGACTAAATAACGTCATAAGACAGCGTCATAATGAAGTTGAGTTAATGTAGTCGGATGCAATGTCGCACCACACACAGCCGGATATGTGTTACACGACGGGTCTTCTCTCTAGCAGAATGATCATTCAGAATGACCACTTTAAGAAGTAAACTCTGCCCAAAAGTCACTCGACGGCGCTGAGTCAAATTCTAAGGCGGCTAAACCGCGCGTATAGGCTTGCTACGGGCTACTGCTCGCCCTGAATCCAATTGCCGCTAATTGCGGTACGGGCGTTAGTCCGTCCCTGCAGTAGCAGGCCATAGTTCATACGAAAAAAATCTCCCTGCTGGCGGATGTCCGTACGGGCGACTGCCCGAAACCCAAGCTCAAGACAGGCTTAACAGGCCCTTTCTTTTCGGTGTATCGATAACATACTCTGACATTACTGCGACTTGTTTAACTTGATTTATATTTGATAGAGTACTCGTAAATATGACGAAAATCAAGATTTATCAAATAAGCAGAATGTTGTATCGTCGCTTTCTGTTTTGTTTTAACACACACTTATGCGATGCCTATTACGCTGTGTCTAAAGAGCAAGCCACTTTATTTCTTAAATAGCTTCGTGAAACATTGGCCAATTTTAATAGTTTTGGCATGCCACATGCAACACCAAGAAGAAGCTTGACGTAAACAAATATAGGCCTAATTTTGCCCACCTTATCTTAACACTGCTGCTATGCTACCTTGTGAAATGCTGAAGTCATTGTTTGGCCGTTTACAAAATGAATTCATACTGGGTAGCGTATGCGTCGGCTCAGAAATGATTAACTAAATAGCGCTACCCAGTATAAATTCATTGTTGTAAATGGCAAAACTACGACTTCTGCATTTCACAAAGTAGTATAGCAACAGTATTAAGGTGAGGTGGGCGAAATTACAGTTGTTTACGTCAAGCTTCATATAGTGTTTTGTGTGCCAAAAATTATTAAAATCGGCCAATGTTTCATGAAGCTTTTCAAAAATAAAAGTGGCTTGTTTTTTCAGACACGGTGTATACGAGAATGCTACACTGGTATGAACTCGTACGTGCGATGTGTTTTGTGATTCTTTACAATCAAGACCAGAACCTTAAAACAGAGATCAAGAACTCTACACTAAGATCAGACCACGATTGACATTTCCAGACCTTAATCGACGCACAGACAAATGCCGCCGATAATTATTATTATTAGTAGTAAAATTCTTGCATTCTTTATCGAATTGACGTGCGACGATGAAAGCAAGATGAAAACTACCTCGAGATGAAACACAAAGTCGCACATTTATAGCATGCAAGTAATTGTACAGGACACATGACAATGCAATCTTCTTCATTCTGATGTGGCGACGTCACAGCGAGCAGCACAAAGCCATAAAGTTAACTTATGAGCAAATCTGCAATGGCTGCACGCATTTTCATGGCAACAGTCGGCACTCGTGATTTTTCCAATAATAATCTACGATTAAAGCTAAGGTATCAAGTATTTTACTTACTTACTTTTTCATTGATCTACTTTTCGCAGTGGCATCGTGGTAGGGGAAAACAGGAGTGCAATTTGTCCCCCTCCAAAAAATAGCCTTCGAATAATTTTATTTTTGTCGGAAATTTTTCTTCCAAAAATATAAACGTTGAGCAAAATTTTGGGTCAAAACTCGAATAGTGAGCAGCCATAATTTCCACTGTTAGAAATTGCAGAGTACCTCAGAAAACTGCAACTTTCTGCTTCCCCAACTTTTTAACCGACGACACCACTGACTCGCCGAGTACGCAGTAAAAAGTAAAAGTGAAAAGCTTCTGGATAGTGCAGCCTTAGAATAATTAGGATATTTAGAAAATAACGGATGAAAAGTTTATGTAAAATGCATTCGGGCATATCTGGTCGTGAGGCACATTGATATATTAGATTTGCCACAACAAAGGATGCCACAGTATGCCTATATCGTTGTAGTGTAATCCGTAGGTGTGCATTATGCACATGAAGCCACGGAATAGGCCTATACCTTGCACGGACTCCCGCTACCCACTGACGATATTTACGGAAATGGCATCCGCAATAATTGTGGAGCACACCATGTGGTCTCATCTACAGCCACGTGTACGTTGTTTCTGCGTGGGCACCAGGTATAACGTAGTGGGCGGCTGTCGTTTTCAAACATCGTGACAAAATTTAAGAGTTTACGCTAAAAATGAATACTGTACGCATTGAATTCATCTGTTACTATTAATATTGTTTATTATTCGTGAGCTGAGATTTATTTTGTTTCATGTCCGGTTTTTGCAACTATTATTTTTTGCTATTTATTGCAGCTAGTTGATTCGACAATAAAGACCACTATGCGAGATACAAGCTAAAAGAAAACAGCACGCCCAGCTCATACAACTGGCGGCAATTAGTACGGAAAATTAAAGAGATAGAATTTTGTTTGATGACGTCTATTCTGGCGGTTTGGCTTAGTCAGTAACCTAGTTGGTCGCATCGACGAAGTTAATCAACGTCCGCCAGGGTTAGTACTTGGATAAATAACCGTCGGCAGACGAGTTAACCATTTCGGCATACATGTAAACAGCCACACAGCCGCATCGACTTAGCCTAGCCTGGGTAGACGTAATTAGTACCAGCAAATGCTAGGACGTAAACAGGCACACCGCGCGATGCATGATTTAAGACAGAAATGTTGCATTAGACCGAATCTGTTTTTTTCTTTTACTGTGACGATGGCTTTTAGTTATAGAAGACTTTGTATCGAAGTATCGGGTTTCGCTTAGCTCGGCCGTTGTGCTCGCGCGATGTGTCATTAAATCGCTAACACACGGACGCACATGTACAATATTGCACCATCGAGCTTGCAGCGCTTGAAAATAACAGAAAAACGCGTCCACGATGCATATGTTGTACAGGATGGGACAAAAAAGTAACCCCCTGAAGTTTTTCGCTGTTTTCTCAGCAATCGTTTGGAATTTTAATTTGAAATTTCACAGATTTATTTACTAAAATGTTCTACATCTAACTGCCAAGTAAAATGGGATTTTGTTGAAAAACGACGAAGTTACAGACTTTTTAACATAACCGCCTACCGATTTTTCAGCATTCAAAAATGTTCCGGTTACAACACCAATTTAATAACATCGTTGAACACAGTTAAATGATGATTAGATGCCAGAATTCCATTGTCACTGTGAATGTTTAAAGTGTCCACCGCCAGCTCCAAGCTACAACACCAGCCTCAAGTCGCCTTATTTGAGAAATCTTTTACAGCCGTCTCGATCGTTCCCTGTGGCAGGTTGCCCCAGATAACCTGAAGCGCTTCCTTGAGTTTGGCGCTTGTTTTCGGCTTTGTTTTAAGCTTGCGGTAAGCCTCCAACATTGCACCCCACACGTGATAGTCCATTGGGTTTATATCCGGCGACTTTGGAGGCCATTGGTCTTCTGTGATGAAATCTGGACAGTTGGCCCGCAGCCAGTTCTGTGCGCTGCGCGCTGTGTATGCTGACGCGCCGTCCTTCTGACAGATAAATCCGGTGGGCAGCCGGCGATTGCTTTATTTTATTTTATTTATTTTATTTTTATTATTTATTTATTTGTGTCAGGCAACAAGGCCCATAAACATCATAAACACAAACAGGAAAAGACAGACAGACACACAGATATGCAGACAGTCAGACATAAAAAGCACAGAGAGAAACATGGGAACAGTGAACACAATTACCCTAATGCAAGCCTAGAGCATCTAAGAGTCCATTATTAACACTCTTCAGTCTGGCACAAAACGACACTTTGGCATTATGCAATACTGTATCAAAGCTTGGTGGCAGACGTGCAGTAACATCGCAGTGACACTGTTGTATTTGGGAAATCCAAAAAAGTTTAAGGCTTTTAACATAACCAGAGGCAAGCTTTTTGAGACTGGCCAACTGTAAGTTTTTCCACAATGCAATGTCATAAAAACACAAAACGAACGACCGAAACAGTTTCGCTTTAACATTTGATGTACACCGTGCAAATCTTCTAATAAGTAAGTTTGTTCTAGCAAACAGTGACTTCAACTCTCTGGAAATATCAGCATCATCACTGAAGGAGTGTTCAATGATGTGACCTAGATACTTAAACTGGGATACAAAAGTCAAATTACATTTAGCCAACACAAACTGTAGAAAGTCTGAACAAACAATTTTATGTTTGCCACAGGGGTTAAAAATCATGCACACAGTCTTCTTAGTATTAAATGTCATTCCAATAGCTGTGGAAACTTCTTCTAAAGTATCAAGCAATTTCTGAAGGCCAAGCTACGAGGAGGCCATCAGGGCAATGTAATCAGAATATGTTGTCTCTGAAGAAGTTACTATAGAGTTATTTAATAGTAAATGTGTTCCTGTATTGCTTTATGGACTTGAAGCCTGCTCGCTTAGTAAATCGGATTTGAATTCAATTGACTTTGCATTTAACAGGTTTTTCATGAAATTATTCAGTACAAATAACACTGACACTGTTAAGAGTATTTAATTGTACCTTGGCATATCCTTACCCAGCGTTGTCTTGGGTAATAGATCGGTAAAGTTTGAGCTGAGTTTCGGGCTTTTCGCTCGTTAGTTAAGGCTTTCATCTATTTGTACCATTTTACTGTTACTATGTCTTACCGTCCGCTGTGTTGTTAATTATGTTTGTGTTTTTTTTCTTTTTATGTGCTACCATTTTATGGTGAATAAAATTGAATATATTAATAAAAGTCCCAGCAACGCAACAGCCAATATCTGAACTCACAACAGCTTTAAGTAAGTCTCTGATGTAAAACCGAAATAAAAATGGCGACAACAAGCTATCCTGTCTGACATCATTTGCAATACCAAAGCAATCCGACTGAATGTTTTGCCAACAAACAAACATTTGTTGATGACTGTACCTCTGTCAGTAGCCTGGTAGTTAAGTAACATACATTACTATCATTGCAGTCAAGGAGTTTGCTAAACAACAACCAGTAGTCAACACTGTCAAATGCTTTGTTGAAATCAGTAAAACAACAGAATACATGACTGCCATTTTGTCTGTAAAGGTTAACAGTGTTTTTGAAATCATAAGAACACATACCAGTTGAGAGGCCTCTGCTGAAACCAAACTGATACATCATATATGTCAGTATCGTCTATAGACTCGATAAAGTCATAGAGAAGGCCCTCAAGTATTTTAGATGTTGCATTAAACAGAGCAATTGCTCTGTAATTATTAGCATCACATAAATCGCCAGATTTATTTTTTACCAGGGGAACAATGGCAGCGAAAGAAAAATCACTTGGTACATAGCCAAATTTAAAAAAAAACATTAAATAAGATACACAGATGGGTATATAAACGGTGCCCACCATAGAGAAATGCATCCATAGCTACACCATCAGGCCCTGCAGCTTTACCTTGTTTTTGCTTGCAGACAGCTTGCAAAACATCATGTATAGTAAATGCTATGTTGAAGATTACATAACGGACCTTAATTTTCTGCATAAACCTTGTTCGAAATTTAGAATCCTGTTTGCTGTTATAGGCCTACAGTTTTTCAAAATAATTCTTCCACATTCTAGTTGCATCTACTGAGCCTGTAACACCACTAATACTATTAACGTGTGCAAGATGCCTTAGTATTACTAATCTTGACACCATCCCAGAACTTGCGGGCATCTTATTAAGCAGACTTTCAGCGCATGCATCCGCTTTCATCTCTTCAGTGCGGTTTCTACAACAACGCAATGCAAGTTTAAAGATAGCTCTATTTCTTTTCATGTTGTCGAACACAGTATCGAATTTAGATTTACCATATCGTGACCATATCGTGTAGGCTTCCCTAGCAATTTCATGCTTTTCCTTGACAGGAACGATAATTTAATGACAATTTCTAAACGAAATAAATTACTGTTTATCAAAACGTTGCTGTTGTGTCATCGGCAGTAACGTGGTAATCGGTTTTTAAAAAAATTAAATAGCATTTTAGCTTAAACATTTTTAATGCTGAAAAATCGGTAGGCGGTCATGTTAGAAAGTCTATAACTTCGTCGTTTTTTAACATAATTAAATTTCACTTGGCATTTAGATGTAGAATGTTTAAATAAATAATACTGCAAAATGGCAAATTAAAATTTTAAACAATCACTGAAAAAAAAACAAAATCTTTAAGGGGCAACTTTTTTGGCCCACCCTGTAGAAATAATTTGTCACCAAGCCAGCGAAATTTGCTATAGTGCAAATTAATCCATAAGTTAGGTTTACTGATACGCGCTACAGCGCTATTGAAATAAAGTAAAATAACAACCACTGCAGAAATTGCTATAGCAATGACATATCTATTTTTGTAAGAAGTACATGTAAATTCGTCAAACAACTTTAAACATAGTTGTAATAAACGTTACGAAAATATTTTTTAAACGATAAATTATTTTATGAAAAAAATAATCAAAAAACGTTTGCAAAAGTGAATATAAAACGTTATCTCTTTCTAAGTGTTTTGGCGTATCGACATTAACTAAAATGGTACTTATGATGGTGCTATGTTGCTCTTTCTGTTTGGTTTGAACAGTACTTGTCATGACGTCTTTATCATCAAACACGGTGTGCCTTCTACTGGTAATAATTAACGTCCTGATAATATAATAATTGAAAATTACGGACTTATATATAGTTGGCAACTCGAGTCGATTTGGAATTATATAGGTTTCAGTAACATGACTCACAAATTGGCTGAGTCGCTTTCGTTGTATACGATGTCGTCTAAAAAGTGATATAAACTAATAGCTTTTGTGAGATGACTGTTATCTATAGCGAGATGCGCAGCGTTCATAAAATTTCTGTCGCTTTCTTTACATTATCATGAGAACTCTGGATATTTGTACGACGTCATTAACTGATTAGACCTACGTACTGCTGAAAATGCGAGACGATGTGGCATGCATCATTAAATGAGAAAAAGTGACAAGAGAACATGCTAGCCTTTCCGTGTCATGCAGAAAATATTTAGACGTGACCAATACATTATTATTGTGATTTTAGTGCATAGTTTAATGTTTTTTTCTATATATTGTGCTCTGCGACACAATTTCGGTTTTTAAAATTTTTTTGCAACTTGTAGCAAGTGAAGGTAGCACGAAAGATTGGCTGCACTGCAGAGCACTAGTGCATGCGAGCACGAGGCGTTATTGAACGTGAGTCTGTGACTGGGCGGTGCGCTGTCTCTGGGGTAGGATTACTGATAGCCGGAGACTGACAGCGAACGGACGTCCCTGAGTTGTCACGCCGGTGTTTCACTATCACGCCTATGACACGCCGGATGGACGAGACTGAAACGCATATAAAAAGCGCGTCAGCATCACTCGTCCCGTACCGGTTGTCATTGGTACGCTACATCACTTTTGTTAATGTATTTCCGGTGCCGGGAAACGAGCAAAATAGAATACAATGCACTAGAACGGAAGAGAACAGAATAAAACGTAGTGGAATCGAATCGAATCGAATCGAATAACTTCAGCTGGGTAGTGCTGCTGGTTAATTTGCAGGATGGGACAGCCGTCGTCTAGCATGTCAACAGTGGACAGGATGTTGGTCGCTCTGTTGTCGTTCTGGGTCTGTATCTCGGTGGTCGGCAACGCGTCGGTGATCGCGTGCATCTGGAAGACATCGCAAGACAACAAAAAGTTCACGGGTCGCAGTTCGCTGACGAGCACAGAGATCCTCATCATCAGCCTGGCCGTCAACGACATCTTACTCGCAGGCATCGTGCTGCCGCAGAAGATACACGATATCTCGCATACTCACGACTATTTCGAGTGTACGTTTTATTTCTTACTCCGACTTCTTGCAATGCTTATTGATTCATTCCGTAGTTTTAACTGTACATTATTTGTCTATTTAGTGTCGCCAGCGATAACCCACGCCTTTGTAATTAAAGCCACAGATGTTTTACTGTGTTACGCGTTTTAAGAACCATTTATCAATGTAGGACCTATGTACGTAATTATGCGTGTAAGCCTTTGTGTAGAAGCTGTGGGTTCATATTGCACGAGGCGCAGAAAGTTAAAAATAAGCAGCAACAGGTAGATGAATATAATAGGTCTATATTAAATTAATAATAATGCGTCATCTAGACACTCATTTCACTTTTCTGCTGCAGTTGCACTTAATAATAGAAGTAAAGATGCACACGCTTGTTTTTTTGCATCATTAAACATCATCATTCGCGGTTTAACCAAGCCTATTTATGACTTTCCCCGTGCACACTGCACACTGCACCGCAATTGTTAGACATTAGTCAAATGCAGGCAATTTATTTTATCCGAAATTTGAGGAGTTTTCGCTATGACTAGATCGTCCATATTGGAGCTAAGGCGAACGAATGTCCTAAGCTAATAATTCTTCTTCGTGTAACTACTGTCCGAGTGACCCAGTCTGTACAGCAACGAAACGAGCGAATTTGCTGTTGGTGCTGACAGTTACATTTTGTGTGCTAGAATATGCACATTACACTGCCGTTTGTTTGCAACAAGGACTTCATTATTAGGTGGAATTGCTTCTTGAAGCTATAGCTACACATTTCTTCGTCTGTTCTTCTGTCTTCTGTCGCAATCGTGCATCCTGCCTAAACTGTGTGACGAATTTTGATACCATTTGACAGGTGCACTTGTAAATAAATTTAAATAAGTAAACAAATTTATATAACGCACATAACGTCGGCGAGCAATTCGCCGAATCTAAGACAACCACGTGACACATTGTGTTGAGCGGGTGTCCCTGATTCCCAGGGGAATGGGAGATTTTGGGGTAAAGCCTTCAACCTAAACACGCAAGTGCAAATTGCTGCTGTCAGCAAGCAAATAGAAACGAGGATCGATTTCTCCCTTTTCCAAATTACTTTGTACTCTTATATTGCGTTGCAGCAAACGTGCAGTGTAAGCTGGTAAATGCTCTGCCAGTGCTGTGTATAACCGCTGGAATCTACACGATGGTCGTCGTGTCCGTGGAGCGCGTGCGCTGCGTCCTGCCAGCACGAGGCAGTGATGTTCCGACACCAGACAGTCGCTCCATCGGTGTGAGAGGTACAGTCGTAGCACTCGTTATTGTCTGGATGTTGTCCACGATCATTGCTGTCCCGGCAGCGGTCAACTTCGACGTCGGCGTGGTGGATGACCCTGGAGAGAGCAACCACTCGTTGGTGGTCTGCCATGCAACGTGGAACAGTCTCCAGACATCTATCTTACTCAGTCAGACACTTTTTATTGACGTTGCGGCGCTATACAGTGACTTGCTTTTTAGGCGTCGTGTATAAGTTGACTTTGTTATGATTATTATTTCTTTATTTTTAATCGTGGAACAGTGTTCAGACGTCCGTCTACTCGCTGTTCGTGCTCGTTGTTTCGTACCTTCTGCCGCAGATGGTGCTCTACATCAACTACGGTCGTCTGGCAGCCTATCTGTGGCGTCGGCGTCGCATCGTCGCTGCAGCCAGGACACAGTTCACCAGTAAAGGTAGCAGGACCGCTACAACGAGCGGCGGTACAGCCAGCGGGGCGACACCTGTTGCCAGAAGCACCCTGAAGACGATCAAAATGCTCGCGACCGTAGCCATATTGTTCCTGGCCGCATGGGCGCCCTACTTCACCATAACAACGATCGAGGTTATTCGCAGATTTTTCTTACGACATAAAACAGTAGTAAAATCACATTTCTGTAACGCTGTTAGGCCGCGACTTCAGAGCCGTCCGTACAGTTTCCGACCGATCATCTCAGGCCAAGTTAGGAAATTTGGTCTTAGTTAGACTCTAGTTTACACTTGGCGCTTCAGCTGACTGAGAGACCGATTACAGTTTTCGTCAAATTTTTCTACGCATTTATGTTTGCAATTAGGAGCCAGTCCACATGGAAGTGGAACAGAGAAGACGGGTAAAACGTCAGATGTGCAATACGGCCTATAGGACGACTGCAAAACTCTGTATGAATTATTGTCTGTACCTCCTATACAACGCTGTTTTTTTTCAAAATAAAGTTGAAACAATTATGCGCTTGTGCGTCACTTTAGGCCTAACATAGACGACAGTTTGATTCCCTCTTCACCCCTACTGAATTTTAGCCGGGCGGAAATTTTTCTTTCAAAATAAACTTACAAAATGTGTGGCTAAAATCCCAATTGCGAGGAAATTTTTGGACAAAATTGAAATTTTGAACACAGGTCCATCTCTTCTCTGTCTGTGAAAAATGCGCAGCTGCCCGTCGAAAAAAAACTGCAACGTTCTGTACATTCCCAACCTTTTTAACCGCCGTTCTTCTGTGCTAATAATAAACATCGAGCGTGGGTGCTCAGCTGTCGGTGGAATTACTTATCCCCGACTAAAAGAGAAAAAAGTCCTCAGTGTAATCTGATCGTCACCTGTCGTGCAGTGTCGTCTGTCTTGTCTGACGTTGCAGATGATGACAGGATATGACAGTAGTGATGACAAAAGCCCGGGCACCATTTCGCTGCTGGCGCTGGCTGCATTCAGCACGTCTTACAACCTGCCCGTCTATCTGCGTTACAACAGCGCGTACAGGCGCGCATACCTGCGCATGCTGCGCTGCCAGTCCGCTCTGGGCTGGAACACCGATCAGACATTCTCCGCACGGGACAAACGGACGAACAGACGGACGGGCGACCGTGCAATCGCGTAATGCGGCCCACAAAACGACCTCACGAAAATCTCCAGGTGGGAACAAGCTGGAATATGGATCAGACATCCTCCAGCGCGCGTCCGGCGGTTATCGGCGTGCCTCAAGACATGGCGTCACACAGTCGCACCGGTAGCCGCACGGTACCGGATGGTGCACGTGCTGGCGAGCAGCAAGGTGTAGGAGAAGCCATGGCGAACCAGCTACCGTCAACTAGTGAAGCTGTCGGCCGCAATAGACTCACCGTCTGTCAATCTGCGGCCCCCACTTAACGCTGTGGAACAGCCGAATCGAGCCGACACAAGCGTCATCGTTAAGAATTGCGATGTCCGTCCGTCTGTCACACGCGTGCAAGCTAGAATCACCAAATCTTCACCGTCCGCTGCCTGGAAGACTCTAGTTTCAGGAACCGTAAAGCTTTTCCATAAATTCGAAGGGGGTCACCCCGAACGAGGGCGCTAAATGAGGGGGGTGGGCAAAATTTGCGATATTTGGCCAATAAGTCGCTGTATCTCAGTAATGGTGCGAGATAGGGCCTAGGTTGCTACTTATCACAAATAGGAAGTCGTACACTGGCTCTCGATTGGCGCCAAATTCAATGACCTTGAATGACCTTGAACGCCAAAATAGGGGGTTTTATGGATTTTTTGGCGATTTCAAGCTGTGACACGAGTCTATAGCATTCACAAGGTGGCGCCACGGAACTATCGTTAT
>Ga0209367_1008255_pt1 | contig 14243 bp, 9 predicted proteins | sample WorMetLIZISLAND2_FD_187412 | JGI IMG/M metagenome (GOLD analysis project Ga0209367, IMG submission 187412) | Marine gutless worms symbiont microbial communities from Max Planck institute for Marine Microbiology, Germany - Olavius geniculatus... ... | reverse complement strand
TTTCACTGATGTATAGATTGTAGAAAATATTATTGTCTAATACGTCGAGGCCGGAAACTTTTGGGATGGCCCTCGTAAGGCTCAAAACAGTTCCTATGGGAAAAGTTTTTTGAGAAATTATTGGGAAATTTAAATATTATAATTCGGCGCATGATATATTGTATGTACATTTTCCCAAAATTTCCTCCCAAAAAAACTTTCTATAGGGAAAAGATTTTTTAGAAAACTATGGGGGAAAAGTTGAATACTATAATTCTGTATTTCTGATATAGACCTACTGCATATACTTCGCCAATTATTGATCGATTTTCAAAAATTCTTTCACTGGCACACTCTGCATACAATTTGCAATAATGCGGTTGTTATATATCCCGTTACACAATAAATGTGTTTTTACACTACGTTGTGAAATAATATTAAATGTAAGCAAAATTGCAAAAACTAATGATAATAATAAAAATTTAAGTAAATGCAAAAAACACTTCAGACCAACAATACGACGAATGATCCGTATGACACTTGACTGTGTTATACATACACGGTTTAATGTCATACAGACCACCCACTGTAATGTTGGTTTGAAGTGTTTTTTTCAATTTTATCAAAATGTTTGTTATTGTCGTTGCATATATCATTGATAGAAATATTAATAAAAGAAGGTAGTGTAGAGATGCATTTACGTTGTGGTGGGATATGTAATAATCATGTTATTGCAAATTGTCCTCAAAGTGTGCCAGTGGAAGAATTTTAAAAATCGGTCTATAATTGGCTAAGATATGGACAAAAGAAAAGTGCCACGTTTTTATGGCCCACACTGTACGTAGCTTTATGGTCGTTAGTTGGTCACTTGCCCACTGAATATGCTGTCGTCACTTGATATTTCCAGAGTAGCCAGCGAAATTTTTTTTGATAAGCCTAAGATTTTTCCGTTTATGAAAATTGCGGTATGATCGCTTTCCGTTTCTGTCGTTCAATAAATGGTTGTAAGCGTACCACCTATCTTTGGTAGTAGGCTAGTTTGTTCGAATAACGTGTGGACGGACTCGGAGTTAGTGAAAAGTGCCCTTACTTCGTCAATGCACGCGAGCGCGCCTATATGTGGCTAATTGGTGTAGTGAACTGTGACCTCAAATTCACCCAACACGATCATAAGCCTGGGCCTATTTATTTTGGTAACAATGACAAAATTCAATAAATATGCACACTTACACTACAGGAAAATACTAACAAGCTAAAAGCGCATAGTATGCACAATTAACACGTATGGTAGGTGTACACCAACTGCTTGCGGAGTTTCCAGAAACGCACACAAACTGTACACCCACACGAGCTAGGCTACACGATTGATAGGGGCCTACCTCACACACGTACCCAGAGGGTTCAGAAGAGGGGGTTTAAATGCCCCATGAAAAAGTTGTGTATTTTTACGGCTTAGTAATTGCAAATAACAATGTTTAAGCTTGCGTCATTATTTTGTTCAATTTCATTCGACTTAGCCTAAGCGACGACGCTAATGACCATGGCATTCACGAATTCAGGCAACACGTGTGCGCGACTGTCTCCATCAACTAAATCAAGTGTAATTTCGCGCATGTGCAAAATTTTTCCGGAACGCCAAAAAACTAAAAGGCTTTCGGCTTCATGGGTTTCGCCCTTTTTTCGTTGACCAGGGGCTTTGTCCATGAACCCCGCTGGGGGCTCTGCCCTTAGACCTTCGTTATAGGCTCGCGCTCCGCGCGACTGATCGTCATAGAGCCCTCCTTTGGGAAATACAGGTTACGCCACAGAGTGATGTTAATAGCATACCGTAACACTTTACAACGTAGGCACACGAAACAACTTCGCAAGTTGTTTAGTGACAGCCTCGTAATGATTAAGCCTTATTTTGAAAGTTAATTTGACCTACATAAATAAATATAATGCTCTCTGTGCAAAATTACATGTCACGCTTCAAACACGTTTTACAATAATACACCTACTTCTGTGCTGACATAGTAAGACGGCTCAATCGTACAACTGAGGTAAGCCATACTGGCCTACCCTGTAGTAGCCTATAGAGATATATGTTGAGTAAAAAATGCAAAAAAAAACATTGTGCAGAAACTTTGCCTGTATTGTGTCTCAGAGAAAAAAAGTCTTTGTAGTGGGCCAAACTTCGTTAAGTGTCGCTGTCATCCAATTTCTCTTATTCAGCAAAATAATAGGCAATTGAAAACAAACTCTGTAGGCCTCCGCTATACACAGCCCGTTCGTATGCTTCTCTCAAGAATAGCAGAATCGAATGACATCTGCCAAGGATATCACAAAAAAATAACAAGGTTGACGTTTTTCTGAGACAGTGTAGCGAAACGTAACTCAAAAGTTGGGAAAAATTAAACGAACTTATATCAATTCAAAGAAACGTCTAAATTTTAAAAATTTTCTCTGTAAAGTAAAATATCTGCCACAAAAATCAATAATAAAATTCAAGCAAATCGTGCACAAGTCAGCTTTTGCTTTTTATCAACGTCAACGTGATTTGGTCTGCGTGCGATCGTAATCTCAGTCGCTCAAAGCTCTTCGCCTTAGTTTCGTCCCAACCATGTCTGTCAGTTCTGTTAAACAGTTTGAAGTGTAATGACTTTGAAAGACTTGTACGAAAAATTGTTTGAATGACAAATCTAAACTAATAAAGGAGAAACCATACAGTTTCTCAAACAATATTCCCTAATAAACTGCTGGCTAAAAATTATTGTAACAACAATGCAGCTATAATTTAAGTGCATCAACACATCACTCAAACAACGAATATAGGCTTTGCTTAGCTATGACCACAATGCTGATGTTATTAATATTTAATTACGCAATTCGGCGACATTGAAAAAATGAAAAGCGTTTTAGACGGCCTTGTTACTTGCTAATAAAATTTGTTTACAAATTTGTGTCAAAGTTTTGGTCAATTTTGTTAAACTTAGTGTAAAGTCAAATTTTCATCGTCCGTCTCAAGATCAACTTAGCCTAAGGCTTAGTTGCACGTCGATTACGACTAATGTTCTCACTTTGCGTAGGCTCCTATAAATTTATATAGGCTGGGCCTATAGGCCTATTTAATAGCACTAAAGCCCAACGTATATTTTCTTTTTCATGCTTCGTCTCCTTTCATGTACCGTACTACACATATATCCACACGACGAAATTTCGCAGCGGGCCTAGGTCTATTCACAGAAATAAGCGAATTCATTACCGTTCATAATTTACAATATACAAATACATATTTCCGTAAAACTGGATAGCAGCTAGTGGCAATGGGAAAGTTCCGTGGATGGAAACTAGACGGGGTCGATGCTGGTGCGTTGGTGTCGTCGATCGAGTGATGTATGACGCTCAGCTTCAAGTTGCTCGTCTAGCGCCAGATTGCTGTATTTAGTCGCCCGTTGTCGATCGTCCTCTAGCGCGTCCTTTGAACCTGACCGATAAAGCAGCAGCTGATCATCATTAGAGTACACAGAACAGATAACGGAAACAACAGTTAAGTACTTATCAGGCTTCACGGAAAAAACTTCCACACGAGAACTGTTTATTACAGAGAAAAACAAATGTCCGAGTCTGCAATTTTAACAACTTTAGACGTCTAATACACGCTGCAGAACTTGTAAAATAATACTTACATTTCCGAGTCTCTGCTAATGCGTCTTCATAACCTACAACAAGATAATGTTCACGGAGTCTGTCCAATGCATTTCGACAGTTTACAGTATATGATCAGTGAGCTGCTTAGACCGGTAGAAATAAAAATCAAACAGTTTAATTTCAAATTGTACAGCAACAATGATCCTTTCATTCTTCTGTATTATTTTAACTTAACAATAAACATTTCAGTTACGAGACCATTCGATTCGTCACCGACGCTTTACTATAAAAGGTCCATAGTGACCATGCGTCTATCTGGCACCGTTACGGAGACATGGCGCCTCACAAATAATGGTGTCACAAGTTTGATCTTTTGGGGTCACGTGACGTCATCGGTCACGTGACCATTCGACTCCCGGGAGTCGACTTCCTATGGATGGTCCATAATGACCATGCGCCTATCTGGCACCGTTACGGAGATATGGCGCCTCAAAGATAATGGGGTCATGGGTTTGATGTTTTGGGCTAAATAAGTGAAGCGGTTCGTGATTTATCGTTTTCACAGACAAAAAAAAACTGTGCTAAAACCAATAAGCCTACTGTCGTCGCTGAAGCGGAGAGTAAAAATCAAACACCTCAAAAACCTAAATTACAACAATAAACTACCTACTTACAAATACACATAAATACTAACAATAAGCTTCAGCAAAATGAGGGTGAAAATTTCCAACGTTTAAAGCACAAAAACGACAAGGATCAGAAACAAAGAGTAAAATTTCGATGCAAACATTTGACCTTTATAGAGAAAAATCTGTATGCCGAGCAGATCGAAGGGGCGTGATGCGTCTGACCTCTGGACACTTAACTTGTCGACCTCTGCATCTGTCTGGTCCGTGTCCAGTGGCAGATCTACGGCGACGACCAACGACTGACAGTCAGCGAGCTCGTCGTCGACAACGGCGCAACCTTCGCGATCAATGGACGCCGCGGATAAGCAACGACCACGCTGCAACAGTTTTACTTCTACTTTTGTGACAATCTAGGTTATGCGTCACTGTAGGTATACTCATGTACAATCAGGGCGACATTAGTTTGTTTCTGCGCTGATGAGGAAAAACGGGGCACATGCCCTGGATCGAGTATTAATAACACTGCATTAACTTAAGCAAGCTGCGATCAGTCATGCCATGAAGACATTTACTAGCAAAGCCAAAAGTTCTACTTTTAGCGGGGGGGGGTGGCACCATGGCACTGCTCAAAGGGCCCAGCGCCCAAAAGAGACTCCGCGCTACGGCGGTGATCGCCGCAACAGACGATGGATCGATCGATCAATTTAACCAATTTTCGTCGCCTTAGCGATGAATTATTGTCACAACTGAAACTCAAAAAGTCCAGAAAATGTCTTTTGGGGGAGAAAGCGATAAAGGAAGCTGAAATCTAAGGTCCATTTTTCCTTCGCTCCGCTCTCAAAATTGTACACCAAAAACACACAAGATACAGACCGACCGTACAGAACTTAGGCCTATCCTCCAGTTTGTGGTGTAGTGTCGTCACATGTCGCTATGTGGTATTAGGGGCCTCGCAGGTAAGTCAGGGCCAAAGACCCCGCGCAGGCAAAAGACGACCCTGATTGAGGCGCGAGAATTGCTGGTGTCTTCAACTGACTAAAGAAAGTGGGAGAGCGTCGTGACCCCCCAGCGTGTCCCGGGCGAATCTATGGCCGATGTCGAATTCATGGAACATATTTGGTACGATGATACTCCAACGCTTTGAGCGGCATTGCCAATGGTAAAAATTCATGCTTTTTTTCTGTATCCGGTTTCGCAAGTGCTGTGATAAAACGGAATCATTTTTTTTAAAGTTCCTATAGTTTGCTTTCGTTTCTGCTATTTTATTGGGGGTGCTCACGATTTCGCGCAAAACGTTTCCGCGCAGCGCTTCATATTAGCATTTTTCACGTTTCAGCTCGGCCGAGCGCGCTGAAACGTAAAAAACGCTAACGTGCTGAGCGTTAAGATTAGCCTATACATTTAACCGACCATCAAAGAGTCGCCGATCGTATACAAATAGGCTATACGGTAGGCAAACGCAACTCCAAAAACTGTAATTTCTGCTTACCGTTGCAGTTTTGGGCGAAGGGCTTCTTGAATCTGCTCAGCTGAACTGGCTAATTTAGCCTACCTGTAAAGCTATTGTTTTTATGATCACGTTAGACGATTTTGGTAGATAGGTTATGCTATGCCCTGTTTTTATCTGAATATATCCGGCTGACTGTCTGTCTGAATCATTTTATGGCGAATAAATGTGTGCGCCCACCGGTAATACAACGATCCATACATTTCTTTTATGTCTGCTTTGCTACGTTCTATGTAGGTTGTAAATATACAAATAAGTAAGTAAATAAAAGGTGAGTTTATATAGTGCATAACGTTAACAATTAACCACTAACGCGTTCTAATACAATAACGGAAACCAGCAGTTTATTTACTATGCATACAGTTAAATTTACCACCATGCTTATGGGTTACCTATAATTCATTTATCCAAATACGCTGATATGACTTTATTGGGGTCGGCAAAAACTTCAAACTTCACAAAATAGGCTTCTTAGGGGTCATGGCACCTACTCAGCAAACACCGACGTGCAGCAGGTTTTAGCGTGCTCGTGAAAAACGCTAATATGAAGCGCTGCGCGGAAACGTGCTGCGCGGGATCGTGAGATTATAATCTTTTATTGTGCATGTGCATGTCCATGTGCATGAGACTTACTTACTTCTTCACGCGCTAAGTTGTCGTCGGCGAGAACGTCGGTGACGTCATGAGCGGAAGCAGTGTTGACGTGATGCATGATGGGAGGTACGATGCCGACAGGAGCTCCGGAGGCGCTGCAAGGCGAGCTGATACGACCGTACAGCGGGGCTATCATGCGTCTAGAGCAGTGAGCGGCTCCGGGGGTAGGCTGGTCTGAGCTGGTCGCTGACAATGCGGGTTGAGGAGACAGTTTGATGGGACTCGTTGCGGCGTCTGAGCGTCTGTCGACGACACTTCTAGACGACGCTGCCTCCTTGCAACAAACAGCAAACAAATTGCTCACGAAGAGTTTTACAAAAATCTTTCCCACCAGTGGTGTCGTGGCAGGGGAGCAGGGGGACAGTCCAACCCTCGTAATTTTTGCCTGTCGGAAATTTTTTTCTTGTTGAAATTTTATTGGTAAAAAATACCAAATTTGGAACTGGAAATCCTCCGTTTTCGGAGAAATTAAATGATAAATTAACATTTGGATCACCATTAATTTTTTCTTCGAAAATTTGCAGTTGTGTATCAGACAATTGCAACATTCTCTCCCAAGTTTTTGAACCCACGGCGCCGTTGTATAGAAACCAATGCACGAAACTGTCCAAATGCTACAAAACGGCTTGTGCGATAGCAACAAGCTGTTGTATAAGCGATGTGCCAAGTCAATGGGAAGGCCGAAATTTCGACCCCTCCACAGTTCCCACATTTTTAACCGATCTTGATGAAACTTGAAACCAAGAAAGATATCCGGGATACGACCCCACACACAAAATTTGGTCAATGTGGGACGACGGAAAAAGGGGCTGCGTAGGGAGGGCATTTTCCGTTACTTTGTGTTCTATCCTTTTTTGTATTCTTGCTCACCCCTACAGGTCACACCAGAAAACCGATCACGACCGTTTATAACTTAAAACGCGTGTTTCCGCGTAAGGTAAGGCCTTTTGTGAGTCTCGATGATAAAAAATAATGTTTGGGGGTCGAAACTCCCCAAAACATGATTGTTTTGAAGGAGAAGGGCTGAATAGGCTTTTAAAGCCAAATTTGCGAAATTTCCGAATCGCGATATCTTGAAAAGTACGCGGTCGATCAACACGAAATTTGAAAAGGAATTTCAGGTGCACAAATCGATTTCGTGGGTCGTCCAGCATTACAAAATTATAATTCAAGATGGCGGCGGCCGCCATCTTAGATTTTTTGCACAAACAGCAATAACTCAGCCGGCGATTGACGTAGATGAATGAAATTTTGCAGTAGTGTAGACGGCTTCTACCAAAAATAGACCACTTGACCAAAATGGACAAAAATGATAAATTCAAATGGCGGCGGCAGCCATTTTGAATTTTATTTTTCGCTCATAACTCGTTTATTCTGCACATATTTGCACGAAATTTGGCATGTGTATTACGTTGAAGGTCCTACATACAAAAATGCCAAAATATTGAACAAGAATAAAATCCAAAATGGCGGCGGCCGCCATCTTGTTTTTTTTGCACAAACAGCAATAACTCAGCCGCCGACATTTATATCTGGCTACTGAGAACAGATTAACTGTCTAAGCTAATACATTAGTTCGGGCTGATAATTTGATTTTTGCCGTTTTACATCAGCGCTTATACAACATTAAATTAATTGCTTGCAGTTTTTTTAAATATAATAGCACAACATTTTGTAAAGTAGCAGTTGAATTAAATCACAGTGTGGTCCAATTATAAATTCATACTGTGTTTTATTGATGATAGTTAATTTGCGTTCAAATGAATAAATTCGTGCTATAGTGCTGTCAGTTCACTAGTCCGAAGGGACACTAGTCCGAACAGCACGAGAGTTGGGATAGGGTTAGAGTGAGGAAGAGTTATTGTGCTAGAAACAGGGATAAAATGCATCGTTGGCTTTGAAGGACCTTCGCTATGGCGTACCGAGTTATAGCCATGCAGTTTTAAATTAGTGTCCCTTCGGATTAGTGACCAGTCACCGCTCCACTTGCAAAATGCCTGACGTCTCTTACTGGCGACGTCAAAGAAGTGTCGTCATCCAAGGAGCCGAACGATAACCCGGATGAACGTCTCCGCGGTCCTTCATCACTATCGGCTGCCTTCGCAGTGTCCGCGTTCAGAAACAGAATGGCCGGGTTTGGCGAATTTCCGTTTCCGCTGACGTTATCGTTGACGACCGCTGCCTGGGCGGAGTTGTTTGACGTCGGGTGTTGTGATATCTCGGCGCTCGAAGTCTGAGTGGAACAGGAGACGGTCTGGACCATACGGCCGACTGAGACGTGCTTCGTCTGACTAGGTGAACAGTCGCGATCCAACGACTTTGTAGAATGAACATTAGTCGTCGAAACTTCTATATTAATTTGCGCATCCTTTCTATTTGTTATCGCCGAAGACTTCGCGGTTTGATCACAGGCACGTTTTGTACATGACGGTTCTTTCTGCTGGTGACTTACCGAACTCTGTGTAGGTAAGTCGACGACAAAGTATTTTGCTGTCACGCCGTTAGGTTTGTTTCCCTTTACCACGTCAGTGTAGCGTAAACGCACAGGCCGAAGACCGTCGGACGTCGAGGCTGAATTATCTACAGGTTTGATGGAGGTAACTGAAACGTCACTCGAGTGCATCGTCTGACTCGAAATCGGCAAAGACTGTGACATATCTGTTGATGCAGAGATAGTTTGGGTTGATGCAGTAGATACAGCATCTTTACTGAAGTCGCCTGCATCGTCCATTCTAGGCGGCGGCGTTATTACAACTTTGTCGCCGTGCAGCGAAAACTCGTCCAACGCATCACAGAACGTAGCTTTGTGACGCCGATCTCTACTCAGCTGGAGTCGAGTCTCAAGCTGGAGAAGGTTGTTCGGTCTTTCCACTTTGTACTTTCTACCTCTGCGAACGACCACGAAGTCCTCCGTCGCATCACCATCGGTGACGTCTGTGGGAGCGCTGTCTGCTGGCTTTATCTCTCTCTTTCCGACCTCGCGCGGCACGTTTCGACCCCGAGTCTCATTGTTGTTTTCCGGTAGGTCGTGATCAGCTGGCGAAGAGCCGTCCACAGAATCCGGCATGGTCTGTTTTTTCCTGCGCCGTCCCTTACACGACGACGTCGTGGCGGCGGTAATCGGTGCAGCGTTGTTGGCGGCAGTATTGGTGATGTAGGCGAGCAGTTGGTCGACGGGCAGAGTTCCGCGCTGGTTTTCTACCGCCGCATCATCTGATGACGTCACGGTCTTCCGCTGCTGCTGCTGCTGCTGGCGTTCTATCTGCCGCCTGCGACGTTCCAGCAGACGCCGCCCTGCCTCGGAGCGCGGCTGTACGGCGTCCATTGTCTGGAAGTAGGCCGGCACGTAGCGCCACAAGTCGTTCAGAACCAAGATGCTTGGACCACCAGCGGCTCCAGCATCTTCTGCCAGCTTCGCCGTTTCCGCAGTCTCCAGATCTCTGCCGCGAGTGACGTCAGCGTCAGTCAACTCAGCCAGCGGAGCTGCGGCAGCTGACAACAACAAACACAACCAGCTAACGTTCATCAAACGTTTTTAGAAAACAAGAAATATTATTAAATTGTGACCAATCTAATGTACTTCTCGCGCGCATCATTCTTTTGTATTTTTTAAGAGCTTTTTCGTTCCTTTCGGCTTGTATTAGAGACCCGGCGTATAATTGAGACCTGTTTAATATTATACTAATTATATATTTAAAAAACTGCAAACAATTTATTTAATGTTGTATAAACGATAATGTAAAAAAGCAAAAATCAAAAGTATAAGCACCAATGCTTGTTCTGATAAACAGTATGTCTGCGTTCATCTGCAACTGTTTACACGCCAAAACGGTAAAATAACCACTTTTTAGAGGAGAGCCGTCTTTGACATTCGACTGCGCAGCCTCCTTGAACCTAGAGGGTTGGGACTTGGACAGCTAAAGTCTACGTTCAATGCTGAAAATTTCACATGCAGATTGTTTTGGTTTATCTCCAGCTACTTCGTCGCAATTCACGGTTGAAATGTGCGATGCAGCCAAAAATTGCAAAACAAATCACCAAAACCCCTCTTTTGAAGGTTCAAGGTCGTTCAAGGTCATCGATGTTAACAAATCTGAAAAAAGCACGTCACCGGTGCTTGTTATGATTTGCAGCAAGTCTGTGCCTATCTGCAATCATTTTCACACTGTAAGAGCCAATAATGGCAAAATAACGTCTTTTTAGGGAGATATTCCACTTTGACGCTCTCGTTCGAGGGGAACCCCGTCACCCAGGGGCACAAAATTTCGTCACTAAAAATTAGAGTCCTTGGGGCAGCCCACAGTAAAGATTTCGTGATTCTAAATGTCGCCGTTTTGATACAATGCCAGGGTGTGACGGACGGACGGATAGACGGGCAGACGCACAGACACCTCTGTCGCGCGTAAAAGAGGTCAAAATTCACTTATTTAAATTTTGATATCGCAATTTTTTTACTTTGCGCGCATTGGCTGACTGGTGTTTAACGAGGTTCGAGTTCGTAGTACACAAAGAATGGCATTTTTTTGTTTGCTTCCTGTTTTCAAAGTATTTTCAGTATTTTAACAAACTGAAGACTGCTAACCGGATTCAACTCTTGATTCAACAGCAATATTTTTAATATCCTGAATAAAACTTTGTTTTTTTTTTATCTGTGCTTAGGTTTTCTTGTGACGGAAACATAACTGCACGTTAGTTCTGGCATGCTAATTCTGCTTCAACGATGAAATCACATATCCGCATATTACGTTAGCTATTTAATCTCTATCACATCGCTTTATCATACCTGGCGGCGGGTAGATATTGGACGGCGGGAAATAGCAGCCAAAATTCATGACGGTCGAACGATCCACACGACTACAGCGACGCACGTGCACCACGCCACTAATAACTGCTAAGAATGTTGGATTTCGTGCGTTTTTCACAGCGCATTGGCAGGCTGGTCGTCAGCTGAACGACAGACTGACTGACGGTGTAAGGACATATGACGGTAGTGTAGACGAAGGTTCAACATGCGATGTTCGCGGTGTCAACACGCCACGCGCCGCGCGCTGCATGACCGAAGTCCAGCGCTGAGTTGAGGAGACCGGGTTTCTCGCAGTCGGACGACCGGATGAACTGCCTAAACTCCACCTATTTCGATTTGAGTGTATGTCAAACCATGGTTTGGACGTAGTAGGATAAACGTACTTATATGTTGGAGACAGTGCTTTAACCTTTAACCGGCATTTATTCCACGCTGGTCGACAGTCGGTCGTGTGACTCGGTTCGTTTGGTCACGTTATTGTACTGTATAGTCAGTATGGTAGACAGGCAGTATGCAAACATGAAATAATGTCGGATTTGTTGTACAACATGCTGCACAACAACTTTATACAAAATTAAAGACATAACAAATTCCAGCATGTGGGCATGACAGAATTTTTAAAGGGGTTCATTTAAAACCTGTCTCAAAGCTACGAGCGTTACCTGCCGTATGGGATCACACGATGTTACCTGCGACCCGATACAGGTAAACGCGCCCCGTTCCAATGTCAGCCAGACAGACCAGTACTTGATTTGTTTACCGCAGAATGATGGAAGGCTGAGTTGACCTTGGTGTTGGTTACATACCAAAATAGTTTACCTGTCCGCAGACAATCACCCATCCAGGTACTAACCATTTGACAGCGACCCGACCGAAAGTTGAACCATCGAGCTCGTAAATCTAACGATTTAACCGTTATACCACCAAGTTACCTTGTTGTGCGACTTGTTGTCGTCGAAGTAGTGGAGTTTGGGTCCGAGCGTACAACGACTAATCACATGTTGCAGTCGTCGACTGTCTGTTTGGGCATGACTGGGCAACGTGCGATCGACAACGTGTCAAAGTTTCATTATTGTCAGCATCATTTTATTCGCCAACATACAAATATACAATAGTGTATAAACGCAATTGGTCGTTATACGGTAGCTGACGTTCTTAGGGTTGTAGCAAACGCTCCCCATAAGGATTCAGAGAGCAGCCTGAGCAGATTATTACGAGTGCCAACTTTGGCTGCAGACATTTTTAAGTGAACATGGCCCGATCCAACGATCAATTACTATTACTGATTTACTATAGCGTACAGGGTTTTACGCTTCCTTCTTTTTGAGCTGTGTCAGCCTGTCACACCGTGAAAACGGGCATGACGCCACTAGGAGGTTTCCTCGCGTAAGTTGCGTGTACAGCAGTCCATTGCCCGGCGTCGCCGGTGCTTTCAAGCGTAGCAATATTAGTCACAAATTCTGCATGCAAGAATCGTTTTCTATAGACGAGCGACACAGTTACGCACGACGCCAGAGAAAGACGCAGTGGTAGGCTACAGTATAGCGCGCCGAACTGCTCCCTGCTCAAGCCTAGCCGCCACTGAGCCAAATTGCTTGGCTCAGTTACAAACGCATATTGCACGTCACCCGATGGCTGGCTAATCACGTTATGTTGACGATGAAGGTCTTCATTCAGGAAGTGACACGAATGAATGTCTTTTAACTAACTTCGTCGTTGTAACTGCGCGAATTATGGCAGCCTGTTTTGGAACTAGCAGCTTCGTTATTTTTACACTGTTCGTCGGACGTAAGTTTAATTGTTTTTCGTCGTTGTTAACATCCTGATTATGATATTATTCAGTATGTTAACGCTGCTGCTTTAATTATGTTCTGCTCATGTTCTGAGGAAAGGATTGTTAGGCGAAATCGCTTTAGCTACTCATTTTTTAGTAGCGTGATTTGTCGTCTGTCCTTTGTGACACTTGTGCATTTTGCTTAAACCGTTTGACGGATTTGCATGATATTTGGCAGGTACACTTGCAGGATCTAATGACACATAACCCCAAGGAAAGGGGAAGATTTTGGGGGTTTAACTCCCAACCACAAATTCTACGTGTTTACTTATGATTTACCAATGAGCGATTTGGCCTTTTATCGAATGACTTCGATCGCTTGGTCAAAAAGTAAAAACTTGCGAAATATCTGACTGATCGTTTGAGTTCCCTGGTTGAGTTCCCAGAACGATTTCAAGCTACGGTTCAATTCTTGCCGCGAGTGATTTGCAAACAACCTTGAACAAATTGTTAACCTTGTGTGTGCTCAAGTCAACTCAGCCTCCTACCCTCATCGGGACGGGAAAACGAGTAGTAGCTTACGGGCTACGAGATAAAAGCCTAGTATGGCTGATTGCGGCGGTGATATGTCTGATAGCTGCAAACTGCGGGTCAAATTAATCGCTGTCGCGGGCAATAGATGGCCGCATAGTGCGCTGCGGTATCATTAGCTCATGTCAATCAGCTGCCACTTCCGAGATTATAAGGCACTTCTGGTCGCTAATCCAACTCATGTAAAACGCGAGTGCCGGATTTTTACCTTTTCTTTTTGCAGTCAATATTTCAGTCTTGCAGGGTGTTTTCGCGATCCAGCAAACGTCCAGTAAACTTTCAGCAAGCGTCTAGCAAACGTCCAGCTTTATTATAACATATGGCAGCAAACGTCCAGCAAACTTCCAGCATTACGGTTGCTGGAAGTTTGCTGGACGTTTGCTGGATCGTGTAAACACCCCATTACGTTTATTTTATTAACGGCAAGAATGTGGACGGCAAGTCGGTGGTAGCTGAAGATCGCTTAGATTGTAACCAGCATTTTTTATAAACTTTCCATGCCAACTTGTATTATTGATCGGTCTTCAGTCATCTATATTCACAAGAAGAAGAAGAAGAAGATTCCGCATAGACAGCTAGGTCCATTGCGAGGGAGCTCATCCCCTTGACGGCACTTTGAGCCGGCGAGGGCGAAGCCCAATTAAGCTAGCATACAGCCCAAGTCGGCCGGGTTAA
>Ga0209367_1008254_pt1 | contig 14244 bp, 8 predicted proteins | sample WorMetLIZISLAND2_FD_187412 | JGI IMG/M metagenome (GOLD analysis project Ga0209367, IMG submission 187412) | Marine gutless worms symbiont microbial communities from Max Planck institute for Marine Microbiology, Germany - Olavius geniculatus... ... | reverse complement strand
TATAATTGTTGGAGTCGGCAACGTGTGTAGCACTACCACCGCGTATTATACATGTATACTGTGCAGCAAGTAAAGCCGTACATGGAGATAATTTTCTGGCCAGTGGCAACCATAAGCAACATGGTGGCAGTCTGGACAGTCGTCGTGGTCACTTTTCATCGCTACATCGCTGTCTGTATGCCTCATCATGTCAAGAAGTTCGCCAACATCCGGGTCGCCCGCTACCAGGCAAGAGAGCCGCATCAGTTTATTTAAGATCAAACATACAGAGTGGTCCAAAAAAACGGATACCCAGTTTTATGTTGGGATAACTTCGGTAATTCAGCACCGATTTTAACCATTTTTTCACTGTTACAAGCAGAAATTTATGGCGCGTAAACGTGAAGTTTTTCAGCCCACCGCACCTTTATTGTGTGACCACATTACCTAGCAAAACAGTTCTCTGTTCGTAAGCCCATGATCAAACAGCGATCATCTTTTGTTATTCTGCCCATATCAAACGATTTATTCTAAAAATTATTACTGGTAAACAAAGTAAATAAACACAATATGACGTAACAATGACGTCACAATGCACTACTGCGAATAAGTAAACAAGCTTAACTATTTTATGCTACGAAATTGATATCTTTATGTGTTGCCTGTTCTCCGAGACCACTGTAGCTATGACAGTGTTTGTTTTGCTAGGTAATGTGGTCACACAATAAAGGTGCGGTGGGTGGAAGAACTTCACGTTTACTCGCCATAAATTTCTGCTTGTAACAGTAAAAGAATGGTTAAAATCGGTGCTGAACTACCGAAGTTATCCCAAGAATAAAACTGGGTATCCGTTTTTTGGACCACCCTGTATTTACGCGATTCGACCACAGTCATTTTTTGCGAGTTACAATCTAAATACATACACGACACTGTCTCACAACAGCCCTCTTCCTTGTTTTCAACATCGTCATGTATAATCTGTTGACAGCGAAGTCTAAACAAGCAAGCTTAGACTTAACTAAAGGCTATGCTTCAACGTTGTATTTCTTATTAACAGTCCTTTCGCGCACTTGGATTATTTTTTTTATCTCGCCATGAAACATACGGCTAAATCGCCGGTTCTGCGTAATGTTTTGCCAAGTATTTCAATGATTTTTTAGCCAAAAGTGTTTTTGTCGATCAGTAAAGACGCGGTAACTGTAGCTGTAATAAGGATTTTTCGATAGTTTATTTTCTTAACCTATTCTGTTGTAAACCAGTTACGTGAATAACAGTCCCGGTACATCAGAAGTTGTTACGTGGGAGGAATTTTCGCACCAGTCGCGCGTAATCGCCTATGTGTGGAGAGATGCGCTGACCGATAAGCACAAAATCCCATAATATTATACTAGCAATCTATCGTTCTGTCCAAATGCTTTTATACTCGTATTATAGGAGTCAATGCTGATAAACCAATGGCATTTGTCTGAGCTAGAGACTTATATACATTACGGTATATTGAGGCAATAATTGAGAATCATTATGAACGGGATTCAACGGCGCCGAAAGTCCGCTGACCAAAGCACAGAATAGAGTAGTGTAACTGTAAGATATGGGATACCCCTTTCCCCCCAAAATTTTAAATTTTCGACAATTATTCACTTACCTGTCACACACTGATTCTGCGTCTGGTTTTGGAACATGGTTGGCAAATTCTTTCAGCGGTATTATGACACGAAATCTTTACTTTCGGCTTGGTGAAGCGCTTTTTTTTCAATATCCATAATGCTTCCCGCGAATATTTGACAGGCGTCACCCCGATCGAGGGCGTTTAATGAGAGGAAGGAGAATTGCTATTTTCAAATAATTCGCCGTATGTCAAAGACGCTGAGAAATAAGGCCAAGATTACTGTGACGCGGGACAAATAGTGCTGATACTACCACTTCGCATGCCGTTCATCATGCGTCGCTCTCCCGGGAATAATCCGCCTTTTAACGACTATAACAGATGCGACTCGTTAGCAGCAACACAGGCAGGGGCTAAATTAACATACGAATCTGGACGTTTGTAGTGAGTCAATAAACTAAAATTAAATACTAGTTGCAAAACAGCTTGAAATAAAACAAGCAGTTTGAGCAAAGCTCATGAGACGCTCGACAGCCAATAGCAATTCCTGTTCGCAGGTTGCCCTAGTCTATCTTCATCCATTTTGTTGCAATTCACTGTTGAAGTGTGTGCTGCAGCCGAAAATTGCAGAAAAATCACTAAAACCTTTATTTTTGGGGCTCCAGGTCGTTCAAGGTCATTAATGTTGAATCATTAAAAGCTTGTCAGCAGTTACGGTTACTGTTACGGCAAGCAACAAGTCTATGTCTATATGCAAGTGCTAGACGAGCCAACAGCGGTAAAATAACGACCTTTTATGAGGGTACCCCTCTTTGACGACCACGTGCAAAGGCTTCATTGAACCTAAGGGGGTCGGGAATTGAACTGCTAAATTTTTCCTATTAGTGATTAACAGTAACCTAGGCCCTATCTCCCACCGTTTCTGAAATACGGCGACTTATTGGCTCAAAATGGCCAATTTTTTGTACCCTCTGTTATTTAGCGCCATCGTTTGGAATGACCCCTTTCGAATTTCGGGAAAAGATTTACGGTCCTGAAACTTAAGTCTCCATGGCAGTCTATGATGAAGATTTCGTGATTCTAGCTTGCCTTGTGTTGACACAATAGCCTACCGGATTGTGACAGACGGACAGACAGACGGACGAACGGACAAACGGACGTCTCGACGATGGCTAAAACGCGCGAAGCATTACATGCTGTCGCGCGCAAAAAAAATAAAAGCTCGTAATTGGCGAGACTTCGTAGTTCGTATTACAACAGTGCGTGCACTCTGTTTCAAACAAATACGCGCCACAACGTCGTGAAACAATGGCCGATTTTGATAATTTTTGGCACGCAACATCAAGAAGAAACTTGACGTAAACGACTGTGCACTGTGTCCCGCAAAACGTCCCACTTTGTAATTTTTCATATTTTTGCCAAATATTAACCGATTTTTACGCGCGAAAGCAGAATGCTTCGCGCGTCTTTGCCATCGTCTGGGCGTCTGTCCGTCTGTCCGTCTGTCTGTCTGTCTGTCACACTCGTGAGCTGTATCAAAACGGTGCAAGCTAGGATCACGAAATCTTCACTGTAAGCTGCCTCAAGGTCTTTAGTTTATCGTGACAAAATTTCGTGCCACTGGGTGCAGGGGTTCCCCTCGAACGAGGGCGTCGAAGAGGGGTACCCCCTAAAAAGACGTCATTTTGCCGTTCTTGGCTCGAATAACGTGAAAACGGTTGCAGATAGGTACATACCATAACAAGCACTGGTGAAATAACAAGCACTGGTTACAGGCTTCTTGAATTTATCAACATCGATGACCTTGAACGACCTTGAACCCCTCAAAAAAGGTTTTTAGTAAATTTTTCGCAATTTTTGGATGCAGCGCACATTTCAACACTGAATTGCGACGAAATGGCTGGAGATAGACCAAGACAACCTGCGTAGGAAATTTTCAGCACTCAACGTAGATTTTAGCAGTTCAAGTCCCGACCCCCTAGGTTCAAGGAGGTCGACGCAGGCGGGCGTCAAAGACAGCTACCCCCTAAGAAGTGGATATTTTACCGCAATTATCTCGTGTAGCGTGAACACGGTTGCAGATAGGCACAAACATGCTGCTTATCATAACAAGCACTGGTGACAGGCTTTTGAGATTTATTAACATCGATGACCTTGAACGACCTTGAACCCCCAAAAAGGGGTTTTTAGTGAATTTTTTGCACAATTTTGCGCTGCGACACGCATTTCAAGAATGAATTGCGCCAAAATGGCTGAAGACAAATCAAGACAACCTGCATATGAAATTTTCAGCATGGAATGTAGATTTTAGCAGTCCAAGTCCGGACTCTCTAGATTCAAGCAGGCTTGCGCACGTGGGTGTCAACGAGAGGTACCCCTGTTAAAAGTGGTTATTTATACTCTGTTGGCTTGTCTAGCGTGTAAGTGGTTGCAGATAGGCACAGCCATCCTGCTTATCATAACAACCACTGATGAGGAGCTTCTTACGAATGTCAACATCAATAACCTTGAATGACCTTAAACCCTAAAAATATTGATTTAACGTGATTTCTTGGCGATTTTTGGCTGCAAAATAGTGAATTACGACGAAATGGGTGGAGATAGACTAAGACTACCTGCGAACAGTAACTGCTATATGCTTTCGCGCGTCTCGTGAGCTTTGCTCATATTACTTGTTTAAATTCTTTGACTGACACATACTTCGGACAATAAGCAGTTGTTGAATATCCCACCGCACTTTAACTGTGTCGTTAGACTACTATGTGAAACATAAATTTTTAAAAATCACTTAAATTACTATAATACGCACGCAAATATGTTTTCTGAAACAATTTTTATTAATTTTCATGCAAAACTTAAATCTGGTTTAGTTTTACATGCATCTCGGATGTTTATAAACAAAAGCAGACGATATTATAGTAAATAATAATTTTGATGCAGTGACAATATACCGGTAATGTAATGTGCCATTTGGCAGTGAAGACAAGGCTCTAATTAAAAACTTGTTCCGGTTCAGAAATACAGTTTTTGGAAAATAGTAGCAGAATTTTTGAAGATAAATTGCAACAGAGAAAAACTGGGAATGTTACTAACTGAGATTTAGGAAACATGCAGCACCGACCAAAAGCACAAGGCACCAGCAAAGTGAAACATGCACGTTGTGAAAAGAACGTGATTACTGCGGATGAACTGGTAGGCTTACTAAACCGCAAAGGTCAGAAACAAATGTATTGTTCAACACGTCAGATATCCAAAGAAATGGATATAACAAAGTGTAGCATCTCATCGTGCGGATCATTTTCACAGCATTTTTGGTTGGAGGTGTATTCTGTTTACCAACATGCTTGTTGTCTATTATTGTCAGTTTTTCTTGCATTTAAGTTTTACAAGGTAATGTAGAGACACAGTAAACCGTACACCATAATATTCACGCGAATTCTACAGGGTGGTCCAAAAAACGGATACCCAGTTTTATTTTGGGATAACTTCGGTAATTCAGCACCGATTTTAACCATTCTTTCACTGTTACAAGCAGAAATTTATGGCGCGTAAACGTGAAGTTCTTCCACCCAGCGCATCTTTATTGTGTGACCACATTACCTAGCAAAACAGTTCTCAGTTCGTAAGCCCATGATAAACAGCGATCATCCTTTGTTATTCTGCCCATATCAAACGATTTATTCTAAGAATTATTACCGGTAAACAAAGTAAATAAACACAATATGACGTAACAATGATGTCACAAGGCACTACTGCGAATAAGTAAATAAGCTTAACTATTTTATGCTACAAAATTGATATCTTTATGTGTCGCCTGTTCTCCGAGACCACTGCAGCTTTGACAGTGTTTGTTTTGCTAGTTAATGTGGTCACACAATAAAGGTGCGGTAGGTAAAAGAACTTCAAGTTTACGCGCCATAAATTTCTGCTTGTAACAATGAAACAATGTTTAAAATCGGTGCTGAATTACCGAAATTATCCCAAGAATAATACTGGGTATCCGTTTTTTGGACCACCCTGTAGTCACTAACGCGTACTACTGACAGTTGTATACAATGTCATTCGCTAGGTGGTGACTGCGATTGAATAAAACTCAAGCTTTAAGTACGAATAGTCCGCAGTATCAAGCTCCGAAAAGGGAGCCAAAATTAAATTGAGGTCCTTAACTTTCTTACAACAAGAACTTGTGTAGAATGTGTTCACCATTGTAAACTTGATATAAAAAATCAAATCTTCTTGTTCCAACAGTTGCACATTGAGTAGGCTACATAATCATAAAATGCCAATTAAGTATATCTTCATCTTTCCAGAGAAAGATAGGCCTATTTGTAATCGAAGTCTAAAGTTGTCCAAAATCGCGCCGAGTTTCGCAAATTTTTGGCCCTATTTTTTGCGGCAAAAAGGTCTTTAAATTTTGGGACCTAGATTATAAAGTGCACATTTTCTACGATCATTTGGCAAAGTTCCACGGCAATCGCCGATGGAGCTGGGGAGTCACGTGGCCAAAAATGAAAGAAAAACTGCAAAATGTTTAATACGGTATGCATGAGATTGCTGGTGTATCTCGCTACAGATGGTCGCCGTTACCGTTATCTGCATTTTGTTCAACGTACCACGCTACCTGGACGACCACGTTGTGACGAAACCTGACGGCTCACTGGCGGTCGATCGGGCTCTACTGGGAAATGACGCCACTTTTCAACTCGTCTACGCCGGCGTCATTTACTACATCGTCACCTACGCTCTGCCTGTACTTATCCTTGCCGTCATGACCGTCGCCACCTGACCTTTGCCTTGCTTTTTGTCTATTAGGTAGTGTCAGGTTTCTGACTCAGAAGAGCTCATGTTTCTGTCGACTGTGACAGTGCATTGAGATGTCAGCTGTCTTCATTCGTTAGGCGTATGTGGTGCCTGACTAGGCCTATCTATCAGCACCTGATCTTTGCCTTGTCTTCTTTGTCAAAAGTTGTTTTTTTTCTCCTCTTTTTCCTTCTTTGTTTTTTCTTTTGATTTTTCTATTAATCTTTTTTTCCTTTTCTATTTCTGTAATATTGTCCATGTTTTGATTCTGCTAATTGCCGTCATGACCTACAGCCTGATGATCTCTCTTCGCGAGTTCTACTTGCGGCGTCAACATATAACCAAGAGAGCGCGGGCAGACAACGACATGACCAAGACTCTGGTGGCCGTGGTCCTGATGTTCATGTCGTGCCAGCTTCTGAATCCCGTACGCCGCATCCTGCTGGCGGTCCTGCCCGGCAACAGTCACGGATGCGGCTACTTCTCGTTCTACTTCGGACCGCTGACGTCGCTGGCCTTGACACTGGACGCGGCGTCTCATTTTTTCGTCTACAGCCTTTGCAACAAGCAGTTTGTGCACAAGTTCAACAGAAAATGGAGACGCTTTACGTCTCGTCCTCCTGGAAGCGAATCTGGTACTGGAGGTAGCATATGATGTTGCACCCAAAGCGAAAACGGCTCAACGGCAAAACGGCATTAGCAGAGAGGTCTAGACTAGCAGTGTGATGAATGCTATAGCGGACGAACTGAAATATACTTAACTAAACTTTCGCTTGAGTTTAGTTCATTTTAGTTCTATTCATGTAAACTGTTGCCTACCTCAGGGATATTTATGTACAGTCAGTGTTAAATGGCAGAACAAAACTAATTCTAGTTTTTAAATAGGTAATAAGTAAATCAATCATAAATTCATATGATGCATAGTAGCACCAATAAAAACGGAAAACGTCTGTTTTAAAGAACTGTTTGAAGCTGTCAAAATCACACGCCAGATCTCTGGCTACTTCGGCGGCGACGTTGAACACTCGTTGCAGCTTATCCGTGATCGTCTTCGGAGCTCCTGTCAGATAGCATTTCAATAGCTGCGTTTTTCATCAGCTAACAGGGCATGTCTGTTCTACCAGACTCCGCCCCTATTGCCTTATTTGGACGCTCATTATTCAACTAGGTCAACCACTAACGCGATCTGCCTACCGAGATAAAACTGTGGTCGTAGTCGTTCTACGGTAGTCTCGCGACTCTGTGGTGGGCATGTCTGTTGTTGCGTTGGTTTTTATCATTGAACTAGGCCTAAATATTATATAATAATTACATATAATATTTAGTTCAATGGTTTTATCGTCCGTAACATTGAACTGGATTAAAATACTCAATTATCTCTGTGCGCCAGACCAAGTTCGTTTTTCGTAAATATGTAAATGAACATGACATCAGCAGCGAACAGCCCCGCCCCGTTAGCTGATGAAAAACGCAGCTAATATTCAACCCGTGACGTCACGAAGACATGCACAAGAGTTGCTGCCGATCCTTGGTCAAGCGACCGCCGGATACGACGATACCTGTAGAAACCAGCTAGGCAGGTCTTCGAAACGTGCTTATCGAGGGTCACATCCGTCGAAAGGGTCACTCCGAATATTCGTACATGATCGCTGGCGGTCACAGCGTCTGAGCCAAGCGGCAGGGCAAGAGTGCAAGTAGGCTACCCAACATTGTGATGTTGTGTTTGGAGCCGGTGGCCGCAAAGCAACCCGGTTTTGGTGGGATTCATCTGCAGACGATTTGCTGCCATCCAGTGGCCGATGTCGGCAACGCAATGACCACGACGAAAATGGTGGAGGATGCTAATTCGTGACACTAACAGTGTTTTTCTAAATGTTTTGTGGTGTTCGTCAAGGTGCAGTAATTTTATAGTATTTTTACTATTTATGTTAATCATCTGAGTGAAATTTGTAGTTTGTCAGGATGCGGATTGTACATAGGAAATAGGTCAGATGTTTACGTCTAAAAAATCTGTTGTGCTTTCGGTTGCAGCCGGGGCAAAGTAGGGACGGTACGAAAATTTTAAACAAATACTATTATATTATGATATGATATGTAATTTTGCACAACAACTCATAAAAATACTAAATTACTAAATACTAAATTTTTTAGTAGCATTAGGCCTGTAAATTTGAAGTGGACAACATTTTAGTAAAACTTTGAAAGTAAACAGTAGCATTTTTTAGAATTTAACAAAAAAACTTTAAGGACACTGGTTTTTTTCCTAGCGACGGACGGCAACCGAAAGCCCGGAATTTTTTTAGCTTTATAGATTATTTTTATATAGCGACCAATGGCGATATAGTATTTAGTGTTATCGTTATGCTTTTGCCTTAAGAAGTTTGTTACCCGTGTCATAGATACTTTATGGGGCGAGTTATGTGAGCGTATGATGTTTGTCCCTCAGTTTACTTGTCTGTCTGCTGTGACGTTAATGTACTATATTACATAAATAATTAGCTACCTATAATAATTTTCTCTTTGCGTGCTTGAATTCAACGATCTAGTGCAAGAGAATGCGGTCGAATCTGGGGTAAAATGGAGAATGACGCAAATTAAGTGAGGTAGAAAATAAGCAACCGCGCATAATCTTATCATCTTGGCCATTATTGCGCCAAAAATTATTAAAGTTGGTAAAACTTTGACGGAGTTCTGACAAAAACTGTTTTTCTCCATTTCGGTCACACGATATAGGCTTAGTTATAATGTTTTTGTTATGCTCCTATCTCAATTGAATTGTGCATCTTTTTTGCCCTCAAATTATTGTGCGGAGAGTCCCTTTAAATTTTTTGACTTGAGATATAAAGCTCTACCAGTTTTTGATCATGTGACAAAGTTTCACTAACCCTAACCTTAACCCTATTTCTAGTTCAATTTTTAACCCTGCTGAATGTCAGATCACGAGAGATATTATTCAAAGTTCTGGTTTAGGGCCCACTTTATATACATTATAGAATTATGGAAAATGACCTTCTTTCTAAATCGGTAAACAAGTAGTAAATATTTGTAGTTGCATTATGCAAGCATAAGATCACATAACAACTGATCGTATATTCTTACTCAGTGAGTTTGATGGAAAAGAACCCTGTGGTTAAAGACACATTCAACTGGTGTCAAGGCGCATGGTGTGCGAGAAGAAAGTATATAATAAGACACGACAAAAAGTAAGCAATGCATGCTGTTCAGTGACAGTAACTGGTGAACAAAAAATCCGCAATAACATTATTATTTGACTCCATGACTAGCCAACTATACTGTCAAAATATCCCATTGTAATAAGTAGCAATAAATCTTAAATTTTTGAGACCTTGTCAAGACCGTGATTAAGACTTTTTTTGTTCTCGTGGCACTTGGAGACCAAGACCTTACTCTCTAGGACTTCTTTAGTGCATTCAATTAGCCTACGTCTAAAATTGTCGAAAAATTTCAAGGAAGATGCTGTCATATTTAGCATCTTTCGCAGTTTACAATGGTTACAAAATGACGTAAAACTCTATTCACATTCTTCGTTCACGTGACGATTAGTACCCAGAAATGCATAATAAAGCTGAGACCCTGCTAAAGTTGCTAGTAGGCTTCATGCATTCCTAGTGCAGAAGGCCTCGGCTTAACGTGACAGCTTTTAAGCAGGCCGGCATAAAACTGGTAAAATAATACGACGTTAATTTCTTTATTTTTAACAAAAACGGCACTATATAATATATTAGTTACGTTACTGCATGACAGGCTGCGCGGTAGCGCAACACTGTTGTAAGGGTGACCAGCCATTTCAATGGGAGACTCCAGAATTTTACCTTCCCGTATATCCCAAACCCCTTAATTTTTCCACACCAAAATTTGCATAGATGATTACGTCCGGCATATCTCCTAATGTGCAAAATTTGCTAAAAATCCGTTTACGGGGAGCTTTTCCACGAATAGATGAAATATAACGCTTGCGTGACTTTTTGTACCTTCCCTTCTCTTGCCTTTTTTTGCCGTTCTCTACAGGAAAAACGACTGAACTGATTTTAACGCACAACGGCTCATATGACGCGATTTCGCCCAAGGAAGTGCTTTTTGGGGATGACAAAATTTAAATTCAACATGTTAACATATTTTTTCACAAAAATATGAAAAATTACAATGGCAAAGTTTGAATTATTAAATTGTGATTTGTGCTGTTTAATATCTACAAGCACGATGTCACCCTTACACAAGATAGCCTAGAGAATGGCTAAGACGCGCGAAGCTTTCTGCTGTCGCATCTACCCGTGGTCATGACAACGAATCAAGGTGAGATGGTGACTCAGACTACTACAGGTGAAAAAGCTGTGACGTCATCGTCATCGTCGTCAAGTGGCGCTGAAGTGTATTTTGCTCATTCTGTTGTAGTCATGGGAGTTATAGGCACGGCGATCAATGTGTTTGTCCTCTACGCCTTGGTGGCTTCAAGAAACACGAGCTGATAGTCAACCAGAATGCCATCGATTTCTACACCTGTTTGTCTCTGGTCTTGAATTAAAATTTGTCAACCTGCACCTTACCGGGTCTTTTGGCTATAGGGGCCTACAGTGGCTTTGTATGGTGAATGCGCATGAAATGCGTACTGCTATTGCACTGATAGCGATAGGCCTATTTTATTTGCACACAATACTATGCAATGCCCTATATACACGGTGTTTCATAAAAAGGACCCCTTTTTCTTTCTTTCATGATTAACTCAAATGATGATCAATTTACACGAATTTTTTTTATCAATTGTAGCTAAAGAAATACGACTTCAAAATATTTTAACAAAATGTGGCAGCTGATTGAATATACTTTGCTAGTCGTGACGTAACGCTGACGTCATAATATGTCACGGGTACAAGCTTGCTAGTCTCAGCTGTGTTGTCAGTTGCTATCCCGCTCCGATGGTAAATAATCTGCTTCATTGATGACACAGTTTTTGAAGTTTTTCAGTTGTAACCACAAAAAACGTGCAAAGCGATCGCATTTACGTGTCTGTGGGGATAGCTAAACTTTCACATGTTCGAGCAAGACAGTGCACTAGCACACTGAGTTTTTTGGATCGCGAGACGCCTGATTGCGTGTTCCCATGTTGCTCAGTGCTGACACGATAAACATTTTTATTAGCGAACTAGATTAAATTCAGCAGAGAAGCAGGGTAGCAACTGACAGCACTAGTTGAGACAAGCAAGCTTATACTCACGACACATTATGATGTCAGAATTACGTCACGACTAGCAAAAAATATTTAATCCACTGCCATATTTTGTTTAAATATTTTAAATTATCATTTCTTCAGCTACAAGTGGTAAAATTTTGTATAAATTGATCATTGTTTGAGTGAATTACGAAAAAAACAAAAAGTCGTCCTTTTATGAAACGCTGTGTAACAGACAAGAAACGCAAAATGATAGCCATCGTCGCTGGCCCAAAAGATCAGTAGATATTGGAGAGCATCGTAGGATCGGTGCGTCTCAGCAATTCGTTTGAGTGCGTTGCTACGCGTCTCTATCACGATATCTCGACGTTCACACCGACGTCGTCTGTTGTAGGGGCGTTGTAGCGTCTCTCCCGTTTACCAGTTGGTCGTTTCGTTTGTCGGCACGAATGATCACCTTCTTGTCAGGTCCAGTCAGCCGGTCGATTGCACACTTAAATTCTTGAACGTACGGTTAACGGCGATAAAATATATCTGCAGAAACTTTGATTGCTCTGGAGAAACTAGCAGCAGTGATCCACTGAGATGATATACCTGTCCTTGCACCTTGAAAGTCGGCATCCAGCCTTCGTCATTGCACTCTCGAGTGGCGCCGAATGACGTTATACCGCATGACGTTCGTCAGAAAATCCATCGAGTCGTCGTGAGTTCCAGCGAGCAGTGATGCTAACGGCTCGGGTGCTGCAGGCAGTGGCGGCAGAACAACCTTACCGGTAGCACAACACATTCCAAGAGGCTCTTGCTGAAACTTTCGTGCATGGCAATTTTGACATTCGACAGACATGGACCCGGTAGAAAGTGCGTGGTCTGCTGAGTAGTCTTGGTCGCGCGCATAACAGAATGCTGCACGTAGTAACGTTGTCGATCAACGGCGTCGCGAACGATCAGCTGCGTCGGTATGCGCACTTTTGGCTGCTTTGCGTCGTCTAGCAGCAGAGCTGTCTCGCGACAGATCATTTTTTACGTTTTCGCATTGCTGACCTGCACAGCATCTATATATTTAAAAAAGGATGTGTCAGTTTGGACTGCGATGGGCTGTGACGTCATATAGACAGGGTCACCATGGTGACGCATCATCAACATCTTTATAGCTAGCGGTAACGCTGCAGCTGCATGCAGTGCTGTGTATCGAGGCCGGAGACCGAAATGAATCCCGAACAGCCGAAAATTGAGGCCGCAGGCCGAAATCGAGGCCAAAGGCCGAGTTAAAGCCCGAAGGGCCGAAAATAGAGGCCGCAGGCCTATAATATGGCAAAGATCAAGCGACCTGTCCGCCTGTCAGATAGTAAACTGTCAACTTACACGAAAAGTGTGAAACTATAGCACAGTGTTCCGAAATGTTTCTAGGTCTGCTCGTCCTGCAACATACGGCGAGTTGGCGACGTGAAATTGGTTGTCCATTGTGCCTTCCCGTTAATGTGATGTATGCACTGCAGCGCTGATGATGCGTCACCATGGTGATGACGTCTATATGACGTCACAGCTTTGTTGCGGCTTAAGAGGTGTGGCTGCAAAATTTTAGAAAAAAGTGAAATTTTCTGAAAAGTACGACTACGACAGTAGAAAGAGATTGCCGGTTCTGACCCATAATGACCTTGACAGATCAAGGTCAAGGTCAAACTCAAGGTCGTCGAATGCATTTGGTGGTAGATCAATGACTCACACCAGACCTAAGTATCCGACAGTAGCTTATTATTGATGCCTAAATTAGGCCATAGGTCTAAATATTGACCAAGATTATTTTTAATATTAATTATTTTTATTAGTTGTATTAATTCGGTAACATAATGCCGGCAAGTACATCTGCCTAATAGGCCTACTGTTAGGTACAACGTCAGCAGGGTTTTTTCACATACGTTATATGTATGTACGTAATGCGCTGTGTACGCATATCACACGTATCTACCAGTCAAAGTACACGGTATTGACGTCTGCGTAATGTAATAGGCCCATTGCAAGGTTACAGATATAGACCTAACATTGGATTTTTACGATGAATCATATTTTGTGTCTCAGCGTTATACGTCCGTTATACGCATGTAATGTGTTGATAAATAAAAGTTATTTTTTAAAATTATAACTAAATGCTATCATTAATGGTATGTACAGATATTGTGTAGGTCCTACTTATCGTTTGAGTGCGTGAAATAAACAAAACTCGTTTCATAACAACAATAACATTTTATTCGTTCAGTTATTGACAATACGACATACAAATCCATGCACTAATACGTCGTTCAGCGCAGTGTCAGAGGTAAAACTACTAACAGTTTTAGGCATGTTTATACCTTTACATCGGAGCATGCAATAATATACACAGTAGTGTCCACAGAATCGACTAATCACACTCTGTATTTGTTCTCGATTAAATATCCACGACGAGCAGTGTACGTTCAAATAGCGCGCGAAATTTACAGTAGGCGGATGTCCAAGCGAATCGAAATATTCTCCGTAGCCGTTGTCCACGTATATACACACCCAGTGACGTCCGGGACGGTTCGCGGGATCGGTGTTTGCCACCAGCAGACGAGGCTTTTCAGGTAGATTATCGACGCTAAATACACCGTCAAAGTTCTCGGTACAGAGACGTTTCAGAACATTGTTTATCTCT
>Ga0209367_1008253_pt1 | contig 14245 bp, 6 predicted proteins | sample WorMetLIZISLAND2_FD_187412 | JGI IMG/M metagenome (GOLD analysis project Ga0209367, IMG submission 187412) | Marine gutless worms symbiont microbial communities from Max Planck institute for Marine Microbiology, Germany - Olavius geniculatus... ... | reverse complement strand
CCTCTGAAATAAATAACTGGTCTCTCTAGCCTCGCTAGTATTAGTTGAGATTCTTCTTCCAAGATCAGCCAGGAGCTGGCGAGCTGATGCGTTGAAAACTCCCAAGGTCTCAGTGGCAATGGGCTCGAAGATATAACGGGCGCCGAGATCAACATATTTGTCCTCTTTGCGAGTGGCTGCCAACTCTGCTGTGTTTATAATGCACGTTAGGTTTTTCACAAGGTGAAGAATCTCAAGTGCGGATAAGGTCACATGTCAGTGAAGGAACGCACGACTGTATAGAGCAGTTTTAAGCCTAGATTTGAAGGTATCAGTAGATACAGTTATGTCAGGAATAACATTTTCGGGCAGATTATTCCAGATTGTGGGTGAAGCATGGCAGAAAGCACTCCTAGTAAAGTTGAGAACTGCCGGACTGTACTGCAGGATGTTGGCACCGCGAGGTCGTAGCTGTCTTGGAGTCTTGTAAAGACGAATGAGTTCTGACAAATACTGCGGTTGCTGAATTGTAAGTGAGCAATGCGATTTTGTATTTAATCCTGTAACGGACAGGAAGCCAGTGTAGGTCGGCTAGTACCGGAGTGATATGATCACGTCGATGCGTTTTTGAGACCACCCTGGCTAGTGTATTTTGGACACGCTGGAGTTTGTCGATGTTCATGGACGAAGAACCGTATAGGACTGCATTGCAGTAGTCGAGTCTTTCGGCAACTATGGCACAAGCGACGGTCCTAGCAGTGTTATCAGATAGCAGTTTACGTATATGACGAAGAGCTTCGATACGATAATATGACGACTTGCAAATCTTTTTTACATGCTGGTTTAAAGGAGATTGTACCGTTAATGAGAACACCAAGACTCTTGACACAGTTAGTTGTCTTGATGTTTAAAAGCTGACATTAATACGGCAATTTTATGATTGCCTGCAACATTATATGTATATTGTGATGTGAATTAACTAACCGAGTCACTGTTAATTGACAATATTTTAAATTTAGCTAATAAATGATTAACTCAGCATTCGCTCGTAAATATCGTTTCTCATTATTTTAATATTTTTTTCATTTTTTTATCGTTGCCGGGAAATAAAAAAATTCCTATTTCACAAGGTAACGTAGCAACGTATTTGAGATGTGACGGAACTCTGCTGCTTATTTTGCTGGCATGATGCCAGTGAAATTTTTTCAGCAATAAACGCAGCACACGTCGTTTGCAATTAAAGTCATTTACTCTCCCGCCATTTCCATTCTCTCATTGCGTCCGCAGCCCATCAGTAACCATTAACTGCGACACCGGGTAACGAGTACTGATGGATTCGAGTATTCGGCGGCCCAGCACTAAGCGGTGCAGTGGCGCCGCCATACGTCAAATAGCAGCGTATACTGTTTAATATTGATGAAGCGTTTGCACGCAAAAAGCAGAGCGGAGAAATTCCACTGGGAACAGGACCTCAGGAAAGGCATTACAACCGCATCGAACTTACTGTTTTCAAAACAAACAAAAAAATATATAAAAAAATATTTAAAATAAAAATGCGTCATAACCGTTTGAAATTGCCACTATCACTAAACCTAATGTGTCAGCTGACGTTGAATTCAGTACACGTCCAAGTCCTACCTTCGTGTAATTTTTTCACTGTTAACCTTTTTCATGTGTCAGAGATGTTTTAGCTTTATGTGTGGTCCTGGTTTTTGCTTTTTCCCATGTGACCGTTATTTCGCGTTGTTTTTCATTTTGCGCAGCTCAAGAGCATCTTGTGTTTTTCTGTAGGCCTAAAGTTTCAACCTTAATTGCAACTGAATTTCACTTTACAATGGGTTTAATGTCATAGACAGCAAATAATTCATTAATTTTTTCAGGTTTATTATTTCGTTTACACACTCAAAAAGCACACTAGAAACCTAATATCAACATTTTGATCAGCAGATTTCTTTTCCGGGCGTTCTTGTAAGATGCACGGCAACTACCATATCTCAATACAACCTACCGTAGGCCGTGGTTTCAACAATGAAAAACAACAGAAATATTTTTTTCAGAAATAGTCAGTAAACATTTCTTATTTTATTTTGCACGTAACTACGCCTAAAAGCTCGACAATGTTTATGAAGTATAAAGGATAAAGCATACGCAAAACTTTGTTGCAAATTTTTGGTGACAGTAACAGTATAAGGTAGGGGATTGTAGCTAATGCCGGTGGTCTTGTATTTTGCGTGCAGTTGCTTCATTGCTATTCACGGCGCCCGCCTGCTGGCGCCTGATTACACGCCCGTAATTAGTGATGTGTCATATCATCTATTCGCAGTACTCAGTAATCGGTATCGTCACGGCACAGACACGCAAACGGGCGACAGAGATATACGGGGACCGTAGAGATGCGCAATTTCTGTAAATCTTAACGATAATTCGTCGTTATACTGCGATGTTGTTATTGTTTAAAACTGTAAACAGAAATTGATAAGCAAAATAAAGAAAAGTAATAAGTAAATACATGAGTAACTGGGTATAAATAGCGCTAACATCAGTGTCAGATTTAAACAGTAACTTACGCCTTCTTATTTACGCCTTTCATGAAAAGGTCACACTCTGCGAGAAATTTTCACATATATTTATTCTGCTAGAAACATTTTGTTTAAAAGTTATACCAAAAAAATCGCACGTTTCTAAGCGCCGTTTCAGTATGATAAAATTTTACAACTAAACTAAACTAAAAAAATAAAAAAGACAATTTTTAATTAAACATTTCAAAAACTTTTTCAGTTGAAATTTGTGCCAAAATACGAAACAAACATTCTGACATGACGGTTATTTAAAGCCAACAGTATCGCGACATCGATTATTCGATACGATATTGATAGACGTATAGACGGCGCATCTCTAAAGCAATGCCTGCTTAAAGTGATAAATGTGACGCCAGTCTGGCTGCTATGTCGTCTGTCCGTCTGTCCGTCTGTCTGTCCCTGTTTTTGAGTCTCTTTAACGCATCCTGGAAATCACGAGCGTTCAACTGTCGCCCCAGTATATGAACGATGACACTTTTGCTTGAAAATTCATCGTAAATCTGCGAGAAAACCACTGTTTATAACAAAAAAAAACAGACGATAGGTAATAAAAGATACCGCATTGCGAAGTTCTGTATGTCGTGTTTCAAGATCTAAAAGCGAAAATTTTCGACTACTGGCGACTATCTGTTACTGCAGTGTTTGAAGTGTTATAACTGCTCATAAACTCACTTCACTCAGGCGTGACGACTGAAACGTAGCTCGAGACTGTTTACAGCAGCCATTCTCAATCATACCCCGTTTACACGATCGAGTAAACATCGAGCAAACGTCGAGCAGACATCGAGCAAACATCAAGCAGGCCTGATGAAACCCCGCCCCCTGGCTCAACTGTAGGCCTAGGCTTAGCCCACAGCTGATCACGTGTTATATAGGCCTTCCAATTACAACCCACCAGCCCTCCTAATTAGCATGCTAATTACCATAGCTCGTCGAGCTAGTTGGATGAATGCTATAGCAAACATACAGCAGACGTCGAGCAAACGTCGAGCAATTAGCACGTGTATTTTGAATACATTTGCTGGACGTTTGCTCCATGCTTGCTTGATCGTGTAAGCGGGGTATCAGGTAGAACTCACTGTCGATCGCAGTCATGAAATAACGTACGTTTCAAAACCGCCTGCAGTGCATTGTTCTTTGTTGCACTAGTATAATAAGCTGTAAACTATGTTGACCAGTGGTTTCCATCCACCAAATCTGGAATCGAAATCTGGCGCAACTTCCACTTCCCTCAAGTTATGGGCTCAGGTTCCCCCCCAACTTATGACTCCAGTTTTCCCCCTTTACTTTGGACTTCTTTCCCGCTCTATGGTAAAAGTTTCGTTAAGAGTGTAGTTTGCCCTGTGAAAAAAGGGGAGGGGAGTTTGGATCTGCACCCTTAACAAAACTTTTCCCCTATTTTTCACTGGGCGCAGGCTGCGCCCACCAGGTATGAAGATAAAAGCCGCTGGTGCTGAGACCCACACAGAGTAAGTTTAACTATTTTTATGCGATCAAACGACTGACAGACTGACCGCGTTGGAAGTGTTGATGTCGATCTTTCCGGTAGCGAGCAGTTCCACGACCCGGTCGACATTTCCTGAGCGCGCCGCCCGCAGTAGACTTGTGCTGCCATCTGTCGTCTGCACATGCAAACACACAACGAACTCACACTCACTACTCACTTTCTACTTCAATAAATGGTTCTTAAACTTCAAACCACACAGTTTGCGCTGGTGCTTTTTCTCCATTTTCAGCTGCAGTCGTACTGTCGTGCGTCACAAAGCAAACGACAATGTAGTCTAGGCCATCTAAGCGTGGTTTAACTACGACACAGCACTATCTGAGGTGGTATAAGCATGCTTACCCACTCCAACAGTGTTGTACCTAGTACATACAGAGCGTTTTTACACTGCGAAACTATGGATACGGGGCCAGTGTATCGCGCGGTGTGCCTGCTTACGTCCCAGCGGTGAAGCCGGTACCAAATTATACTGCTTGGTGACAGAGGCACATTTGTGTGAACAACTTGCCTAAGGTCGTTACCCGGTAGTGTCCTGGTGCGGAGTCGAACCTGCGCTTCTGAGTTACCTCAGGATTACAAGTCCGACACGTTACCATTAGACTACCAAGCCATACAGATACAGAGCACTAGCAGGCTATACACCGTGTCTCAGAAAAAAAACAGTCAAAACTGTTTTTGTCATAACTTTGTCAAATTTTTACTATCTTTAATTATAACTTTTGGCATGTTGATGGCTAAGACGACGAAATTATGTAAGCTGCACTCATTTTCCACGTACCTCACCTAATTGATGTCAGTGCACTACCATGTGAAACATAGATGCTCCAAATTGTTGCATAATGCTGAGTTGGTGTTTTAAGTAAACACTGTAACGAGTTAATTAGACACAAAATACATTAAAATGTGAATTATTTAACAGAATTATAAGTTTATATAACAACTCGCTTGCAAATTAGATTTTATGCCAAAGTGTGCTCCCCATACAAAAACGCAATGGCTTAGATGCAACGCCAATGGCTGATAGCAGAATCAACGATCCACAGATCAAATGCATTCACTCATCGACTAGACGTGTTTAAGCTCATCAGTCAGCTATTTTGTTGTCTGCTGTTTTCAGCATAAAATAATAATTACCTCAAAATTATTAAACCACGTTGCACCTTCTGTCGAATTGATGATTCAAAGGTGAGTCATCTGATACAAATAATCGCCGCGTAGTGTAACACTTTGGAGCATCTGTGTTTCACACGGTAGTGCGTTAACACAAATTAGCTGAGGTGGTAAGTGAGTGCAGCGTACATAATAAGATCGTCTTGGCCATCTTTATGCCAAAAATTATCAAAGTTGGTAGAAATTTGACAAAGTTATGCCAAAAACAAGTTTGACTGTTTTTTGAGACACGGTGTACAATGCATACCAAGGACTGTCACTCCAAAAGTATTCTTAAAATAAGAAAACTCCTGGATCGTGGAACCGATATCAGGTACACCCAGGATTCGGACCATCAGAAAGCTGTGATTAAAATCCGAGGCGTTGATATGTAAGCAACTTTTCACAGCTCTGTAAAATTTCGACAAATTTTGTTCAGAACATTCTGAGACACGAAGAGAAACAAATCGTGGTACATTACACAACCACGACCGAAAAAGAAATTATCAGCCAGATCTAAAATGACGATACAAACTCAAATAAACTCTCCCAACTTCCAAATCTTAGAATTTTTATTCGGATTCTAACAGCTGCTACGTCTTTAGCCGACTGTACTTACGTAACGGTCGAGGTTATGATACTAGTTGTCCTCTGTCTGCCTGTCCGTCCGTCGTTTGTCACGAATGTGTTGTGGTTAAACGGTAAGTCGAAAAGGGTCGATGATGGTACCATCGGATAAGGCGCTGGCGACTTCCTATAGGCTGTCAATAGTAACCATGTTTCTATCTGCAGCGGTTAGGCGGAAATTTTCAAAGCAAACTGTCAAGGTATAGGTAGCCGTATATCTCAAAAATAGTGAGAGAAAAACCAAAGTTATTATTAATCACTAATGGAAAGTGACCTACGCCTTTTCAGATTACATGAAAATCATTGACTCTGGATGACCTTTAACGTCACTGACAACCAGTGCGGTCGGCTATCCTAGCGACAGCTGGGTTTCTTGTATTGTACGACATACAAAACCCGCAGGTCGGTCACACGCATGCATTCGCCAACTATACAGAAAGCTGTTTGTCTGTCACGGCAGTTGTGATGAAACACCATCATCATTCTAAGCGTTGCGATAGCTCACGGCATTCGTTCAGCGTTATTGGGCAAACAGAGCTCCATCACGGACTATCGACCCGCAACGCACATGATATGCGGGATCGCTGAAAACGACGATCCATCAAAATTGCAGAACGTAAAATTCCAAAACATGAAGATAATTTTAGGCGGCTGAATAGGTTTAGTATAGTTATGTTTAGCATCGCAACACGATGCTAGCTTTTTACACAGTAGAGGCCTACTAGTTATTGCCAGTCAAGCATTTTGTATTATTTTGTAATAATATACATAAAACTTACTTTGTTCCTAACGTTGTTGTCTGTCCAATGCAATGCATAGCATTAGACAGAGTATAAAATCACTTTTGTGCCCGTGCGTCCGTGCGTCCTACATTTCTTAAGCTATCTTCCTTTCACCTTTCCTTCCCCTTTTCCGTCCCATTTCCTTTCTCCTTCTCCATTTTCTTTCCCCTTTCCTTTCCCCATCTCTATCCCCTTTTCCTTCCCCTTTCGCTTTCCCTTGCCCTTTCGTCTTTTTCCTGTTCCTTCCCTTTTCCCCTCCTTCGTTTCTTTTTCCTATCCCTTCCCCTTTTCCTTCACTTTCCCTTTTCCTTCACCCTTCTCCTTTCCTTTTTCCTTCCCTTTCTCTTTTTCTTCCAATTTCCTTTCCCCCCTTTTTCCTTTTCCTTTCCATTTTTCTTCCCCTTCCCTTTACTTTCCATTCCTTTTCTCCTTACCTTTTCCCCTTCCCTTTTCCCTTCCTTTTTCTTTTCCACTTTCCCTTTCCTTTTTCTTCCCCTCCCCTTCCTCTTTCTCTTTCCATTCTTCCGTCTTTCTGTGTCCAGGTCCGTGAGTCCAATATTTGAGGCGCCACATCTCAATAACGGTGCGAGAGAGACGCATGGTCAATATGAACCACCCACAGGAACTCGGCCCCGGGAGTCGAATGGTCACGTGACCGATGACGTCACGTGACCACAAAAGGTCAAAGCCGTGACCCTATTATCTTTGAGGCGCCATATCTCCATAACGAGCAAGATAAACGCATGATGACAATAGAACATTTATAGTGAATCGAATGGTCTCGTGACTGACAATGTCTATTGTTTAGTTAAAATAATAGAGAAAGATGAAAGAATCATTGCTGCTGTTCAGTTTGAAACTAAACTGCTTGATTTTTTTCTACCAGTCTAAACAGCTCACTGATTATATTTATACGGACATATACTGTAAACTGTCGAAATGCATTGGACAGACTCCGTGTTCGTAATCTTCGTATGAACATTATCTTGTTCTGAAAAAAAATTGCACACCACATTATAATGTAAGCTCAATCTAATTTCATGCGATATCTTTCTAGTCCTGCAATTTCATGTCCTGCATTTTTGGTCCACCCTGATATGCATTTATTCGTTTATTCATACATTCATTCGCTGATGCAGTAGAACACCGGCCGCTATGACAGAATGAATGGGCAAATGCATCAACGGTATAACATCATCAACCTCATAACCATCATTCTTTCCACCAATGACCAAACGTTCCTCGCTATAGCCTACCGTTACTGTATCGAGAAAGCATTGTGTAGGCCATACTGACTGTAATAGCTACGCTAAAATCACCTTTATATAAGTTTATTACTGCCCGCGAAAGAGATGACAGTATCGTTTTTAGCTGAGTGTTTTTTTCTCCGTGAACACGATAGCTTATAAACCGCTGCACTTAATCTGATCAAATTTTGCAAAAAAACATGTATCTCGATAACCTGTAAAATTCCATTAAAGTTCAAGGTCAAATGGGATGTTGTGCGTTTTTGTCAGCACGGCACCTGAGGGCAATACTCAGCCTTGAGCGAGAGTTATATTCTTGTTATAGGGCCTACTGAGAAATAACAAATTGTGTAATGCGATCTTGTTAAATCTTCTGACTTCGGTGTGAACGCATTCTAGTAGGCCGCATTATGTGTCTTGCACGTCCGTTCGCTCGTCTGTCTGTCCCGTACGATTCCCTAAGTTGAAAATAGCAAAAACAGGAAACAAAATTGCTGTTTCCGGTACGGTTACTGACAGAAAATACGTCTTGACCAAGTACAAAATTGCAAGTTTAAAACAAAACACAAGTCATTTAGGCCTATCAGCGCGCGTCCTTTTTGTATCCTTCCAAATCTATCCTCTCTCCAAAACACTTGAAATTATAGTCGAGTGTAAAATGGTGTGCGCTATTTTAACGGCCTATTTGCGGTCCGATAGCCAGCACCGTCGTTCTCATCAATACGTTAAGCTGGCCCACCGACGCTGTGGGCAGTGCAGTGCCTGACCCTTGGGAACGGGGAGGAAGGCATGAAAATAGGTCGACACAGCGAATCACTTATATCGCCACTTAATTTGATATTAAACGCGGATCGGTCGATGCGATCCGTTGACCGCTAGGCGCTGCTTAGGATGCTCTTTGGCACTGCAGCTGCTTCGTTGTTTTTAATTTTGTCGTTTTTTTTAAGATTTCGTCTTAACTGCTACCACTGCATGGCGAAAACCTCAATAAAAATTATCAATAACGCTTACAGGTTTCTAACCCAAGGTCACGGTCAAGGTCAAACCCCATATAGCGTCACTGCAGAGCTGCAATAAAGCTGCGTGTCTGTGCTATTTTCGCTAATTAAAAATCAACATTCCGCGCTCGACTGATTCTGCTGGCATTCACGTACAATGCATGAACGCTATATTATGCCCAGAACTATAAACAACGCCCTGGCGTATAGTATAGTATTCGCAAAGTGGCCGTAAATCACACATCGAACCGCCCCGCAGTGTTATTTCACTGATGGCGATTACGTCACTGGCAATTTTCCTGTTCATCATTTAAGCGCCACCTCCACTTGCTTGCAATTGTCAAAATATCGGTTAGCGACTGCTAGATGTAAAGCGACTCTTAATGTAAGACAACGTGCCTGTGCTGTATCAATGTCCGCGTATCTGTCTGTCCGTAGTTCGGCTATAATTGTACTACAGCTCGGCTACATTGCCGAATGGAAACACTGGCCTTCTGTCATGTTATCAATTTTTTTCTGAACATTTTGCTGCAAACCGCGTGCAATTGTAAGATTGGCTACTGTTGCAAAATTATGGTGCCGTAAACGTCGTGCCGTTTTTTTTCTGGAACACATTGTGCATACACAGCAGCCGCGAGCCTTGTCGCCTACCGGCCTGTTGCGCGATTTGTTGTCCAATTGAAGTAGAAAATAGAAGTAGTGGATTTTCCACTTACGTAAGGGCCGAAACGCAAGAACAGAAACGGTTGTTGCGTCAGCTGCGGCCTGCGTTCATCGCGTTACCTCCGTTGCGTACGCACTGCGTTGCGTTGAATGGAAACCACGCTCTAGTTGAATCGTTGGCAAAACACTACCCAGCCAGAACCTTTTGGGGCGCCGCACAAGTCACTTGACTAGCAGTGGCGTAACTTCAAATGTCGGGGAACCCGCAAAAAATCATTCCCTCCCTTCACATTCCCATCCCTAATGCTTTCGTCTCCTGTCTCTTTTGGGGTGTTTACACGATCCAGCAAACGTCCAGCAAACTTCCAGCATTTCCCCTTTTCTCTTTCTTTGTGTCCTGTACTTTTCACGTACGTTTTTTATTTTTAAAGTAGGCTTTCACAATGCAGCCAGGAGGTATGGGAAAACGCTGTGAGCTGCAGAAAACGTATTGTAGAGCATATTGGCGCCCCAGGAACCGCATCTGGTGAGATCAAGTTTCGTGTTTTTGCTGTGCGAAAAAATAAACATCATAATTTTCGGCCCTTAGACTTGCGCCCTCTCACCCCCGTATTGCGGAGTCTGCAGAGTCACCAGTTAGGCCTACGCCTCTGATGACACATGCACTTGAAAACATCCGTGATAGCAAACTATCGTCGTCGTTTGTTACGACATTTGTTATTACCTCCGCCAATTAGGTTGTTTTTGTCGGACTTTGTCTGTCTGTCTGTCTGTCTGTGAGCAAGATAACTCAAAAAGTTATGGACAGATCTTTCTGAAATTTTGAGGGAATGTCGGGCATGGCATAAACTACAAGTGATTCAATTTTCGGGGTGATCCGGCAGGAATCCTGGATTCTAAATCACTTTGAAATTTTCGTTACCATTGCGATAAAGGGAGCATAAGGGAACAAAGTGAATATGGTGACGCCACCTGGCGAATAACATTGCCTTGGCTGAGGTACCTGCGGGCTATGACTGCTTTCTAGTTTTGCAATAGTTTTACTTTAGTTTTCATGGGTACTATTTAGTGTGTCACTGTTTCCGCTTCATGGATTCCGTACATTATTATGCAGTGGTAACCTACACGACACTGCAATAATTTTAGACCCAGTGTCTCGTTAACTGTGCGCGGGAAATCGAAAGTGAAAGCGCCGGCGAAACGTTGGGACTTTTTATTCTTTTCGCACCTGCAGTTACAACGACATAGGCGTACAGGTAAACACTGATCGCAGATTTGTTGTGGAGATTGTCATCAGTTAAAATAATGTCGTGTGAAAACGCTTTAGATGAACCAGTTACAGAATTTCTACTACAAACGTGTCGCCGGTGTCCGCCCTCACAAAGTAAACATGCTGTAGAAGCTGCATTGTATTGCGGCTTTAATTCCAAAGTAGACCCTGAACGCATTGACATTCCGTTGATAACAGGAAGTGTTGCTGAGTTATATATTGAACCGATCTTACCGCTTGTCGGTGATATTGACATAATGTATCACTTCAACACTCAGCTGGCAATACCACGAGGACATCCACCGCCAACACAGTTACCAGCTGTGTTTCACAACCGTGTCACGGTATGCGAGATTATTGACAGTCACTTACCCGGCTATGTGTACCTCGTCATACGTTACTTACTGACAGAATGCAGTGATGGTGGCAATTACGTCGCAGAATCGGTATCCAACACGTCGCTGCAATGTCTCAAACAATATTGCAAAAATGCTGCAAAAGCCAACTATACCATTCATGGACCGGCAATAGTTGCGCGTTTAACTGTAGTCTTACCAGTGGATCTTGTACACTGCGTACGTTGTCTGGTGTGGCCGTCACAAGCCGCTGATTGGCCAACACGACACAGAAACTACAACTGGCCAGACTCAGCAACTCTTGATCGCGTTGTCAGCAACGGATGTGATGTGGTTGGTGTGGCACATCGTCAGTGTAAACAACATGAATGGATGGGCACGTATCAGCACAGACTGTCATTCTCCCGAGCAGAAATTGTACTAATAAATAGCTGGTTGCCAGTGCAGCAGATTGTCTATCACATGTTACGATATTTCGTAAAAACCGAGCGATTAACAGACTGTGCTGACAACCATGAAGCAGGCACACTGAGCAACTATCACATTAAAACTCTGATGTTATGGGCTTCTGAAATCAAATCAAGCAGTTGGTGGACTGATGATGTAAACCTTGTTAGAATATGTGTCCAACTGTTACATATTTTAGCTGACTGGCTGACTTATGGACACTGTCCACATTATTTCATCAACAGTTGTAATTTGATTGACAACTCTTTTAACGTGACAAATGTCAGAGGTCAGTTGATGTCAATATATGAGACGTGGTTATCAGAGTGGTTTGTAAACAAGTACATACAAAAATGTTTACAACTTTTACAGCACAGCGATTGTTCAGCAAACATTGCCCAGTTACTTTTAGACGTTGCCCCAAGTACGAAACTGAAGCATGTTGCTTGTACGTGTGTTGCCTGGAAACGAGAAATCTCACTCAAAGACGTATGGAACCTACTGGATGTTGCAGAGTTTGTTATTTCAGTTTATTTGCACAACAAGTCACTGACTATACAGTCGTGTGTTTGCGCCATGACTCAATGGACAGCAATCGACTCTTGTTTTTCTGTTTACTTCAGAGCAGTAGCACTTCTACACGTTGCATCCAGATTACTAAGACATGGTTTCAACGACGAGTTGATGGATATCTTAGTGACAGTATGCGGACTGCAGTTTGCTGACATTCGACTTAACTCCTATCATTACACCAGTGTGTTGTCATTAAACATAGCTGTAAAGCTAATGAAAGTTGCGGCGAATAAATCAATCACCACCATGTCACTGATAGAGATTGAACTGTCCAAGGCGTATCTACACAGAGCGTTGAGATGTAAAGACTCTGACAGCGACTCCATCTACTGCTTGGCAAATGTATACCTCGCATTTTTGTTCTACGCCACAGGACAACACCAGACGGCATTGTATCATTGTACACTGGTGACTAGGTCACAAGATCACTCACAGTGCAATTCACATGTTGTACAAGGTGAAATTTTACCCAAGAACGAACTCGACGTTGACAGCATGTTAGGCTTAGCCGAGTTGTACCAAAGCATACGAACTGCTGTGTTGAAACAACAGCGACAACCACAACTTGTCTCTGTCTTAACATGTGAATTAACTGCATATTATTTGTATATCAAACACATGGCATTCAAAAATAATTGCCAGTTCACGGAAACGTCATCAGCAGCTGACGAATTCAAACGATATGCAGTTTGTTTTAGTGATGCCCCGCAGCTGTTTATTGGTGATGTGCTTCTGTTTTCGTCAGCAAGACGGCTTGTAACATTTCAGCACAAACAAATGTGTCCGAAGACCAGTGGAAACAATTGCAATACGTCAGATGTGGTTGAGTTACTGCAGAAGTCTGCGGTTGAACATCTAACAATATATCGTCAACTCGAGGCGCAAGCCTTTGGTTCTGTGGCCAGGATTGCTACAACAGATTTTGAGGCGTTGTACGCGTACAAACGTGGCGACTCTCAGCAGTGTTTACAGTTGTGTACACAGAACGTACACACGCTGTTGTATGCTATTTGCACGCCTAATATTTATGCAACTCCAGAGTTCATACAGTTGATGGACAATGAGATTGTCTCACTGACTGCACTGAGACTGATTGTCAATTCTAAGCGTAAAACTGACATTTTCAGCTCTTGCATCAGTCAGCTGACTCTGTCGCTGTATCTGATGACTCAGTGTCAGTTGAAGCTACACCATTCAGTGACGTCAGTGGCTCAGACACTCGACTACATTAAAGTCGCTCGAAACAGATTTTGGATTAGTCGTAGTTTGACCGTGAAAGACAGAGTGATGGACTTAACATTGAAGTTGATTGAGAGTAAAACTGTAACATATGTAAGAACCAAAGCTATCGATCAAATAACTTTATTGATCGTGTTAATCGTGCGATTAATTATTTCAACCGCGCAGTAATCGCGATTTTAACACACATTTTGTTACTCATGTTTATGCTGAAATTTAACCTTCAGAGAACGCCTAGAGGCCGTTGTCAACATATTTTGCTGTTGATTAATCATTTTCAACTATATCTACAAGACGCGACCAGTAATGTATCGGTTAGGACATTGGCGTTATGATCGAGAGGTCTGTGTTCTACTCCCGGTCGGGTCGCTATCAAGTGGTTACTACTTGAATAGCTCACAGGCTGCGCACAAGTAAACCTTCATGGTATATAACTTGCCTCAAGGTCGGCTCAGTTTTTACGCGCGAAAGCAGAATGCTTCGCGCGTCTTTGCCATCGTCTGGGCGTCCGTCCGTCTGTCCGTCCGTCCGTCCGTCCGTCCGTCCGTCACACTCGTGAGCTGTATCAAAACGGTGCAAGTTAGGATCACGAAATCTTCACCGTGGACTGCCCCAAGGTCTCTAGTTTATCGTGACAAAATTTCGTGCCACTGGGTTCTGGGGTTCCCCTCGAACGAGGGCGTCGAAGAGGGGTACCCCCCCCCTTAAAAAGACGTCATTTAGCCGTTATTGGCTCGAATAATGTGAAAACGGTTGCAGATAGGTACATACATGCTGCTTATCATAACAAGCACTGGTGACAGGCTTTTGGGATTTATCAACATCGATGACC
>Ga0209367_1008251_pt1 | contig 14247 bp, 11 predicted proteins | sample WorMetLIZISLAND2_FD_187412 | JGI IMG/M metagenome (GOLD analysis project Ga0209367, IMG submission 187412) | Marine gutless worms symbiont microbial communities from Max Planck institute for Marine Microbiology, Germany - Olavius geniculatus... ... | reverse complement strand
TATCTGGCATTATCTGGGTTTACAATATTCGGGTGCTTTGAGGGACCCCTAGCTCTCATTCTAAAAGTAGCAGAGAGGGGTCATTTCATCAATCTGTGGCGGTAGAATGGGAAAAAATTCAATTTGGCGAATTCTGAAGAGAAAAAATTTTCTGAACACCCCTAATATGCTGTGCTCCAACTCTCTATATAGCGCCGGCACTGTTCACACCTACGACACGACTCAACTGAACAGCTGAGTTGAGTGCGTCGACGTCGTAGGTGTAAATTGGTCATAACACAACTAGACTGCAAAATATTTGGCATTGCACGGTGTGATCGGTAATATCCGAGCCTTGGTACCCCAGCCTTGGTACTCATGGCGCATACCACAGAAGGATGGACAGGCTGTTGGCCCGGACGGCTGGTTACCTAACGGGTTAGCAGTTTGTAGACAGTCACCTATCCAAGTACTGATCGAGCCCAGGATCGTATAACCTTTATGACATGACGAACAACATTACTAACTAAGCCAAAACATCACGACAACAAAAACTCACACACATAGCCATTATGTGCATGACATAGACTGCAATGGCAAACACATGAAGTCCCAAAGCAAACCATTCCATTCAAATATTTAAACAGACAATCATTATAATTAGGCATATATGAAAAAACACAATGAAAAAATATTAAAAAATCACAGAATACTTTACAAAAAGTCACTATGATACTTTACTCAATCACTGACGAAGATTTAGTCAGTTTGTACAAGCGGTCGTTTCAGGTTTGACTTGTAATGTCCAATGTCCAAAATTTACCGATTTTGACATAAAAACGTAAGACATAAAAATGACAAAATCATAAAAAAATGCCAAACTTCATCACAAATGCAAAAGTTCATGGCTTCCACAAATTCTGTAAACTCAATATCTGTTAAATGCTAATTATAACTACACAAACTGAAACGAAATTCCATCATCATAAACGTCAAACTCACACTCAAATGAGGCTGAAACATCAGGAGACACTACAACAGTAGAAGAGGAAGCATCTGCAGAGCCCAGCTTGATGTCAAATTCCAGACGAGCATTTTCACGCATCAAGTGCGCAATCTGCTGACGATCTCTCTCTCTTTCCTGTATTTATTATTGCGTAAAAACATTCAGTAGTGTATTTGCCAACACAAAAGCAACAGAATGATATCACAGGTAATATACTGTAAACAAAAATTCTCATATGAGCAGCGAAAACTGATTTGTGTAATTATGCTGTAATCTAAAGACGACTGAACCCCAGTTATTAATACACAAAATAAAACAAAATTTCATCATCACAAAAAAATTACAAATAACAAGATAATGTTTATACGAACACGGAGTCTGTCCAATGCATTTCGATAGTTTACAGTATATGTCCGTATAAATATAATTAGTGAGCCGTTTAGACCGGTAGAAAAAATCAAACAGTTTAATTTCAAATTGTACAGCAGCAAAGAACCTTTCATCCTACTGCATTATTTTAACTAAACAACAGACATTGTCAGTCACAAGACCATTCGATTCGTCACTAGTGCTTTACTATAAAAGGTCCATCGTCACCATGCATCTATCTTGCACCGTTATGGAGATATGGTGCCTGAAAGATAATGGGGTCACGAGTCTGACCTTTTGGGGTCACGTGACGTCATCGGTCACGTAAGAAAGATGGAAGAACAGAAAGAGAAAAAAAAAGTGGGAGGGAAAGGAAAGGAAAGAGAAAGGGAAAGTGGAAGGGGAAAAGAAAGGGAAAGGGGAAGCAAAAAAAGAAAAGAAAGTTAAATGAAAAGGAAATGGAAATGAAAAGGGGAAGGAAAAGGAAAAAAGGGAAGGGAAAAAGGTAAGGGAGAAGGGAAGGGAGAAAAAAAGGCGAAGGGATAGGGGAAAGAAAAAAAGAAGGGAAAAAAGGAAAAGGGAAGGGAAGGGGAAGGGTAGGTAATGGAAGGGGGAAGCAGAAGGTAAAGAAAAGAGGAAGCGGAAAGGAAAGGAAAAGGGGGAAGAAAAAAGGGTAAGGAAAAAGAGATGGAGAAGGGGAAAGGAAGGGGGTATGAAAATGGGAAAGGGGAAAGGGAAAAGGAAAGGGGAAAGAACAAATGGAAAGGAGAAGGGGAAGGGAAAGGGAATGGGAAAAGGAAGGTGGAAGGAAGATAGCTTAAGCAATGTTGGACGCACGGACACAAATGTGATTTTATACTCTATCCAATACTATGCATTGCATTGGACAGACAATCAGTCGTATATGAACGAAGTCCAGCCTGTTTCAGTAATCTATCTGCCATCCAACTAACAGGTAAAAGCACAGAAGAAAAGTAGAAGGCATCACGCAAGACGTAAATCCAGTAACACAGTACCTCTGCCGCTGACGCAAGCTGCTGTTTGTACTTCTGGAGGTCGTTCTCAAGATCGACGACGGTTTCAATGCGTTTGTGACAGACAGACAGCTGATCAGTAAGCAAGTGATTGGCATCAAGTAGTGACGAGCTATCGGTGCGCAGTTCATCAACACGTGCTCTGTAGAACTCCAGCTCCGCAAGTTTCTCCTTCAGTCGTGTTACTTCCTTCTCATATTTCTCCACCTGGCTTGCCTTCAGCAAACGTATCACAGAAAACTGAAGGTTAAAAAGTTAAAGCTGCGAAAGGTCCGATACTCTCTCTCTCTCATTCCCGATCGAGGAAGTGGGTCACCGCCCCAATCCGTTCCAGGAAGTCCCAGAGGCGTCGTGGATCAGTTACGAACAGATGCCGGCAATAAACTCACAGGGGAAACCGGATCCCGGGGGGTTGCGGCGCTTTGCTAGGCCAGTGATGTCGGAGACGAGCGGCAGACGACCATTGTCAGTGGTCGCCGTCGCTCGGTCGACGTCGGGCCCAGACGTTTCCACCGCAAGAAGGTGGCCGAACAGGAAGCTAAGTTGCTACAGTGCTACATAAGTCAGATTCATGACCAGAAGTGCTTTACAATCTCGGAAGTCGCACATGATTGGCATGAGCTAATGATACCGCAGCGCACTATACGGCCATCCACTGCCCGCGTCAGTGAACAACTGGACCCATGGTTTGCAGCTAGCAGACATACCACCACCCCAATCAGCCACACTAGGCCTTCACCTGTAAGCTACTACTCATTACACATCATGGAATCTCACAGCTACGCAGCGTACCTGCCATATGGCATCACAAAGCCTTACCTACCACCTGACACATGAACGTGCCCTGCCTTAACTGTAACTAGAAAGCAGTCAGAGCCCACACACCTCCGCCAAGGCAATGTTGTTCGCTAGGTGGCAGCACCATCTTCAGTTTTGCAGCGGTTTCCTTTATGCCCCATTGAAAGCAATGGTAACGAAAATTTCAAAGTGATCCAGAATCCAGGATTCCTTCCGGATCACCCCCAAAATTGAATCACTGGTAGTTTGTGCCATTCCCGACATACCCTCAAAATTTCAGAAAAATCCGTCCATAACTTTTTGAGTTATCTTGCTGACACAAAGACAGAGAGACAAAGTCTGGCAAAAACATTACCTCCTTGGCAAAGGTAACTAGGCTTGAAATACTTAAACTGGCCCACACGAATTAAAGGCAGAGTTGACCTGCATGGCCGGTTATAGGCCTACACCAAAACGGCTTACTTGTTCACGGACAGTCACCTATCAACAACCACAAGTCAAACCCACAACAGCTTGATCCCAAGCACAACATGTCAGCATTTTTAGCGTAAACTGTCTACAGCAAAAGTTCATCCTTGACTGATAATGGTTATTAATTATTGTTTTAACAAACTGTGGTGCACAGATCAGCCTGCCTGGCATTTTTCTGCTTTGACTCCTGTCTTTCTTGATTATCAATATCAAGTTTGAAATTAACTTACTTCAGACTGCGTGAAAAACAGTGCTCCTGCTGTGTTTTGTCAAGCATATTAAGCAGTTTCAAGCACGTGTTAAAATACTGAGTATCGTACCAGAACTAAAATCAGTACATTTTACAGGGTGGTCCAATAAAAACCGGACCTGTTTGGGCGCTGATAACTTTGCGACGATTAGTGGTACAAAGGCATGTGATATGTCAAAAGTTTCAGAATGCTTCAAAGAAATAATGCCTAACTTGCATAGCTGATTATTTAAACATTTTGCCTAATTTGCATAAATCATTATTACATTTGAAATTAAGCATTTGCCTGCACTCCCACGTGCCCTAGTTCACTGAACTCAAAAACCTGCTGCCAAATAATCCAAATTATAATCTTGTGGATTATTCAATGTAGAGGCTTTGTGGCAGATGGTACAGTCACAAAATTTCAGAAACTGGCCAGCTAAAACGTGTGCTAATCGAATGCTGGGCTTAGCTGATCCTGAACACAATGACTCCAGCGATCGATTAGCTGCCAAAAAAACTGACAATGGTTATGAATGCAAAGGGTGTCTAACTGCCAGTGTTGAATTTCATCTAAACTAAATGTGTGCGTTAATGATTGTTGTTATTTTACTGTATGCTGATGAAAAAATCAACTTACATCTGTGCATTACTGTCAATTTAGCATGATTTTAGAGGTGGCAAAAATTTACGTAAATCAGGCAAAGAATATTTAAATGGACAGACATGCATATATACGATTGCAAAACTTTTGACATATCTCACGTCTTTCTATCAATAAACGTCACTAAGTTACAAAAGCTCAAATATTCATGCTAAATACATGCATTACAGTCGAATCCGGGTGAATTTCAAGGGTAAAAATTTATGCAAATTAAGCAAACAAATATTTAAATGATCTGCTATGCAAGTCAGGCGCTTTTTCTCTAAAGCATCCTGAAACTTTTGACATATCACGTGCCTTTCTACCACTAATCGTCGCAAAGTTATCAATGTTCAAACAGATCCGGTTTTTTGGACCACCCTGTACATATCGTAGTAACAATAACATACCAAAATAAATCAGACCACAGAATGACAATAAACTCTGATACCTTTTCTTTGACTATGTCCAATTCATCACGGTAACATTTTGCAGCTCTGGCCTCCTCCAGCAACTCACGATTCTGAGCACATAAAACCAAAAATATGATACTTAATTTACAATGTTTAAAACACAGCAATTTGACACAAAACGACAGAGAGAATTTTAGTTTCAGATAATTTTTATCTTAAGGTTCCTCTCATACAATAATTAGCCAACTTTTGTTAGCAAAGTTTCAGATGTAATTTGTTTTTTACTGACCGCCACAGTGAAAACTAGCAGACAGTCGTTGCGAGGAAGGCAGCAGCGGTTGTTGAAACGTCGACAAACTATCTACTAATATTGTTATTTTATAAAGTTATATAATATAACTTATTTGTAATTTGTTGTAAATTAAATTTCAGTTCAATGCAATTTTCATTTGTGACAAGAAATATTATAATTAGCAACCACAATGACAAAAGCAAAACCACAGAATGAGAAAATTTCTCACCTCGTTACGAAGACGCAACTCTGACTGTCTAATTGCGTCTAATTCTTCTTGCATTTCTTCCATTGCATCGCATTTGTCTTCTCTACATACGCCATATTATATCCATAATTATCATATCCATGCCACAGTGGACTACAAGTTGTCTTGCACTCATACAACGGTTATAAGATGACATCTAACGCCATACACTTCACCTTGCTTGAGTGAGTCTTGCGTGCATGCAGCAGCAGTTCTAGCGGGATATACAGAGTGCGGCAAAAAAGTGGACCCCAAAAGTTTTTTGCCGTTTTCTTAGCAACCGTTTGGGATTTTAATATAAAATTTTACAGCTTTATTTACTGAAACCTTCTACATCTAATTGCCAAGCAAAATGTGATTTTGTTGAAAAACGACGAAGTTATAGACTTTTTAACGTGACCGCCTACCGATTTTTCAGCATTAAAAATGTTCAAGCTAAAAATGCTTTTTAATTTTCAAAAACTGGTTACACGTTACTGCCGATGACGTCACAGTGACGTTTTGATAAACAGTAATTTTATTGTTTATAAATTATCACTAAATTATCGTTCTTTTAAAGCAATCGCCGGCTGCCCACCGGATTCATCTTCCAGCAGGATGGCGCGTCAGCACACACAGCGTGCAACGAAGCACAGCGCGCAGAACTGCATGGCTGCGGGCCAGCTGTCCAGATATCATCACAAAAGGCCAATGGCCTCTAAATTCCCCGAAAATAAACTATATGACTACCATGTATGGGGTACAATGTTGGAGGCTTACTGCAAACTTAAAACAAAGCTGAAAACAAGCGCCAAACTCAAAGAAACGCTTCAGGTTATCTGGGGCAACCTGCCACAGGGACCAATCAACAAGGCTGTAAAAGACTTCTCAAATAAGGCGACTGGAGGCTGGTGTTGTAGTTTGGAGCTGGCAGTAAACACTTCGAACATTCACAGTGACAATGGGATTCTGGCATCTGATCATCATTTAAGTGCGTTGTTTCAACGACGTTATTAAACTTATTAAACTGGTGTTGTAGACGGAACATTTTTGGAATGCTGAAAAATCGGCAGGCGGTCATGATAAAAAGTCTGCAACTTCGTCGTTTACAACAGAATCACATTTTGACTTGGCAGTTAGATGTAGAAGGTTTTTGTAAATAAATCCTTAAAATTTCAAATTAAAATTTCAAACGGTTGCTGAGAAAACAGCGAAAAACTTTAGGGGTCCACTTTTTTGCCGCACCCTGTACATGTATCTTTGAGGAGCATGAGTTAAATCCACATCAAAATGGTGTGAGTTCATCACCTTAACCTCTCACCCATCAATGATCCTCTAGTCCTCCTAGTACTGAACCAGCTATAGTCTATCATAAGTTCCACACCCTACCACTATACATTACCAAGCCAGCTAGTAAGTTCACAGTTCGAGCCGAAGTTGATGTAGTGTAGAATTTTGTTTCTTTGACAATACGAGTCACACGAAAACGACACATTAGAAAGTTATGCAGATTATATTTCACCTCTGACAGTGACTAAAAGTTAAAACGTGAAAGTATAGCTCTTAACAGGAAACCCACCACAGAGCGATGGAGCGTCACCTGCCATATGGGATCACTCCGCACTAGCTGCCACCTGACACAGGTGAATGTACCCAGACCTGGCAGGCAAGTACTCGATTTACGTCCCCCAGAGGGATGGAAGTGGGTTGACCTTTGTGTTGGTCATACACGAGTATCTAGATGGCTTACCCGTCCGCCGACAATCACCCATCCAAGTAGTAACCACTTGACAAACCCACGACCTCTCTATCGCAAGTTCGACACTACGTTACACGACCAAGCCACGCAATAAGCTCACAGTTCGTGCCGAAGTCGACGTAGTTTTGCCTTGCACTGCGCCAGCTCCAGGCCGGCGTGGCATCGCTTGTCGGTGGTCGCAGTAACATCACCAGTGCTGTCCAGAGGCAGTCTAGCCGCTGTCAGACCGTTCACTGGCTTGTGAATAAACGACGCGCCAGCTATCACAGACTCATCATCATCCGCCTCTTCCAGAGTTGAATACAGATCCTTCAGCGACTGCAAACCGCACGCACGCAGATCATCCGAATCTTCAGTCGCTGTATCAGCTGTGCTTTACACATAATTATTTCATAACCTACTTAGTTCGCCTATCACACACTAATAACTATATTGTCTATAGTCTATTTTTCATTAAATATTTTTTTGTGGGCTCAAAAAGATGCATGTTTCGAGCAACAGAGGGCGCAATGGCTGTTCAAGGTCATCCAAAATCGTTGATTTTAATACCACTGTACCGATCACAACCACGTAGATGTTACAGACCGACAGCTCACAGTGACAAGACCGCACTCTGCACAACGTGCATCCTAGCTGCGGTATATAACACAAAAACAGCAAACAGCCTAATAAAAATACGTCAGTATAACGGAAATGGAGACAGATTTATAGTGCAGACCCGGATGTAGAAGTCACGTTGGTAGAGCAAGGAGCAGAGATGATTGTAAAGATTAAGCGTCACTTCATCCATCTGATCGGTGTCCACGTTGATCGGGAACACACATTGTCCACAGTCAGTGATCTGCGCACCAACAATGCACCAACACCATCCACACTGAGTTTATATCAAATGTAACCAAGACTTAATGCATGCATCCTGTTAATTCACTGATATATGCGTTCTTCGTTTCTATAGGGGGCGCGCTAAAAATTCAAGTACTGGAAAATGCAAGTACAAAATAGGAAATTTTGCACTCATGTTCTTCGTACTTGATATTTTCCAACCCTGCCAACTCGTACTTACTTTTTCAGTACTTGCATTTTTCATCAGTGGAAATGTCCTGTTTTTACGCGCGACAGCAGAATGCTTCGCGCGTCTTTGCCATCGTCTGGGCGTCTGTCTGTCTGTCCGTCCGTCTGTCCGTCTGTCTGTCACACTCGTGATCTGTATCTAAACAATGCAAGCTAGGATCACGAAATCTTTACTGTGGGCTGCCCCAAGGTCTCTAGTTTATCGTGACAAAATTTCGTGCCACTGGGTGCAGGGGTTCACGTCGAACGAGGGCGTCGAAGAAGGGTACTCCCCTAAAAAGACGTCATTTTGCCGTTATTGGCTCGAATAATGTGAAAACGGTTGCAGATAGGTACATACATGCTGCTTACCATAACAAGCACTGGTGACAGGCTTTTTAAATTTATCAACATCGATGACCTTGAATGACCTTGAACCTCCCCAAAAGGGGTTTTTAGTTAATTTTTCGCAATTTTTGGATGCTGCGCACATTTCAACACTGAATTGTGACGAAATGGCGGGAGATAGACCTGGACATTTTGCGCATGACATTTTTTAGCATAGAACGTACATTTTTAAGAATCTACAAGTAGCTATTTTACCGCTATTGGCTCGTGTAGCTTGAAAACGGTTGCAGATCGGCAGAGACATGCTGCTTATCATAACAAGCAATATAGTGACAAGCTTTTTATTGGTGTAAACATCGATGACCTTAAATTTCTAAAATAGAGGTTTTAATGTTTTTTCGCAATTTGTGGCTGCGGCGTAGATTTCAAGAGTGAATTGCATCAAAATGGATAGAGTTAAATCAAGATAACCTGCAAATAGGAACTGCTAAGGCTGTCGCGCGTCTCATGAGCTTTGCTCAAATTACTTGTACTTGATTGACACAAAATAGGTGCCAAGCTAAGCGAAGTGAAAGCCGTTTTCGAGTGTTGACTCATATCGCCCTTACATAGCTTTGTAAACTGTGAAATCCGCTTGTGAAAATGCGTATATCTATATGCGTTATGTAAGTTTTTACTCAATATATGTAAAAAAAACTTACCAGTTTACAACTGTGTGTAAAGACGATATGATATTATTCAGCAACACATTGACACACAGTGAGTGTGATGCGGGCATTATCACCTTTTGTGATTTTTGCTGTTTTCGATGTGCGAGTTCTTTAATGTTGCCGTTAACAAGTGTATAAACTGATGTTTTGTACATTTATTCTAGTTATACTCACATGATCATTTGGATTGAGAGTATCAATAACAGACTGAACGGCCTTGATAGCATAGAACATTCTCGTTTCCGTGCCAAATTGTTCTGTCATCGAGTGTGCTTTGTCAATCATTATCACCAAATCTTTCGGATACGTTGCCGCAGAAACGTACCAAGGCCTACAAAAAAAGACGAAATAACAATACATAATTGCGTAAAACGTTAAACATCACGGAAACGCAGCACACTATGCACGCGCTATCGTCAATATTCTTCTTTTTATCTGCTATACGTTAATATTGTGTTAAAACGACCTTATACAAGCTACACGTACTGTAAGATCACGAAACCTTTGCTGGTGGCAAATAGGATCACAGCACTCTAGTATTTTCGAGAATAAAGTTTATCCATAAATTCGAATGGGATCAAGGCAAACAAAAACGTAAAACGAACGTAGCCTATGTCGAAAATAGTTGCGATGCAAAATAGCGTCGAGGTCGTTACTGGTCACTATAGGGCGTCAGTTCCGTGTAAGAAAGATGCGGCAGCACAAGAAAAACAACCGGATTTGATTTGATACAAGCGTGGCAATATAAGGCTCTTACGTGGCAGCGACAATATCCAAGACAAGACAATTACGGTACAACAGCGTTGTTGAAAGAGGTTTAGTACCTGAGTCTCGGGTCATAGGTGTCGACTTTGTCGCAGACGTCGACCGCTGGGTAGGTGTAAAGCGTACCATTCTGGTTGCCGTAATACTGCCACTTGAGCGACGGGATGTTCTTTGCGTGGCGTTTCATGATGGTCAACAGATCGCCACTAATGCCCGTCCCTGGTTCTGACGATGACGCACCGACGCCGTAGTGGCACATTATCTCGTGATTAGTCTACAACAAAATGTGATTTGATTGATAATGCGATTGATTTTCTGCGTTCATTCGCTGTCGTTTTTAGTTTTTCATTTGCCAATAACATCCATGCTTTGTTTGGTTCCAAGGTGGAACAACCAAACAGAGCACCGCCACCACGCTGCAGTTATTAAAGGGATCTCCATTTTTCGCATGACATTCTGAAATAAATTATTACAAACTATACTGATTTGGTTTATAATCCCATCAGCATAATCACTACAATCATTTTTTCTGCACGTAGTAAAAATGTATTAGCGTCAGTATGAGCGAGTCCGCCTATTCCTACACATATCTCGGTAGCGCGATCTGTCCGCCTGTCGTCTGCCACATTTATGTCCCCTGCTTAAACTTTTTGTCAAATTCAGATGCCAGTTGACACGTACGTTTGTGTGGTCCAGTGACACATTGTATTAGATTAAATCATTAACTCCCTAAAAAAAATTCGGGAGGTAGAATACAAGCCAAAACAATGCCAATTTTATACTGCTACCTTGCAAATGAAAACGAAAAGCGATTTCGCTTTTTGCCAAATTACTTCAGTCTCTGTTATAATTAGTAAACGCGAAGACGTCATTCTATGATATAGAGAGGTTTCTCACAGGCGGATAGCCTAAGACTCGAGATGACTGTTTACCGGAGTAGGATAGCGTGGATCGGACTCCAAGTTGAGCGGCGCATCGTCGGGACAACACTTGAGAGTCGTCGGCGATGGTGAATTTGCCGTAAACGCGTTTCTTATCGTTCTTCTCAACTCGCGCACGAGTTCACCGCGTTCTTCGACTTTTCTGTTCAGCTCCTCCGCGAACTGAATCAGCCAAGCAGTTATCAACGTCAGACAACAAGAAAACTCGATATAAATTTGACTGAGAGCTTGTCTGCCAGTTTTTAAGTGCAAATTATTATCGTATTGTCTCGTATAGCTGCACGCACAGATCCAGTCACGACCATCGCCTGAATCTAATCCAGGCTACAGTAATAACGATAGATATGCCACGGTCTTAAAGCCAAAATCTGATGTGACCTTACGTTTGGCGTTTAAGACCTTATAGGCCTATGTCGTGGCCTTGCCATTGAGTTAGGAACCAAGGCCTTGTTGTGTCGACCTTGGCATTGGCTTGTCCTTGTGCCTTGCGGCCTCTGTGTCTCAGACAATGCTTGCTGCAGAGCTTGCTGTATATACAGATCTTTATCTAAGCCCATGGCTGTTTCCAGACCTGTGAGGATTCGGTCCAATCTATGTTTTTGTTAGAACGCTCTGTTTGACAAATTAGGTTTATCATATCACGTGCGATGATGCAAATACATGCATGCTGTTAAATGCTCACCTTTTGCGTGAAACTGCTTCCATCGGGCTGCGTCTTTCTAATGTCCAAGCCGTCAACATATTTCTGTATAAGAACAAAACACAGCTGCTACAGTCGTATCTCGTCAACAAGACTATGTGATCAGTTCATGATTGCGGCCCGCGTAAGCCCTAATTAATTGTGTAGATTTAAGAAAATCGGTTTCAATTAATTAATTTTAAACAAGTACATAATAAAACTTAAATTGATGCTTAGAACAAAAGAACAACATTTTGAAAGTATAGTTTGTAGACAAGAATCAACAGCAATTATTAATGCACTTAAGAATCTTGAGCTTGTACATTTTAATTAAACTTGCAATAATATAAATTATTATTTAAACTAAAAATTATTGCGCAAAACTAATTATCTTATTAGGCATATCGAATAATACCAGATATACCTGAAATTCTTCAGTACCAAGAAGATTGTCAACGACCTTTTGCAGTTTCTCTGAGAAATCGACATCTGGAGCACTTAACGCCGTCGTCATGAGGACCGACAGCAACAGATGTAAAGTATTCATTTCGAAAATTCTCTTTTCAAATTAACGTCACTCACCGCAACATGTCTGCAAAATTAACCAGTGAATAACGCACTGCAAGTGTTACTGCAAAAGTAAAGTGAAAACGGCTTGTTGGACATGGGCCAGACGTTTAACACGTACGCCACTGAGAGGCCACATAGAGATATCACCATGTGAAAATCGTCATCTTTTAAATAATTCTTATACTTGCCTTTCTTCGGAATTTTTGGCAATTCATGTTTCTGTTGCTTTTTACGCGCGAGAGCTAGTACCTATAGCTTGCTATAGCGCGTATTAGCTATGGTAATTCTGTTCGTCTGTCCGTCTGTTCCTCACGACCCGGTACCGATTCAAGCCCAGATAAGATAGTGACTTCGGGTTTTCACCATACGATAGTCTCAAGTATTTCGCGACAAAATTTGACGCCGCTAGGTGAAGCGGGTCCCCACGAAAGAGGGGCGAAAAAGGGGCACCCCTTTAAAAGGCGTTATTCTACCGCCATTGGCTCGTCTAACGTGAAAATGGTTGCAGATAGGCACAGACATGCTGCTTATAATAACAAACACTGGCGACGAGCTTCTTAGAAATGTTAACATTGATAACCTTGAATGACCTTGAACCCCAATTAGAAGATTTTGATAAATTTTTTCGCGATTTTGGGATTCGACACGCATTTCAAGAATGAATTGCACCAAAATGGCTGGGAATAGACTACGGCAACATGCATATGGAATTTTCAGCATTAAATGTAGATTTTAGCAGTCCAAGTCCGGACCCTTTAGGTTTAAGGACGCCTGCGCACGCGGGTGGCAAAGAGGAGTACCCTTTGAAAAGTGGTTATTTATTTGTTGTTGGTTCGTCTATCGTGAAAATGGTTGCAGATAGGCACAGACATACTGCTCATCATAACAAGCACTAACAACAAGCTTTTTAGGAATGTCAACATCGATGACCGTAAACCCTAAAAATCTAAAAATAGGGTTTTTAGTGATTTTTTGGCAATTTATGCTGCAAAAGAGTGAACTGAGACGAAATGGATAGAGATGGACCAAGATTGCCTGCGAACAGGAACTGCTGTAAGCTTTCGCGCGTCTCATAAGCATTAGCTCAGATTTGTTGTTGTGTTAAACGTGTGTAAACCGGCTGGGTTATTATTTCATAATTACGGCTTTATGAATTTACGTTTTAGTCATTTTGAGGTACAGATTAAAATTTATTTCATTCATTGTAAACATGCACACGAGTGAATCTTTACCTCTAACCTATAGCTGCCTATTCTCGCGAACAAATGCGCTTAATGTGCTTAAAACTTAATCATCACAGGCTGAACGGTAGTTCAAGCCCTGTGTTAACGGCGACTTCCCTTTCTTATGGGAAAGCCAAAAATTCGACCCCCCCACAAAATCAAAACCCCTGATCTGATTGAGATAAAATTTGGCACCGTTGATTACGTCGGCGAGATGACCCCTCACGCAAAATTTCATGTAAATCCCTCCAAGGGGGGCTTCCCGGCAAATGGGTGAAATATACGCAAAAATTTTTGTAGCTATATACTTTTTTTTAGTCAACTCACCTACAGGTCAGACCCTTCGGCGGATTTTTGCGTCCAATGGCTCAAACGACGCGGTCTCGCGCAAGGATGTGCCTTTTGGGGGTTAAAAAATTTGAAATTGATATTTAACGTATTTATTCGCAAAAATCGAAAAAATACAATGGCGTCTATGGGGAAAATTAAGCAATTCTTTAAACGGTCATAACTCTGGCTGTGTATAAGATAGAGTTGTAATTTTTGGTTCTATGGTATGGTTTTCGGAGATGGCGAATCTAACGGTGTCATTTAATTTTACCCCGAACCCACCCTGGTTGCCATGGCAACGAAATTTGGGACAAAATTGGCTACAATTCAGATTGTATAAGAGATTTTTGCGAGATTTTTGCGCCTATAGGGGGGTTTTCGGGGATGGGCCATCGAATGCTGCCAATTG
>Ga0209367_1008250_pt1 | contig 14248 bp, 7 predicted proteins | sample WorMetLIZISLAND2_FD_187412 | JGI IMG/M metagenome (GOLD analysis project Ga0209367, IMG submission 187412) | Marine gutless worms symbiont microbial communities from Max Planck institute for Marine Microbiology, Germany - Olavius geniculatus... ... | reverse complement strand
TGTCGTAAGACATGTCATAAAATTATCATAACTCATCATTTAAGATGTCATAAGATTATCTTACGACATGTCGTAAATAAATTCACAGAATTTATCTTTAATGATCGTAACTTTTTTCACAAAGGCGTCTTGTTGTCATGGTAACTATGGTCATCTGCGAGCCGCTGACTAGTCAGTAAGTAAAAGCGGTCGTTTAGAGTTAAATTTGTAATCTTTTAATATAGAAATTTTTAATATTCTGACTACACAATTTCCAGAACATGGTGTTAACATAGGTGCTAATTTATTTTTTTTATTTGTTTAGATATTTTTTTATTTTTTTATTTTTTATAGTTCATTAATATTTGCTAGTTTTTAGAGACAATAGGCCTGTTGAAAGCTGTACGAGGGTGGGAGAGGTGAAGTATTTGAAGCATTTCTTGGCAGTGGCACGCTCTGCTGCACTCACTAGACAGCACATGGTAGAGATTGCATTAGCTATTTAACATTTAGCTACTACACTAAATATAGGGCCTACAACGAAAGAAAAACAGTCTGCACCAATCACCGACAGACAGCTGTGGACTATGCAGTTTTATTTTGGTATTGTGGTATACTATCAAGTATCGCGACATTTGAGTCATTATCATTAATTCATTTTTCGCACCGCACAACACTACACTGTATTATTTTTTATTCTAGGTCCATTGTCAAGGTATGTGTTTACATGGCTACGGCATAGCAACGGTCAATCGCCAATGCAAAGTGCTGTTTATTTATCCAGTAATTAATTTATCCAGCAAAAAAACCACGCAAAACAGATATAGTATAAATGTGACATTTCTAGATTACGAGTATAATTGAATTAAAGGTCTTATAAATCGATACAAAGAAGTTTTTCTTGTTGGATGATGTTAGAATCATATAATTCGAAATGTCATAAGACACCTAAAAAGTGATCGTAAGATTTTTGTCATAAAATTGTCGTAAGATGTTTTGTGAATTGGCACACTTCCGTGTGTGTGCAAAATGTCCTAAAATTGTCCTAAGATGTTTTGTGAATTTGGCTCCAGTTTTAGATTGTCTGTGAACCACTAGAAGCAACACACAGCGTCAATCTGTTTATGCTGCACTGATAGACTGTCACTATAATACGAAACTGAATAAGGATAAGAATTGCAGTTTCTTCTTATATCTAACAGGAGTAAATCTCCTTAATCTAATGTTGCCATCAAAATGAAAAAAACTAAAATGGTGGCCGGGCTAAGAAAACAGTTTAGTTACATAATTAGCTATTAATGTGTCACTAATGACATAATTGATTACTGAGACTGGCAGACAAAAGAAACGGAACTGCTTCTATTTGCGACACTTGCATTTAGTACTGCATTAGCAAATTTAGCTATAGCAACTCAACTCAAGTGTGGCTCGGTAGTCTAACGGTAACGTGTTGGACTTGTAATCCTGAGGTAACTCAGAGGAGCTCGTTCGACTCCACACCGGGACACTGCCAGGTAACGACCTTAGGCAAGTTGTTCACACACATGTGCCTCTGTCACCAAGCAGTATAATTTGGTACCAGCTTCACCGCTGGGACGTAAACAGGCCACCGTGCGATACACCGGCCTCGTATCCGTGGTCTTGCAGTGTAAAGACTGGTGTCTGGCTGAGGGCCTTAGGAAACGGAGATCAGCGCCGCCCTATCGGCCGTAAGGCTCGGGAAGGACTTTACGTTTTTTACAACTCAACCTAGCTATCACTCCATAAGCAGGTAGAATGAGTACTAGTGAAATGTGGTTTGTACACAGACACAGTGCATGATGCACTAGCCCCGCATGTGTCATCTTGCAGTGTGAACGAGTATATGAGTGAGGGTTAAAAAACGAAGATCGGCACCACCCTAGATGGGTCTTAAGGGCAGGGAGGACATCAGTTTGACTACAGGAGAATCGTAAGCAATCTTTTGTACCTTGCCAAAAGAGCCCTGACCAAGAACTTTGAGCAACTCGAAGTACGAAGGATCAACTTTTTCAACATTCTTCATCATCTGCGTGACGTCGATTTCCTCCGCGGCCTCATCATTCGCATTCTGTGCACAGCAGAACAACCACAAAGCAATGCCGAGACACTTGGCAACATACCAAAAAACCCGGGGCTGTAAAATTTCAGTCAGTGTCATTGGGTAGCCACTAAACCCACCTAAAACCGCCACTAAAAGCCAACCCAAACTGAATTAAATTCTACCTTCTTGTTGCACTACAAAGGCAATGTTTCATTACAGTTAAGCTTAGCAAAACTTTACAGCTATGAATTTGATTTTTTCTTATATTTACTCGACAGTACTTATAGGTATCTTTATTTCACCTCAAGGGCAGCCATAAACACAATTAAAACTGTAACAAGACTAGCACACACACAAAAAGAAACAGATTAAAAGAATAAAAGAACCATAAAATGCAACCAAACACACACACACACACATCCACACACCTACACACAGTCCAATGCTAAAAAATAAACTTTCTGAACATGCATTAAAAAAGATTAGAAAATCGACAATCACCCAATAACCGTTCAATAAATGCACAATGTCTTCTCTCAGTCAACTGTTTTATTCCATCAAGCTTCACACAAACTCTTAAGTAATCCGCAATATCGTACAGTGTTATCAAATTATCGACTGTCTGTCTGCTTTTGTTTGGTCCTTGCCATTTCGGAAGGCGTGGCAGGTCGATATCACGACCCACATGCTGAACAGCCATTGAAACAGCTTTGAACAAAATCTCCTTTGCCGTGCCTAATTCTTCATCCTTATAGAAATTTGTCAACACTGGCTTCAGCTTATTAGCAATTAACTTCTCATAATTGTTCGATAAGCAACACAAAACTTCCGAAATAACAACATTCGCCATAACATAGAATATCTAAGTCTAACAATGCCCATTATTATACCAAAATGCAAAACTCGTAAAAAAACACAAAACCCAACAAGTTGGGCCTTCTTGGAAAACCTGTGTTTAACTACCAAAATCCCGAACACAGTTACAATCCACTGGGCTGGGTTGTACACTGTGTTTTTTCAACCACGTAGCTTAAGTTCCACATGGCGAATCCAGATGGAAAATAGTCAGCTGTCCATCTGTTAATGCTAGTGCCATGGCAGTATCAGCAACCAAACAAAGACGACCCATCGTCAGTCTCCTCTGTCAGAATTTTGAACATCTGCACCTGTCTGTCGGTGTGACGACCACGATGCTGTTGGCATAAACTAATAACTATGTAACTCTGTAACTGAATTAAAATGGTGGCAAGTGTGTTACTTACATCAGAACCGGTGGCTGCCACATCTTCTGTAGAGTGCGCCTAACACATGCACAGACACATACGTCAAATAGCTCTACCATTTTTGCTCAAGTCATGTGACTCAAATGCATCGCTATCATTGGCCGCAGAGGTTCATTTTGTTTACATTATGACCTAGCTGTAAACGGTCCAGAGCTTACATATGTGACAGTCTGCCAGAGGCACTTAAAGTCTGTTAACTCACGAGCGTGAGCCGGCAGATCACACATGAATGCAAGGTCAACTCAAGTAGCCTAGGTCATTAAGAAAGCCTACTGCGATATTTCACCTGGCGGACTACCGTTAAGGCACGTTCAAAGACAGGTAAAGAATTCGGACCAAATAGGCCTACTCATAAAATGGTTGCCGCCGCGGTGATGGCTGCTTAGGTCAGCTATATACTATATACATAGGATTTACGTCATAATTTTGGTCAGGGCTCCGACTGTTGAAATGTTCAACCCCCAGCTAATTTTTCCCAATTCAAACACCGCTCCCAGTTGAATGGCCGCTCGCATTTACTACTCGGCAACATCGTCTGCATTCCTGGTCAATACGTAAGCTGCAGTCCTGGTTGATCGCACTGTTGTCTGCTACACGGCGTGCGGCGTGCAGCATGCTTGCTGTGCCTTTCATCTCGCCATGCTCAAGTGCTCGCAGGTCGCACGCTGGCGGCCGCAGGGCTGTATTGCCGTAATCCATTGACTCGTTCCTGTGCGTTTAGAATGGTGGGTAAACTGCGAGGAATCTATTTATAGCCGACCAATCGCGTGCCGCCTTGCATGCTCCCTTGCATTATAACCTCGCACTGTAGCCTCGCATCTCGCACTTTACCCGAACCCTTAAATATTCATGTCAAAATAAAGTGCAAAAACCCACAATATCACAAATAGAAAGCGCTTACCATGTTGCGAGTCAGTTAATGAGAGTCTCGGGAGCTTCAAGGTCTCGACCAGCGTCTCGGAAGATGCAACGTCTCGTCTCGGTCTCGTCCTGGATTTTAAACGTCTCGTCTCAGTCTCGTCTCGAACAAAATTTTGAATGTCTTGGTCTAGTCTCGGTCTCGGAGACATGGGTCTCGGGTCACGTCTCGATCTCGTGCACATCCCTGTCATTAAGTCGTTGTATGACAAATTTGATTGAAAACAAACGGCAGGTTTGTTCATCACGGTGCCCTGTCAGTTATTTAGCGTTCGCAATCACTGTAAAAGCTGATTGCAAACCACCCATCCATGCTAAAAGGCCGTTTCCGTATTCTTCACCCGTCCCGGTAAATTACCTGTGCCCATTAACACGCTACGTTACGTGACGACGGTAATTAAATATCCGTACCTCGAGGTCTTCCTTTAGCTCCACTTTCTTGGACCACGGATCGGCTAATGGCGCCAACGGCATTTTGGTCAGAAGACGAGTTTAAATCATAGATGAAAGCAAGACCCGATTCATGCATACGGCGCGCCACAACGTTTAAAATCACTTATCGATTGCCACTTGAAAGAAAAAACAACAATAATGGCGACCAACCAGTCGGAACAAAATTTACTTCCGGCATTCCAACATGGGCGTGTCCAGACGGCATGCTAAAAATAGTATCCTCTACTCGTCGGCGACGCGTTTCATAGACATTCACTAAGGGGCGACTCAAGTCTCGCGCAATGCGCATGTATGCTTATTAGCCCTGTTAAACTTATTAGCCGACGTGCAAGTTGTCTGTCCATCTGTAACGAATGTACTGTGGCTAAGCGTTCGGTCGTTGGGTGAAACTTTTTTACAGAAATAATTAGCATTTTTTCGAGGGTTTCTGCGGACAAAATTTGGGGTTTGCATTTTAAGCAGGGTTGTCATTTTCAATAGCGGACGTTTGGGCGTAATACGACCAAAAATTTCAGCCAGTACCATAGGCGGATTTAGGGGGCCAAAGGGGCCATGCCCCCAGGATGCCAATTAAAAGTCGCCCTTTTTGCCTTGCATATGCAATGCATTGTAAAAGTTCAGTAAAACTAATAAAATTTATACTCAATATATGCATTTTAGGGGGTTTTCATGCCCCAAAAAACGTTTGCTTGCGACAGGCCTTTACCCAAGAAGTTCACCTTCGTTCGCGGCTTTCGTTCTCAATGTTTGGCCCTTGGGGGCTAGTTCGCCTCTCCAATTTCTGGCTACGCCTACGTAAATAAGCAACAATAAACAATAAAAAAAACCCCAGAGGCGTATACACCATGCAAATGCTCCCAGTAAAAAATAGAGGGGAGGTATTTTGGGGAAATTAAGGGGGAAGTTAAATATTGTTATTGTTCTGCATTTCTGATATATTTATGATATCTTACAAGCAGACGTGTTCTGTGGTGCTTAGAACGCACCAAATTCGTTTTTCGCCGGGGATCTGCCCGGCCTGCGCTTGGGGAGCTCACAACGCTCCCCCAGACCTCTAGACAGCTAGGGAGGAGGATACCCCGCTCCGTCGACGCCTGCGGCGCCTCACCTTGAGTTAGGGGGAAACTTGCTCCAAGGACTTAAAGGGATAGACAGACACCCTTGAATAGTTTACTATGTGAACAGTTCTGATCCAGAAACTGCGATTTTCGTTTTGCATAAAGCTAGTAGAATCAAATTCAATTAAATGTTGCTTGTTTTTACAAAAAAAGCCCAGCTGTCGCAGAAAGGAAAACTGTGGCTAAACGACGACGATACCATCGGATAGGGCGCTGGCGACTTCCTATAGGCTGGTATCATGTCTCCATCTGATGGAATGTTTCAAGCTATAAGTGGCCGTATCTTAGAAACAATAAGAAATAAGGCCAAGGTTACTTGGGCTGTATGCTGGCTTAATTGGTCCCCGCCCTCGCCGGCTCAAAGTGCCGTCAAAGGGACAAGCTCCCACGCAACGGGCCTAGTTCAGCTTCGCTACCTAGTGCCTATACGAAATCTTCTTCTTCTATATAATGGTACCATCGCCAACAACTAAAAACATCTGTTCTTCCTAATCAATGTCCTGACCTCTTCTCTTCCCAACGCCTCCTCCCCCAGAAAAAATATTGCATTTTGCTAGGCAGTACAATTGGCTGTCCTAGCGACAGCTGGGTTTCTTGTTATAACGCCTATCATGGTTATTGTTCGTACTTGAACGGCCGCGATCGCCAAAACTAGAAGGAAACTATCAGCAAAATTGGGTGGAGCAATTAAGAAATGGGTAAGTCCGGAAATATAACAGGTTTGCATTTTAAAGAAAAAAATCCACGATTAACGGGATTCCTTGACTACAAGTCACATAAGCGCCCTCATCCAGCGACTGAGTGTTGACAATTTTCGGTAAGGTCACCAATTGGGCTTACCATCCCATGCCAGGAAATATCGAGCTGCACCGATTGTGGCCCGCCATAGCCAAGGGCCGCTATAGCCACAATGCCATAGCCATAGCCAGGGGCCACCAGTTAGGGTTACGGTTAGGGTTAAAACCCCACTAGCCATAACCCTAACCCTAACCCTAGTAGCCTATAGGAAAGTGTGGCGGAGCTAGCCATTCGTACCATCGGCGACCCCCTACGGCCACCCCTTTCCTCAAGCGGGGATTCTATGGGAAGCCTATAGAAATGTGGGGTCCTAACCCTAACCGTAACCCTAACTATGGCGGCCCCTGGCTATGGCGGGCCGTCACCGCTGCACCAAGTGAACTTATAAATCTTGCAACACGCCATAGAGTCCAGAAAATGTCTGATATTCTCTGGCCTGCGGCAAAAGCTTCCACTTGTGGGGCCCCTGTACGGCTGAAAATTCTGAACACGCTTAAATCCGCCTCCAAATTAAGACAGAGAAGCGGCAAAATCTGACACAATTTTGTGTACAATAACTGTCTGTAATGGAGACTTCACCAGGAATAAGTGAATCAATGATATCAACACAAATGTACATCAATCAGCATCACCTTAACCATACACACGTACACAGACAGGCTACTGGCCAGCCTCCAATGGCATTTACTCAATACGCATCAATACACAAGGCCATCAGCAGCTCCTTTCACTATCTAGGGACACGACAGATTCATTTGGGGTGATACAAAAACGTGAAAACAACCACAAAATGCAGCATTTTGGACGGAAAAAAACGAAACTCACAACTTTGGACCAGACTGGGATGAAAGCTAGAATAACTCTAGGCGAAATTCGTGATTTTTGGATGGATGAAAAAGACATTTGAGGACACATTTGTTGGGTCCCTATTAGCGTCAACAGTCATAGCGACAGGAATGCATAAACTCAAAATTCCAGCCCAGCAATGGCCACTATGCCGATGGCCAAACAGCAAAATTGGGGTTGCCAACTGGCATTTTAAAATGCCAAATAAGTCAAATTTGGCATTTAAAAATGTTTTTGGCAGTGAAAAATGTACGAACAGAATCAAGCATTTCAGCCCATAGGCACCAGTACCACAGTCATGGCCGCTACACCCCAAATACTCGCTGCCTATGGTCACATGCAAAGGGTGGGGCAAAAAAGTGATACCTTTCAACAACCAGTTCATCAACACAATGCCATATAAACTGCAGAACACCAGACGAATATACTCTTCTAACAATTCTAATACCTATACCCATCTGACAACAGAAGAAACTTGAATACGAAAAGGTTTCGACACACCCTGTATTCATTAATATCACAAGAATGAGCGCAGCTAGCAGAACAGGCTGCCATCTTGAAATGTAGAACCAGATAGCGACTAAATGCTGGCCCAAACAAATCTTTTCAGACAATAATTATTATTTCAAACTATGCAGAAGCACACTATATTACATGCAACAATTTAAGTATGTTAAAGTTCAAAAGAAACTACCTGGGAGCCCTATCAATAGATATACAGCCAACAGGTCATAGCTTTTTGAAGTTGTGTAACTACAGCATTATATGGACCAATCACAGAGCTACGAAGTGTCACCTGCCATATGCGATTACACAGTGTTATCTACCACTCCACACAGGTGAACGTGCCCTGCCTTAGCCCCTAGCCAGACAGGTAGTTACTCGACTTAGCTACCCAGGAGGAATGGAAGGCTGAGTTGACCTAGGTTGAGAAACAACTGCAAGAGACAAAATGGAGGCCAAAAACAGTCACAGCACAACTTACCAGTGTTCACCATTCATCTATAGCTATCAGGCGCACCAATAAAAACAACTGCCTACGAAAAATTCTGCATCTCAGGAAACGTAGCAAATTTTTTCACCAATTTACAACATTAACAGAAAACGATTCAGACCATTCGTCCTGCAAACTTCACGAAAACAACTCATGCAGTTAAAAGCAAATTTATGACGTTTTTGAATTTGAAAGTTCATTTTTTTCAAGTCAGCATACAGTCAAGCCTGGAATACTCATGAAATATTGAACTTACCCGGGAGATTATTCTTACTGGCACACCGTGCATGTGCATAGTAAAGCCCAAATTCCATTACGCCGACTTTCACTGAAACTTCCCCGCGGGGAAAGTCGCGAACACAAACAGTGACAAATCATGAAACCATAAAAAGTCCGCGGACTTTGTCGTGGACAGAAATCACAAAAGTCCGCGACACAAATCATGAAAGTCGGCGACATGACGTGTCGCGGACTTTCATGATTTGTGTCCGCGACACGTGCGCGACTTTGTCGGGAACTTGTCCCAGACTTTGTCGCAAAGTTGGCGTAATGGAATTTGAGCTTAACTGGTGGCATAGACAGCAATTTGTATTGTGGGGTGCAGTCCCGAAGCCCAATGGCCAAAATTCTACAACTGGAGAGGGGTTCTTGGAGAATGGGCAGCAAGCCCCTCTTCTCCATCACAGGAGTTGTGGGGGACTGCTCTAAGCTCCCCTAGTGGGGCTTGGGGCTGAGTCCGACCGCAAATGCAATTGTTTGAACGTAGCTGAGCGGAAAATTACAAATTTATAACAACGTTCAATATATATTACGTAATAATTTCACACCTTTTTCACAAATTACACTTTAACGACAAAGCTTAAAACCAGCAAAAATCAAGCAGCTACATTTTGTGATATCGGTAATGTGTAAACATGTAATATGCAAAAACGCAGCATGTAAAACGCAGATTCTGCAAAAATCCACAAATCACATATCTTTCTGCGTGCAACAATATTTACGAGCTCAATTTCTGCTGTGAACCAATATCACTATTCGTAGTATAATTAGCTCTATGTCCGGCGAAAAAGTAAGCTGGTCGATCTTAACAGAGATGGATTTAAACCCATTTCAACCGAGTTCGGTAAAAAAAAGTAGAAAGCCACATCTCTCGCACAAATTTTCCGAGATTACAAAAACTGACACCAATGAAACCAGACTTACAGCTGTACACAGTTTCGCCGCTGATACGATGTCGGAGATTTGGATTTCTCAATCCACAAGCCATACGTAACTTTTTGCACCAAGTTTAACAACAACTCCGCTACAGCTGAGATTGCCGACCGAATGGCAAAATGAGCTGCGACAAGGACGACGCCGGTCACATCTGCAACGTAACAGCTGACGAATTAAACACGTCCATCTGACATTCTCTGGCTGTTGGGGGCAATTTTTTTGTGGGGCCCCTCTTCAGCCAAACGTGCAGAACATGCCAAAATCGGCTTCCATTTCTTAAGCTGATAAGTAACTTTAGCGTGGGCCCAATCTTCAGGTCTGGATCACATACGGCAAAAAATACTGTAAAATGCTACATTTTCGACACGATGTAATTTCACGACTTTGGAGCGTGGAAATTCCGCGGTGTTTTGATCTGGCATTTCCCCCGTGCGCAAAGTTTGCAGCAACTTTAATCACGGAAATATAACTATGTGTTTAACTGCACGTCTTCACCGTATTCAGTGCATGCTGGTAGATTTACGCAAGTGACCCAGGTGGATTATATTGGGTGAACCCAAACAAAAAAAACTCCATACATGCCCACACAAACTTAATCCAACGTTAGTTTCCTGTTCCACTAATAATGAAATACTTTACGATATGTACGAAATTGCAAATTTTGGGGCATTCTGTGCTGTGGGGAGCAAGTAAAAACTCGAACCAACCAACCGGCAGACATTTCGGCGAAGATGTCAGTTGGGCCTCGGAAAAAGTCCCCCCTCCCAATACACAGTAAAACCCCCCAAAAAACCTAAACCCCATCGGGTCAGGTTCTTTAAAAAAAAACCCAGGTTTTTTCAACCTTGTTAGCGATGAGCCTAACGAACAATTGTCTTCGGCTACGGATGATGGGCAGGCAGCAGTCAGGAGCTGACGTCGCAGCCGTCACGGCGTGGATCGTATTTCAAGTCTGGGTTGAGTTCGCAAGTCAGCGTACTGATGAGCTCTCTGATGGCCTTCCGCTTGCTGATGACCTCACTGTCTTGAAACCAGTCTTTGAGATAGCGGATAGGCAACGTGTAGTCATGCAGTGGACGCTGATGAAACACACACAGACGGACATCCGGTAAAAAAGTAAACCCCTGGACATTGTGCAATGGAAACGACAAATCTGAACGAATCTGAATAAAATTTTGCGCACTTATTCCCCAATAAATCGCTGAAGTGAACTACTAAATTTTGTTGAAAAACATTATTTTTAGCACACTTATTAATAATTGCTGAATATCGACAATGAAATATCTTTATTACCAATATGGTGTTACATAAACTACTGCAGTTGCTCGATCGCAAGTGATGTTTGTTGACGCAATCAACGTAAAGAATAACGTAAACAATAACGAAATAGTATTTTCCGCAGATGATCAAGCTTTAATTAAACTGTTGAGACAAAAAAAAGAGTACGATGCTGAAAGGTTTATAACGGAATTTTCCAGGAAGCCGCGAACACTGTCAGAATTGAACAAACTGCTGAGAAAGACTGACACATCACGTTATGGGGTGACCTCACACAAGCCGCCATAACTATTGTTTGCGCTGCAAGATGCAGCTAAAATTTGACTGCCAATAAACAGCACATTTCTGACGTAGAATTTTGCCAAAATTAGATGTTGTTTGCTGAAATTACACAACTGTAAAGAGGGATTTATGCAATGCCGCCACATTGGTAACAGAGATATTTTGTTATCGATATTCAACAATTAATAACTCCGTTAAGAAATGATATTTTTCAACGAAATTTGGCACTCGCTTCAGCAATTTATTGGGGATTAAGTCTACGGAATTTTATTCAGATTCGCTTAGATTTGACATGTACAATGTCTGGGGGTTTACTTTTTTTACCAGACACAGCGTATATACATACAGACAGACTGACAAACAGACAAAGTAGTAGTTAAACTGCTGAGTGGACTGGCTGTCGTCCTAGCATTTTGGTGGTTTAGGTCACGACTCAGCCGCAGTTTTTGACATTTTTATTTGTATGATAATATTTCTGTTACTTAACCAGATGCAGGAAGTAACACAAGAACGATCTAAAAGCAAGCCGTGGCCGAAAAGATTGTTGCTGTAGAATTCTGACTGACTCTACATCATCAATAAATCAAAATTCTGTATCACTTATGCTGCAAATGTAACTTTTGCAGCGCTTTATGGTTTCTACATGCGACAACAGAAACTGCTATAGCGCATCTTAGCTATCGCAATTCTGTCTGTCTGTCTGTATGTCTGTCACACAGGTAGATCAGTCAAAAACGGTGCAAGCTAGGATGACCAAATCTTCACCTTTGGCTGCTGGGAAGACTCTAGTTTCAGGATCAGTAAAGCTTTTGCACAAATTCAAAAGGGGTCACCCCACGTGATGGCGCTAAATGAGAGTGGTGTAGGGAAAGTTTGAGATTTTTAGCCAATAAGTCACCGTGTCTCAAAAACGATGCAAGATAGGACCTAGACTACTATTAATCACTAATAGGAAGCGGAACACGAGCTTTCAATTGCCACCGAGATGAATGACCTTGGATGACCTTGAACATGAAAATGAGGGTTTTATGCATTTTTGGAAATTTTGGGCTGTGAGACACATTTCAAGAATGAATTGCGCTGAAATCACTAGCGATAGACCAAAGCAACATGCACATGAAATTTTCAGTATTAAACGTGGATTTCGACAGTCCAGGTTTTTATCGTTTACGTTCAAGAAGGCCTGCACACGAGGGCATCACACAGGGGTGCCTCTTCAAAATGCGCGCTTTCGGCCTGTCCGTGTCAAATGCTGATGCGGGATACTGGTCACACCCTCTAGCAAAACTATAGATACTAGCCATCATTATCATCGATGTGTTGAATGTCGACTGCTACGATCGTTGAGCTTAGATAAGTTTGCAGTGGGCCTTCATTCATACGTGCACCGCTGTCGCATGTTCCCTTTGCGTCAGCTCAGCTTTCTTATTTATTCAACGATTTTTTTCGGCCAGCTGTGATGTTCTCGACGGTGTAGCCGCAATTTTTCCGCGGCTTATTTCGCGACTAAGCCAAGATTTACATAGAGCGGCAGCAGCTTAGTAACATTTTCGTGGCTGGTGACCGGCTAAGTCGGTGGCTTAGGGGACTAGTGGTAGTGGCGGTAGTAACAGCAGACCTGGAAGAAGCTCTCGATGTACTGTAGGACGTAGATTCCACAGTCAGAAGAGTTGGACTGTTGCGGACAGGCCGGAGTGGCACCCTTCATAGTCGGCTTGTCAAATAAGCGAGCACCTTCAGTGGAGACCTTCTTCAAGTCCCATTCGACTTGCAAGTATCTGCAGACACACCGTAGATGATTAGTAGTAAATAGAGTAGTAGTAGCCTGGGTTACCAGCGGTCCGGTATTGAACTGCACGGTCCGGTATTTCAGCGATTTATCTGGCGGAAAATCGAACGCCAAACCAGATGACTGCAATGTAAGCTTATTCGTTCGAGCCTAATCCTTGGTAAAGGTAAAGGTAAAAAGGTCGTCAATTTGTATAGCGCACAGTCACGAGCATGCGCACGCCTCTAATGCGCTTTTGTCACTAACCAGAACCGCCTGCTGCACGGTCACCGTGTGCAGCCTGCAGACATAGGCTGGCGCAGCGGCTGGCTAGGCAACCCCAGTCAGCTGTACCAAGGTCCCCACCTCCCGTAACCCATATAAATGAGTTACTCATTTTACCGTCCCACGGAGGGTAGAAGGCTGAGTTGACCTAGCTGGCAGGCTTCGCACCGAGATGGTTTACCTGCCTGCAGGCAGTCACCCATCGCAGTACTAACCGGCCTGGCGTAGAGTAATTTCGTTTCAGGCGAAACGTGTTACCAACTACGCCATGCCAACAGTAGTAGCTTGGGTTACCAGCTCTTCGATATTAAACTGCATGGTCCGGTATTTTGGCGATTTATCCGGCGGAAAATCGAACGCCAAACCAGATGACTGCAATGTAAGCTTATTCGTTCGAGCCTAATCCTTGGTCCACAGTTACAAGAAGTACAGAATTACAAGGGGTCCCAATATTTTAGCACGCCAGTAAAAAGTAGTCCCACGGTCAACGAGCTCTCTCACAAGAGTCTGAGGGAGGGGGCGATGTTCGTCTCCGTCTCCAGACCCTGAGCTGGCAGTGAGTGCAAACACAACGAGCAGTTACATGGGCGGTAGGCCAGACCTCTCCCGTATACTGCCGTTACCTTCCCGACAGTGAAGCTGGTACCAAATTGTACTGCTTGGTGACAGAGGCACATGTGTGTGAACAACTTGCCCAAGATTGTTACCTGGCAGTGTCAAATGTCAAATGTGAATTTATATAGCGCATTGTCGTCAAAACCTCTAATGCGCTGAGCACACTAGTACTGTGAAAACAAAACCGTTTTTAGCGACTGTTTCCAGAACATTCCGGATCACGTAGGTCATCAGGCAGTGAGTTCCAGACAGTTGGTCCAGCAACAGAAAACGCCCGACGGCCGTAGGTGCTGAGCCGATGACGTGGAACGGAAAGTTGGTGACTGCTGGCCGAACGCAGACGCTGTCGGAAGA
>Ga0209367_1008249_pt1 | contig 14248 bp, 12 predicted proteins | sample WorMetLIZISLAND2_FD_187412 | JGI IMG/M metagenome (GOLD analysis project Ga0209367, IMG submission 187412) | Marine gutless worms symbiont microbial communities from Max Planck institute for Marine Microbiology, Germany - Olavius geniculatus... ... | reverse complement strand
AAATGCGATTTGCAGCATTCGACAGCGCATCCCAAAAAAACCCTATAGGCAAAAAAATCTTGCAGATATCTTTTACACAAGCTAAGTTATAGTCAATTTTGTCCCAAATTTTGTTGCCATGGCAACGGGGGTCGGTCGGGGGAAAATGCGATTGGCAGCATTTGATGGCCCATCCCCAAAACCACCCTATAGGCGCAAAAATATCGCAGAAATCTTTTACACAAATTGAGCTATAACCAGTTTTGTTCCAAATTTCGTTGCCATGGCAACGGGGTCGGTCGGGGAAAAATGCAATTGGCAGCATTTGATGGCCCATCCCCATAAACCAGCCCCTCTATAGGCGCAAAAATCTCGCAGAAATCTTTTACACAAGCGGAGTTCTAGCCAATTTTGTCCTAGATTTCGTTGCCATGGCAACGGTGGCCAATTGAGGGTAAAGATAAATGTCACTGTTAATTAGGCCGACCTTAAAAGCCATACCCTAGAACCAAAAATTACGACTCTATCTTGTACACAACCTAAGTTGTGACATTTTAAAGAATTTTTAAATTTTTCCCATAGGCGCGATTGTAATTTTTTTCGAATTTTTCGAATAAATAAGTCAAAAATTAAATTATTATTTTGTAACAGTAAAAAGGCACTTCCTTGCGCAGAACCGCGTCATTTGACGTATTAATCGTAAAAATCGGTCTAACGGACTCACCTGTAGGCGAGTTCAAGAATCAAAAAAGTGTAGTAAATTTCGAACAGGGGAGTGTATATTTCCCATAGACTTTGAAGGTCGTCCTTACAACACTCACACTATCGTGTAAGGTGTGATCTACAGCGTTTAAAACGTAAACCCCAACAGACATGGTTGTAATTTTGCGACGTTTACCTGCGACTGTGAAATGGCAAAGTAAGGACGCTTGCAAAAAAACTAGACACAGTACTAGTCGTTCTATCGTTTAACAAGTAGGGCAGAGGCAAGAAAACTGTTAGTTAAGGTCTGAAAGATGTCATTTATTGCTGTTGTTATATGCGTAATATAAGAATATATAAAACACGACAAACCTTCCAACACAATCCACTGATGAACATCTAGCTGATCGGTACTTTTCAGCGCATTCAGGAAACAGTCAAAGAAATCGTCAGTTTGTGACAGCACAATGTTCAGTAACTCCTCAGCAGCTCTTATTGGCAGGTCGTTGTTGCAAAGCGATTTGATTTGGTTGAACTCCTTATCGTTCAGTGCACCCCGCTGAAAGAGATGGTTTGCAGTTTTTCTGGCATCCAGTTTTCTTTTCAAATCTCCAATAATGGCCCGAATGCGACCTTGCAACAAACATTTGATCTGGCAGTGCCAAACTGGTTGAAGAAGGTTTGATAATGTACCACTGCTAACAAACGTAGTTTGTACTGAATGAGGGCTTTGATTGATAACCAGTGCAATATGGCAATAAATAGCCTGCGCTGGAAATAAAAATACGCAAGATTTGTGTGAGCAAATCATAATTTAGAGTCGTCTACTCGTCTTCGACTTAGAATGACACACGACGTTACCAAAGTGTAATAAGTTAAGAGAAGCTGCCTATCTAGGCCTAGGCTACAACACAATGTATATAAAACTATGAGACTTGCATGCTATTAACCAAAACTGCCAAGAACTGCCCAAACAGTTTCAGGCATAAAAGTTTTAGTCGCATAATATTATGTAGCCCAGTAGACACACTTTAAGTATTCGGTTGTTCAGACACTCGATGCTTGAGGTTCCTAGTTTGGGCCTGTCAAATAAGAAAGTAATTAAGTAAATAGTAAGTACTTAATATTCGTCAGCGCGAATTTAAGTCACAAATCTATAGGCCTAGCCTATGCACATTGTACAGCCTACATCGACCTATGTTAGTTAATACGTAGGCCTACATTATGCATTAGTTTTGGCTGAAAAACTCTCACGTTTATATTTCATCTCATCTTCCGGTTGCTGCTGCTGCGACGACGGAAGTTCCGCAGTCTCTGACTGGTTGAGTTCCACCAACCTTGACTCCATTTTCCTGAACTTAGCTGCGCTGACAACAGCTTCGTTGGAGCGTCTTTCGAGCTCCTCTTGAAGCAGATGAATGCATTGCTTCATCACGCGTTCTCGTTTCATCAGCAGACTTTCAAGCGGAGACATTTCGTGTTGCGGATGCGAGTCTGGTGATACCCCATTAGCAACAGGAGCTGCGGGCACTCCAGGGCCCGAGTCTATTTCGTCACTCATAATTTACATCTGAAATTAATTAACAAAAAACGTAATATCACAATTTTCCAAATATTTGATAGCCAACATCATGATGTCATTCATACGAATACGGTGCGGTATGAGCGTATGACAGACAGGACAGACAAACAAACAATCTATCCGCGCATTACAGTAAGATACATCAATAAATGTTACACTGTAGAAGGGAAGACAAATAAAACTGCCACTGAAACGTTACATTGCTTATAACATACGAGAAGTCCAGCGATCGCTAGAATAGCCGACCGTACTGCTGATTATAGATCTGCAGTTTGGCCGTAATGCGCCGTGCATTTTTGGGAAGGGGTGGTATTTAAAAAACAAATGTCTGTACAGGGGTCGGCGATAATAGCGTTGGATAGGCCTTCGGTAAGTTTGTAACTTCCTGTAGGCTATCAGTGGTAACCATCTCCTTATCTGCAGAGGTTTGGTCGCAATTTGCAACTCAAGTATTTTGGGAGGGATAGTACTCAGTAGGCCTACCCATGTTTGGTGTTATGGTGGCATTAGATAAAAAAGTGAAAAATGTGTACAGTTTACGCTATGTAAATTTTGGGGGTCGGAACAACTGTTTTTGGAAATCATGTATAAGCGGTCGGCGATGGTACCATTGGATAAAGCGTTCGTTAGTTCCAATAGGCTGCCGATAGTATAACCTTACCTTTAACTGAAGCGGTTTGGCCACAATTCGCAATGCAAGTATTTGAAGTGCAGTCAGTACCCCCGTCGTAGGTAACGAGAAGTCGTAGGGAGTCCAAATTGGTACAAAAAACGTAGCGGTGGGGCAACCGTACTTGTTCCTTCTGACGATGTTTTTTTTCGTACGACGTAGGCCTACCGTTTAGCCACAATACGTACATCACAGACGATAGGCGACAAAGAGACAAACGGACGACACATCGTACATAATGCTCGACCGAGTACGTTTGGCTAAAACAGTGACAAGGCTATTCTGAATTGCCTACCTGGTTACCTATTTTGGTTTGTTGTCGAACGGTATCTTTCTGACAGGTAGGCCTATAAAGATGAGCATTAGCAACGGGAAGCATTGATCGAAGCACCAACCAAACGCCACTAACACTGCGATGTTATGAGTACCCGCAAGGTTAGCATATGTTATGCATGGCAGACCAATAAAAGCCAACCATAATTTCTGAAATGCAGCAATTTTTTCGCCATGCACGTAGGCCTATACTTACTTAACAAAAAAGATTCAGTCTACGTTTCCAGTAAATTTCATTTTTATATTGTTTTATTTAATTCAAAAAGTATAACTATTTAAACTTAAAAGATTATTTTTAAAGTGCACAAGTAATATAAATGCGATTGTGATTTAAAATAGGTTTAAATAGCATGCTGTTTTAAATATTATTCATAATCTTTGTATATTATTTTGTTGGAATTTGCTACAATGTTATGTTGCCGTTAGTATTTTTGGTAAACTGAGTAGGTAACCCGACGAGCAAAGGCTTAAAGCTACAGAAATAATAGCAAAGACGGTGTTCTAGCAAAAACTGGAGTTTGATTAGCGCATTGCAAACCTTTAAAAAGTTGATCTTTAAAAAGTTGACGAGTACGATACCAAAATGTGATTATTTTTGGAAAAATTCAGGCGCGACTGCATGCTCACTCAAAAAGTTATTTTTATAGCCTAGAGTTTAGTTGTTGTATCACTATATTAGTTGTTTTACTGAAAATTGCAGAAAAATTGCAATGCTATGCCGTGCGAACATTCACGTACAGAATGTGAACTTAAAGTTTGGCTGAATTTCGTTCTGCCGTTGGTGATATACACACATTTTTCTAGGAGATTGCTTTTTATAAGCGCACCGTATATACAAAACGATGCTGCAACCAGTCAGGTGTGACAAAACAGGCATCAAACAGATCAATACGCTCATGGCGACGTACATGTACGGTTAGATATAATTAAGCATGTAGCAACTTGCATGGGCATTTGCGTGCCAAAAACGAAACTCGTAAATTTCGTTCTGCTTTGTTTATAGTTTACTGGCACGAGAGCACATTAAACATTGCAGTGCTGAAAACTCACAGACTTTCGTAACTGTTTGAGATCAGCTTGTTTAGGCTATAAAGGATACAAAAATAATGTTGTATATGCCTATGCAGTATTCCAAACCACGGTGGCTTACTTATGGGGTGTTTACACCATCCAGCAAACGTCCAGCAAACGTCCAGCAAACTTCCAGCAAACGTATTCAAAATACACGTGCTAATGCTGGACGTTTACTGGATCGTGTAAACACCCTATTACGCAAGTCCATTTTAGAATTAACTTCCGCAACCTCCGGGTTTTCCACCGTATGGTATAACGAAAAGTCTACAGCATTTTTTGGCCAAAGTGCATACAGTTGGGTGAGAATATTTCCATTTAACAAGAGCGTTAAAAAAACGTAAAAAGATTAAAAGTAAAACGTTCGATCTCTTTTTTTGTCTCTTTTCCTCTTCATCCTTTTTCACTGCGTAGAATGACTGGGAAAAACGACGTTGAAATTACGTGTTACTTTTGACGGAAGAGTCGTGGCTTTTTTACCGATACGGGTGGAATCCCCGAATTTGCAATTTCAAGTCGACTGCAGTCCGCGGGGCGACTAAAATGCAGGACCTGTCAAATCTAGGACCATGTAAATGACGTACCAAATTGCAAGGCTGAAAAATGCAAGACCTAAAAATGACTGGCTAAATTGCAGCCCTGGAATAACCTAAAAAATGATGGATCAAATTTTGAAAAGTGAAAAATACAGGACTAAGTCGTTTTTATTCAGATATTATAGGCCTAAGTGTTATTTAACCAAAAGTTTAAACAGTATTTAAAATCCGATCGTCTACACGTACCGGTAACTCAATTACACTCGATTCTATTTAAAGTCCGGCCCGGTCCTGCTTTAGGTAAATCGATTAACCCAGCCTACTAACCTTAGCGAGAACTGAAGTAGATCTAAAGTTACATGACTGCAAGAGTGGCCAGGTATTGTGCCAGGTAAACTCAGCCTCCTATCCTTACTGTGAAGTGATGAGGCCTCATATGTGCTGGAACACTATTAGGTCGACCACATCCAACACTCGTATGTATGTGTAGGCAGGCTGGTTGTGTCACTCCAACTGTCAGACTGCTATTGGTTGACAACGGCCTCTCTTACATATGATATGGGCGTAACAGTGTGCACCGCAAGTAGTAGCACGTTGTATATAGATAGACAGTGTCATGGCATTGTGAGGCAACGTATAAGCGAACACCTGCTGTGTTAAGCCTCGCAGTCACGATCATGTGACTGCTATTCTTTAAAGCCTGAATGCTTTACGTAAACCATCGTCATGCACACAGCCGAAGTACGGTAACTGCGCCGCAGACAGCCTGGACATTTTGTATATCGATGCGTGTGACATTCTGCTACAATAGTACTGTTAGTGATTGACGTAAGTTAATGTACGTGGAAATATGTTTGTATTACAATCATGATTGTCGCTGCACTGCTTCGTCACCTGTTTTGTTATAGAACATTCTATTGTCGGTAGCTACAAATAAAGAAGGCCATTTTTAGTGATTCTTGTTTTTAGCTTCTCACTTTTCTTTGCGCCGTACATGTAGGTGTTGCTTTGTATACTGGTGCAAATATGACATACGCAGACGTATGAAAATAGTTAAGTGAAACAGTGCCACCAGACGACACGTGTTGGTTCAAGAAGACCAGCGTGTCATTCAAGCTGCAAAACAATGCACCTGCATTGCAAAATAATTTTATGGCATGCAGGCCTTAGTACATCGTACGGCTTAAACAGGGTGCACGAATATGATCGACAGACAGAGAGAGAGAGTCAGACCGCACTACAGAGAAATGTGTCTTAATAGGCGAAATGGCTTACACTGATGTCGCCTACTAAATGTTGCTGTTTCTCAGCTGCAGAAGCATGACAGCGAGCGAACTTTTGCATCTATCCGCATTACCTGTGCTGCTACTAATAGGAACCGTGGAAGAAGCAATCCATGTAGCAGGTAAGCACACGGCATACCTTGATAGACTGGTTCATTACCTCCGCCGAAGAAAAACGTTAAGCTTTTTGATCTGTTCGTTTGCAAATTTCTCTCCGTGATAAGCCAGAAAGTTATGCATTTTTGTGGTTAAACGTTTTTGCATGACTTGTTCAGATTTTGACTGCGATCGATTCATTCGTTTTCTGTATTCTGTACGCATTCATGATAACAAATACGTAGGCCTATACGTACACTAGCCAGTGAGCTTCTTACATGAGTCGGACTCAAGACCTTTAGGCCTACAATCTTAGAAGTGGCGGCTGATTGGTAGCCCCCGGAGCTAATGATACCGCAGCGCACTATGCGGCCATCCATTGCCAGCGAACAATTGGACCCGCGGTTTGCAGCCAGTAGACATACCACCGCCACAGTAGGCCTTTACCCCGTAGCCCGTAAACAATGTAATCATGTTTTTTTGTTAACAGGCGTGGAAGTAAAAGCATGTCCCGGTGCGATTGCGACGCTGCCGTGCTACTCCACGAAGCGCCAGGGCGTCGACTGGAGATATCGAGCCAGTTCTACGTCTCACGGTAGCTACGTCGTCGCCAGCGGTCACGTTCAGAGCCGGTACCAAGACAGATTCAGACTAAATCAGACGACTAAGTTTCAGCATAGCCTTGTCGTATTGGGCGTACAACCTCACGACCAGGGGCTCTATATTTGCATTGAAGACGCCGGACTGGGGCCAAGGCACCAGCATTTTCTTACTGTCAACGGTCAGTCAATTATACGCCGTTTACATGATCAAGCGAACATCCAGCAAACATCAAGCAGGCCTGATGGAACCCCGCCCCCTTACTACAAATGTAGGCTTATATGCTTAGCCCACAGCTTAGCCCACAGCTGATCACAATTACAACCCGCCCGCTCTCCTAATTAGAATGCTAATTACCATAGCTCGTCGAGCTAGCTGGATTAATGCTGGCAAACATCGAGCAAACATCGAGCATCGAGCAGACGTCGAGCATTTAGCACGTGTATTTTGAATACATTTGCTAGACGTTTGCTCGACGTTTGCTCGATCGTGTAAACGGGGTATTACTGGCTTATGAATGGACTTGGAGCGCCTACAGAGCGACGCAACTGAACCGAACTAAACTGGCACGGTTTAGTTTTTGACGAACTGACTACTAACGAGCCCATTGTTCATTGGTTGACGAGTACGTGTGCCTAGTCACGTAGGTTACCGACGACGGTAGACGATGCTTATTGTAATACATTACTGCTTGTTCATTGGTCAGTTCGTAAAAAAATAAAACCGTGTCAGGTAATTTAATGAATCAGTTCAGTTCAGTTAGGGCCTACGTCACTCCGTAGGTTACGCTTGCAAAAACTGTACTTCGAAATTCCAACGTTGCATTTCGCAGCTTTTTCCCCATAAAGTTAATACGAAAACGTTTTTACGCGCGAAAGCAGAATGCTTCGCGCGTCTTTGCCATCGTCTGGGCGTCTGTCCGTCTGTCCGTCTGTCCGTCTGTCCGTCTGTCCGTCCGTCCGTCCGTCTGCGATCTGTGTCAAAACGGTGCAAGCTAGGATCACGAAATCTTCACTGTTGGCTGCCCCAAGGTCTCTAGTTTATCGTGACGAAATTTCATGCCACTGGATGCAGGGGTTCCCCTCGAACGAGGGCGTCGAAGAGGGGTACCCCCCTTAAAAGACGTCATTTTGCCGTTATTGGCTCGAATAATGTGAAAACGGTTGCAGATAGGTACATACATGCTGCTTATCATACATAACAAGCACTGGTGACAGGCTTTTTGGATTTGTTAACATCGATGACCTTGAACGACCTTGAACCTTTCAAAAAGAGGTTTTAAGTGAATTTTTCGCAATTTTTGGATGCAGCGCACATTTTAACACTGAATTGCGACGAAATGGCTGGAGATAGACCAAGACAACCTGCGTATGAAATTTTCAGCGTGGAATGTAGATTTTAGCAGTCCAAGTCTGGACCCTCTAGGTTTAAGCAGGTCTGCGCACGTGGGTGTTAACGAGAAGTACCCCTGTAAAAAGTGGTTATTTATACTTTGTTGGCTTGTCTAGCGCGTAAATGGTTGCAGATAAGCACAGCCATGCTGCTTATCATAACAAGCACTGATGAGGAGCTTTTTACGAATGTTAACGTCGATAACCTTGAATGACCTTGAACTCTAAAAATATTGATTCAACGTGATTTTTTTTTGCGATTTTTGGCTGCAAAAGAGTGAATTACGACGAAATGGATGGAGATAGACTAAGACTACCTGCGAACAGGAACTGCTATAGGCTTTCGCGCGTCTCGTGAGCTTTGCTCAAATTACTTGTTAGAATAAATGGTAATGAATGATTACAGCAGGAAGTGTGTGAATGATAAACCCATACTTCGTTGGACTTGAAAAAGTGCGTAAACATTTTGAGTTTAAAGTTTAATCACTGGACCTATTGAAACGTAAGTTTTTTTTACGAAAGTTGCACAATGTGCGGCCTGAAACGCTATAAATCTGATGAAAAAAAATCTGCTACTGACTGTAAATGTAGAATTTTTCCCAGAGGATTGTTGTTTTTACTGGCAAATGCATGTTTGATGACAGAGAACTGCAAGAGTCGACTGACGGGAGATTCCGCGGGTCAAAAGTCGACGGATGAACGGAAACGTGACGCAGCGTTTATCGGTGCTGGAATAGCCGTCTTTATCATTGTACTGGCGGGCGCAGCAATTCTACTTCTGGTTCGCAGATGGAGGAACATCAAGCAGCGCCAACGGTCCGTAGCAGAATCAAAAACTTAGACGGTGCCTATAATGTACAAGAAGCACAGCTTTTGCTAGGGAAGGCCAACCGTTTGTGGGTGTCGGAAGGCCAGCAAAATGATTTTCGTGTCGTGTGAAAGGACTTAGGTTGCCACATCTTATTAGTGCTAAATAGGAAACCTGGCCCTATCTCTCACCGTTTCTGAGATACGGTAAGTTTTCGCTTGAAAAACGCACATTTTCCGTATCCTGTCACTAAACTCTAAATTCGAAAATATTCCCCTTGAACTTGGATCACTGAAATTTTGCAGGCGCCGAACCACCACACCAGGCTACTTACTCGTGTAAAAAAGTTTTCCAGTAAGACCTACTGTATAGCTACAATACATTGGTGACAGACGACAGACAAACAGATACATCAAAGCAAAGGGTTAGATCTTTAGCTTACAGCTTAATTAGTTTCGGCCCAAAAACCCAAAACGCGCATGCAAGTTGCATTCAACTGTATGCATGTGACGATGTAATTGGTTTTAGGCAGCTTTGAGCAACATGCAGTGTGTACTAACTGCCAGAAACTGTCAAAACACAATTGCACGCGAGTTTTGGTTAGTTTAAAGTTAGCTTTTGGCAGTTGCACGCAAGTTGTAATTTTTAGGCACCGTCTTAATCGATGCAGTGATAACATTTTCTCCAAGTTACAGTCGATAACGCCAGTGATGTTGTTTAACGCTTTATTCTGTTCATTTCAACGTCTACCCCGTGTGTTCCGATTTCCACAGGTAGTGTAGAAGCATACGTTGAGTGAGGTGAGGACTTTTGTGGTCCTTTGATGGCCAGCTGTGTCAGGAATATTCTAACAAAAAAAATAATTAATTCTGATAATTTTTCTTCAAATTACTATCAATAATGTCGGGGTCCCTTTTTATTGGAACACAGCGTATAATTAATAAGTCTACGGGACGGACGGGTCGGCAGACGGACGTGCAAGACGTGTAATACTTACTAAAGAACGGCCACGTAAAAACTGTGCTGCTTTAACTGTGTACAGTGGCGTGGTGGTGGAAGATACGGGCGGCGAGGCGAGCATCGATGACATGACCGAAGAACTGGACGAACTCCGGAGATCTTTCACCGCGAGACTGCGATCGGAAAGCCTCCAGCGCAAGAGCGACAATGTGGAAAAAGACAGCAGGATCAACCGGCTGGAAAACATCCTGGAATCGCAGTTGGACCGAGAGAAAGCTAAAGATCAGAAAATCGCGGAGCTGGAACGGAGAATGGCAGCGATGACGCAACTGAAGGAAATGGCGCCAAGGCAAAGGCAGACGGTCGAAAAGCAGACAAATTTGCTACCACGCAGAGATGCGGTTGCAGACACAGGCAGTGAAAGGGAAAGACTAAATAGTGAAAAAGAAAAACAAAGCAGAACACGGGATAACGCAGCACAAATTGCCACACGTCAGCCACCTATCGCGGAAGCTGAGGATGACACAGACAGTACGCAAATTATGGATGAAATTCAACCGCTTGGGAGTGTTGAAGAGGTCGACAAAGAAACTACTTCCCATCGACAAAGTGCTGCAGCTCCTGCTAATAGGCTCAGCAGCATCCAGAAACTTTCATCTTTGCTCAAACGAAAATCGAGTCAGAATAAAACTTAGTGACGGATCGAGCAACACCAGACTTACTGCATCTAGCAAAATACACTTTTATTTTCGTATTTTGATCTAGCCGTCTATAAAGTTACGGCCGTGCATCTAGTGCCATCGCGTGTAGGCCCTATAGCACGTTCGATACAACAGCGCAGTTTGTTAGTTGGAAATTTCACGTTGCTAAAACCGCATAGCGAATTACGAAGCTTTGTAAGGACAACTTGTGCTAAGCTCGGACAAAATTTTAGCTTTCCAATTGGAACCATCGTCAAAGGCATCTTAGTCCAGCTCGTGCGGTAGCTTCAGTTGTGGCCATTACACAATGACTGTGATAATAATGGGGTGACGGATTTTCGCATAAGCAGACTAGGGCATAGACCGCGGAACTGCGGGGCAAGGGGGGCAATTGCCCCCTCACTTTTTCTAGTAGGGGGGCAAGCAATGTTGCTTGCCCCCCACTCTTCATGCCCATGCATAAATTGTTGGTGCTGATGCTTTGCATTGCATTATATTAAAGTTTAAAGTAAAAATGCCTAGCATTTTAGTCAATTTACAGTCAGCTGTGGGAAACACGGAAAACAGAGGAGTATAAGAAACTTAAGTTTAGTCTTAATGATCGTAGACACTTTGGTGACGTCACGTCTGATGGCAATCTGTTCAAAGTTTTTGCTGCAGAGCGAGGATCATGAAATCTTCACTGTGGGCTGCCCTACCAACTCTAGTTTATCGTGACAAAATTTCGTGCTCCTAAGTGAGGGGGTTCCACCTGTCTAGGGCGTCAAGTAGGGGTACCCTCCGCCCCCCAAAAGATGTTATTTTGCCGCTATTGGCTCTTTTGGTGAGAAAACGGTTGCAGATAGACAGACATGCTGCATATCATAACAAAGACTGGTGACTGGCTCTTTATATTTGTCAACATCGATGACCTTGAACGACCTTGAACCCCCTCCAAAAAAGGGGTTTATATTGACTTTTCTACAATTTTTGGCTGCAGTACACATTTCAACAGTGAATTGCGACGAAATGACTGGAGAGACCAAGACAACCTGCGTATGAATTTTTTTGGCATAGAACATCCACTTTTATCAATCTAAATTTTGACCTCTTAAATTCAAGCAGTCTTCCATGCGGAGACCTCAAATTTGGGTACTCCTTCAAAATGCATTATATTTTATTGCATGCTGTACACGATTGCCCAGGTGGCAGGACCGCTGCTATTGCGCGTCACACGAGCTTTGCTCAAATTACTTGTTTTGTTTAAATATGCTTACTATATCTAGGCAGTCACAGCTTTCTGTGAAAGTGCGTTCTTCCGCGCTTATCTGACACAGCATAGCTATAGCATTTGCTCTCAAGACAACTTCTCATGTGAATTTTTGCAAACTTCATGAATTTTACAGTTAACACAAACTTGCAATGGATTCTACCGGTGAAATATGATATTATATTTAAACCGTTTGACTCCAGGGTCTGGTCGTGTTTCATTTGCAGTATGTGCTATTGAAGAACTATTACAAGTTACATTATTTGCATCTTGAAGCATTAATAAAACAGTGCAACAAGCTGATCTCCCACTATCAAAGGTTATTATTTTACAGTCCATCAACAATAGGAAAAACAATTACAGCAACATTAAAATAGCACAAACGTCCAATAAGCCCTTGCAACAATGAGTCCACAACTGTGCAAATTAATTGCAAAATTTCATAATGTTCGCATTGGCGGAGAAGCACTTGAAAACACAATTTCATTAATTGTTATACATCCAAAGTTTAATCACAGGAATACAATGAATAGTGATGGGCCTTCTTGAAATATTCAAGCATTCATTTCTCTGTACTGTATGAAGGCAGTGGTTACATGCATTATAAAAATGATGCGCAAAACTAATATGTACTCTTACTCTATATGTAAGCATGGTAAGTCTTCAACGTGTGTGCAATTCAGCTAGAAATGTTCTGCAAAATATTTCTGACATTTTTATTTTACAAGAAAGGGTCTTTCATCACTCGCTGGCATCGACATCCATATGGACATCAACCAGCCCTGCCCCCACATGCAAAGTTTCAACATTGGGGCTACGGTATATAAAAATTGGGCTAATTTTCACCATTGTTTGGTGCCAAGACTTCCATAAATTCTGGCAAGCCACTTATGTTATTCAGCAGGTCCACCTGCAGCCACTTTGTGACCACTTGACAAAATTTAGAGATATTACAATCACTCGCGTGAAAAAATCAGTTTAAGAATAATTGTATAGAGAAAAGTTTTCACAAAAGATACAGTTTAAGTTCACTCAAATAACTGGTTTTTATTGGACCATTTCTTCTGTCATAACTGCTATAAATATTGCAATTACAACATAATTTCCAATTTTTCTGGTAATAGCTTAAATTATGCTGAATTGCAGTATGTAACAGCTGGCTAACTGGTGGACCTGCTGAATAACAAAAGTGGGTTGCCGGAATTTATGGAAGACTTGGTACCAAACAATGGTGAAAATTAGCCCAATTTTTATATACCATAGCCCAACAGTTGCCAGTGATTCAAAAAGTCACCCAAAAAGTTGCAACCTAGGTACCAAGGCCAAATTTTAAGGGGGGAGGGCAACTACAGCTGTCAAAGGCAGCCCAATCAACACTATTTTCGGCAACGTGGCAACACTAGAAAAAAATCAAGTGTTAAAATTGACGCAATTGTTTCAGATATACAAAGAGTCTGCTATAGAGCTCTGATAAGATATGAACCAGTCAGGGCTGGAAAAAACTAGATTATCAAACAAAATTTTTAGGTTTTAGGCTTTTTCAAGGTTTTTCTAGTTTAGTGTCCAACGAAAACTGTACACAAAATCACGACCCCCCCCAAAAAAACATCCTATACGTAACTGTCTTACGAGTGATATAATGACGTGACTGACGGCATAACTCGAAAAATCACGATTAAAATATAAAATAAAATACGATATGTAATGAATTTCACAACAAACAGAAACCAAAACAGTGGCATCATTTCAGTAAACCATTGGGGGGAGGTGTCTTGATAATTTTGGGGGTCTCAGTCTTGCAGCAGTAACACTGTTTCAAAAGTACAATTTGACAGGGAAAAAATCGAAATCACAAATCCTTGGAGAGTCTGTAGGCCCATGCCCCCCACAAATAATGCCCCTGAACCAAAAACATCTAAAATTGAACTTGTTAGGTTTTAAGTTTTTTAGTCTGCCCGAAAACGATAGTTTTCGGAAGGACTTATGTTTCAGCCCAGATGTTTTATTTTTTTTGTCAACCGCGTGATCTCCGAGATGCGCGGGCCGACCGGCGTGAAATTTTGCACGATGGTCAGTACTAGGCCCTATTTTATAATGCCGGTCCAAAATTTGGGGGGGCACACCCCAAAAAAATTTCGGGGGAAAAACATGCAAAATTTGGCCCGATTTCGGACGACTTCGAAGTTCGGCGGCGAATATCTCCGAAACGGATGAATATATTCAAAATCGGATTTTTATTCCGTCTACCGCGATTCCTCCTGCGTTAGGCGAAACAAGTCCGGTGAAG
>Ga0209367_1008248_pt1 | contig 14248 bp, 9 predicted proteins | sample WorMetLIZISLAND2_FD_187412 | JGI IMG/M metagenome (GOLD analysis project Ga0209367, IMG submission 187412) | Marine gutless worms symbiont microbial communities from Max Planck institute for Marine Microbiology, Germany - Olavius geniculatus... ... | reverse complement strand
GGGCGGTGCCCCCAAAATTTGTACTTGCGTTAACACCCCAAAATAGAGACACGTCAAGTGCCAAAGTTTTGTCGGGCTACACCCCCTAACTCCGAAGTTATAAGCGCTAATTTATTACATTTTAAGCCAATTTTTGACCCCTTTTGAAAAAGTTGTAAGGGGGGCCGCCGTCCCCGGTGGGGGGTGCGCTAGTAAGACTTGGTCATTCTCTAGTGCGTGTAAAAATTTGGGGGCGCAGCACCCCCTAGGGGCCAAAATATGGTCTTCCGAAAAATGCACTTTGGGTGGGTACGATTTCACATCAAGATCTCCAAGGTCACTAGACCAAACTTCACCGGACTTGTTTCGCCTAACGCAGGAGGAATCGCGGTAGATGGAATGACTATCCGATTTTGAATATCTTCATCCGTTTCAGAGATATTCGCCGCCGAACTTCGAAGTCGTCCGAAATCGGGCTAAATTTTGCATGTTTTTCGCCCCCGAAATTTTTTTGGGGTGCGCCCCCCAAAATTTTGGACTGGCATTATAAAATTCGGCCTAGTACTGACCATCGTGCAAAATTTCAAGCCGGTCGGGCCACGGAGATCTCGCGGTCGGAAAAAAAAAACATCTGGGCTAAAACATAAGTCCTTCCGAAAACTATCGTTTTCGGGCGGACTAAAAAAGGAGAAAAGCGAACACATAAGGAGGCCTTTTATTACAACCTTATCATACCAAATCTGTAATTAATTCAGCTCAAATCATTGCTCGCGTAGAATTGGCAGCAATAGCATCAGAGTACGGTTGTGAATTGGAAAGTTTTTGCAGGAATTTTTCGAAACATTGTCTATGATAGGACACCTACAAAGAGTGATAAACGTTTTAGCAACAATAGCAAAACAGTCAGACACGGCTATGCAATCTAGATAATAGATTATACATAGCAATTGTCGTACTGATTCCACGTATGGATTCCACATGAAACCTACATGGGAATCCTTCAATCTCGTATCCATATAGATTCCACATTACATCTTTGCTATTGGGGATAATTACTGATTTTTCCAAGAACGTCAGACTACAAATTTCCTGAAGTTCTGAAGAAATTCCAAAATGTTATTTTTTCCCATAAAAATTACACCCATAATAGCAAAGTCTGAGCGGGACTGACAGACCTGTGGTTGTAGTTGAGTCGGAGGCACGTCAGAAATGAACGCACTCATTTCATTCAGACTCATGTCAACCACGGCCACAGACTGCTGGGTCATCTCCTGTCTGCCCAGCACTTCCAGCGGCTGTAAACAACAACGGGGTAATAATACTCACTAACTAATGGCAAATTTCTTGCCTGCCCATCACTAACAGTGCCTACAGAAAACAATGATTTGGCAACAAGGACCAAAGTATTTCCGTAAAAAGTGACACTGCCACCTGATAAATCATAAATCAGTTTTAGTACGTTGGAAGCAACTGCATGTTTTAGCTGGGAGTTTGACTTTCTCCCCCCCATGGGCATCAGGGACCTCCATCTAACACAATGCGACACTTGGCCTCACAAATGTACCTAGCAAATAACAGCTAAGTGTTAAATGGTTCAAGTAGAATGCACAAATGCGACAGACAGACAGACCACACTACAGAAAAATGCGCAGGAATAGATGGAATCACCTGTGATAATAATGTGTATTTCAAGACGGTGCCTAAAATCACACTGTTTCTACAAAGATACAGCCTAACTCCAGCAAGTGCAGTGTAATTTACGTTAACGGAAACGGAAATGCGCAAAACGAATTTAAACAGATTCCGTTAACGAAAAAGAAAATGTCAGCAAGAACGAAAACGAAACAGTAACAAAAAAGTCCAAAACGATAATAGAATAAAAACGGAAAAGCCAAAAACAGAAACTGAAATGAGCTGCCAATGCATTTAAAGTTGGCAACAGACGTTGCTTACTTGACAGGCGATTGCAATCGTCGATCATCTGCCAGTGTAATTAACACCAACCGTCATCACTGCGTGACGTCCCACGGTCCCTGTTGTCAGTAGGCTTATAGTGTTAATGATTGCAGTGAGTGAGTGAGTCTGTGAGTGAGCACCCGTCAGTCTGGTGAAGAGTTCTAGGCGCACGCAGTGGCCGCCACCAGCATGTCACCGGAAGACGTCAAACAGATCTATCGACACTGGTGTATCTAACTGGTAAGTGATAACAACCTGGCAGTGCAGTATCTTGACAACTGCATTAACAGCTGGCAAAGTTGTGTCGTTGAATTATTTGCTCTGTCCATCGTCCAGAAAATGTCGTTCAGTCGCTGGAGGCATCATGCAGGAAAGACAGACATACAATTAATAGCGACCAACAGATGCCGACGCCGAAGCTCGTCATTTGACCATCAGCAGTAGCCTACAATATCGAATGACTGCCAACACGACACCATCTGAAGTTTTCACAGTTGCGTCACTGAGCTGTAACAACGAATGCGATCTGTGGACGCAAACATGAGCGCCTATATAGGAATATTTTTCATTTGATTCTGAGTGTTGTGGATGGCATGAGCAATGAATTCCACGAAGCGACGTCTTACAGGCCTATAAGCTTCATTTTCTCATGTTTTATACTGCGTGTTTGTTTCTGATTCTAAGTGTGCCTGATCGAGCAAAAACAAAAACAAAAACTGAAACGTGTAACTGTAAAACTGAAATGAAACAAGACAGTGTGAAACAGAAACGGAAACATCCTTCAAAACGAAAACAAAACTGAAACTTAAATTACACTGTAAAAACTAAACAGAAACTAAAACGAAAATAAAAAGTGAAACTTAAATCACACTGAGCAAGTGTGCACTGAGCAGTGTGTCTCCATGAAGAATCTTCACAGCCAACCAGTTGGCTACAATGCTGACAGAAACTGGTCTTAAAACATTCACATGTTACTCTGCCGTAAGAAACAGACAGGAAAGCCCAAAACCACAGCAGGCTGTTTTATCTCATTAAGACACAACTACACTGTGTCTCAAAAAAAACCAGACCCCTGCTACCTTTTGCAATAACTCCAACAGTCCTGGTTCAATAGCAATAGATTTTGACAAAAATAATCACTAGAGTCAGCACTTAATAGCATGTGTTACTTTGCGAGAAATTTTAAGAACAGTACCAGCTGAGGTTTACCTGTGGCACCAACAGTAGAGGCAACTGCACTGCAGTACTCCAACGAACCAACAACGTCAGTTACGAAATCATTAAATGTTATAACGCCAACGTTTGAAGTTGAACGAACTGTTGATTAGCAACATCATAGTCAGAAGTTACAGCAGATGTTCAACGTGCTGTCCCTTTACTCGAACACAGGCCCGGAGACGTCTTCTCCATTCGTCGATTGCGTCATCGAACAACGGTCTGCCGTAGGCCCGACCAGACCTCCACCAAGCGCTGCTTCAGTTCATGCACATCTAACCTAAAGCTGGTACCCCGTTTTATGAAATATCGTAAGCCCGTAACACACTACGATATTGAGTACCTTTTGACGATTTTCAGAGCTAATCATTATTATTATTAGGCACAGTTTGTTGGAGTTATTTCAAAACGTAATAGGGGTCCGGTTTTTTTTGAGACACAGGGTACATATATAAACAGATGAGTCACCGGTAACAGCCCAGCAAGGCTGCTAACTTTTGCTGTTGATGCAAATAAATTCAACTGCAAACATCTGTTGTAGAAACTTTTTTCTCAAGTGCCTCAAATAGATTACTGTATGGTAATATCTTCCATTAATCACCAATTAATTCTTTTTCATAATCATGTAAACTGCACACTTTCTGCCATTTTGCAAACAGTCACCCAGTATCCAATCAACTAGCTAAAATTGGTTCATTACATTAGCTGTCAAAAGACTGCCAGTTAACTCTCTAGTTACTAGCTTAGTTAAGTCAATCGATTAGTATGACAAAACTGATCAAGTGGCCAAGATGTATGCATTGTGGTACCTTCAGGTCGATATTCAACGACGAACTCGCTGGCAGGGTTTGAAGGTGGGTCAGATGAAGGCATCCATGACACAACAACGTAGTATTCACCGACCTCAATGTCATCAATGTACGGCTTGTCAATGTCTGTAGACATAAACACTATCAGGACATCAGTACCATGCAGTGGCTTGGTGGCATAATGGTAGGCTGTTGAATTAGCAATCAAGAGGTTGTGGGTTTAACTCATGGCTGATCACCATCAAGTGGTTATATACATATGGTGGCTTGTTGGCGTAACGCTAGGATGTTGAACTTATGATGAATAGGTCATGCGTTTGACTCCCGATCAAGTGGTTAACTACCTGGATGGCTAACTGCCTTTACTGCCCTACAGACAGGTAAGCCATTTCGGTATATAACCAATACCAAGGTCCATCCCTCTAAACAGGTAAATCAAGTACCAGCCTGCTTGGCTGGAGTTAAGGCGGGGCACGTTCACCTGTGGCAGGTGTGCTATCTCATGGATGTAGCATCCAACATAGCTTTGTGATGGGTTACCACTAAGGGCGAGTTTCTGGATCTTAACTGGCCGGTCAAGATAGCGTTAACTGACAGATTTGCATAACTCGCGTTTCCCGTTGCACTAACCGATGGTCAAAATGGCCAAAAATTTAACTGGCCGAAATCGGCCAGTTAGCTAACCGTCGATCGTAGTTATCATATTTAACGCAACTTTTGTACCATTTTGCAAGCAGTTAATTGAAGAATGTGGTACTATAAAACGATTTTACCGTACAGCAATGTCTTCAAAACGCACGAGGAAACGTTTGCTGCTGTAATTTTTACTACAAAATCTATTCATGAATGGACAAAATGGCTGTCCGCAATTGCGTGGCTGGCTCATGGGCTGGCTGACGAGCGCTTGCGCTCATAAATATTCATGACGCCTGCTTGCGCTAGGCGGAAATGATTAGCGCTGTGCGCATCATTGGTAAGCAACTATAGTTTACCATTCAGTTAGCTAACGGCCAGTCAAGGTTTTGTTCAGAAACGCGCACAAACTTAACTAGCGAGTTACAATTAACAGACGGTTTACTAACTGATCAGTTAACTAAAAGATCCAGAAACCGGCCCTAAGAGATATAGATGACCATTAACCTTTGACCTTTCAAGACACAAAGTCACTGAGACATATATACCAGACACAGGGATCGCGAAGACACCAGCAGTGACCTCAGATTGACTGACTGACATGCACAAACACACCCTCACAGAAACATACGCACCAGACACAGGGACCGTGAAGGCTTTGACAGTGACCTCCGGACCGCGGCCTGCATCAGTCAGAGCTACAATCGTCATTGTGTAAGTGGTGTTTGGATCAAGTTGATGAATCTTCTTGTACGTCTGGTCGGGGTCATCAACGACGGTCTCCATCAGTGGACCATGCCCGTCTGGCACCACTACAACACCAGTAATGACATAGCATAAAACAGCACAAGACTGTAAAATTATCTCAGCCCATTGCTGACAATGCAGCCGTTCATCTAGCTATAGACTGCACTGTGCAACCTAAGCCTAACCCTAACTCTAATCTGATCTTTGACCTTTAAGCTGAAAAGTGGCATAACAGTTACTCATGTCCCGGAGAACAGTCATACCAATTTTGAATTTTCTTCACCTTGTTGTTTTTAAGTTAGAAGCCCATATGGGACAGAGATACAGACAAACTGATAGTCAGTCAGTCAGACAGAGAGACAAGACATGTTAATGCAGCCTATTATGACAGCCACATAATACAACAAAATATTTACTGAAATGCAGCCATCAGTGGTTAAAACGATACAATTGGTCAAGTGCAACATACAATCACTGACAACAATGGCGTAGCCATAGGGTGGCATTGAGGGCAGGTGCCCCCCTCCTAGGAGCCTACGACGCCTCCCCTTTAAAAGCCTATCGATTTACTTGAAATAGTTCCAAAATGCACCAAAACACATCATTTTCACACCAAAAAAATCCGAAAAATTTTGTGCCTCTCCCCAGACCCTTTGTGGAAAGGGTAACCCATCACTACACCCCACCCTTTAAGTGCCACCTCTACATCTAAATCCTGGCTTTGCCACTGGCTGACAAACAGCTGATTAACTAACAACTCTAACAAGCATGCAATACCAAACACAGAGATCATGAACTAAAACCTATGGAACTTCTTAGAAAGTGCAGCAGTAGTTAGTGGCTATACAATGGGAAAATGCAGTCTCTATTGACAGCACTTTCACCACTGAGTAAATGTTGCTTTAATTGCAGTATCTTCTGTCTGCTAATTTTGCAACAGTGGGACAAAAAGAAATAAAGATACATGAAGTATCTGAATAAATGTGGTCTATAAACGATGATCATCTGATAGAGACAGATGCCAATGTGTTAACGTTGACCTTGTCTGTAGCCAATGATGTATCCCCGCGGAATGCCATTGATCTGTTGAGGCTTGTTCCACGTCAACTTCACATGATGTGAGCCAAGCTCATTGACAGCAGGTGAACTCACAGGCCCCGGCACTGCAACCAGATCAGACCAGGTGCAAGATCTGACGGCACAATATAATTACTACAACTCAACCAGTGATGACTGTAACAAAGACCACAGTAATTGGGTAAAAAGTGGAATCACTACCATCATTTGCATTCACCCTGTGGCAGCATAAAACTAACGGTTTGGCTGCAATTTGCAACTGCGTGTTATGGCTGAGAATTTCACCATCAAATCTTCCTTTCTCCTGTGGGGGCCAACAACACCCATCTGACACAATGTATCCCAGGACCCCACATATGTACCTGTCAAATGGCATCAAAAGCCATCAAACTGTTTAAGCAGGGAGCATGATTGTGCCAGATGACAGATGACAGACCACTCTGTACAAAGAAATGTGTAGAAATAAGAGGAATGGGTTGCACTGCAAAATGCGACTCTGCCTAATAATGCAACACAATTATGCAGCAAAACATACCATCACAAAAGTAAAAGAACCCAAAACAAAAACTAACAAGTAAAATGCTCTCATAAACTGCTAGCTTAATTACTCAGGTCACGTTCTTTTGCTATTTTAGTTAACTAATTCATTAGCTAACCATGTCAGCACATGTTTTGAGTATTAGCACAGATGAAACAATAATCCCAACCTCCCTGTGGCGTGGTGAAGGTGACCGTGTTGCTAATGTCACCCTCCTTGGCACCGTTGAGCACCAGTACGCCGGCAGTTATCTCGGAGAACGGCCACAGTTTAGCAGTCGACCCTGTGAACAGCTGCGCATCATCATCATCATCATTAGCAGCTCGTCGATATCTCCTCCACTGGGTCAAGGTAAAGTCGTCATCAGCGTCCGTCGGTTGACGACACGGTGACCACTCGTGTAAAGTGATGTTCTCCTTACGAACATCTCGTGAGTCACTTGTACGCCAGAACCGTATCTACATGCAACCAAAAGTTATTTATTTCACGATCTACTCAGTCCTCCTCCGATCTCTCACCACAGTGTCTGGAGTGATAAATTGTCCACAAAATCCCACTCCAATCAAGTGTGACGACTGACAGCATCTCACGTTTGTATATCACACGTGCATTCAGGCAGAACACGCCGTCGATCACGGCCATGAAATAAGTACGTTTCAACACAGTCTACAGTGGTTACACTCGCATAATACACTGTACTGTAGACCGTGTTGAAATCTATACACGGTCATGAAATATATTCACTTTACAACAGACTGGCTTATTACAAGGAGAAAAAGGTAAAAGGTGAAGGTCAAGTACTTGATATATAGCTGCATACACGAGTCAAAACTCATTACCAGGAGTGCTTTCAAATTCTCGTAAGAGGCACGAGCTAATAATACTGCAACGTACTATGCGGCCATCCACTGCCCACGTCAGTGAACAACTTGACCCACAATTCGCAGCACCCCAATCACCCACACTAGGCCTTCACCCCATAGGCCGTAAGCTATTATTCATTTCCCATCCCACTGAGGGTAGGAGGCTAAGTTGATCTAAGCACACAGTAAGTTAGCAACTTGCTCAGTTGACTCACTAATTAACTGGATGACTGATGGACTTATTGGCTGATCAGCAACTAATCACCTGATATCCTCGGAAGAAGCCGCGTATTCTGTCAAAGCTCGTATCAACCGCATACCACGTAAACACTGCGCTTGTGGCGTTGACGGAAGTGTTCATCAGACTGAAGTTTTGTGCTACTTCCAGTGGCACTGTGGCATAACACATGCAGTACAATTAAAGACCTCATTAGCACTGTTTGCTTAATTTATTCTTTGAAATATGTTTAGCAGAACAGAGACTGCCTGAAATGAAATACATAAAAATATACTTCTTGTTCTCTTTATCATTTCAGTTTCTGTCATTTTACTTCCTGTTAGTCTTTCATTTTACACTATTTCTATCTCGGTGCCATTTCAGTTCTGTTTAGAGCTGTTGAAGCGTTAATTTTTTTAATGCATTAACTAATGCGTTATTAACACACCCAGGCCAGGCCCGTCGAGAGAGAAAGTAAGGGGTAAGTTACCCCAGGCCCTGCAACGTTTGGGAGCCCTGCCTGTAGAATATAAAAAGTTAGAAACACTTTTTTAAACATATAATCAACAACAGATCTGTACATTAAATATTTAAATAATTATTTATTTACAGTAGTGACGGAATGGCAACTACAGTTTAGTTACTTGAATTCATTCGATTGTTAAATAACCGCAGTTTAACAGAATATTGAAACTTTTGCTTCACAGAAATTAGTAAATTAACATAAATTTATGTATGTGCATTAATTTTTTTAACGCATGCTATTTTTTTTAACATGCGTTAATTTATTAACGCATTAACACGTTAATTAATGCATTAATTTGACAGCTCTAGTTCTGTTACTTTGAAACAGTTTTAGTTCTTTTATCTTATGTGTAGGGACAGTAGAAAATACAACAAAAAATGGCAAAAAAACACAGTAAACTTTGGCGAAAACGGCAAAAATCCCGGCAAAGAAACGGCATCAAATCAAGGGCTGGAAGACCACTATACAGTCTAACTCAACGTCTAGCATTGACGACCATCAATACATGTAGAGGAAGGTTTTTCTGGAAAATATTGTCATTGCAAAGCATTAAAATACATATTTTTATGATGACGTCATGCTCACACATTAAGCTAGAAAGTAACAAAGCATACGAACTTTGGTAGCAAAGGCAAGACTAAATATTCTTGTGTTAAAATCATATAATAAACTTCAAGTATGCTGGTTAAAAACAAAATGTTCTTTTAAAAAATGCAAAAATCACGGCATTTTGGCTAAAAACATGGCAAAACGTGGCATTTTGGCAAAATCATGGCATTTGATGAAAATCATGGTTTCCGTGATTTCCGAGTTGCCGTGATTTTCTATTGTCCCTACTTATGTGCTAGGTGGTCAGTTATTTTTCTATACAGAGCAAACTGCATAATGTAACAGTACAGTCATATCCAGGCCTCATCATGTGAACCATTATCCATCAAAATGTTTAACTGCTTCATTCTCTAAACTGCCAAATGTTTTAGCCTTGAAGTGAATTTAACTTCACTAATCATGAATGATTGATACCATATCGTAACACAGAACACAGAAAGCTGGTAATTGTCACATTTTAAAAACAATTAACTCTACAAAAATTAATGATTAATTAATCATCAATTTTGGTGAAAACTAACAGTCCAAAGAAAAAGCATTTTTTTGTTTAGCAAATCTTTCACTTATATCAAGCTACAAGCTCTCACAGATGCACTGAAACAAAATTGTATAGAGTGTTTTTAACCCAGTCTTGCAAACAGACTAAAATGTTGATTTTCTTCTGGAAAAACAGCAGATTGAGATGACTTAAAATGCTTTTCATAATTTCACTGCATCTAAGCATACAATATAACATTTTTTATTGATGTGACATTAATCAGTAACATTTTTATTAGCCTTCACAAATTTGTAACCAATCATCTGACTTGGACTGTATACTAGCTTAATTTGGTTTAACCCTTGCTGGCTCAAAGCACCAGAAAAAAGGATGAGTTTCCATGCAATGCACCTAGCTGTCTATGATAGTACATGTTTCTTCCAGTAATCACTGACCGTCTTCGCCGGAGTACCCAATCATCCTGGTGGGACTTGGTGCATCTCCGACGTTGTTCTGCGCCAGGACTGAAATATCGTACTCGTCATACATAAGCTGAGCATCCACCACATAGTATGACTGCCTCCAGTCGCTGATGACAACTGACTGCGTCGCAGAGGTTGGTGATGCTCGACGTCGATACGTCACGATGTAGTGAAAGCCGTCGCCATGATGTTCTGCTTCCAGCATCGGCTGATGCAGCACCACATCAAAGTCAATCATTCAATCAATCAATGTTCGTTTACTAAGGCATGCCAGGACACATGCCTGAACAGATTACTGCAAAAATACAACACGATGAAATACAGTATTACTTCCAGTCCAACCATACAGTACAAAATTAACAAAGACAGAGATGTGGCCTAATAAGTAGAATAACAAAAGCCCAATAAGTGTTTTATAGAGCATGTGTGTGATAACAACAGAGTGAACACAGAGTGTTGTCACAGCACGCACAACGCTGTTAAATAGCACTAATCATAATTACAATAATAACCGTTATAGTGACTTATCTAGACAATGAGGCAAACAGTGCATTGCAATGTCTACAGGTCAACTGAGAAACAAGTCGAGTCTTGAGAGCTTTGCAGTAGCGGTTCTAGCCCAAAAATCTGCTCCACTTCAAACCCTGCTGAACAAATGGCCTTTACTTATACTGGTATCGCCAATAAAACTTCCCATTGGCCAGTGTGTTATGCACATTAAACTGGGGGCGCTGAGCTAAAATCTGGGGTGCTCAAGCACTCCCAACTTCACCTAGAACTGCCATAGGAGTTTGTACAGTGTCGTTAGACTGCTGAGTGATGTGCATACCTCCCAGACGATGACAAGCTGGTCTGGTCGTTGGCTGTTAGTACAGACTCGATGAGGACTGCGGGAGGGTGGACCTTGCTCTGTCTTGCACGGCTCATCAGCTATGACCTCAGTCTGCTCACTGATGCCGACATCATTGACGGCCGCCACACTGAACCAGTACTCAGTCCACGGTGACAGTTTCACCCGTGCGGACACATCGCTAGCACCTGCAATATTTTATTTATTTATTTGATTAATGATAAAGGGCCGCAGCCACTAACATGCCACAATAAAATAACAGTATACATCAATGAATGTAACTGGTAACAACAATAGGTGTACTAGAAAAAATAAACTTTGCAATAACTAGCCAAGAATGTGGTAGTAATAGATCGTTTAAAGCTATTTAAATTAGAAAAGTCAGTATTGTCAGCTGGCAAGTTATTTCAGACTACTCTAATAACCACTCCTCACATGGTTAGCAGATATCTCTAACTGCTGAAAAGGCTGTGACAACACAGCGTTTGACAGCCGTGCCCTCAGCTCAACTGCTCCTCGCATCTGGAACAGCTTACCCTTTGATCATTCGAACAGCACCATCTAAAAACACTTTCCAACATTACCTAAACACCCATCTGTTCTCCAGCACCAGCAATGATTAACTGCTACCATGCCTACAATTCGAACCGTTTTTCGACATATAGCGCAGCACAAATGCTGACTGCTTACTTTCTTACTTACTACAACTACTTGGTGACTACTTTTCAAACTGACCATAGCCATAATCGAGGCACTGGCATTATACTCCAGCTTTTGGCAATTGCTGCTTATTTATTAGGTCCAAATTTTAGGCCATCCAACTGATTCAAGTGTATAAATGACATGTTAAGTGGAACTTCAGCCTAAATCTGGATTTTTGGCCAGACCAAAGCTGTTTCTTTCTTGAGCAGTTGTCATTGTTGATTTTCTAGTCTACGTGAGGTACATGGGCTGCAACAATCTTAACCACTTTAATGGTAATTAAAACAATGACCCTATGGTCTGCAGTGGGATAAATGGAGGTTAAACGAACTCACACACTCCATACAGTGGTTTAACACACTTATTTCATGCTGGCTGACAGTTCCTGCCTTATACCCCGTTAAGATGATAAAGCTGGTTCGACGAGCTGGCTCGACGTTTGCTTGATGTTTGCTTCGTGTAGGCTATGCTTTATGCATGCTTCATATTTGCTTGATGTTTCCTCAATGTCTGCTCGATGTTTGCTCAATCGATGTTTGCTCGATCGCGTAAACGGGGTATTAAGTTCCACTTAATGTGTCAGTTATAGGGCCTACACTTGAAGCAGTTGGATGGCCTGCACTGTCATTCAGTTGGTCACACATGTCTGCACTGGTGGGTTATGGACACGTCATCCTACTGTAGACAGAATGGTAGACATAGGCAGTACGAGTGCCAGGGTGGAATAAAACAAGTAAGCAGTGGTAGTTGACGTCCATCACTGACCTACACGAGCTCCAACATGAGGTCCATTACTGCTGCGCCGGGCAGCTGCGTCAGAGTTGTCATGATTGGTCGTGTAGTAGATGATGAAGCCTGTGATTGGTGCATTGTTATCAGCCGCCGGCGACCACCGAACCACCGCAAACGTCTGCTGACATGCTGATAATGCCGTGTCCATTGGCGGGTCTGGACGATCTGCAGCAGAAATAATACGTACATAAGAGTACACAGAAACAATGCAGAGTACACGGGAAGCTTACAGCACTCCCCAGACCCTCAAGTGGTGGCTAACCACCCAAAGAACCCCACATCTCAGGTCTTGATTGTAGAGCCCATTGTCAGCTCACCCATTCTGCAGACCCTAGACAGCCCGCTAGTGATCCGGTTCTTGACAGATAATCAGAAAATCCGCGAAAAATGAGTAAACATCTACTCAGAAATGCAAGTAACTGCTGACGGTTAGTCAGTGCAAAACATTAGTGTTGTGCTGTGGGTAATTGATGAATGAAACCTCTGACAGTATCAAAGTCAACCAAGTAAGTACGGGTAAGTAAATTTGCATATAGCACCCAATGTAGACTGGAAACCTACTGAACACTGAGTTTAAAAGGGTTAAACAGTATAGCTTTTTATGGGAAACCCGTCTCAAAGCTGAGTGTCACCTGCCATATGGAATTGCCTGCCACCTGACATGGGTGAATGTACTCTGCCTCAACCCCAGCCAGACAGGCTGGTACTCGATTTACTTACCCCAAAGGGATGGAAGGCTGAGTTAAACTTGGCATTGGTTATATACCGAGACGTTTGACCTGTACTAACCACTTCATCGGGAGTCAAACCAACGTCCTAACTGTCACACTGCCAAGAGTCTACCAAGACTGACAGTAGCAATGTTGTTAGTAATACAAGCAGTCAGACCAACCATACCTCGAACAGTGACAGGTATTTCAACGCTGTCAAAGTCGACGCCGTTTTCTGCTCGGCACGTGTAGGTTGCAGTGTCCATCACGTGTGAGTCCAGTATCCTCAGCTCACTGTGGTCAGCGCTAATGACGTAACGTGAGCCCGGGGCCGGGTTGATGACGTCACCGTTACGTCGCCACTGGATGCGTAGTCTGTGTGCTTCCGAAGGGGCGGTGGTAGCCCTACACCTCAATGTCACGTCATCGGGGGCCGAGATCACCTGGGCCGACGGCCGGTCAACTATCACCGTCCTTTCTGCAGACAGCACACCAGCAGCATATCAATAAAGGTTAAACGATTAAAGATGTGTAAAGTGTAAGTAAGCCTTCATGTGAACCCATCTGAGAGTACAGACCGTCATGCCATACGAAATCACACAGTGTTATCTGCCACCCAACACACACAATGTGCCATGCCATAATCCCAGTCAGACAAGATGGCACTCAATATACCTACCTGAAAGGATAAAAAGCTGAGTTGACTTGGGTTGTTGGTTATATGCTGAGATGGTTTACCTGACAGGCAATAAGTAACCATGCTCGGTGTAAAGCAACTTTGTTGACGAAGACCAATAATGACCACTGTACAAAGCTGCCACCCAACTACAATTCACACTAATGATTCAGATTAATAGTGCATTATTATTCACTGCAGCAACAGTCGTACAGGCAATTACTAACTGCTTTATACCAGCTTCTTCCACAGTTTATCCACAAATCATCATCATCATCATCGACAACCGTGGGCTCAATGCCCGTTGGTGTCTGACGCCATTCTTACTATCGCTGCCCACCGCTGCCTATCTAGGGCAGCGTGGCTTAACTCCTGCAGGGTTGTCCCAC
>Ga0209367_1008247_pt1 | contig 14249 bp, 11 predicted proteins | sample WorMetLIZISLAND2_FD_187412 | JGI IMG/M metagenome (GOLD analysis project Ga0209367, IMG submission 187412) | Marine gutless worms symbiont microbial communities from Max Planck institute for Marine Microbiology, Germany - Olavius geniculatus... ... | reverse complement strand
GGACACCAGGGATATCGTACGGTAGTTTGCACAGACCGTTGGATCTCCCTTTTTGTACAACGGAACAAAGGTGGACTGCGTCCAATCCTCCGGCCACTTTCCTGTCTTCCACACGCACAGAATGATTTTGTGCAACGCTTTAACCACTGTATCCTCTCCGAGTTTCAACAGCTCAACAGGTATTTCGTCTGGTCCAGCCGCTTTTCCGCCTCTCATAAACTTGAGTACCCTCTCCACTTTCTCTATCAGGGGGGCCGGTTCTTTCTGCCCCGGCCCTCCCTCGTATTGTACGTTGTCAGTATCCGAAAACAGGGTTTCGCAGTACTCGCGCCAACGGTCGAGAAAGTATATATAAAGGACCGCTAAACTTACATCAGTCAGTCGCTCCGCAGACTCAGTAGAGAACACCTCTCCTCCGTTGCCGCAAAAATTTTACCGCCAGTGACCGCCGGTAAAAACGGTAACCAAATTAAAACGGTAACCAAATTGGTGCGACAACCAAAACTATCCAACTCCGCGGCATTTTTTCCATTACCAAAAATTTACCGCGGAAACCAAAACCAACCGGGAATCGACCAAGAATGTAGACCAAAAGTGGGATCCGCTGATACGACATCCGCCGATAGGACAGAGTACCGCGACAGAAAATTAAGAAAACACCAAATTCAACATCCACTACCGTCATCTGATATCGACATATCCGCGATCACCGAAATATAGGTAGATAGTGGTACAGTGGGTGGAGGTGGGAAACTGTACCGCAACGTACCGGAGTAAGTAAGTCCGACGACCGCCGGAAACATCAACGACGATTCGTCAAAAACTTCTCTCTCCGCTGTCACGGCAGATTACCGTCATCATCGACGACGACTTACTACATCGTCTTTACGGCGACGATTCTTTATCTTTCACCGATGCGACAAATTACCGCCAACATCAACGAAAATTTGCTACGTTTTTTTCTTTACAACGATTCTTCATTTACCGCCAAAACAGCAGATCTACAGCAACGACAAAGGCCAACTAAACCGTCTTCTCCGCGACGATTTTCCAGACTGTTGCTAATAGGAAGCTAGGCTTAAGTGAACCGAAGGACGTTACCGCGGATGGCCGATATAAGTACGGTTTAAACGTTATATCGTTTACCGCCGTTCAAAAAATTCGTGGTAACGTACGACTTTATACATCCCGTAGGTAGTAGCTACTGCGGACGGTCGACGTAAGCACGGTTTAAACGTACCGCCGGTCAGAAAGTCCGTGATAACTGATAAAAGATCACTAGTTAATTTCTAGGGACTGAGAGACTTACCGCCTCTGCATTTTTGGAGACTGTTAATATAAAATACAAAAATCCCCTTACCAAATTTTCCGCCGGAGCTCATCATCACTTACCGCCGACCGACGAGTAAAGAGTGAGTGTTTGCTGTTTCTGTTTGCATTAAGAGAGTGTACCGTCGGCAACCGCTTTTCAACATAGTTGATAGCAACGTGTTGTTTTTCTGCGATCTAACATTAGTTCGACGGCAATCTTCAGCACGATAGGACCGCGATACCGCCGATGAAAAATTGGCTTTTCACTGACACGGGTTTGTCTTTTGTGGATACCGTGTAGATCCCATCCGGTCAACGATATGATAACCGCCGCGGTGAGAAGTGACCAGTCTTTACGTTTAAAATCGAAGCCAGGTTGGCATACGACTGGGTCACTTATCAGAGACTGGTTAGGCATTTCCTTTTTAAGCCAATTTACCTTTCAGGCTTCGTCGATTGACCAGTCAGGCTGGAGCACTGTGGACCATATCGGACTTCTGGATGGCAATCGAGCTTCAGGATGAGCGATTACGTCATCAAACACCGGTAGGTTCGGATGTTGCCGGATATTGTCCATAGCTTTGACTGATGCTGACATTCGACGGATGGATGCTGGTGCTATGTTGGATAGCACTGACAGCCATGAAACTGAAGTCGACGTGAGCGAGCCAGATATTGTCCTCATTACCGAGTTGAGCTAAATGTCGACAAGCTTCGTGTGAGTGCTGCGACACCAGACAGGAGCACAATACTCCGCCACCGAGAAACATAGAGTCAGAGCAGCTGTACGGAGTGTCCTTGCTCTAGCTCCTTACGTTGAGCCAGCTAGCTTCGTGATGAGGTTGTTTCTGGTTCGGACTTTCGCTGCTGTTTTTACCATATGGGAGCGAAAGGTAAGTGACCGGTCAAGTGTTACTCTTAGGTATACTGGCTGGTGTTCATGCCGAATTCTCTTTCCGTTCAACATAACATTGAGTTCTGTTGACGCAGAAGCATTGTGGAGATGAAACACACTTGAGACCGTTTTTAGAACATTCGGAGTGAGTCGCCACTTTGCACAGTAGTCGGATAAAACAGACATATCAGAGGTCAGTGTGTGTTTTAGCTTTGAGAATGTTTTTGCCTGGGTAGCGCAGCAAATGTCGTCTGCATAGATAAACTTCTGCGATGTGGTTTCCGGGAGGTTGTTGATGTAGATGTTGAACAGGGTTGGAGCTAGTACAGATTCCTGTGGAAGTCCATTTTTTTGAGTTCTCCATCTACTGACTTTGTCGCCAATGTGGGCGCGAAACATCCTGTTTCTCAGCAGGAACTCAATGGTATGAGCCGCCCACCAAGGCAGTAATCGAGCTAGTTTCACCAAGAGCCCTGCTTGCCAGACTGTGTCGTACGCCGCTGTTAGATCGACAAAGACAGCACCAGTTTTGAGGTTTTGCTGGAAACCGTTCTCAATAAAAGTGGACAAAGCCAGCACCTGTTCACAAGTGGATCGACCTGGTCTAAAGCCTGCCTGGTCCACTGACAAAAAACTTCTCTGTGTATTCAAATATACGTCCAAGGATAATTCTCTCGAGCACTTTGAAGCACACAGAAAAAAGGGAGATTGGTCTGTAACTTGCAGCAGCTTTGGGGTCATTCCCAGGTTTCAAGATGGCAATGACTTTTGAACGGCGCCAGAGTCTCGGAGTGCGTTGCACTTCCAGAATGTGTGACAGAAATTTGGACAACCAGCATCTGGCTAATGGACCGAGATGTTTCAGAAACTCGGGGCAATGTTGTCGTAACCAGCGGCTGTGCCAGACTTTGTGTTTTCCAGTGCCGTATTCAGTTTTTTACAGAGATCGTGTCCGGCTTTGACATGGTGCTGTTACGGTGTAGGTGTTGCCGCCTCTCGTCTCTTATTCCTTTTTTTCAATGTCCATCAGATTTTGCTTGTCCAAGTTTTATCAGATGATGAACCACTTGGTTCGGTGTGACACTGGGTTGGCCGGGTGTGTTTGGCTGCTGGTTTGCTCCCAGTCGACGGATAGTGTTTCAAGCTTTTTTTACTTGAGTGGGTGAAGTCCAGTGAACTAGTTGTCTCTTTCCATCGGTACAGTCTTGCAGCGTCGAGTGATTCTAAGAGGTGGTCTGCTACATTCGGGTCATTTGACTCCTTATACTCTTTTAGCAGTTTCTCACATTCCGCATCGAGACACGGGATGTAAATTGGGCGTCTTCCGCGTGGTACTAATTTGGATGCTGCTTTGAATATGGCCTGACAAAATCGCTTGTAAGATTCTTCAACTGGAGTGGATCGAACAGTAATGGTTGGAATGCTGCGATCGGCTAGATCACTGTACAAGGACCAGTTTGCCTTCCGAAAGATCCATTTAAGTTTGTTAAAACTGTGTATTACAGGAAGCTAAAGACCAACGTGAATTAGCGTTGGGCGGTGTTGGCTATGTAAAAAGTCACCCAGAACAGTAAAGGACACTTGCTGTGAGTGGGCATTTACAGTCGTAACTCAGCACAGATCTGGTGAGTAATCTTTTTTCCACCGTGCAGAATGGAATGTACCGCGCTGTTTGGGGTCGTGTATCAGGGATACATCATTCCTACAGGCCCAGTTTGCTAGTTCTTCACCATCCTTGAATTAGTCGTCATAACCCCAATCTTGATGGTGGCTGTTAAAATCACCAGTATAGATGCCTGGGTGATCCAGGATTGAGAGTAATTGGTTCTGCCAGTTAGCACTTGGTGGCTTGTAGACGTTAGTTATTTGATATCCTCCGACTTCTATGACATCACAAAATTCTGAAGAGCTAATGCAGTGAGCATCGGCAATGTCAGACTCGACGTATGTTGCTCGGCCATGCTTTGCCTCCAATGTATAGCTTAGCAGGTCATACCCATCTATAGTAAAACGAGCTGCTTCGTCGACGGCAATGTGAGTTTCTATCAAGCAAATAACGTCAGCTAAGTGTTGATAAGCAAGTTTCCCAATGAGAGTACGCTTGGCTTTGGATAGGCCTTCTGCGTTGAGCTGGAAGATTCGAAGCGCAGGCTCCACAGCCTGAAGGCCCGTGGAGGCTGACTGAGCATCTTGGCTTCCCAAGTGACTGGGATCCATTTGGATGCAGTCAGCTCGTGGCATCATTCAAGTGGAGGGCGTTATGACAGTGAAACGCGATGCCATTCTCTGGTGGGCGGATCGAGTTGTCCGTGTTGGAGTGGGCGTGGCGGCGATCGGAACCCGACAGTGTTAGTAGCTCATTCATCGTTGGTTGCGAGTGGGTGTCGTTATAACCGAGAAAAGGTTAGGTAAAAACCAAGTATTGCGCAAAAACAGACGTTAAAAACCAATAAAAGCAGTTAAAAACGGTTAAAAACGGTGGCTGAGCTAATGTAAACAAGTGGCCGCCATGACATATCATTCTCACTGTTTGACAAAGCTACATCCAACTTTACCAAATTCGCAGAAACAGCTGAACCTACTATACCACGTAACTTAACCTTACCAACGTACGGTACATGTAGACTACCTAGTACATCACTACGTATCACTGATATCTGTGCACCGCTATCATTCAACGCAGACAATACTTTCATACCTGATTTATCACAATGAGTTATATTTACATCAACGTACTGTAGTTTAGCATAGTCATCACACACAGATTGACACTAGTCATGCACTCAACTATCATTTACAGCATGTGATTGTACTTTATGCACACCGCCAAGTAATTCATCACACCCAGGAGTCTCGACACACACCTGTACTTCAGCATCTTTAACGTTGGTTATTTGTGGGGATTTAACATTATCAACTGATGTTTGCATGCCCCTGGTTTCCTGCGGGGTTTGTACTTTACAGGTATAACCTTGGCGTTTGAATGAGTCTGAGCAGGCTTATTTTTAGGACATTTACTCCTTATGTGCGTCTTTGAGCCACATCGAAAACAAAGCCTGTTGGATTTCCATGTCTCAGTCACAGGTTTAATTGCCAGCTCTTTACGGCTGCCGCTTGGGCTACGTGGTGGTTTTACCGCAGATGTTGTAGGCTGGTTCACCAATTCACCGACCCCGGCCCCGCTTGCAGTAGCTTTAGTTGATGCCGGTATGTTGAACGCCCCCGCTCGTGGCCGATCGCTATGCTGCCACCTGCTAGCAAAATACAAGTCAACTGCTTCAGCTAACTTACCACTAGGTAGCCAGCCATTTTCTTTGGTGAATTTAATTGCCAAAATATGCTTTAACCAACTTTCTGGCAGAATAGATTTGACCCTATCATAAACCAGTAAGTCAATAAGCTTGTCATAGCTTTTGTGAATCTTGCGACTTTTTAAATACGCGTCCAGTATAGCAGCTAAGCGTGCTGAGTATATCAAGCAAGTCTCCTGTGGCCTACGGGTGTCTGAATTAAACTTTTCCAAATACACAGAAAAAGATAATTTAAATTTACGCAACAGCATCTGTTTCATTTCGTTGAAATTACTGGCCTTTTTAGGATCCATCCTGCTAACCATGATATTTGCTTTTTCGTTTAAGTAGGGACGCAAAAATGCGCCTGTAACTCAGCAGGTACCTCAAATGTAGCAAACATCACTAGTGCAGGAACTCCTTTCGTGATCCTCAGATCACTAGGACACCTTTATACCTCGCTATTAGAAACCAAAGACGTTTTTACGTCTCTTTTTTAATACATATGAAATATTTGCGTCCTACGTACGATGTCACATTTGCACTTTTGCCTTTCAAACCTCGGACATACGAGCCCTTAGTTTAAGGCTCCTAGCTTTATGGAAAGGTTATTTTTCGAACACAGAAAAGATTCAGTAGCAATGTATTTTTTTCATTTATTTAATTCATACCAGACAAGTTACAAACACAAAATCAATAACGCAGTGCATGTGGTCTGATAAAGAACACAAAGGGCAAGCCTTTAATATGTGCCCTGAAAAAATAAGAAAAATAGGCAATACATAGAACAAATAGAAATAAAGCTAATACTTAACACAATCAAACTATAGGCAGTTCAGGCTTTATAAGCAAAGATTTCAAAATGTCTATTGGTAGGAAATGTCGTCTGAAACCTTTTGTATGGTAGATGAGCCCTTTTCGCTCTACGTTATAAAACGTTGAATGATAAACGCTAAACAGGCTACTCGAAAACTTTAGAGGAAATAGTTTCTCATGAAAAGCTTAAAAACACGGTTTTAACGGCATAACTACTTTTTAAAAGTTATTAATAAAACTTTGGTAGAGTATTAGCAAAGCGTAGGTGTAAAAATTTTAACGCTATTTCTTATGAATAGATTTTTATTGGGCGGGGTCTATATTTCGCGTGCAGGAAAAAGCTGGCTAGCTGGCAGCGATTCAAGTGCGTGCAGCAGAGGCCCAGGTCCTGTATCTCTACACGAGCCATAGCAGCAAAAATGTAAACATTTTGGTAATCCTGTAGTTTAGGTGCCCAAATTTTTATGTACTGTTTACTTACTCTATGCTATTTATTTAACATTGTATAACGATTCATTCGCCGGAAAGCAGTTGTATTTCCAGTTTTCTGTTGTTAGGGTTAGGGTTAGGTTACCTGTTAACCCTAACCCTAACTCTTCACAAGGCTCATACACTTTCACACCTAACAGTGATAAACTATTGCAGTAACTTCCTAGGGTTAGGGTTAAATTAGGGTTAGTGTTAGGGTTAGTGTTAAGGTTAATCCTAACCTTAACACTGTTAGGTGCGAAAGTGTATAAGCCCCACTTTTTACTTTTTATTATTCAGTATATAAAAATTTAAGCACCTAAACTGCAGGATTACCAACATTTTTGTAGATTTTGAGGGTATTGAAAGTCTGATTTTTCGTTATATAGGTATCGTAGAAATACGCGGATACCCGCAAACTCTTTATCGGATGATACGGTTTCTATCGATACGTAACATTTTATATCGCAACGTTTTTTGGGTAAGTTTTCGTGATATTTGTGCGTCAAAGGGGATTTTTTATTGCTAGTTTTGTCGGATATATTAAAATGTTTGATAGACGAAATTAGGCTCTAGCTAAAAAAACGCAAATAATGGTATCCCACTGCTATATTTTTGTGCTTGCTATAATATCAATAATTTTTATGTGGACAAAGTTTTTAGGGTAATTTAAAAGCTTTATTATGGGGCCGTCCTTCCTAGAAGGATTCCCCATCATTTGTTGATGCTGTCCGTATGTCTGTACGTCTGTTTGCCCCATGCCTCCACCTAGAGTGAAAACGAAAAAGCGTACGAAAACCAAACTTGGTAGGAAGGGTCCCTGAAACACCAGCACCCCGTGGACCAATTTTAAGTTTAAGGGGTCAGAGGTCAAAGTCACGGCGGCTAATTGCGTTGTTACCGAAAAATCCCCATAACTTCGTCGCCTGTTGTCCGATCAACTTGATATTTGGCAGCTGGCGTAAGGATCCCTTGCCGCCTTGCACCGGGTGACCTTGTTGCACGCCGTTTCGTCCGTTTGCCTGTCCGTTTTCCGTCCTGTGTTTTTACCTAGAGCGAAAACGAAATGGCCTATTAAAACCAAACTTGGTAAAAAGGGTCCCTGGGACACGAGCACCCCGTGGACCAATTTCAAAGTCAAAGGGTCAAAGGTCAAAGTCACGACGGTTAATTGAGCAGTTTGCAAAAAAATTTTCATAATTTCGCTGCCGGTTGACCGATCAACTTCATGTTTGGTAGGTGTCATAAGGATCCCTCGCCGCCTTGCCTCGAGTGACTTCGTTACCATGGCATCGGCCGTTCCCTCCGTCTGTCCGTGCGTCTGTCTCTTGCGATGCTACACTTAGAGCGAAAACGGAATAGACTAAAGAACCGAAACAGACCTAAAAAACCCCAAAACAGCACTCACGTACTTAACTGCAAGGACGGCCCCATATCGCGCCCTTTTGCTTGGTTGGTATAGAACAGAAGAAAACTTGCAGAAAACGCGACTAATTTTTAAAATAATCATAACTATTTAAGATAAAATTAGAACGCAGGCTTTTTATAAAGCACACTATAAAGAGTTAGCGAATGTTTTGACATGATAGCTAAATATTGTAAAATGACTTTAGTGTGGTATCAAAATTTTGTTATAAAATGACGAACTGGCTGCCCTTACAAACCACTTGACGTGACCCTATTTAACCTTTTCCACTCTGGCACTATTCCGTAAGCCAATAAGGGGGAGTTGCCTGAATTGGAACGGCTTCTTGATTGGAACACTTTACTTACTCGAAATCTATAAGCTGCTTACTGGAAGTGAGAAATAGATAGTACTCTACGGTGGTTTCGTTTTTGATTTTACGTGAGTATGGTGTCTGTTATCGACTCGATTTGCAGCTAATGACGATTGTTGATTTTGATTGATATGCCTACGACCTTAAATGCAGCACCAGTAGTGAGGATGGCACATGCCGTATTTGTGAAGTGACTTCGTAGCCGCTAATGCTGTGCACGTTGGATGTTTATCGGTGTCGGGTGTATGAGCGATAATGTGATGTAAACAACGGCTGTGCTGCTGTACAGTGATTTGTAAAATTTGTTTAAATTGCGCTGAATCAAACAGCTGTAGTTTTTCTAATTGGAACAAAATGCTAAGTATGTTTTGTTTAAAGAAACTTGATCATATTATTGCAACACTGCTCAGTCACGGCTGTGGAGCTGTATTTAACCCACTTTTGGCTTAGATATGCCAAGCAACTGAGTCAGTTGACATCTATTTCGTTACTAACATCTGTTAAGAACGGGAAAAGATTTTGTTTTACTTTAGGCAATTACCGTTGTGCACATTAATTAAATAGATTTTTTGTTGTTACTTAATTTTTTTTGGAAACAAAGTTAAATATTTTTTTCGAAAACTAAATTTGATTTTGTTTTTAATTTGAGTTTTTTTTAGTTACGGACCAACAGTACATCTACTGTAATCAGCTAAAAAACATTTGCATCACGTTTGCATTGACTACGTTTATTAGCTTACGAGATAATGCTGGAGTAGAAAAGGTTAAATGGGTTACGTCACATGGTTTGTAAGGGCAGCCAGTTCGTCGTTCTATCACTTTGTGTCCTAGCAAAATGATTTTTGCTGTTTTGGATGTGTGACTTGGTCGCCCTTACACAGTAATGTGAACTGGTAAGTTTTTTTTATATTTAATATATAAATCGGTCCGGAAGCTGCAAGACCGGTTACTCTGCTACCACCGTTTGTATTGTCTGTGGCTACTGCGGAAAAACGCTTCGCGTAGCTTTTCTATCAACAGATTATTTTTTGCGTTACTTGTGAGAGTTATGAAAACATAATGCAACGTTGCAAATGCTAACCCTCTGGCTTTTGTCTCGCCAAACTCGCGGACTATATCTGTATCAAACATCGTAACATTTTGGTGTGCTAGAGATAATCCTTTCATTTTTTTAATAAACGGCTGTTTAGACAATTCCGTTTTGACAACGGCGGGAACTTTGGGATGACGCACGAAACTGTTTTCTCGGTAGCTGCCAGCAAAATATTTGTCAAAACTTGTCATGTGTAAAATATAATTAAGTGTGACTTCAACGGCTTTCGGTCCTGCGAGAAATCTTGGTAATATGACTGTTCTGTTCAAGAGATATCCGATAATTATCGCGGTTTTTAATGCATAAATTTCTGACGCTGTCACTGCGGTTTGACTTACATTAGACAAACCGTTTGCTGGCATTAGTGGCGCCTGATTGTTGTGGGTCAAATATAGCCGCGTACTGCTTGTATAGTATTGATTATCGCCATCATACATCCACATCAAGTTTTCTCGGTATCTGTATATTTTCGCTGGTTTGCTCACAATCCAGTTGTTATGAACGACTACAGCGCAGTTGTTCTGTTTTGTCTTTTCTCGACTACATTGTGGCATATTTTCTGGTGCAAAGTAGCGCCGTGAATTTTCGAAATAATCTCTTCCGTTGCGAAACAATTTTTTGTTTAGAAAAGATACCTTAAGTCCTGACTTTTTATTTTTTTTTATTGCGCTGTTCAATTCTCTCTGCTCAAAGCGTACTTTAGGTTTGCTCATGCTCGACTGTATTGTGCGGTAGAGTAATATGCTGTTATTTGTCGGTTTGATGATTATAAAACCCGCGTTATAGTTGCCTTCATCAAACAATGCTGTTACGTCCACTTGTTTCTGCATCACCGTCTGGACAGACAGACAAACATAAAAAACAAATTACAAAATATTCAGTTGACGCCATTGTCCGGCTGCATGACGCTGATCTTTGCTGCTACTATCCACGCTAATGCAACAGACTACGGTTGGCCATCGCGCCAGTTGTAATATCGTATTAATGAAAAAACAGCTCTCAGATTTGCATACTTGTTTATACTTGTGTTTTCTTGGTTGCCATGGCAACGGGGTGTATCTAGGAGTAAATTTCAGTGACACCGTCAGATTGTCTGGCTCTGATAATAAAGGGTCATGTAAAAACAGCATGCAAATTTTTTTTATAAAAAACGAGTTATACCGCTGTAAAAATTTTAAAGGCCGTAACGCATTTTTAAATATCTTAACGTTAAAAAAAATAATACAACAATTTGTAATTAGCTTAGACATTTATATCTGGCTACTGAGAACAGATTAAATGTCTAAGCTAATACATCAGTTCGTGCTTAAACCTTTGATTTTTGCCGTTTTTACATCAGCGTTTAGGCCTATACAACATTAAATAAATTGCTTGCAGTTTTTTAATATATAATTTTATATTGTTTGGGTTAATGTAAAGTATTTTTGCTTGGTCCACTAAAAAACAGGTTGAATGTTAAACCTCATACTCCACTCGTAAAGGTGTTGAATAGTTTTAACCCGGTAATAAAATAAGATGGGATGATGAATTTATTGTTAAAAAAATTTAACAATTTTAGCGATAAAACTTTATTTGCTTTAATTTAATTAGTTGACAGATGTAAATTTGCATTCAACTTGTCGACTAGGTAAAATCATAAACCCTAATGTTTATGTGCTCGTTAGTCTAATGTGTTTAAAACACGAAAAACAAGGCATAAACACGTAGTTATTGCAGTATAAACACGAAGACATTTAGTTTTTTAAAAATTCTTTTGCTGATTGTACATTACGTTTTTTGATTTGTATACAACAACATATGCGATATTAGATTAGCTGTTTTATCGGCATATAAAAGCAACCTGTGATATGAATGTATAAATATTTTATTGACTGCACTGCATCCACAGCTGCCATCTGCAGGCTTGCCGTGGATATGGATATCCATAAATATATCCATGGATATATCCATCGATATATCCATGTGTGGATATGAGATTAAGGCCGTCATGTAAATATATCCATGGATATTATGCTGGCGCAACTGCTAATTAAACTGAATACTTATATGCTTTGTGTTTCTATAATAGTTTCTTGTATGTTGTTTTTACTCTGCATTTTCCTCTTTTTTACGTTACTGATTCAAATAAATAATCAGTGACATCAGCACGCTATTATTTAATCAGCCTAAATTAATTTATCAGTACCATACGACAGCAACAGATCTCAATTTTTGGTATTTTAATACTGTTCGTTGAGCAACAAAAAGTTTTTTTTATTTGGGAGTTTATTTATAATTATTATCAAACGTTTTTCTGCTTACTAACATATTTAATGCTAGCAGGAAGTACAAACCAACAGCGCTTTAAAAACGTCCACTCCACCCTGTATTTGTAGTCGTACATAATGCAACCTGCGTCTTGGAAAACAAGAATCCCAGCTGTTGCTAGGGTGTGCCGACCGTAGGCTCTCCCTTATGTCCGAAGGCCAGCGTCCGACTTCAGGTCGCGAAAAAAGCAATTTCCCAGAGTGACTACAGTCTTATTCACGCCATGGTGACACTGTTTTATCGAACCCTAAAATCAACATATTGATACGATACGGTGGGTGACGGCTGCAGGCAGCAATGTTGAATTCAAAATTGCAGCCAAACCGCTGCAGATGGTTACGTGGTTACTTTCGATAGTCTGTAAAGTCGCCGTCACCCTATCCAATAATACCATCGCCGACTCCCTACGACGTACCGTTTAGCTACAATACAAACGTCACGGACAGGCAGACAGACAACAAACACACAACATGTCGTACCCCAGAAACAAGGGTAATAAAATTATGTAGATTTTCATGAAACTCGGGAAATATTAAACTAAGATAATGCTAATGTGTGTTTGTTTTTTAACTTTTATTTATTTTTTTAACAATTTAAATTAAGGAATATTTGTGTTATGTTTTACGGGGGATACACGCTTTTGCACTGCTGTATTTTGCAAAAATTAAGGGCTGCATGCACGCAGGTTAGGCGTCTGTGGATATGGATATGGATGGGAAATTTCATATTCACGGCAAGCCTGCCCATCTGATTAATGACTTATAAAATTTTGGATGACATTATCCAACTTAAGCCCCAACTGAAGCTGAACTTTTTTGGAGTCATTTATTACAAGTATAATAATTATGTTCATAGCTGAATAAGCCGCAACACAGTCTAGAAGACACCGTACGGGCTTATTCAGTTATGACTGCTTAATCCGTTTTTACAGAAGTTAATAAGTGTCTACAACTTCTTGTTGTCGTTTATTTACTACAGATGTACGATGTTTCCTAGCTGAATAAGCTGCAACATGGGTTGTTGACGCTCATTAAGTTCGAGCGTAGTCCCTTTTGCTGGGTATTCAGTCCAACAATAATGTTTATAGCTAAATAAACCACAACACAGCCTAAAATACTTTCACATATAACCTCCAGGAATAGCCCCAAATGTAGCCATTTGGGGTTATTTCTGGAAATTATATATCTTGTATATAAAAGAAAGAGAGAGAGGAAAGTTTATTTGCGTATCAGTCACAACCAATACAATAATAATTTCACACAACGGCAGACTGCCAGAAAGGAAAACTCTATCACAGCTGGCCACCTATAATAACTATAACCAATAACTGTAAACAACATAATAAAAATAATAATAACGAACAAAAAGACAAACGAATAATGCAACCAAAATAATTACTAAAAAGTGCACAAAGCAAATATTGTAAATCATGAAAAAAACTGGATTAGTTTGATATTAAACATGATTATTTATGACAATGCCCTAATATAATTTTTTAATTTACATTTGAAAGAATTGATAAAAGTAATTAGCTTTAACTCAGAAGGAAGTTGATTCCAAAGATTACTACCTTTATATTTTATACACTTTAGACCATAAAAAAAGTTTTACATCAAGCAAGATGTAAATTATCCCTATTGCGTGTAAAACAAGAAATTTGCATTAAAATACGAAGTAAATATAACAGGTAACTTTTTTTATGGTAAAAGAATTTGTGAGTTAAGACAAAAAGTTGGAAATTATGAAAATCAGAAATGTTAAGCGTGTTAAAATTTTTATATAAATTAGAAACAGGAGCCTTACGTGGGGTACTCTAAAGAATTCGTAACAATTTATTGTTTAATACGATTAATTTATTTAAATAAGCACGGTAGGTATTCCCGTATATTTCTATATTATATAGCAAATGTCAGTGTACAAAAGCAAAATATATAGTTATCAAAACTTTAACAGGCAAAATATGGCATATCTTATAAAAATACTAGTAAATTTAAGGATTTTGTTATAAATGTAATTAATATGTTTAGACGAAGTAAGATTATTGTCAATTATAATTCTTAAATATTTGCAAGAGCTGATCTGTTTAAAAATCACATTACCAAGTTTTAATTTAACTTTACAACGAGTATTATCATAATATCATCACGAACACCAAAGACACTAAAACAGGTTTTATCCAAACTAAGGCTAAGTTTGTTGGCTATAAACCAAGTGTTCAACTTAATTATACATATATTAGCATTAACAGATACTTTATCAATAGACGTACCACTGACAAATAAATTTGTATC
>Ga0209367_1008246_pt1 | contig 14250 bp, 10 predicted proteins | sample WorMetLIZISLAND2_FD_187412 | JGI IMG/M metagenome (GOLD analysis project Ga0209367, IMG submission 187412) | Marine gutless worms symbiont microbial communities from Max Planck institute for Marine Microbiology, Germany - Olavius geniculatus... ... | reverse complement strand
CTTTCAATTTCTCCCAGTCGGACTTAGGGCGCTGGGCGGACTCACGTTGGGCTTTGCCCCAAATTTCTAGTTTTATTATTATTTGCCATTATTGCAGAAACAAGCTAAGCTGGCTATTGCGACAACTATTGCCATTACGTGATTTGTATGTTTGTATGTTTGTCTGGGTTCACACTCATGCACCCTGCTAAAGCTGTTGGACAGAATGAGTCGCTATTTTACACGGATGTACGTTTGGCTCCAAGTAACACTTCGTTAGACAGGGACCATGGAGTTTTCACAAGTAGGGGTAGTTGGGGAAACTGTAATTTTTAGTGCCTGTATAGTGGTCACTTTTTCATTAAGGACATTTTCGTTTTCTTTAGAATATGACTGATACTGATCTGACCAGCACCTCAAAACTTCTGAAGTCATCACTCAACGTGGGATTTCCCCAATCTACCATTTTTTCAGCAGGATGCAGCTAGTGTATGTTTCAACATTGACATATCTGATTATCACTATTATTATTATTATTATTGTTATTTTTATACCCCCAGTAGTAGAGATACCGGGGTTAATATGTCTAACTGAATGCAAATGCTTTTATGACTACAGGTTTGGATGTTTGTTGGTATTGGCAAAACTCTAGTGGATAAGAACACAGATGAAACCCAGTGGTGATTGGTTGACATAATAACTGACGTTCGCTGAATAGAAAAGACTCATATTTATGTGGATCATGAATTGCCAGATGCATTAGTCCAACTTTGACTCGGGGCCAAAAGAAGAATCCAAGATGGATGTTGCTCCCACAGTTTTTGTATTTATTATAATGTGTGTGAATTATGTATGTTGACTTGTAGGCAGCAAAGAACCACGGTGTAATTCTGCCGGATGCCAACAAGGAGGCCACATTGACAGCACTGGTCGGTGCGGCGTTTGGCGCAGCGGGTCAGCGATGTATGGCCTTGTCGACGGTTGTCTGGGTCGGCGAGGCTCGCGACTGGATACCAGAGGTGGTTGAACGAGCAAAAAAACTTAAAGTCAACGCTGGCAAGTTGACCTGTTGCATTCTCCTTTCAAAACTTATGCATCATATTGATAACAACTATCAGATTATGAGTCTTAAGGCACATACAGTGCAATGTAACTGAATTGAACTGAACTGGCACGGTTTAGTTTTTGACAAACTGACCAATGGGCAAGCAGGTCGAACCCAGTGGTGATTGGTTGACATGTACGTGAACATGGTTACATAGGCCATCAACGTTATTAGATGGTGCCTACTGTAATGCATTACTGCTTGCTTATTGGTCAATTCGTCACAAACTAAACCATGTCAGTTTAGTTTGGTTACGTCACTCTGTATGTGTCTTTAATAACCAGTGGCATTAAGTAGTACAGTGCAGGGCACGGAATGGAAAAATGAGTGTCAGTATGGGAACTAAGTTTCCCACAGATCTAATATTGGGTATTATACCGGGTGGTGCAGAAAAAGCATCCCGAACATTTTGGATGCATTATTCACCTGAACAGTTGAAATAAATCAGTGCAAAAGCACATACGTAATGACCAAACATCTTTGAATATGTGTAGGAATTTTTGCTTAAAACACTTCTGTATTAGCCGTGACACAAACAAAATAGCGTCACATGCGGTAAAGCAATTTTTGCAAGCAGTTCATCATTTGCGTTGCCGCTTGTACGCAAGCTATACCAAAACGTCACAGTAGGCCGAATCATCAGTCAACTAATTAGCGGAAAATGTGCTGAATAGGTTCTCTATTCTTCTTTGCTACTTCTGCTAGATGCTTTTTCCACTGCTATATGGCTTTTCTGCAGTGATTCTGGTTGTCTGATGTCATGCCGTTTGATAACAATCTGATGATCTTTGAGGTTTGAAAAATGGCTTACGCCTTCCTTCATAGACAAGTTCTTGCAAGGTATCCCAAACTGAATAATGTGTGGGGATTCAAATCTGTTGAATGCGATGTACATTTTAGTGAGCTGATGAAGTCGGACGTTTTGTGTCGAAGTAAATTTGAGTTGCTTTTATGCTGTGTGATGTAACGCTGTCTTTACATAATTAGATTTTTAACTTGTTTTACATCATTAAGCGGCATTCAATAGTGTCATTAGTGAGGTCATTGAAATTTATAAGTAAATAATACATATTGGTCTGCAAATGTGCCAAAGGAAATTATCTCCATAAAGTATAATCACCTTTACCCTTATGGTTACGATGGTTACGCAAATTTTGGGACGTTTTAGCGCCACACGGTATATACTATTTCATAGATGTCTCACAAAAGAAATGGCATCGTGCTCTGGCAAGGAAGTGGTGTGTTTTACCAGTCTTTACCTTATCCTACTTGCCTTCAGGGTGGACAGGCTGTTACACTTGCCCAGCACTGAGGCCGTATCAGTTTGGCCTAACATGCATCTTTTAATGTAACCATAAGGTTACAGTAAACAGCTTTGAAGCCGCGGATGGCTGTGAAGCCATAGACAGCTGTGCAGCTGAAATTGTTGGCATTCATCCGGATTTTAGAAATCTTTTGGGTCTTCGAAGCACTAAGCCCCATCACCGTGTTAAGGTGGCCGACCACGGTGGGGATGTTTTGCGAGTCTTTAGTGTTATGTTTTTCGATGCAGGTATGGAGCCTGGTGCTGATCTTGGGCCTCTAGTGACGCGTGCAGCCAAGGCTCGTGTTGAGGATTTGATAGCCAAGGGTGAGGAGGAAGGTGCAAAAATCATTCTGGACGGACGTGGCATCATCGTTCCTGGGTACGAGAATGGCAACTTTGTCGGCCCTACGATTATTCACCATGTCAAGGTGGGTAGCTAGCAGCCATTTACAGTATCTTTTATGAACTATCTACATTATATGTGAGAGTTGCGACCGCCAATAACTTTTAAACGGCACGACGTATGGCCCCAAAATTTTGCGTGCAGATCCATGTCCTACATGGTCGGGACATGGGCTACGTCAGATGTCGCTGAGGGGTCGTCCGTTTGAGAAAATTTCAGTCTCTCTAAAATTTTGCAGCCGCACCTCTAGGCTGCAGCAGAGCTGTGCGCAGTGATTGGCTGTGACGTCATATAGACGTGGTCACCATGGTGATGCATCATCAGCACTGCAGCACATACTGGAGTGCCCATAATGCTGCTGAGGAACGTGAATCAAATTGAGGCTGCAGGCCGAGATCAAGGCCGCAGGCCGAGTTGAGGTCTGAAGGGCTGAAAATGGAGGCCGCAGGCCATTACTATGGCAAAGACCAAGCAGACAGGGATCAAGCGGTTCTTTTACTGTTCAGTACAGTCGAATAAATAAATAAGTGGGTAATTAATATTGTGTAATAGTGTAAAAAAACCTCAAATTTGCTTGTTTTTAGTAAAAAAAAGAAGTAGGCTGTATTATATCCCGCTGAACTAATTTACTTAATGGGTAATGATCACAAGCGATATCTCAGTAAGTACAGCAGATCTGAATTGCAGACATTTTATACAGATAGAAGAGGGATTATAGGTTGTTGACTAAAACTAGGCTTAAGCCAGTTACCACTCGAATCAGTCAGAATGGCTCGTCTGCCGACCAGTAAACCATTTCGCTATATAACCATAAACCAACCATTCAGGTCAGTCAATCAATCAGTCGGGCAATCAGTCAGTATTGCCTTAGCAGCAGAGCTACTTCAGGGTTAGACAGATAATAGACAAGTTCAGATGATGACGTTCGGATATGACTTTCTGAAGAGCCAGGTTTTAAGGTGATGACAAAACATTGTGAGTGACTGAGATGTTGTTATGTCCTCCGGTAAAGTGTTCCAGACACGAGGTCCAGCAACCATGAAAGCCCAATTACCAACATTTGAGAGTCTGACAGGTGGTACCAGCAAGACGACTCAACCTTTCTTTTTGTTGTGGACTAGGTAAGTCTGGCTGCATTTAAGGTGCCACGTGTTTACTTGTAGAGGCTGTATTGGGTGACGGGCAACAATTGTGGTATTCCACATAGCAGGTAACACTTTGTAGCTTTGAGTTTAGTTTCCACCTTTAAACTTCAGTCGGGACTAATTTGGGAAAATTTGCTGGTTAAATGGAAGTTAAAGGTGGCGGCAGTAGAAGGATCATTAGGTGACACAGTCAGAGCTCTGAAGTGCTAAAAATGATTTTGTACAACGGTTGAAGAGTTGTTCAAGTGCTTTGTAACTGCTTATGTGTAGCCGGAAATGACATGCTACAAAGAGGAGATTTTCGGGCCAGTTTTGTGCAGTCTGGAGGTGGACAGCCTTGACGACGCGATCAGCTTGATCAATGCAAACCCATACGGCAACGGAACGGCCATTTTCACGACGAATGGGGCGAGCGCCCACAAGTTCACGGAATGTGTGGATGTTGGGCAGGCAAGTATCTCTAGTGAGGCATAGTGGGGCGGATCGCATAGTGACTAGTCCTCCTCCCTCCCCCCCAACTGCCATTACTGTTACATATGCACACTCATAATGGACAGTTCTTGCAATTTTAGGCTTGGGACGTGTTTTATGTTCCATATCAGGTTTTTTTTGTAAACACTGAACTTTCTGCTTGATCATTGCAAAGGTTTAACTGTTTGATTATTAGGTGTTTATGTGAGCGTTGTTTGGAAAGGTCGTCCTTGAAATGCCCTATACTGTGTTGGGTCGGTCATTACCTACTCATTCGCTCATTTAGTGGCTAGGGTGCAATTGAGAATTTACAGGTTTGACTTCTGGCCATTTCGCTGTTAGATAACAACTCTGGGCAAGTTGTGTTTACACGTTTGCCGATGTCACCAAACAGAACAATATTTGGTACCGACATAGGGTCGGTCATGCTCGTGGTTAGATTGAATGTTCCAGTTTATATTCGTGTGTGTGTTTGGTTTCGGTGAAGTTTTAAATGTCCACATTCTCTGTCCAGATTTAGCACTTGTATCATTTTGCACATCTACACTGTGTTCAGAAAAGAACACCCACTCACATTTTTTCAATATCTCCATGGAAAATAACTTGATTTTCACAAAATTTTTACGTAATGTTTACGAGAAAACAAGTATTCCAACGGTAAAAAAGTTGGATATTTTTTGTTACCAGCGAAGTCTTGCTGACGTCATATTTCCATGTTTGTAAATTATGGATTTTACCATTGAAGATGGACATTTGATGAAATGTTAAAACACATCAGTCAGTCATTTTGTTGACTGAACCCAAAAATATGCTAATCCATCACGCAATTTTTCATTGTGAACTGTCTTCGTGGTTTATCTACTTGGCTGAGTGTGAGATTCTCAACTTTGTTGACGTTGGCTGGCATACGTCACTGCATCACTGCGTGGATGACCACTTGGCCGCCATCAGTCGAATGGCTTAATACTGCAAGTCATGTCAATTTTTTTATTTGAAAGTTTCATTTCATCAATATTCAATTGTTTATGTATTGTCCGGAAACATCTTGCACCAATTTACTGCTCCATAACCCTTGCTAACTTGCAAACATTTTATCAAAGTTTTGTTTTTAATGGTAAAACCCACATTATAAACACGGAAGTATGACGTCAGCATGACGTCACCAGCACCAAAAAATATCTAACTTTTTCACCGGTGGAATACTTGTTTCGTCCTAAATATTTTCTTCAAAAATTTGGGGGAAATCTGAACATTTTCCGGGAAGATATAAAAGAAAATGTGAGTGGGTGATTTTTTTCTGAACATAGTGTAGTCTAGAGCTTAACATACAAAATTTTCTAGGAATTCTTCTAATATTTTTGGAACTTTTTCGTAAGTCAGCAGCTTGTCTCTCAGTAACACTTCTTATTGAAATGTTCTGTCTCATTTTACAAAGTTTTTTTTCTTAAGTCTCGACATCGACTTTTGTGAATTTTTTGTTCACGTCAGATATCTAGATTTGGTTTCCATTTCGTGGTGGTGGTCTGACTCAGTTGGTAACATTGTTGATCGCATTAACAAAGTTAATCAACGCCAGGCCCGGTTAGTACTTGGATTGGTGACTGTTGGCAGGCAGGTAAACCGCCTTGGCCAGGTCAACTCAGCCTGGCCATCCCTCCGTGGGTAGGTGCAGTAAGTACCAGCAAAAACTAGGATGTAAACAGGTACACCGCGTGATGCACTAGCCCCGTATCTGTGGTCTTGCATTGTAAACGGGTATCTAGCTAAGGGCTTAGGAACCGGAGATAGTGCCGCCTGATGGGCCTTATAGTTTGAATAAGACTGCAAGTTCACGTTTATGATTTTTATATCTTTTGATTTGGATCTGTGCCCATGTGCATGATTAGGTTGGAGTGAACGTACCAATTCCGGTGCCTTTGCCAATGTTCTCATTCACAGGCTCACGAGCATCATTCCTCGGAGAGGTAAATTTCTACGGTCGTCAGGGGTTCAACTTCTTCACACAGACCAAGACTGTCACGCAGCTCTGGCGCTCTGAAGATGCTGTTACCACAGGCTCAGCCACTGCATTCCCCGTCCAGCAATAGGCGCCTGACCATCTCTGAAAAAAAACAGGGAAATATACATGTATAAGGGTCGATTATTCCACGCACAGGTTAACTCGTAAAATTTTTCAGGTTAGCTTATGCCACTTTGTTCCACAACATGCCAAAATTTGGTGTGCAGCAATGTGCAAGAGGTTAACCACCAGAGAGTTAAAGTTAACCTCTGGCTAGCTAAACCGTGAGTTAACCTAAGTCCCAATGACCTATGCATAACCTGGAAATATTTATGTATAAGGGTCGATTGTTCCGTACACATTGCACAGGTTAGAGTAACCATGAGGTTAACTTGGGAAATTACTCGTGGCACATTGTTCCACATCAAAACTTGGTGTGAAACAAGGTCATCATCATCATCATTTCTGGCAAGCACCACTAAGAGTGCGTAGCGCCGAACGTAGACATCAGTCTCCAGGGTGGACGGTTCTGAGCCAGGTCAACTGCGTTGTCTATATTGAGGTCGCTGGATTTCAGATCCTGCTGAATGGTTCTCATCCATGTAATACGAGGACGTCCCAGTGGTCTCATCCAGTTTCCTGCGGGGGAAGCTGTTAAGATCTGTTTTGCATCTGTTTCATCAGGCATTCGTGCAATGTGTCCGAACAGGGACAGGCGCCTTGACTGGACTATGGCTGAGAGATGAGGTGCAAGGTGCGCAAGGTTAACCCAAGAGTTAGAGTAACCTCTGGTTAGCATCCCCGTGAGTTAACCAAGGCATGGAATAATCGACCCTAAGTTTAGTTTGCAAATGAATGCAAAAGCCAGCGGTTTCACGGGTTTAAAAATTGGTGGGGGGGCAGGAAGCTCCAATTTTCTGACAGACACTGCAAATTTCTGATAGAGAAGACCCCTGTCGGTGCCCAAAATTGATTTCAGTGTTTTTTGGCATTTCACAGAATGCACGATTTTTCAGCCCAAATTTGCCTTTTTTGACGAAAGTGTTTGGACATGAAGATTATTCAACAGCCAAAAATTTAGGCGGTATTTGCTTACTACCCCCTGCCACGACACCACTGGCAAAAGGAATGCTAAAAATTGTGTGAAATTGGTATATTGTCATTGGCACGTCACAGCGTTTTTCATCCAATGAGTGTTTGGGTGGCGAAAAATGCTTATCGTTAGCTTTAAGACATTTCGGAACCTGTTGAGATTATTTTGCAATACAAAATTTGTAAAGATAATTATAATGTGGAGACATTGCTGTTACGTATCTTACATTCAGTACTAAGGCATCTCAGCTCGTAGTCTCTTCTTCAGTGTTTTTCTCCTATTCTGTTTAAGGTCTTAGCCAGTCTTATGTTTTCTCGTATCGACTTAAACTTTAACTGTCAACTGAATTAGATTGAATTTTATTGTATGTGCCTTACTGTCACTGTTGTGCATAAATTTAATACAATAAACATCTATAGCAGTTTTATATATTGTACTTATTTTTTTGTATTTTTGCAGTTAGTAGTTAGATAAGTGTTTATTGTGTCATGTTGTTAATAACATTTGTAATATATTTTGACGATTATTTACTGTTGGAACGTTATGGGACCACGTTGCATCTGTATTTTTCTTAACTGTGGTCGACTTCTGTGGACCACGAGTGATTGTATATGCAGTGTTTGAACTATGCGGAAGTCTGAAGATAAGTTTGCCATATTTCATATCTTTGTTTTGCTTATGTGAACTTAGTCAGTAGTAGCTTTAACTAATATTTAATGTTATTGCATAATATTGTAGTATGCATTACTGATTTATTTGCTGTCTAATCATGTAATAATTTTTTGTTCAGTGTTCACTGTAGCAATGTTCACGTTAAGTGCTGTCCATTAGTTTAAGCTTCTAACAAGTCTGAAATCTAGATTCTAGAATAATAGATTTTAGCCCATTTTATGTTTCAGGTTATATTAAATTATGTTGACAGACATTGTGAAAGATCTGTGACTAAAGAAATTTGAAAAAGTCATCACATGCTAAAATTTGTAGAAAATACATAGCTAGTTAGCAACGTACTTGCAGCGTTTCCAAGATCATAGGGTATTTGGAGTGATGGAGCTCTAGGAAAGTTAACTGGGGAACGGAAAAATTTGTCATTTTACTGATGGAAATCTTGTTATGGTGTAACTAAGTGCCAGCAGTTTGTGATTGGAAGTAGATATGCTTTGGGCTGAAGCTTTCTAAACTAAAAGTTTCAGATATGTCGATGATACTACATGAAATAAATGGTTGTGTTTATCGCTGAATTTGAACGATGTTTATTTAAGTTTTACTATATGCTGTCTTACACTGTAAAAAAATTTGATTACTGTGACACGTTGATTGTATATTTTGCATCTTGCGTCGTTGAATATTATTTTTATGGTTGTCATTATGGTCAAATTGAACATGCTTGTAATATATCTCAGTATAACTATTGTAGTTTGGTGTTCCTTGTTTCCAAATCCACGTAAAACCAGCGGCAGGAGTGGTGGCGAAGGTAGTTACCCACGTAAATTTTAGCCTGTTGGAAAATTTTTTTCAAAATATGGAATATTTGGGGATAGAAATCTTCCATTTCGCGGGAATTTAGAGGTAAAGTTGAAATTTTGAGTAGGCTACTCGTAATCTCTTCTGTCGGAATTTTGCAGCTGTCAGTTGGAAAATTGTTACTCCGCCAACTTTTTGACCAACCACGACGCCGCCTGCTTGAGCCATGGTTGCGGTCTGCAATATGGATGAGGTTTACAGAGTGACTTATTTTTCGATGCCGATCGCGCAGATTAGCCAGGGGCTTCAATCTTCCCAAATCTATCGAAATCGGGATCAAGTCCGCTTTCTCTAGCTTTTTTCCCTTTTCCCCAACTAACCGATTTCTATTTTTAACCCTTTTTCAGTATCTTCCCTTTTCCCTGTTCTTTTTCTCTTCTGCCTCTTTTGTTCCATTTTTATCCCGTATTACCCCCGCCCCTTTTGGGGGCATTACACCTCTATAGTCCAGCTGACGGGTTTGGGGCAGCGCTCTAAGCTCCTTCAGCGGGTGCACTTTAGCTAATACAGCTATTCTGGGGATAGTAATTTACACGTATATATTGTCTACAGTTTTAACAAAAACCTTCCTCCCCCATTTATCACTGGGTGCAAGCTGCGCCCATCAGAATAGAAGCCACTGACAGTAGCAGACATAATAGGCGACAATGAGCAGCAGAACGGAAGTTTAATGATTAATCAGAGAGTCGTACCGGAAGCGGATGTACATGTAGTTTGACCACATGATCATCGATCGCTAACTTAGCGTCCTTGTCGATCGAGTCTCTCTGCAGTTTCTCTTTAGCCGAATATCGCACAGGACGACTCCTGTACGCGGACGACAAATTATCCTGGCGACGGACTGAACGAAATGCTGAAACGACCGAACGACAACTATACATTTTGAGTCAGCAGGCAGTAAAGTTTTTAGTTACTAACAAAAACAATGTTTTAGATAAACTGTCGTTATCGCTATCGTTCATTACGCTTAATAGGACCTAAAGAAACTTCGTTGATTGAACACAACGCGTTAATAAGCCTACTGGCGTATTAATCATCATTTCCACCATCTGTAAAAGTTACGTATAGGGCTTAACAAATTTAATTAACATGCGACCGTTTCCATCGGCCGCATTACGTGCATTGCCCGTGCCCGTCCATCTGTCTGTCCGTATGTTTGTCGTGTAGGCCTATGGGCTGCTAGCTCGATAAAAGGGCGTCAAAAACTGAAATTGTGTGCGTTTCTCGTGGTAAAAATATATTTTTCATTGGCGAATTATAAGCTTAGTTTTTATTATACTTTAAAATAGACTACATTTGGCGACTTGGCTGCGCCTGGTCGCAAAAGGAAAGAACGTGGAAGATTGAATTACATCATTGCGAAATCCTACGTGGCCAAAGTAAAGTTCGGCTAATTTAATTAGGCCTCTATGTTATTTTACGTTCTTTAAGTATATGCGCCTATAGCATTTTCATGTATTTAGGCTTATTAAGAATTTCGGAGCCAGTACTAGCTTATGACACAAGCGTGTTCGTCCCTTTTTAGACGACCGTACTTAAGTAACGGTCGATCTATTGTCATGGTTGTCGTCCGTCCGTCCGTCTGTCACGGATGTGTACATGGCCAATGGGTAGGGCGTATAGGGGAAAACTTTTTACACGAGTGATTAGCCATGGGTGTTAAACTTGGGCATGCAAAATTTCAGCCATATAATGCAAAGGGAACATTTTAAAATTGAGGGTTGAACGGAGGGGGTAGGAAAAATGTGCGTTTTTCCACGAAAAACTGACCACATCTCGGAAACGGTGAGAGATAAGGCCAAGGTTACTATTAATCACTAATAGAAAGTGGCATACGCCCTTTCAGACAAAATGAAAATCATCGACCTTGGATGACCTTGAAGGTCACTGGCAACCAGTACGGTCGGCTATCCTAGCGATAGGTGGGCTTCTTGTCTTTCAAAGGTGTAGTTATATGATTCACCATTTTGTTTCAACAAACTACGTCACTCGTGGCTAATATTGTCTATTAGTCTGTAACACTTTCAAGCATTTCTTTTCACAAAATAAACCTGGTAGTCGCTCGCTCAAGTTTATTCGGCTTTTTTCGAAAGTTTTTTTTCCGTTTACTATGGCCAACTCGAGCCGCAAAATACAGCTCCATTTCCCAACGTAACCAGTATATGTGCTAAAGTGTGTTCCGCAATCTGCTATTTGATCGAAAGTACGCCAAGTGCCGAAAAAAAATCTTCAGTGTCATCAATTACAGACTTGCATAACAGGCTACCAAGTTTGAGTATAGTTTACCGCACGTATGTGTATCGTGCATGTAGGCCTATAGTTTGAAAGCAACAGTTTCTTTTTTAAATCTGTAGAATAACCGCTGGCTACTCTAGCGGCTGGGTAGGATTTGTATGCATTTTTATGCCCAAAGCATTTTTTAATTTTTATATGCGAGTATAGGTCATAGGCTTAAAAAATCGGGTTCTCGCTCGAAATCTTTATAGATTTTGTGCATGGGGCCCCTAAAGTTTGCCTATAAGCGAGAAGCCATGGCATTATCTAACTTTAGCCCCAGCTTGGGCTAGATCTTTTTTGCTAATTTATTACACAAAGTGAAAGTTTGCAGCGACGGCGCATTGATATTCATAAAATAACTAAAAGCCATTTAGGCAGTCCATGTTTCTGCTTATTCAGTATATAAACCTATGTTACAGCTGCTGAATAAGCCGCAACACAGCCTAAAAGACTGTCCCGGCTTATTCAGTTTGACAGTTTACTACGTTTCTACTACGCAATCCAGTAATCTTGTAGTTTCTGTAGTTGAACACGTTTATAGAATGATAGCTTCGCTCTTATATACAACCTCCAGGAATAGCCCAGATGGCCTCGTCTGGGGCTATTCCTGGAGGTTAGGCCTAGGCAGAACGCAGAATGGCCAATATCACGAAGTCTACGTACATATAAAACAAATTATATGTTTACGTATTTTATGTGTATGTTTCCTGTTGCTTAGCGGTATGACAGATCTAATTTTTTGTTACTTAATTTAAAATAGTGGCATTACATTATAACACGACTACGTTGAGTATTTCTAATTTTAATAGTGTTTGTTGGGGCTAAAAGAATAGCCCCATCTGGGGCTAATCCTGGATATGGCCGAAGCCATACCGATCATATTGGAGCCATTTTTTAACGTCTGTGACAAAAATGCTTTTTTATACATAAAGTTTTTTTGAGCTGAGAAACACATATAAAACAATATTTAGTGAACTGAAAAACTCTGTTTTGTGGTAGCACTGCTAAATTGCTTCCGGTAAGTCCAAATCATGTCCTAAATTTGTATTTTCGACCATGCGCAAAACATTTTTGTCCTAAACGTTCAAAAAATAACTTTAATAGGCTATGATCAGTATGGCTTCGCGCTTATGGGCACACTTTGAGGCTCCAAGCACAAAATCTATAAACATTTCGAGCGAGAACCCAAATGTTTTTGAAGCCTATAACCTATACTCGCATTATAAATACAAGAAATTCGAGCTAATGTTCACGAGACGCGCGAAAGCCTATAGCAGTTTTGGTTCAGAAGTTTAGCTGCAAATTGGGGTGTTCACGCTAAGTTAATATACAAATACCAAATTTTCTATCTGGATCGCATAACAGTAGTAGCGTGGCGCCACCTTGTAAATGATATAAACTTGTGTCGCAGTCCGAAATCGCCAAAAAATCCATAAAACTCCCTATTTTGGCGTTCAAGGTCATTCAAGGTCATTGAATTTGGCTCCAATCGAGAGCCAGTGTACGACTTTCTATTAATGATTAATAGTAACCTAGGCCCTATCTCGCACTTTACTGACATACAGCGACTCATTGGCCAAAAGCGCAAATTTTGCCAACCCCCTCTCATTTAGCGCCGTCGTTCGGGGTGACCCCCTTCGAATTTATGGAAAAGCTTTACGGTTCCTGAAACTAGAGTCTTCCAGGCAGCCGAAGGTAAAAATTTGGTGATTCTAGCTTGCACCGGTTTTGACTGATCCACCCATGTGACAGACAGACAGACCGAATTGCGATGGCTAAGACGCGCTGAAAGCAGTAGCTGCTTTTGCGCGTAATGAAAAATGCTTTGAACATAAAAATCATACAATTGTATTGCATAAAACGCATACAACGATTTAGTTGACTTTTAGTTTTATTTGACTTCATTGTGTACCGTGTTTTATTGTCAACTTTTGTGTACTACTGTTTATATAATTATTCAGCATCTGCTGCTAACGGCCTCATAGAAGAATCAATTAATCAATCAACTCCCACCCAGCCCCAGGAGTGCGCGTCAACGTTTGAGCACGCGAAGATTGGCTGGTTACTATGTCGTCGGGTTTTAAGCGAAATGAATTTTTTACGGCCGTATCGTCAGTTCGTCACTTGTGTCGACAAGACTTTTAAGCTGCAATGATTCGTTGCTTACTGCGTCCGTGCTACACGGAAATGGAAGTTTAAATTACGATGACGTCACGTACAAAAATGGTTTGAAAAAGTTTACCATACAGTGTCATTGGCGCATTTTTCAGTGCAACGTTTGTATGCACGTGCGCTGGCTGTTTAATCGACAATATGAATCTCTCAAAAGGTTGCGATTTTACCTATCTTTATCAGTTATTGTCAAGAATAGATCATATTTATTAGGCCTTTGCTTTCGGGTTACCTACCACTGCCAGTTTTCGTTTCCTTTCTCTCGATTTTTTTGGGTTTGCTGTAAACGATCTCACTGAAATAAAACCGGGGAGTCTGTTGAAGCACTATGAACTCTGCAGCGGGGTTTAGGGCAAACGTATTGACAGTGCATTTGAAAACGCGTTCATTTGCTGCAAGTGGCTTTTATTTTTGGCTAAACAACTTAAAAATTGCACTAAATATGCAATCATATGCATTCAAATTATAGAACACGAGGAGGAATTATTAGCATCCACGCAGGGCAAAACGTGCGAAGAACGTTCAGGGCCTTATTTACGTCGTAAAGGCAATCCTTCCCCCTTTAAAAGTGATTGAACAATAATAAAAGGAGGAAAAGTTAGTCATGAGATGAATGGGTCTGTGAGTAATAAAGTGAAATAGCCTAGCCCATAGATAAGATATACCATAGATAATGGACTCAGCAAAAACTCTGAAGCCGCAAAAGTGCCACGCCCATCTCCACATATGCACGATAAATATTTAATATATTTCGAATTATAAGCGTTTTTAATTTG
>Ga0209367_1008245_pt1 | contig 14252 bp, 11 predicted proteins | sample WorMetLIZISLAND2_FD_187412 | JGI IMG/M metagenome (GOLD analysis project Ga0209367, IMG submission 187412) | Marine gutless worms symbiont microbial communities from Max Planck institute for Marine Microbiology, Germany - Olavius geniculatus... ... | reverse complement strand
CTTGAGGAGCGACGGAATCGCGCTGATTTGATTGAGGCATTTAAAATGATCTCTGGTATTTCAACTCCACTATTAGAATCTATGGAACTGTCAAGTATTAACAACCTTCGAGGATGTAACATGAAATTAAAGAAGAACAGATCTCATCTGGATGTCAGGAAATTCTTCTTCAGTGAGCGACTGGTAAACAGGTGGAAGAGTTTGGATCCGGATATCGTCTGTGCAAAGTCAGTGAATGTTTTTAAGAAAGGACTTGATCGAATGAGGTGACAAAGGATGGGTTTCTTCGAGGACTAAGTCCGACAAACCCTATGGCTACACAAGTTCTCTCAAACTGGTGTGGCCACACCAGGTGAGCTTAACCACAAACAAATGTCAATAAGCAGAAGAATGGTGTTCTCAGTTAGAACCAATGATGGTGCCTCACTTCTGTTTCTAAGTCACGACTGAGTGGACCTAAAAACGTGTAAACCAGGCTTTAAAATCAATGTACAAAATTCCCCAAATAAGCTTACACAATCTTAAGTGAGTAAGAAAGTAGCAATTTCTAGAGTGCCAAAATCTCATAAGAGAATCAGGGCGCATATAACAAGTTGCTGACTTGAAGGTCCATGGCCATGGTCAAACTCACTTGTAAAATTTATGTAGACCTCAGTTAGACATTTCACCCTGCCTATATAATCTGATGATTTAAGCTTTATAAATGTATAAAATTAATGCCTGAATATAACGAAAAAATGGCGTTACGTTACGTTATGCTAAAAATCCGAATCTTAGTAGTGGCCAGAAGTGACGTCAGCGCGTGTACCCAGTCACTGTTTATCAATTAATTTTAATATTTTTAATGGCAAAAAATACTGTGTCGCATGACAACTGCAACAGTACATAGGTAGACAATGTGATTTTATAATGCTTATGTTTCTGTGCATATTTTACGTTGACTATGGGTACATGTGGTGACGTCATCAGCCTGTCAACATGGCGTCTTGTTTTCTGCATCATTCTCATAGATCGTCGATTTCAAATGTAAGTTTCTTCGTGTTGACAAAATGCTGGGTGCCAGTATTACCGTCAAAATTCTCAGAAAATTGTGCTGTATTAGGAAAATGGCAAGTTAATTTTGGCGCCATGGACCTCTAAGAAGAGCTTACTAAAAACCACAAAGTTTTCAAAATTAAGGCCCCATACGCTTACTGCCAGCCAAGCAAGAAGTGACAAACTAAAACAAAAAATGTAGGGCTGGTACTGATTAACATTTTTTTAATCGATTAATCACCAAAAATTAATCACAATTAATCGATTAATTTCAAACAATTTTTCACTTTTGTAGTTAATGCAAAAAACCATGAAAACTGCAAAACGCAAGTGTACTTGTTACCGTTCATAAAAGTTGGAAACGTATAGGCCTACTTGTACACTATGCAGTCAGTTAGCACGCATTTCAGGCTTTCAGCCAATCATGCAGACAAACAAGTGATGTCACATTTTCGGGCAAAAGAGCAGCACGCATTTTGTTCACAATGTAGCCTGATGAGCTAAACAGGCGTTCGCATGGGACAGATGTCGCAGGTATGCAAAGTACTGTTTTTTACAAAACTAGCAAGAACAGGAAAACGATGGCTATTCAGTTTCCATCAGTTTAGTGGATTTTCTGTTTCTGGAAGCAAATCTTCATTTTTGTAGCGAGCCAAGTCAGCAGTCCAAAATTTAATCGAATTTTAATCGATTAAAAAAAATTAATCAAACAATTTTTTTAACCATTAATCGATTAATTAATCATTAATTTTCGCAGCTCTAAAAAATGCAAATAAATACGGATCAATTTCAACATTAACCGTACTAACAACTACTAATACAGCAGTGTGAATCCACGTACTTGTCACGTAACAGCTGACCCTCAACAGATCCTGCTATGAACAACAAGCAACTGATGTCTGTATAAATTTCATTGGTTAAGTTCATAACACAATTGATTATGATCATGAAATACAAGATCAGAAATCAATAAATATCAAGAAATAGGCAAAACAATAGAAACATGCAAACTATATAGCTGAAAAGATACAGATAATTGACGTAAAAATCACGGCTCCGATTGTCCCCACGGGAATAGACTTCTGCGCATCAGCCAAGTCACCGGATCTGTTGGAGCCAGACATGAAGCCTAGCACAACACATGCATAACATTCTAAAATTCTATTTGCATGAAAGCTTCACGATGTAATAATACGATGACAAAGTCACTTCTGAGTTCTTCTTGTGAGCCCATTGCTACGGAGCTCAGTAACGTAGGGTGGCATGGTAATGTAACAGCGAGGATTTTGGACTTGCGATTGCAAGGTCAGCGGTTCGACTCCAGGTCAGGTCACTGTCAAGTGATTAGTACTTCGATGGCTGACTGTCTGCAAAACTATCTTGGTATATAACCAACACCAAGGTCAACTCAGCCTTCCATCCCTCTAAAGTAAGCAGGGGTTATGGTGGGGCATGTTCACCTGTGTCTCGTGACAGGTAACACTGTGTGATCCCATGTGACAGGCGACACTTCATAGCTCCGAAATAGGTCTCCCACGAAGAGCTATAACATTTAAACGTAAACGTAAACATAAAGTCCTTCCCGAGCCTTAGGCCCATAAGGCAGCGCTGATCTCCATTTCCTAAGGCCCTCGGCCAGACACCAGTTTTTACACTGCGAGACCATGGATACAGGGCCAGTGTATCGCGCGGTGTGCCTGTTTACATCCCAGTGGTGAAGCTGGCACCAAATTATACTGCTTGGTGACAGAGGCACATGTGTGTGAACAACTTGCTTAAGGTTGTTACCCAGCAGTGTCCTGGTGCGGAGTCGAACCTGCACCTCTGAGTTACTTCAGGATTACAAGTCCGACATGTTACCATTCGACTACCGAGCCATACATTTACCAAGCCCTCAGAAGTTCACTACCGGCAATTGTTTGATGAAGACCTTATAACAGGCCAGAAGCTCTCAACAATCAACAGCAACTACTCAATCAAGGAAAAACAACTCAATAACTGGATAGCTTGCTAATAATTCTGCAATATTCCTCCTTTTACTATAATTCCCAGAAAATTCCATATATAACATGAAAGTAAGTTCATGATACTATAAAATAACATAATTCACTAACAGACCACATTTCACTATAAATTTATGTTAAAAAAACTGTTCAGTTTATATGCAGTGTAAGGGTGACATCGTGGTTGTAGATATAAAACAGCACAAATCACAATTTAATAATTGAAACATTACCATTACACAGTGAGCAAAGTTCTTCTGACATCGTGTAATGGTGATGTTTGAATTATTAAATTGTGTCCCAAATTTCGTTGCCATGGCAACGGGGGTCAATCAGGGGTAAATATGAATGGCACCGTTAAATTGGCCGACCAAAAAAACCATACCATAGAACCAAAAATTATGACTCTATCTTATACATAGCCGGAGTTATGATGGTTTGAAGCACTGTCTACTTTTCCCCATAGTCGCCATTGTGATTTTTCATATTTTTGTGAAAAAATAGGTTAAAGTGTTGAATTTAAATTTTGTAACTTCCAAAAGGCACTTCCTTGTGTGAAACTGCATCATGTGAGCCACTGTGCATTAAAATCAATTCAGTCATTTTTCTTGTAGAGAACGGCAAGAAAAAAGAAAAGGCACAAAAAGTCATTATATTTCACCTATTTGTGGGGAAACCCCCTGCAAACAGATTTTCACCAAATTTTGCACATCAGGAGATATGCCAGACGTAATCATCTGTGCAAATTTTGGTGTAGAAAAATTAAGGGGTTTGGGATATACGAGGGGTCAAATTTTGGATTTTCCCATTGAACTGGCTGGTCACCCTTACAACAGTGCTGCGCTATTGCACAGCCTGTGATTGACAGTAGCAACATTATCCAACAGTATAATCAAACACAATTAAAATAACATCATACCAAGAAGAAGCCCAGATGTAAAAAACACTGAAAGTGATTTCCACAATTATTCAATCACCTGTAAGAGATGGAAAGATAATGCCGATGAGTATAAGAAATGAAGTGCTAATATCTGACAAGATGTCACCCTTATTACGATCTCCAGGCTCCGAGAAACCAACACGATCGCCATGTTCATTATAGTGGGCCCAGGTATTGTCTGAAATAAACAGACAACCAACAACATGGCTCCTCAGAAAATTATCATGTTTCTATTACTATCAGCCAAGCATCCCAAAACATACCTATTGATGTTGTGTTAAATGCTGGAGTGAATGATAACTTTAAATGCTAGATGCCCTTATATAAAATGAATTACAAAATTTAACAAAAATAAAACCTAACTGTGTCGACATCTAAACCAAAAAATATTTTGTCTAATGCAAGTGAAATCCACCTTTTGTCCATCAGCGTTCCATCTGTTTTACTCTTAAAACCAGCCTAACTGACAGTAACTTCAGATGAAATAGGCAGCTAAACGAATACTAAATACAGTAGCAAAAGTGGCCATGACTTATCTGAATCCAATATACAAATTTAAAAATTCATAGCAACAGTGGTTCACTGTAACTTAACTTATAATCTGACGCAGACTGTGCACTGAAAATAATCATAACACCAACGTACTGTAGAAAACCCCGCTGGGTAGCCCCGGAATTCCCCGACGCAGTCCCACCGGATGCGAACGAAAATAGACACAGTCTGGGTCTGTTGACTCCATGTCTGCAGTAAGATTTCGACAATAGAGGAAGTACAGATGAGAAGATTCATTGCTGGTACACTGCCACCGATTCTGTTCGTTGCTGTATGCTTCGTCCTTAGCTAGCAGCCGATCTCCAACATAGCACACTCTGTCAGCAGCACACACCGTGCCCGCCCAAGTAATGAACAAACAGATGATCTACAGCATATATAGTGTTGATTCAAGACAGTTCAGCATGCTAAAAAAATAACTATTAATAATGATGATCCATTTGGCTGATCATAAATTCAAAATACACAGCACTTCTTCACTTGTGATGTTATGTAAAATCTGACACTATAAGTAAAATTACACTCAATAGTTAACAGTGAACAGTGTCCATCTTCTTCGTGAAAGACTAAACAAGTTCAGCTGTTCACTATAATGCCAAAAACCAGTGTACTAAAACACCAAACGAAAACTGACCAAAAACTGATCTCTATGAATTAAGTTCACCGACTGTTCACTGACATACTTAAAACTCATGACTTATGTGACTAACATCAGAATAACTTCCAAGTTCAACATATTGTAAAAATTAGACTAAAAAATTACCTTATAATAATTATTATCATAAATGCAATCATCATTAACGTTTAACTAGCTATGCTAATTTTGCCGAGTTAGTGAAGGACAGACAGAATCTGTCTCCTAAAAATAAAGTTCTGAGAAACGTTAAACCAGGCTCGTCAGAAGCCAAAATTCCTTCCTGTTGCAATCATTTAAGAATAAGACCATAATAAATAAGTCACATTATGCTAACAGTCAAATCACAGAAACCACTTACTCAGGACCACTGCTGTTGTCAGCAGCAAAAATTCCAACGTAGATGCAGACAATGGAGATGACCACACAGAAGAGAACAAGAACGGATACTTTGCTGACAAATCGGACCCCAACCAGGACAGAAATAAACATAACGATAAACAGACATGTTCCATAGACTCGGTAGTTGTTGAATGCAGTGGAAGGCACCGCCATATCGCCAAAGGCTGGTATTGCTGCCTCCGGGAGCATGTACTTCTGTACATCACAGTGAAAACACATGCACTGCACTTCTTTGGTGTCTACAAATTCTACAATGCATTACATTAAACTACTGAGATGTGCAACACTAACATCTAATGGCAAACAATCTTACCAAAACGTCAACAAACTAGTTAAGAAAATTGTAACCGGATAAATATATGCAGCTTATTTGCTCTAATTTATACTCCAATGGCATACATATAAAACGCGTAGTTACCAAAATACACAAAGCTATGAAATAATAAAATGGATCAACAACCATGACAAAATCTGTACTTAACTAACCAGCAAAAGAAATTGTTCCTGGCCATCCTTCTATAGGTACGCACAATAACAATTGATGATAGCAACATTCAGCGCTATGAAAGAAACTAATCCATGACTAGAAATGGGCTTGCATATATAACACAGAAGCTCAAAAAATAAGATCCGAAAAAGCTACAGACTAGAAGGTGCTCGTGAGAGTGCATATCTCCGCCAAGTAAAATGATTTAAACATTACTAATGTAAAATGTAAAAGTATTCACAGAGGGCGCCACCATTCCTCAGTCATCGTGTACACACAGAGAACAATGGACACACAGAACGACCAATCTCATAATCTCCTCCAATGTTCACTACGTTCACACTTGGTGGAGATAACAAGCAACATTTCTGGTTCTTCTTCTTGTCACAATTTACTTCTGCCGAACAAAAATCGACAGCATACACACCAGGAAGATTTCCACAGCTCCGACAACATACAACGATGCTGAAACAGTAGTTCCCAGATAGAAAAGAATGCCGACTGCTCCACCGAACTCGGGACCAAGAGCTCGGGAAATCATGAAGTAAGACCCGCCACCCGCAACAACACCGTTTGTGGCAATGGCACTCATCGAGATTGAAGTAACCAAAGCCTTGACACAGACACACCGAACACTCAGTCACACTGAGAGTGCGGCACATTGTGGCTACTGTTAAAGTGTGCCTTCTAAATAATCTTAATTACTTAGTTACTTACTTAATATAAAAGAAACTAACTAGATGAGCTTCGTGATGAACCCAAATTGGCAACCACTATAGGGCTTAACACTTAATTGTAAAAATATTGCATTCATATCAGTGAAAGTTTTTGTGAGTACTCCATTCTATTATACTCACTTTCTTTCAAATTTTACAGTTAAACTTATCATACTGAAAGATAAAGATGACAAAAGATGTTGCAGTGCTGTGAAGTCTAGATACTGCTTTTACATCATATGTTAAAGTACAAGTTATCTTTATAAAAACTAGAATCAGCATCACATTCGAGATAACAGTTGAATAAAAGCAAATGGCACTTACGCAGATGCAACACATCAGAACAATGAAGAACGACTCTAGCCATCCAGCCGTTCCAACAACCCAAGCAAACCGGACAAACAGAATAATACCAAATATGTTCTGAATGCAAGGAAAAAACACGCCCATCATTGTACCCAACTTCCGATTCTGTAAAACACGCAAACCACTTGAAAAAATTTTTCAAACACAAAAGCAGCAAAAATTATCACTCCCATCATCTTAAAATCGCAGAGGCCAAATTATCTACAGAAAATTATCTACAAAAAGATGACAGATTACTACATTGCGTTATTCATCACGATGTAAATGTACATCCAATAACTCTACTTTTATGACAAGAAAAAAAAGATATCACATAGACACTAGGCAGCTAGCTGCACTAGGCCTGTTGCATGGGAACTCATCCTCTTAGTGGCATTTTGAGCCAGCGAGGGCAAAGCCCAATTAAGCTAGCATACAGCCTCTATGTTTACTAATACACTAGTGCCTTTAACCAACTGAGTCAGTATACAGCAATCCTGGTAACCAGGCCTACTGTTATGCAGAACTCGCCATTTCTTCTCTAGTGATCGCCGTAACCACTGCCAGTACTAGCTCAGTACTGCCAGTGCTAGTCAATTCTACCAAATAAATAGCGTGACTGCCTCCATTACTCTGAATATATAAACGAAATATCGAATCCAACTTACATGTATACAAAAAAATAATATAATATTTACTACATCTGCCACAATATTCAGTGCTATCTTCTTAAGGTGTCATGCCACCTTAGATGACACTCAGATGATACTGGCAACCGTGCTATGCCAGAGCACCCTGTCCTATTCACTGTGAAAGTTAACATTAACAAGTAATAAGTAACTAAAAAAACAAATCTCATTACAATACAAACCAAAATATTCATATTTGCAAATAATTCAATTAAAAATTAACTGCAAAAACTTCTAAGAGCCATTACCACTTTTGCAGCTTTCTTCTTTTTCTTTTTCTTCTGATCGCTTATGTTGTCAATATCATCATCATCTTCTACATCAAAGTGTGGCACAACTCCACCCTCGTAGTTAGCCAGCCGATTAATCACATCCGATACATAAGGTCTGTGTTTTGCATCCTCCTAGAAACATTCATTCATCTCCAAATGAATCACATAAATGCCATATAATGATCACTCGTGTATAGTATGCTGTAATTTACATTAAGCAAACACAGCAATTAACAAATATCATACATACTGCTACTTCCAATTTTGGTTAACTGAACACTTGAGACACTTTCTACAGGCCATATGCCCTGCCCAATGCACAACCAATGTCATAAACTACATTTTTATGCACGAGAGCTAGCACCGTAGCTACGGTAATTCTGTCCATATGTCTCTCCTGGTGTTACATCAGGTACCATTCCAAGACCAAATGAGATAGAGACTTCGGGTTTTCACCATATGATATCCTAGAATCTCTAGTAAATTTTGTGACAAAATTTCATGCCACTGCGTGAAAAGGAACCCCACAAACAAGGGGAAAATAGAGGGGCACCCCTCTTAAAAAGCATTATTTTACCATTATTGGCTCGTCTGACGTGAAAATGGCTGCTTATCGTAACAAGCACTGGCAATGAGCTTCTTAGAAATGTCAACATCGATGACCTTGAATGACCTCGAACCCCCAAAATAGAGGATTTTCGCAAATTTTTCATGATTTCAAGCTGCAATCCACATTTCAAGAGTGAATTGCACCGAAATGGCTGGAGATAAACCAAGACAACCTGCATATGAAATTTTCAGCATTAAATGTAGATTTTAGCAATCAAGTCCGAACCCTCTAGGCTCAAGGAGGCCTGTGCACGTGGGTGTCGAAGAGGGGTATCCCTCTAAAAAGTGGCTATCTATCTGCTGTTGGCTTGTCTACCGTGAAAATGGTTACAGATAGGCACAGACATGCTGCTAAACATAACAAGAACTGGCGACAAGCTTCTTAGGATTGTCAACATCATGACCTTGATTGATCTTGAACCCTAAAAATAGAGATTCTTTGTGATTTTTTGGCGGTTTTTGGCTGCAGTAGGGTAGACTGCGATGAAATGGATGGAGATAGACCAAAATTACCTGCAAACAGGAATTGCTATAGGCTCTCGTGTGTCTCATGAGCATCAGCTCAGATGTCTTGTTCATAAACTACATGATTCACTCACTGCTCTGAGATGAATGGTTTAGTTTGAAGAAATGCAATTCCAGTCTGTGAAAAATCTCATTCCAGCGGCATATAAGGCACTTTAACAAACCAGCATAATCTGAAAGACTGTGATGTACAGGGAAAAAAATAAATGACAAAAATGCGAGTTTCAAACTTACTCCACCAATGCTGAATGCAGTAACTAAAAAGACAGTTATAGCGCGAAAGACAAACCTCATATAGTGCCATATGTCCGTCATCAGGCAAGCCAACCAACACTTGTTCATCACTCTCCACTACTGTGTTACCAGAACTCCCTGCATACACCAGCCGCACATGCATAAATGCAGTCGCTTCTATCCCCCCAAGTCTGAAATCAAAATTGGGTGCAACTCCCCCCCCAGTTTCAGGCTCAGGTTCCCCCCAATTTCTGACTACTAAAGTTTTTCCCTCCATTTTGGGCTTCTTCCCCACTCTAGGGAGAAAGTTTTCTTAAGGGTGTAGATTAAAAAAATAAGGAGAAAATAAAAAAATAAAAAAAGTTTTGTAAAACGTGTAGATTGCCCAGTGATAAATAGGTGGGGAAGTTTTGCTAAGAGTGTAGATTAAAAATAGGGTAAAGTAGAAATAGGAGGGGAGGTGTAGATTGACTAGATTGCCCAGCAAAAATAGGTAGGAGGAGTTTTGTTAAGGGTGTAAGTTAAAAAATAGGCAAAAATTAAAAAATAGGAAGAGTTTCAAAGCTGTAGCTTGCCAGTGAAAAATAACAGGGAAAGTTTTGATCTACAACCTTAACAAAACTTCTCCCCTATTTATTTTTTAATGGGTGTAAGCTGCAACCACCAGGTATAGTGATAGAACCCACTGCATAAACGAATGCATGATGACAGCAATATTTCACTGTTAACTACCACATTAAAAACTGTAGTAATAAACACAGTTACTCAATAAGTTAAACAAAACAAACTACTGCTCTAATGACTTTGTGTGAATTCCAAGCATTATACGATGAACTCACAAAACCAAATGTATTGCATTTCAAAATCATGACATATGCAACAAATTCTGCACTAAGACAAATTATGCAAGAAATCTTTCTAGTCAGCTGTGCTGCAGCCTAGAGATCAGTAAAAGCAGTTTAGAGATCAGTAAACTGATCTGCTCACATAATAACTCAAACTTAAAATGGAATACTGCAGAATGACAAAGTAACTAAAAAACCTAATACTAAATAACATCTCACTACACTGCAATGTCAACTAAACAATGACATAAGATATAAATAATTACACTTAATTTAATGTTACAAGAGAAAGAACAAATGATTAGAAATATTTTTTGTATCACTTTTTTACCTTCAACTGTAGCATAGCCAGCAGCTGAAAACACAAACAAAATCTTTGTGCCTGCTTTCATTCTTACATTTTTTACAACAGCATCAAAATGCTCAAACAATATTTGACCGAGAATGGACTGAAAACTAAAAATTGTCAAGCTGATTTTCAAGTTTCTGGGGACTTGATGTTCGACGCCTGGTGAAGTTGCGACACTCAACAATTTATCGAAAAACAAGTACAAAACTCAACAATTTCTGGCAAAAACAGTTTCGGTACTTAATGTTGGGTTAGGGTGGGATTTAGTGTTAGGATTAGGGTCAATGTGCACAAAACTATACTTGGCAATTTGTAAAACTCAAATACTTATCTATGAATACTTCCTCCCATCAATTACAAACAAAATAAACAGCAGTAAAACATACGCCTGATAGGAACTACCGATACCATTCTGGCCACCTTGATATGCAAAACAATCTATGCTCAAAAGCACTGCTGACACAAAATAATCTGTCACATCTATACTGAAACAACGTCCAACGATTACTGTGTAAACTATTAATAAAAATGCAAAACCAGTCAAAAACTAACAACTGCATCAACTTTTTGTGCGACGCAATGTCAAGAGACACGCCAAAAGCCAAGCAATAACAATTTACCATTTACGCTGCGCGCATCGATCACCGTTGCCTGTGGAGCTGAACCATAATTCGTCGGCAGAACAGAAGCTACTCTGTTGTCGATACGAGCATTCTCTGATTCGGAGAATAGTTCTGAAGACATTTCGGGTATCTCGGCCATACAATTGACTGGATTGTATTTTACAAGACGATATGTGAGTCAAATAATATGAAAAACAAAACTATAAACTAAATTTTGTAAAGTAAAAATAAGTGTGAGCTTCAAACTTTAACGGTCTATAAACATAACTACAATATAACTAATATAACAAATTAAAAAAATTAAGAAGTTTTGTTTACAAGTGACGTCAAGACACCTATTCACTACCGATCATTGCTAAAAATAAATAAGTAAAAATAACCATAGGATCTGTGACTGGACCGGCCGCGGAAAATCACTCATACATCGTAACATCGTTCATTGGTGCAATTTCAGACTTTTTTGACGCGAGCTGGCCAAACATTTGATTGCATTATTTAAACTTTCGACAGTATAGTGTTTAGCACAAAGTTCATTTAAAAACACTTTAGAATCGGTCTACCCCAACTCCTCAATTGTAAAATGGGTGAGGTCAAGGCAAAGACTACTCCTCTGAGAACGTTGTTGAAGAGTGTAACCTGTAACTGTAACTGTAGTCTTCACCTCAAAACTTCACCTCACCCAATCTTTGCACTTCGCAAGTGTGCAGTGTCTTTCAGTGTTGCATTGGCCATGCACATTACGTCTTGAGTCTCGACAGCTCGTTTCTCAGTGTCAGTCGTTAAATCATGACTTTTCTGGAGTAGTTTTGCCTTCACAAGCTGAGTGATTAATGATGAAAATAGAATAGAACCTGATAATTATTTTTGTCAACTGATATCTTTATAATGTTCAAAGTATTTCATTGCAAATTTGTCAACTCATCTTTTGCAGTTACATAAGTTGCTACCTAACCATACTGTATTCTTGTTGTTGCAGTATTGTCAAAATTGGAAAGAGTAATTTCAGAGTATTATACAACAGCATACACAACGTGAGTTCATTGGCTAGTTTGCATCAATCTTCGCTAGATGCATGTAGATGCTATACAACCAATCAACTGTGCCAATGGATCAGGTTTAAAAATGAATTCAACCTATATTGTATGTCTACAAATAATACACATAAATTCTCAACACTCATGACAGTATAGTGCAGTAGTTTGACATCATGTGAAATGTTCAGAGTCGAATAGCATACAGTTAAAAATAAGCTTTCAGATTCACTTAATAGATGACGTGTTATCGATATATAAGTACATGGTAATATTACAATTAGCGTTAAAAATTCAACTGTACAAAACTACAAATACATATGCAACAAGTGGTAGATTGGCAGAGAATTAAGAAACTTCTCTTTATTGACTGGATGTATTTTTATCACCAAGTGAAAATTCTGCACAACAATACACTGTTTCCACATAAAACGTTAAAAAATTTTTCCGGGGAGAAAACACCTATGATGCCTCGACCTCGGCCTCGATGTTCACGCCTTTTGTGTCTTTCACTCCCCAATAATACAAAATTCTGAATCTGCCATTACATGCAACATGCAACCACAACACAAGCGAAGAAGAATATAATTAAGTTATACACTCATATTCAGTGGCTTCTATCCCTATACCTGGTGGGCGCAGCTTGCGCCCAGTGAAAAATAGGGGGAAAGTTTTGATAAGATTGTAGATCAAAACTTTCCCCCGATTTTCACTGGGCAAACTACACCCTTTACAAAACTTTTTCACCAGAGGGAAAAGAAGTCCAAAATGGAGGGGAAAACTTGAGTCAGAAATTGGGGGAAACCTCAGCCCAAAACTGGGGGGAAGTTGTGCCCAATTTTGATTCCAAATTTGGGGGATAAAAGCCACTGCTCATATTCACAGAATCACAACGACCATCAACACTAAAAACTTAAGTATGCTCATATATGCATTTAATGCCAACAGTTCTGAGTCACAAACTGACAACAATTATGTGCACATGACATTCATACAGTGAGACCCTTCAGAATTTTTAGAAAGTATAAAAATAGATTTTTCACTACACACACCAGTGTTTTCTTGCAAAAACAAATAAAACCAATTTGGTTCTAACCTGGAGCTGTGGTGTAGCCCAAAGCTCGGAGGAGGGGCGGAAAGGGGAAATGGGGTGCATCCCAGATTTTGGCTCAGCACTCCACAATGGCTGATAAAAATTTTTGTTGGTTATACCAGTAAAAGTAAAGGTCATCCTGTCCAGCGGGGTTCAAGGTAGAGTGCAGCATCCCCAGATTTTAGGGCTAAAACTGCCACTGGTTTGGGACCCTGCAAACTAATTACAACGTGGGCCATAAAAAAGTGCCACTTAACTTTTGTCCATATCTTCACCAGTTATTGATCAACTTTTAAAGTTCTTTCACTAACACACTCTGCAGACATTTTGCAATAATGTGATTACTATATATATCGCACCACAAGGTAAATGCATTTCTACAATACATTGTGAAATATATAAATGTAAGCAAAAAGCAAAAACTAAAAACTGAGGTAAATGAAAAAAACGCTTCAGACCAACATTGCGATGAATGATTCGTATAATACTAGACTGTGTTATACCCACACAGTCTAGTGTCATACACACCATTCACTGCAATGTTGGTCTAAAGTGTTTTTTTTCAATTTTACTAAAATTTTTGTTTTTTATTATCGTTATGTATGCATATATCATTGATATTTCACAAGGTAGTGTAGAGATGCATTTATGTTGTGGTGGCATCTACACTGTGTCTCAAAAAAACGTCCCACTTTGTGATTGTCCGTATCTGCGTAAAATATTGACTGATTTTCAAAATTTTTTCACTGGCACATTTTGTGGACAAGTAGCAGTAGTGTTATTATTAAACATACCACCATACCTTAACTGCATCTCCACACTACCATGTGAAACTCTTATTGTCAAAAATGTCTAAAATGCTAGTAAC
>Ga0209367_1008244_pt1 | contig 14253 bp, 9 predicted proteins | sample WorMetLIZISLAND2_FD_187412 | JGI IMG/M metagenome (GOLD analysis project Ga0209367, IMG submission 187412) | Marine gutless worms symbiont microbial communities from Max Planck institute for Marine Microbiology, Germany - Olavius geniculatus... ... | reverse complement strand
ACTTAATGACGCACAGCCTCGATGACGTCCGATGTCTGCTACATACGATCAATGACTCAGGTTTTAATCTTAAGCTTTGTCCATATAGGGACGGATCCGATTCAAGTCACGTGAGTTTGGACTGCTCAGGACTCAGAAAATTGAAAACAAACTAAGTTTTCTAGTCGGCAGAGTATTCATAGCGAGTCGGTCGCTGTGAAGTGTGAACGCTTTGCGGATCTGATCCGTGCTATACTCAACTGGCCAGCTGAGTCGAATCGGTCGTTATGAACAGGTCTTGATTTTTCTATAATAAACGCTTTCAGTTTCAGTTGTTTGAAATGTGGGATAATAACCCAACACAAGTTTGTGTCGCCAGTACTGTTTATCAACGATGACAGATGATTTTGTATATACTCAGCGACCAAAGTATAACATCGAATTTTACATAATATCATTTTATTTTGACCAAGATGCTGCACCTTCAAGTATAAGTAGATTTTTGGAACGGGGGATGCAGGAAACACCGAGGACGTCTACGGCAATGGGGGAGTCTGGAGACGGGGTGTCCCCCTTTCCAGTGGGAGTGGGATCTGAGGACAGCCCCCGCAAGAACTTTTTGAACAGTTTTTTGACGGAAATAATGCGTTTTTGTGCGAAATTTTTACTTAGTTATAAAAATGCATCCAGTCAATAAATGAGGGCTGCCCCCTGAATCCACCACCGATTACAAGCGCAACTACCACCATGTGAACCGGGGGAGAGTGTCATCCGACTTTCGGGACGCTCTTCAACTTTTAGAAATCACTCCTGCAAAAACCGTGTAGCCAATTAAAATGCTTAATTTACTTTACAAAACAATTCATAAATATCGCTGCTAAAGAAAACGTTCTTTTGAACTCTGATTCGTTCACAGCACCTGGCGCTAAATGTGTTTTGATTGACTGAAGCTAATGCGTTAAAAAATTTTTTAGCCGCGCACCAGCACTCCCAGCACAAGTGAGCAACGAGCTGATACACCTAAAGGTGCGTTCTCATCACTGCGCGCGTTAACGCGCGTGACGCGCGTTAATGAGCGTGGGCCATTTCAATTAACTGTTCAACTACACTGTGTCTCAAAAAAACCGGACCCCTGCTACCTTTTGCAATAACTCTAACAGTCACGGTTTAATAGCAATAGATTTTGACAAAAATAATCGTTAGAGAATCAGCACTTAATAGCATGTGTTACTTTGCGAGAAATTTTAAGAACAGAGTACCAGCTGAGGTTTTCCTGTGGCACCAACAGTAGAGGCAACTGCACTGCAGTACTCCAACGAACCAACAACGTCAGTATTACGAAATCATTAAATGTTATAACGCCAACGTTTGAAGTTGAACGAACTGTTGATTAGCAACATCATAGTCAAAAGTTACAGCAGATGTTCAAAGTGCTGTCCCTTTAGACCCTACTCGAACACAGGCCCGGAGACGTCTTCTCCATTCGTCGATTGCGTCATCGACAACGGTCTGCCGTAGGCCAGACCAGACCTCCACCAAGCGCTGCTTCAGTTCATCCACATCCAACCTAAGCTGGTACCCCGTTTTATGAAATATGGTAAGCCCGTAACACACTACGATATTGAGTATCTTTTGACGATTTTCTCAGCTAATCATTATTATTATTAGGCACAGTTTGTTGGAGTTATTTCAAAACGTAATAGGGGTCTGGTTTTTTGGGACACAGTGTAGAAAGCAATCATAGCTCACAGGTACCTCCGCCAAGTGCTTGTCAGATTGTAATGTAGATTTCACCTACGCGTTTCAAACTATAGTTGCATTTTCCACAGTGACCTAGTTCTACGTGACCTAAAAACCGTGACTGGATACACTGCCGCTTTGCCAGAGGTTCACGTATGCCCCCTTTAACCCAATGGTAACGAAAATTTCAAAATGCTGCAGAATCCAGAATTCCTGCCGGATTGCCCCCAAAATTGAATCACCTGTAGTTTATGCCACGCCGACATACCCTCAAAATTTCAGAAAGATTCGTCCATAACTTTTTGAGTTATCTTGCTAGCACACAGACAAACAGACAAACAAACAAACAAACAAACAAACAAACAAAAACCGGCAAAAACATAACCTCCTTGGCGGAGGTAATCAAGTCCTAATCCAAGCGCTACCTCACCGTAAAACGGATACATTTGAGATTGTCCACGCGCGACGCGCGTTAACGTGCGCAGTGAGAACGCACCTTTAGTGACCGAACGTACTACGTAATGCATTTGCATGGAGAGGCGCTCTAAAAAAAGTGACCATGCATCTTCGCTTATATACTCAAACTTATAAAAAAGACTCACGCACAATTGCACATTTGTCCAGGCTTTGATTTTTAAACAGGCGTTTGTTTAGGTTTACTTATATCATTGTGTTCTTATATGTTATATGTTATACGTCATCTTCTGCAGTCTTCTTTTATATCGTTACTCAATAAACCATTGTTGCGTGTCGATTCACTCCAATTTTACCGAATCCAGCATCGCCAAAAATTTATTTATCGTACATGTTTTTTTTGAAAGTTGAAACAGCAAGTGCATGCGTGGCATCAAAATGTCGTTGATCCAAGCACTAAAACATATCCGAACATCTAGGCTATAGACAAAGAAGAAGTAAAATATTAGGCCTATACATGACAATCACCTAATAAATCAAATCACTGAATTTCTCAGCCATGCAGTCACTCGGTATTGGAAAACAAGTGCCCGTGACGTCACGGAGTCACATGACCTCTCACCTGGTCGATGACGTCAGCGGGCTCGGTTTTGATGTGGTCCGAGGTCATGGAGGACGTCAGAAAGAAGTCGGGGATGTCGGACAACTCGTGCAGACTGTCGTCGGTTAGATACACCGAGTCACACAGCGAGTTCATTCTGAACACATTCATACAGCACACGTAGCGCCAATTCGAATATAACGTAACTGATCAAAACTATAATAGAGCTGCTGTGGAATTTAACCATTAATTATGCGTTATTTTCTGGAAGGATTTGACGCCGATGACATTGACCTTTGACCTTATGAGCTATACACCGGTTACTCTTTTACTCTTTGTCTGCTGGAAAACGTTCGCACCAATTGTGTTTTTTCTGCGCCCTTTTATTGGATTCAAATCAGGATTCAGGAGTTCATATATGGGAGAGAGAAACAGACAGACGGACAAAACAGACAGACAGACTGGCAAAACCCGTAATATGGCCGCCTATTAATAAATAAAAGAGCACGTGCGCAAGTGGTCTCTATAATATAATAGTAAAGTGGTGTTGGCTCTAGCTATAGTGACGTCACACATTGTATGAAATCGTGTGGGCCTACAAGTTACAACCATGTCGACGACATTCAAACCGTCTGCTCCCTGTAACCATCGTATAGTTGTGTGAGACGCACACGCGCACACATCCGGTCACGCAAGTGCCGTTTACGACAACGAAAACTACAACTATACATGTAGTACTACACAGACGTAATACACATTTTCCTTGCAATCATTATTCGGTGCAGTCTCATTTCGCCTAATCGCTCCCCAGTTGGGTCTACTGCAGAGCCCCAACCGAAATCGAACTAGGGTTAGGGTAAGTAGGCCTATACGACGCGAAATGAGATGAGGCGAAATGAGACGACACCCGTCGTATACTTACTTACGGTCGGCAAAAAAATGGTACAGAAAAAATGACGAACGACAAAACAAAGCTTGTCAAAGAGGCAAAAAACGACAAAGCAAGTCGTTGTTGTTGGTCCGCCCATCAAAAAAAAATGAAGCGAAATGGGATTAAGCGAAATGAAATTAGGCGAAATAAGACTAGGCGAAATGCTACCCATCCCATTATTCTGTTCAGCTGACTCAATTTCATTGTTTGCAATTTGCAAGCCAGCTAAAAATTTGCCGCGCACGCAATTTCGCTTTAATCAACTCAGGCTAACTCAGCCTGGTCAATCGTCCTTGAGTAAGCTACACGTAATTAAAACTGCAGCAAAGGCTGGAATGCAAACAGACACACCGCGCGATGCAGTGAAACTAAACGCCGTTATGTGGTTTTGTAGCGTAGAACAGCGGTTACGACTTACGAGTCAAACAGAAACTACTTGGAAGTTGCAAACGTTTTATTTTACATTACAAAACAACGCCTATGCACCTTCTATACACCCGCTATGAAACTAAAGCAAAAACTAAACAAAACCACTTACGATTCCCACGCGATTGTGTTTCAGTTTTGTTTGGTAGTCGTATCGCACGTGTATAGGCGCACAAACTGGTGTTCTCGCGGCTGGCGTATACACAACGCCACAGAAATTAACTGAACGCCAGTTCGTTCGCTTTGTTCAGTCAGTTCAAACTTCAACGCAACTGAACCAATCTGTAATTTTAGTTCAGTTCGGTTCTGCTTTGTTCTGTCGCTTTGTACACGCAAAACGTAGATGACTGAGCTCCATGAAGCTTGGGAAAGACTTTAATCTTTTATTTTAAAACTAAATACTGCAGTACTTACGTATTTTGTGAATAAGCCAGTAGGCCTACTTATCACAAGATTATACCACTCCAGACAGTGTGGTATCGTACTTAAACCACGCTTAGATTGCCCAGGCTACACCGTCGTTTGCTTCATGACGCGAGACTGCAGCCGAAAATTGCAAAAGCAATACCAGTACAAGCTGAGTGTATTTTATGGTCCGAAACAATGCCACCCACAGTGAAAAAAACTGTCTCATTCATTGCAGAAGTGGCGCCTCTGTGTCCGGCCCTACGACAGCCCCTCCATGCAGAGGGCCATGGCGCTACCCGAAGGTCACATCAGATCAGACTAGCACAGTCTGGCCGCGCTGTCTCAGCAGCCTGCGTGACGTGACGTGGCGTGTAGTCATTCTGTGGAAGGTCATCTGAGGTTATCATTCATCAGGCGACTATCAACGCACTGTTTATCAGCGCGACACACGACATGCCGCTTTACATATCACCCACGCGCCATGCACAATCAAAGCCCACCCAACCTGCTGCTACTCGGCCGCTAAATTTAACTATCGTTTAGCGGCGCGTACTCAGCAAGATTACCCAGCCGATAACCCCGCGTAGGCCTACAGCCACAGCAGGCAGTGTGCGGCGCGCCTCCATTATTTTCTTCGTATATATAAACCATTTCACTGTAGACTTCAGCAGCAATCAGAAAAAAATCACGAGCCGAAAAGTCTTACTAGCTGAAGCCGCAGACACAGATATGCAACTAATGGGAAGGCAGAGGGGATTCGGACCACCAAATTTCCAATTCCGTGAGGACCGTAGCTTCCGTGCAATATAATGTAACTTAAGGATACAAGTTGCCCTGCCATTCTATCCAACAATGCACGGATGTATGATAGACATATAAACGGACGGACGGACGGACCACGCTACTGGAATATGTGTGGTGGCAATAGCCGGTTTCTTGGCCGACGGCCGCCTAAAACGACTGCGTCTAACAGTAAGAAAGCGTCATACGAGATAGCAATCATGTGGGCGACATTGGGACGAAAATCACGAAATATTGGGGTTTTAAATATTTGCCCCTTCCAATCGCTGTCCTTATATTTCCTTTTTCTCCTTCCATCCTTCTGTTAGTTCTTCGGTCCACCTATCAGGCGTATAATATGCTTCTCCTTGCAAGATCTCGTCATCTATAATGAGGTGTTTACATGCACGATCGCGCAAACATCGAGCAGCTAGCTCGACGTTTTATGGTAATTAGCATGCTAATTAGGAGGGCGGGTGGGTTGTAATTGGAAGGCCCATATAACACGTGATCAGCTGCGGGCTAAGAGCCTAAGCCTAGATCTACATTTGAGCCAGGGGGCGGGGTTCTAATAGGCCTGCTTGAGCCAGCTCGATGTTTGCTCGATCGTGTAAACACCCTATAAATAACGTCAACATTATTTAGCCTATAAAGCGTCAGATGTTTGGGGATTCGGTGCCAATCAATCAATCAATCAATCAAAGCTGCCTTAGCAGCAGAAATTCTTCGAGGTTAATAATAGTCTACAATACTAAATAAAGCAGACCGATAAAGTGTCATAAATCTTGTTACATCGTGCATGACGATATAGGCCTACCGGTAGTAACGTCAATCGACTGCAGCAGATCTACCATCTAGGCCCAGTTTCTGACACTTATGCAGCTACGTGGTTGTATAAGGTGCTTTGTTAGTAGCGGGTAAGGCCAAGGCCGCTCTTGTCGCTGGCTCAATATCAGTCGTCATTCATAGGCTAATATACGATCATGAATGAATGACGCTTGACGTCATCCAACAACCTGCTGGCCACGTGACACTACGGGCCACACCTCCGGCACGACACCGTGTTTTTATGAATGAGCGTGCGACCGGCTGTCAATGAGACGAGGACTATTTTCAGTCACGTGCAACGCCGGTGGGAGTGGCTTAAGCCAATAGAGAGACAATTATTATCTTTGTCCATTGACGAGACCCGGTTTACTTTTCTTGGATGCGGGCGCCGCTTGGGCCTGCAATGGGCTGCTGTGATGACAGTGGGGACTAAACATAACGGCAGGGCTGTGAGTATGGGGAATATCGCCTATGGTGAAGAAGCGACAAAAGTGAACGCGTCCCGACTTAATCCAAGCAAGGCAAACTCTACTTGCCTATACCCTTGAGTGACGGAAGGTTGAGTTGACCTTGGTGCTTGACCATACCAGGATGGTATTTGCCCGTCCGCACTACGCAGATAGTCACCCATCCAAGTATAATCATCACTTGACAGCGACCCGACCAGAATTACTCAAACCCACGACCTCTTGATCACGAGTCCAACGTCATTACCGTTACGCCACCAAGCCAAAATTAATGCCGTGCATACTCAGACGGCGAATCCTCAGTCATCGTAGAATTAGTGCGACAAGGCGAGCAGCCGAGGCGAGGCGTGAAGACCAGTAGTTGGTTGTAGCTATAGGTCGCTGTGAAATCTACGGGCTGCTGCAGGCGTTGCGACAATCAGCACGCGATCTGGTAATTAGTTGGACGCGATGGCGTCGCGTAGCGTAGCGCGGGGGCGAAGCGTTCTCCTTTCTACCTCGTATGACGGACAAGATACAGACAATCCCCCTACCATGGCGAATCAACCCCCACCCCTGCACAAAAAAACGCTACGGTAGCCAACTAACGGTAATCAACAGCTGTACCGTAAAGTGGAATGTAACGCTGTACTCAAAAATCCCTAGTACTCTCAGCATTGTCCGTCGTCAATATTGTGTATAAAGTATGTTTTCGGCTGATGTCCGAAAGTGCTGAGACTCGGTTCTGGGTCACGAAGGCTGCCAGGCCGCGAATTTAAAGTCCAAGGGCCCGCAACAGTAAAACACCGACGACTGAAACTGTTCAAACTGAAAATGAGACGGCGTTAGAAACCGGGGATACTGTTGGCAAAAAATACGAATAGTGGCGGTTTTGTCGCTGGTAGTTTGTGTTGCAGGGTTTCGTACGGCGGAGGGTTCACTTCCACTGACTCCCTCATACCTGTCTGTTCGTCGTTTGCGACGATGAAGACTGTCCACTGAAAATTTGCTGCAGCAGTTAACAGCAGAGATGCAGCCGCTGCAGCATCGTAGGCCTACAGTCTGTAGTGTAAGCTGCAGGCTGCACCGTCGTCACTTCGAACGGCCGCATAAAAATGTGGTCAGCGTCTTAAAACACTGAACATCTTTTTCGGTCATTTATGGCAAGTTGTGTCAAGAATATTGGTACCAAAAATTAATAAAATCTGATAATTTGTTTTCAAGTTACGGTCAAAAATGTTGGGGATGTTTTTAGACAGAGTGTACAGGGTGCAGCAAAAAAGTGGACCCCTAAAGTTTTTCTTTGTTTTCTCAGCAACCGTTTGGAATTTTAATCTGAAATTTTACAGACGTATTTATTAAAACCTTCTACATCTATGTGCCAGGTAAAATTTGATTCGATTTTAAAAATAAAAGGAATCATGAAAGCAACGTTTATGAAGTACTCCAAAAGGTAAATTAATGGTGAAAATTTCAAGGATGTAGGTTTATTTGCTTAGAAAATACAGCAAGCCAAAATCGGCACAGAATTTAGTCATCCACGTACTCGCGGTACCCCACCCATGAATGACAGCCTGTAGAGACCGCGTGAGACAGAGTGCTGAAATTTTGCATGGCATTGTTTCTTACAATTGCCTATTTACTCACCAAAACTCATCAATTTCTGACATGGTCAGGTGGGGACCACTGGTTGATTTGACATGGAATGACCCGTATACATTTTCCCAGGGTGGACTATAGCAGCTACTGCACACCAGCCAATGTGGGTGGTCTCCCAGGTACAACATGGCTAGGCCCAGCCTCCCAGGCACCAGTCAGAGAGATGTATGCTTCATGAGGTGTACAGCAGCCTAGTACTATATACCACCTTTAACCTTTTTTTAACCATAGGCCTACTTATACCTTATATTATACCTTATATTATAGGCATTATACCGTTGACCCACAACTGCATCAGCTCCTGCAGTCTGCACATGCTGTTGTGAATCTCCTTGTTGATGCCAAGCAGTATCTTTCTGTTGTCCACCACCTGTCAATCAAAGTCGATTAGCGGTCCACAATGCTTCAAGTTGAATGGCCATTTGCGTTCACTTCCCGTAGGCCTAACGTCGTCCGCAGTCTTGGTTATTACGTAAGTAGCTTCCGGGCGTGCGGCGTGCTTGCTGTGCCTTTCATCTCGCCGTGCTCTCGGGTCGCACGCTGGCGGCCGCATGGCCGCATTGCCGTGATCCATTGAGTCGTTCCCGTGCATTCAGAATCGTGGGTAAACTGCGAGGAATCTATTTATAGCCGACCAATCGCGTGCCGCCTCGCACGCTCCCTCGCACTATACCCTCCTCGCACCTCGCGCCTCGCACCTCGCATTTTACCCGTACCCTCGTGTTGAAACTCTAAGCTATATATACGCCTAGCGAGTGACACAAAATTTAAGCTTTTTTCACTGAACTATAAGCACTACGTAAGGATAAGGGGTTCAGTAATTATCAGTGTCAGGGAACAAAAGTTCTCAGGTACGAAAGTTTCATGCATCGTTAGACTGACCTGGCACGCAGTTATGATATTGGACAGGCTGCGGTTCAACCACGTTGAACGTACGTCGACGTCGACGACGTACAGCGACTGCGTCAGTGTGTCAGGCCGAACAAGCACCGACTGTCCACCCGATTTCTCTGAGCGACTTCACGCCGCCGCTGCGAAGTGATTGCGTTGACGGAGACTTCGCCGCCCTTGGCGGTCTCTGCGATCAGCTGACAGTTCACGCCGCCAACCGTCCAGCCGGTGCACTAATCAAAACGTCTGCGAGTTTCCAGCCGGCGCTGGGAGGGACACTCCACGTGCGTGCGTCCGTCGACGTCCTGTACCGTTTTCCCTGCTGCACTGGATGCCGTGCAGAGTTTCCAGCAACTCGAGAACGATCGTGCGTTGCTACGTCGTCGCAGCGACTGGCTGGCACCGACGGGGAACGAATGAATGAATGAATGAGAGGAGAGAAGCAGGCCACTCACCAAGGCCGCAGCTGCTCGCCAGTCGCTGTGCCGGGCGTCGCTCGGCTGGGCCCGGTGATGGGCGGCGCCGTCGCCGTGTGAGGCAGCCTGAGCCTCCATTGCTTCGCTAGCCGCCGCCGGCGACAGAACTTTACTGTCGCTGCCCATCGCTCGGTTCATTCATAAACTCAGACCGGCCGCCGGGCGAGGCCGAAAATTGTATTAATGAACAACTCACCGGGCAGCCCGGCCTTCCCACGCACAGGCGACGACTACACACCGACGGCCATTCACAAGATTTTTAACGACCACATTTTACACACGCACGCAGACAGATGCCCGCGGCGCACACGCACGTCGAAAACTACAACTACATTGACTAGACGTTTACAGTATAGTGCGATATATACCTCCATGCATATAGTTACCAGCTCCCATCTACGCTGGGGGGCGTGCTTCCCGACCTTAACTGTTTCGTCTCCTTCTTACCTTTCTTCCACTCCCTCCTTTCTCTTCCCCCACCAACTTTCCATCCTGGGAGCATTAACTCACCAAACTGTTCCCAGATGCGCTTTTGACCAAAAACAGCAAAGCTCCCTTTAGTGGCATTCTGTTGAAGAACTTTGTTTAACCTGTATGTGGGGGTGATTTGTGTTGAACCAGCAAGTATGTATCCAACTAGCAAGGCGCGCATAAAAATGTGTAAATAAATTCTGACAGTTTGCGTATGCGTACGCCTACTGAGTTGCAATCACTGCTGTCGTATACGACTCGGACTCAGTTTAAGTTGTGACTGATTTAGAGTACTCGTTACCTGTACATTTTTACTTCCGCCAAGGAGGTTATGTTTTTGTCGGACTTTGTCTGTTTCTGTCTGTCTGTGTGTGAGCAAGATAACTCGAAAAGTTACAGACGGATCTTTCTGAAATTTTCAGGGTATGTCGGGCATGGCATAAACTACCAGTGATTCAATTTTGGGCGTGATCCGGCAGGAATCCTGGATTCTGGATCACTTTGAAATTTTCGTTACCATTGCGTTAAAGGGGGCATAAGGGAACCGCTGGCAAAGTGAAAATGGTGACGCCACCTGGCGAATAGCTTTGCCTTGGCGAGGTACCTGCGGGCTACGACTGCTTTTCTAGTTTTCATATTTTGTCGTTGCTATTTTCTACCAAAAACAATCATTGCCCCGCGGAGTGGTCGCCTATAGCTGCAGCCAAGTGAAAGCGACTGGCCGTGTCTCCAAGCACCTCCCTGCAGCCAGCATGCACTGGCAGCCAGTGCCGCTGCTGTGAAAAAGCAGTTCGCTTCACAGTCGCTAGTCACTGATGAAAGCAAGCCTCGCTCAGTGCGTGGGCGTAGTAAAGTCGTTTAACCGAGGTTCAAGCACACACACGTATAAGCTATACAGCTGGTTCTGTTTATTTGTGTCCATTTGCAGCCAGCAGCCGTGATGGAGTTTTTTTAAAGCCTAGACTTAACTTACTTTGATAAGTTGTGAATTTTTGTTGTTGTAAAACCAAGCGACAGCGAATCCACAAGAAATCGAACAAGAAAGCCCAGCTATCGCTTGGGAAGACGCGCTACAGCCTATACAGTTCCTGTTGCGGTACTGACCTTCAAGGTCATCCAAGGTCGATGATTTTGATTTCGTCTGAAAGAGAGTATGCCACTTCTTATTAGTGATTACTAGTAACAATCTTGGCCCTATTTCTCACCGTTTCCGAGATACGGCCATTTTTTCGTCGAAAAACGCACATTTTTCTTACCCCGTTTATTCAACCCCAAATTTGAAAATGTTTTCTTTGCACTACATTTCCCAAATTTTGTAGCATAGAGCCTTAACACACGGCTAATTATTCGTGTGAAAAGTTTTCGTCTACAACCCAACGCTTAGCCACAATACATTCGTTACCCACAGACAGACCAACGGACATACATGTGCAACAACTCGTACCATAGACGACTACAGCAATAGCATAGCTGTAGAGCGTCAAAAAGCAACAGAAAAACAGAAATTTGTGCAAGAAATGCACCAAAAAGTCCAAAGCCTATGACAGTCTACAGTTGACTTGTTGTCCGACCAGTCCACAACATAATTACTGAAGTGGAGTTTGGGCTTCATTGTTTAGCCAAATTTTGCACAGTTTGACCTGCTACTTGACCTCCACCCTCCTGCAACAAACTCGGTCGAGGTTATGCGATAAGGTTGTGGTGTCGCTATAAAAAGCAGTTCACAGACTTTTGCACGTAACAGTGGCGTAGTCAAGGGGGGTTGGGGCTAGCCCCCAATCCTCCAGACAAAACACAAGCATACGTTTAAACTGCACGCAATTGAGAAATTTGGTCAGTTAAAAAATAATTTAAATCGTTGTTACCACATGTCATTTTTAAAGCTAAAATGCACCAAGTTCGATTTCGGCTGGGGCTCCGCCCCAGACCCCGCTGGGGAGCTCACGGCACTTCCCCAGATCCCCTAGCTGGACTTTAGGCGGTCCTACTACTAAGGCAGGGGAAGGGAAGGGAAGACGGAAGGACAGGGGAAGGGAGAGGAGAAGTAAAAGGAGAAGGAAAATGGAGGAGAGGGACAAATCGGAGAAGGAAAGGGGAGGGAAAGGGAGACGACCCCCCCAAATAAAATTTCTGGTTACGCCACTGGCACACCTGAAAGTTGACAGCGTGGTCGTGACTTGAAGTGAGCTATAGCCTAGACCTGAATTAATTATTTGACTTGTGTAATGAATTGCGTTGAAATTTCATAGAGACGGTTATTATGGCTTTGATTTGCAAACATTTTGGCAGATATGTCTGCGATAAATCAATGTGGCGATCTATGTAAGCAGGTCATAAAGATTGTATTAGCTAAGTTTCTTTTTTTCTGTCTTTACAGTGAAATATATAGGTTAAATCGAGATCGTGCCGTGCCGATTTCGTCATGATTTCACGACAGAAAATAACAAGCCCGAAAATACGATACTTCAAAATACGACGTAAGTTCTTGCAGGGTGCTTCGTCGTCGAACTTGTCAGTTTACCATTACTCTGAAAACGGTTTTCTCAGTCCGTTCTTAGTAACACTTATGTTGTTAATGATCTTTTAGTAGGCCTCTAATCATTTCAAGTTTCCAACGTCTTTAGATTCGATGATTCGAATCACCACCAAAATCTAATCGATTGTTTATTGGTTCAAGCCCCACAGCGGCAAAAAAAGTCTTCAAAAGCCGTTCATAACATTAAGATAGTCAATTTTTGCAGTTTGCACACAAACATCAGATACATAGGCTATGCCTAAACTAAGAAAGAAGCTTATCTTTTCTTGTAGATATATATTGTAATAATGTGTAATTTAATAACTTACTAGTTACTGTACACTATAGAAGTGCAAATAACAGCGGCGACGGCAGTATAATATGTCGGTCGGAAAACGCAGGAATCGTTTGATCGCGTCTGTCGGTCACAAGATGTCGCTGTGTTTCGCCGACCGACGTCTTCCCGGCTCGCAATTATTTCCGCCGTGTGGACACATGCAAGACAGACAGACAGACATGTCATTGTCAGCAGCTCGAGATCGATGTTGTATGGGGCACCTGCTCCCGGACTCACACAATACTCCGGCTCTATTCTGTCCACAACTCGGGATCTTATGGACGGGACGGGTTGGTCGGACTTCAAACGCCGCGATCGCCGCAGCACACCCGACCGGCCCCAGATACCATCGCTCTGCCCGCTGGGCCGAAGACAATTGCTAATGTGTTAATAATTACAGGCGAACGACTCGACAATGACAAGGACTTCTCTCAATGTCCATATTGACTGAACTGGTCCTAGTGCTAATCAGGCGTGTATGACCGAGTTACTCTGGAAGGATTTCATGCCACGCCTCCCACTTTCATTGCGCCGCGCGGTGTACTCCGATAGTGTGAACTGAACGCTTGTCGTCCGCAGATAACAATTAATTACAATATCGATTTATTGGCCGTAAAGCGTGCACGCCTAGCTCGCTCGTCTCGCAGCAGTTGCGGCGTGATGGTCAAAAGAGCCCCGGAGGCTCGAGCGTGGGAGGTATACGCCTAGGAGCTGGCTGCATGAGTTTGAATTTATGTTGACAGTCGGAAATGGAACGTGGACAGTGGTCAGTGGTCACTGCATGCCGTATCACCGTGGACTGGACCTTTAGGTCACTCTCGTAGTGTGTGTTGAATTGAGTGACTTATGAGCACGTCACGAACACCTGCTGCAGCTGCTGCTGTGCCTGATGATGATGATAATGCTGAGCATGAACCGAATTTTCAGCCAGAACATTTCGACGCTCTGCAACTTGCTAAGTTTAAAAAAGGGAAAAGTAGTGTATAACTCTCAGCAAAAAACCTATGTCAAAACTGCGAAGCGTCACCTGCCATGTGGAATCACACGGTATCAGCTCAGCTGCTACCAGACACGTGAACGCGCTCTGCCTTATACCCTGTTTACACGATCGAGCAAACATCGAGCAAACATCAAGCAGGCCTGATGGAACCCCATCCCCTAGCTCATATCTAGGCTTAGCCCATATCTGATCACATGTTATATAGGTCTGCCAATTACAACCATAGTGGAGCTCGGTGGCCGAGTGGTTAGAGTGTTGGACTCAGGTCAACTTCACCAGAGCGAGAGGTCCTGGGTTCGATTCCTGGTCGGACCCCTCAAAATTGCCAGGCCTCAGGACAGTCACGTGGTC
>Ga0209367_1008243_pt1 | contig 14253 bp, 14 predicted proteins | sample WorMetLIZISLAND2_FD_187412 | JGI IMG/M metagenome (GOLD analysis project Ga0209367, IMG submission 187412) | Marine gutless worms symbiont microbial communities from Max Planck institute for Marine Microbiology, Germany - Olavius geniculatus... ... | reverse complement strand
GCGTAAAGTGGACCAAAGTTCACCGGACTTTTTCCATCTAACGTGGGATGAAACGCTGGCAATAATTTAGTTTTCCTTTTTTGGATATCTCTGTCTATTCCAGAGATATTCGAGCTCAAAGTGAAAAGGGGTCCGAAATCGGGCCAAATTTAGTGTGTTTAGCATTTTCAGCTTCTGGGGGCTTCGCTCCAGACCCCCACCGGAAGCATCAATTTTTAGTTAGCAATAGACCCCTAAGCTGGCTAGCCGTGAATTTCACTGCCGGCTTAGCATTTTCGCAGCTTAAGTCACAGCTTAGCTGCAGTTTTTGCAGCAGCTTAGCCAAAAATCTTGGTGGCTGGTGGCTGGCTAAGTCGGCGACTTAGGGGTCTAGTTAGCAAGCAAACAGGCTACAGTTAGATCAGATTAGCAGTTTTCATCTGCCTATGTACATCTTTTAACATAAGATTTAAAGGTGCAATGTTGCACTTGCGATTTGCATTGTACTCACCAATTGTTACCTCCGTAGCTCTGAGATGGGATCATTAAGAGCTATATGCACCTTTAACCTTTAACCTTTACAGATTGCAAACAAAATTACGATCACCTGTAGCCAGGTACAGATGAACACGGAAACCTTCAGTGTTTGAATGTCAAGCATGTGTATCACAAAGCAAGAGTTTCAGCTAAATGAACTTTGAAAGCTTTCCATCTTCTGGGGGCTTGGCCCCCAGGACCCCACCAGGGCTCCGCCTATGGACCTCACTGGGGGATGCCCCCAGATCCCCTGCACTGCCTCCTTGTTTTTCACATCTTGGCTACAGCCCTGTGTAAGAATTTTGCAAATCGATCTACATTTAGCAAAGACATGAGCATTGCCAGGAACTGGAAATGGGAGGGGTGGACTGCGGCTTTTATGTCGATAATCAAGACCAAAGGCTGACAGTTAGAATGTGGCTATGGAGATAGAGCAGTGACCACCTCTTCTCCACCAGTTAGGCGGCCTTGAGAAGTGCAAGAAGCTCCTCTAGCAAAGTCAAAGTAATAATTAAAATGCATTTTTGGCATCAAAAAGCTCTGAAAATAAACATATTTGGTACAAATATCTGCTACAGATATAATGAAAGACATACAATTGGAAAATTGAAAAAAGATCTACAAACTCTGTGTTGCACGTGACTAATTTATCAATGTACGGTTTCAGTCAATATTTCCAAATAAACAATTACATCATATACATCACGCCAGAATACTGGTGTACCAAAACAGTAAAAATATACATGCATAAATGTTTAATGCAATCAAGCAATGCTCATCATATCATATCATAGTAACAATATATAACATCTTTATTGGGTCACAAAGAATCAATGATCAAAACATAATGACAACATGCTGAATTCGCTATCACTGACAAGTTTGTAGCACAGAATAATAATCATACCAGATGTTGCACATGAACTTCTGCTGCTCAGCATCTGTTAGGTCAACGAACATTTCCATCGGGAATCCACCCATCTTGATACCAGATGGACGAAGAATTCTGTCAACAACATTCTGGAAGGACATCTCCCGAATGTCGTAGTTAGCCACCGCTGCCAGAGACTGTGACGCCGCATTGTCAGCCATCATGAAGTGCTATGTACTACCTCATCAGCTGCATCAGCTTCAGCAAACAACCAGACACATAAAACAACTGTCATTAAATCTGCAATAACACATAATAAGTTTACTGCTATTGGTTACTGCTAATGCTACTGAACTCAGCCTACTACCCACACTACCCCTCCCAAACCTTCCCCTTCCTCTCGGAGCATGTCTACTGTTCAACTTTTCACAGCTGTTGCTGTGCTAGATCTCATATGGCAGGTGACGCTCTGCAACTACATATGAGACGGCTCTTCAAGCAGGTGCAGATCATAAGCGTGGCGTGGCGCAGCGGTAACGTGTCTGATCAAATCAACGAAGTTACTCTACGCCGGGCCGGGTTAGTACTTTGATGGGTGACTACCTGCGCGCAGGTAAACCATATCTCTGTATGTAACCAGCCGCCAGCCTGTCCTAATCCTCGGGGCGGGGCGGATCATCGAGGCACCATCTGATTGGTTTAAACGATCACGTGACTGTGACGTAGGTGATCCGAGTTTTCGGACTGTGTTTCAAACGAGCCATGCGCAATGTACAGGCTATGGCCACCAAAATTTCGTTCACCGGGATGTTGTCATTGTCCCGTATTTTGGCATTTGCATTTGTTTTGCATTTGTTCGCATTTATTCACATATAATCGCATTTATCGTGTACCCAATGTACCTTCTTTTTGCGCTCGACCTGAAGTTAACAGCTGCTCTTTTTATCCGTCTATCTTGCATATTTTCTCTTGTTACTCATATTTCATTCAAAAGACTAATAGACAACTTCTAGAAGTGAGATCTGCGCTGTATAGGCCGATATAAATGCCGACACATCTTGATCCAAGTTTTATAAAGTTTGCCCCGAGTTGATCCGAGGCCATGCGATCGCTTCGAGAATTCGTGAACCGTATGATCCGCCCCAAGGATTCAGACTATTTTGATCCGCCCCGACGATCCGCCCCGCCCCGAGGATTAGGACAGGCCCCAGCCGTCTAGGTTGCAGCCTTCCATCGCTCCGGGGTAGGTAAATCGAGTACCAGCCTATCTGGTTGGGGTTAAAGAGGAGCCCGTTCACCTGTGTCGGGTGGCAGGTAACACTGTGTGATCCCATACGGCAGGTGACGCTCCGCAGCTCTGAGATGGGCTTCCCATTAAGAGCTATATATCATCACCTTTAACCTTTTAGCCTAACCTTTTAATGCAAACATAGCGTCACAGAAGCTAATTGTCTGTACTTTTATCTCTCGCACATTTCTCATACTTTGCACAGAACTCAGCAATAACAGCGCGTGTACCGAACTTCCTTAATCGCTCACGGAAGAAAGCCATCATCAGACGCTACCATTGACAACCACCACAACTATGACGTCACAAAGGTCAAAGGTCGTATCTTCAGCAGCTTCAGTTAAGTTCAGACGTGTGAGCCGTCTGCGCGCCTGCGGTGAGACAGACCCACCAGACCTGCAGGCTACACGACACACTCTTCCCCAACCGGCCGTAATTTTAGTTAACTAATAACAAGTTTTTTTGTTTGTGACCCTAAATGGCAGCGCATAAGCCTGTGTCCACACACTTCGTTAACGAGTTTTTACTTATTTAACCAGCTATGTCAGAGTTTGTTTACAAATATGAATCGTTTTTATGAAGTTTTATAAAGTTAGTAATTTTACTTGATCGCGACGCACGATGTACGTGGACAAAGAATAAAGCAGAAATTACAGGTGCAATTCCATATCTTCGCAGGCGCTGTTTCAGCAGTTGCTATTCTGACAAGCGTTATTCCGACAATAAGCTTAGGCATCATGTCAGGACATGTCTAGTGACTAGAGACTGCACTGCAGCGATGGACTGTCTGCAGATGACTATGACATATAAGTTAACCAATAGGCCTGTATGCACCCTGATCGTCTCTGGCGACTTTGTCACCTGAGGTATTGCCTTACATTGAGCTTCTCAATTTTGGTTCCTCATGCAAGATGCATAGCTTCAGTACACTAGTAGGTGGGCTTAGACGTATCAAAGTAATGCTTGTTGGAATAGCATTTGTCATTGAATAGTCAGGGGTCGTTGAGCACAGTATTTTGTGCAGAGTGTTTTGTCATTTCCACATAACAGTGCTACAGGTATTGTTGTTTGTGAATATATTGCATCTGGTTGTTGCAGCATTGATGATACTTTGCTGACTTTAGATTCATCTGTCAACACTACTGTTTTGTTTCATTTGTTGAAATAATGGTGATTTATAGCTAGATATGATTCACATTTCTTGACTGCTCTGATAGCATGTTCTCTTCTGTATTTTTTGTTGTGCAATTATGTGTGTTTGTAAAGAGACGTGTTAGAAATATTATACGACAATATCTTATTTGGTGTGAAAATGGAAACCCCAAAGGTTTCACGGATGTGGCGTGACTTACAAAAGGCTACTAGTCGGTTAGTGTTGTTGAACGTATGTTTTCTCATTACTGCCAAGTTGATTGACAGGTTTAGTTCATATGTTTGTGATCGAGATTTGTCAAAGAATAGAAGTCCTGTTTTTTGTTAAATTTGACACGTATGCTCAAAATCACAAATGAAAGTGAGAATCTATTACGTGTCAAAAGTAAAGTAGTGGTTGGTTGCAGTATTAACCATTAGTGCTAATTTTTCTCTAGGCTAGCCAGTAATAATGATAATAGTAATTATAATACTTTAATTTTGATATTACTGGATGATTTGACTTTGGTGATGTTGATATGGCAGTCAACATTGGAATTTTAGGGCACTTGCACAATTGCGCCTGCTAAATTTTGGGCCATCATAGAACTGTCGGAAAATCTTGTCCAAAATTTTTGGACCAAAAGTGCAAAATTTGAAGGGGAAAACCCGATTTTTGGGGAATTTGCAAGTTCTCCATTGAAATTCTGTTGGAAATTTGCAGTGCTTGTCGGAAAATTGCAACTTTTTGACCCGGTTACTTTTCTAACCCACGACATCACTGTTCGCAGATACTGCCAACCAGTGTGTGTGTGTGTGTGTGTGTGTTGTGTTTGGTGGTGAACATCAGTTTGAGGGACAGCAGCATTCTGTCAAGCTGTGAGGCAGAGGTGCAGGAGCTGATGCGCCAGGTCGACCTCATGGTCGACGCTCGCAAACAGGAGTGGACCGACGAGCGCCGATCACTCCTTGCCAAGTTGGACATCCGTGAACAAGAAGCTGTCATTCAGAAAGCAACGCTATCTCAAAGGAACAGTGAGGTGCATGTTTGTTCGTTCTTTCGTGTTACTGAAATAATTTTGCTACTGAAAATGTGTAGTGAATGTTCTTAGATATATGCCATTTTTGTCAGGTTTTTGATGTAAGTGACCTTGACTCTTGAACTGAAAATTGACATACCAGTTGCTCTTGCCTTGGGAAATGTACACTGTTTACACCAATGTTAGCTTTTCTGTGTTTCTACAACAGAATCGAAACTTTGGCAAAATGCTCGACCAACTGCATTTTAGCTGCAGGAGACTTGTTAAAAGTTCGCAAAATATGATGAATGTACATATCTATTGGTTATTGGTTAACTCTGACAGGCTACGAGCTTTTTAATGCCCCTTCATACAGCAGTTACAATTAAGCTTTAAAAATTATAGCATAGTAGTGCGATTTGTGTGTCATTGATGCTGCTAGATATCTCAGTTGCGGATGAATGTTGAGAGTATGGATCAGTCTCATCGTGAAACTAAGGTCAAATATGAAACTGAGCTTGCCAACTTGAGAGAACAGGTAGCTGTCAGAATTTTGTCACACACTGTATCTAATGCAGCATGAACTGTGTTGTTATTGGATAATCCACTGCATGATATTTGTATAGATTGTCTGTTTCAATGTTGACTAACATTGACCAGTTTTTTATGTCACATTTTATTTTAGAAATTGATTATGTTGTTTCTCCAGACACCCTGAACTTTTTTGCTGGCTGAAAACTTGCCAGCCAAGTTTTTGTAGCTATGGCTGAAAGTGTAAATGGGTATCCATACTGGCCTAGAGCATGCATTAGAACAGTGATTTTCAACCGGGGTTCCGCGGAACCCAAGGGTTCCACGAGCGTCTGCTAAGGGTTCCGCAGCTGGCCAGTGACAAATAACCTAGCGTGCGAAATCACGCCAGACAATGTCTTAGAAATATAATCAGCACTGAATTCTTTGTTCAAAATTGCGATTCTTTGCGTTTATTTTTGCATAGACCTTCTGTGTTGAATAATTTTTGTTGTTAGTAATTATGGCATATTTGGATTGTAAGCCTGCACGACATTACTCAACTCCGAGGATTAGTGCATTATCAGAAATGAAGAAAAAAGAAGAATGATTGATTAGGGTTATGGTAACGAAATCGTTTAATCATTTACTTAGTCTATTCAATTCTTTAAAATTCTGGTAAAAAAATTTAGAAGACACGCATCTGTCCGAGGGCGTCTGCGTGATAAGTTTTCTGACTTTGTGGCCGTCGACGACCGCCTCGCCCGTCGTGTTTGGTTAAAACAATAATGTAGGCTTACTGCTGCCTACTAATATGGTCAAATTTCATGTTAGAATTAGTCATTTTTGTCTGCTTTGTTTTTCCCGTGGGGGCCGTGCCCTGCTAGGGAAGTGAGTCTGTAGCTCCCTCAGCTTACGTCGCCGGACTCACGGTTACGGATCAATGTATGGGGTTCCGTGAGTGACCTGCATGCTTACGTGGAGTTCCACTGCAGCAGAAAGGTTGAAAAACACTGCATTAGAAGAACTGATACAGTTACAATGACAGCAGATTTAGCTAGTGATGATGCAACGTGGAATTTAGTTGGCATTTATAGAAACTTTATGCATTATGCATGTGATTATGATGTGATATTATGTCAGAACATAGATGCAAATATAACTTGCTTTAATGATATGTTTTACATGTTGCTGTCATGGCAGTACTGCAATACTTCAGTTGTATGGTTATGTTTAATCTGTTGTCTTATTACAGTCTTTGATTTGATTAAGCAAGTGTGTATGTAGTGTATATGTTGTCGCTGATGTCAGGTGTCGCAGATGAAGCGTGATTACGACAAGTTTCACCGACGCAACATTCGTCACAATCACGATCGACAAAACAAAGACTCCGATCAAAGCGAAGCGAAGAAAATATCTGCCAAGCTTGAGGTAAAGATTCTGTCGTAATGTTAATCAGTGATTTAATGAAATGCTTTTTAACTGTGGATGTTGTCCAATTAACTATTAGTGTTTTATTGTTATTTATTGATGATAAAGTTGCTGAATTCCAACCAATTCTAATGATGTTAAGGTGGAATAGTTTTTTATGCAGTATGCTAAAAGTGGAGTAATTAATTCAGAACTTTTAATTTCTGAAAGTTACATTTACTATCATTGCAGTTACTTCTGTGTATCTAAACCACTAAATGCAGCATTTTCCACCTATTTATTAGTTAGTTAATATATGAAGCACTGTTATGGTACAATTGTACTTTTGAAACTGGTAGAAGAGTTTATAAAACTCAGCACAGTTAGTTTTCACATAATAAATGTAGATTAATGCAGCTTACGATTCTGCATATGTATGTTTAACTGTATTGTTGTGTCATTATGGCATCCGATCGAGTGAAATGTTACTTGTGACAGGAGTGGCAGCATAAGTCCGAGTGCTGGGACATTGAAAGGTGCTCTCTGCAGCAGCAGATTGACTCGCTGCGGAGTCAGAATCAGATCCTTGCTGACAAATGTGATGCAGTCGCCGCGACGTCATCCAATCTGCGCTCACAGCTTGAGCGCCGACGAGAAAAGCTCGATGGAACTGAACAGAGTCTCAAGGCTCAAGTCACACAGCTCTCTACATTGTTGGAACATTCTAAGGATAAAATCAGTATCCAGGTTAGAAGTTTATCTTACCTTTACTTTCAGGGTGACCTTACATGCTGACGCTAAATTGTTATTGATGCTGGGCGGTCCATGAACAGGAAATACTTTTCGTCACTGTCTTAAAACAGAACGTGCTGTCTGGCTACTTTTAGATGCCAGCTCAAACATCTTCCTTATTCACAGTTGACATGTGTATTGCCTGTATTGTATTGCCTGTTACGGTCGGCAAAAGTGCATTTTTAGTCTACAGTCCCATGGAATGATTCTCCATCGGACGTCACTTTTGCACTGTCGTGCTTGATATTCAGGTGGCGTCTTGACTTTCCCTTCTGTCAGCCATGCTCGGCCTGCTCACTGACGTGGTCCTGGAAATAGTGCATATTATATATACCACGTTAAACCATGGACCTTTAAACCCCTTCATGAGGATGATGTGATTCCCAGTCGATTCATCACAAAAACTGTAATCGTGTTCAGTATATATTTGTTTAGCATAATATTTGACAAATGTGCTTATTATTAAGAAAATGTCTATGTAATAGTTATCCAAAAAATGTTTAAACTAAATTTTAAAATTTGAAGTTATTCATTTTACACAAATAAAATTGCACAATTGAGTACGCAATAAACGACACAACAGCAAAATCCAAAATGCACAGAGTTATGTGTTTGCGATGCTGCAACATTGCCTTCATGTGTGTGCTGCGCGGTTAATGAAATCACGTGATTGCCAGCTGTCTTAATCGTTGCAGGACATTTCATTGCTTGAAACTGGCAACATCTCCAAGTGATTTGTCCAACATTGTTTTGTCTATGCCTCCAGTACTCAAAGCCACCATGTATGACAGTGGGTTTTTCATGCTTAGTAACACCAACTTCAAAAGTTCGTACAGTGTTCAATACCTCATATGTTGCATATCGTTGTTGTCATCCATTGCACAAACAACGAACAATACCTGTAAGAGCCGCACCAACCGCCAATTGTTTTCCGCACTTTGGAATGAATTGACTGTGATGAACTGACTTCTGATGAACCGTCCGCAGGATGAAACGACCGTCCATCGACATGTTGATGATGGTGATGATGATGATAACGTGTGAATGCAGGAGTCACAATTGAGTCGACTGCAGTCAGCCCTGGATGATGCCTGCCTCGCTCAGCGTCGTGCGCTGCAAGACAAGGAGCAGATTGAAGCTCAGCTCCGAGATTCTCAACAGTGCATTCGGGTTTGTTGTCACTGTTCACTTCTTGTATATTTTGTTTAACTTATTATTTTTATTTGTGGTTAGCGCAGAACCATTAGTTGATTTTGTGTCATTTTCTCTACAGATATGAGCTGATTGCTAGTGAATCTTGCATATACATGGTGTTTCATAAACAAGGACCTGTTTTTGATTTTTCACAATTCACTGAAATGATGATCAATTTACACAAAATTTTTACCATTTGTAGCTAAAGAAATACTAATTATCTGTCCCATTGCTATAGCATAGCATGGGACAGATTATAAAGAAAATCTGAAAAAACATCCCCAACATTATCGATCATGCTTTGAATAAAGATTAGCAGATTTTAATAATATTTGGCAGAAATATTTTTGACACAACTGGCTATTAAGTAAATGTTTTAGTTTTTACCTCACCCAACGTTTGCTTTTGCACTACCTGGGGAAAGCAGACCAAGCATAATACGTGTTAAAACGAATGAAAGAAACGTCAATAAATTCTGTTTATTCTAATTTGTTGGCACCAACAGCAGGTCTTGCAGCAGTGTGTCCACCAGGTGTAGTTTAGGAATGTTTGCAAAGTCAAGAAGCGACTGATAGAGCCTGGATTGGGCTGGAGTAGAACATTATCGATACTGCTGTCAGTGAATGGAGAAAGTATCTCCTTGCCTGTGTTCACATAGTGGGACAACACTTCGAGCAATATTACTGCAGGCAGTTGAAAAATGGACAACTGAATGAAATGTCAGCCACAGTGTCAGAAATGTGAACAAAATGTGTTTTTGCGCATTATGTTAATTAAGCAATCATATCGCATTGGATAAAAAAGTGATATTTCACTGGTTGTGCTCTCCCCAGGTAGTGTAGAAACAAACGTTGGGTGAGGTGGGAATCTGAATGGTCATTCGACGGCAAGTTGTGTCAGGAATATTTGTACCAAAAATTATCAAAATATGTTAATTGGTTTTCAAGTTACGATTGAAAATGTTGGGTATACTTTTTTGAGACACAGCGTAGTTACACTGTATGCTGACCTTGCAGACGTGCACCATGAAATACAAGAAAGTTGAGCTAATGCTCACAAGACGCATGAAAGCCTATAGCTATTCCTGTTCGCAAACTGTCAGTCTATCTCCAGCCATTTCATCACAGTTCATTCTTCGAGTGTGCGTTGCAGCTGAAGGTCGCAGAAATCAATAAAAACCCCTGATTTTGGAAGTTCAGGGTCTTTTTAAGTCATCGAATGTTGACGGGACTGAAAAGCTTGTCACTAGTGCTTGTTGTGATAGGCAGCATGCCCATGCTATCTGCAACCGTTTTCACGAAAGACTGGCCAAGAAAGGTAAAATAATGATCTTTACGGGGGTACTGCTCTTTGATGCCCATGTGTGCAGGTTTCCTTGAACCTAGAAAATCGAGATTTGGACCGTCAGAATCTATGTTCAATGCTAAAAATTTCCTATGCAGCTTTTCCGTGTGTATCTCAATTGCTTTCTGTGCAATTTGCTTTTGAAATATGTCTCGCAGCCCGTAATCTCCAAAAAATCCATTAAAACCCCTATTCAAGGTCATCCAAGGTCATTGAATTCGGTGGCAATTGAGAGCCAAGTGTACGACTTCCTATTAGTGATTAATAGTAATCTAGACCCCATCTCGCACCATTATTGAGATACATCGACTTATTGGCTAAAAATCGTAAATTTTTCCACTCTTTCTCATTTAGCGCCCTTGTTTGACTTTAAAATTTATCGAAAAGCTTCACGGTTCTTGAAACTAGAGTCTTCCAGGCACCTGACGGTGAAGATTTGGTGATCTTAGCTTGCACCGTTTTTGACTGATCCACTCATGTGACAGACAGACGGACGGACAGACCAAATTGCGATGGCTAAGACGGCTAAAGCAGTAGCTGCTTCCATGCGTAAAAAGTGTAAAATGCTGAAACACGACAGCTATAGCGTGGCAATGGGACAGGTACCTCGTTTTACAGAACGTATTTCTAGTTTAGAATATTTTAACAAAATATGGCAGTTGATTAAGTCCTTTTGATAGTCATGACGTAATGCTCACTTCGTAATGTGTTGTGAGTACAAGCTTGCTTGTCTCAACTGATGCTGTCAGTTGCTACTCTGCTTCGATGGTGAACTTAATTTGGTTTGCTAATGAAAAATGCTTATCGTGTCAGCACTGAGCAACATGGGGACATGAAATCAGGCTTCCAAAATCTCAACCATCTTGCAAGCTTGGTGTGCTAGTGCACTGTCTTGCTCGAACATGTGAAAGACCATCCCCACAGACACGTAAATTCGATTGCTTTGCACGTTTTTTGTGTCTGCAACTGTAAAACTTTAAAAATTTGTCATTAACGAACCAGATTTTTCACCATCTGAGCAGGGTAGCAACTGACGGCACTAGTTGAGACTAGCAAGTTAGTACCCGTGACATATTATGATGTCAACGTTACATCACGACTAGCAAAGAGTATTTAATTAACTGCCATATTTTGTTTAAATATTTTGAATTAGTATTTCTTTAGCTACAACTGGTAAAAATTTTGTGTAAATCTGTCATCATTTGAGTGAGTTATGAAGAAAAACAAAATGGGGTCCTTTTTATGAAACACCCTGCTAAAAAGCATTCTGGTTAATTTGAATTCGATTGGTCCAGGGACAGCTGTGGGCAAAGAAAGTGATTTTGCTCGAGTAGCCAGCTGTTATCTGTTTAAACTGCACATGTGCATGCAATTTTCATGTCATGTTACGTGGATGAAGCCTACACTTTTAATTTCTGAAATTTCCAAAAACTGCTTTTTTCAGTGCTAATATTTACATGTATTTCTTGTGAATTGTTGTTGTAGAGAATGGAAGAGGAGGCAATGGAGATGCGGTTAGATGGAGGAACCAAACAGCAGCTGGTGCGGAGTTTGCAGGATGACCAGTCTAAACTCAGCCGTCAGCTCACGCAGCTTCAGTTGACTGTTCAAGAGAAAGACAGTCGCATTCAGTGTGTTGATTTAAGTTGTCATGTTTGTCCACAGACGAAATGTGCTGATATGCTTGTTTAGTTTAGTAACTAGAAAAACATGTTGGCTCGGTGATGACATGTTATGTAGCCATCCATCTACAGCTGCACAACCCTAACCATAACCCCGACTTTTGACCATCCTTACCTTACCTCTGGGGTGGGCAGGCTCGTACACCTGCCCAGTGCTGAGGCCGTATCAGTTCAGCCCAATGCCGTCCCCGAATGTAACCACAAGGTTACAGGTAATGGCTATAAAGCCGTAGACGGCTGTGAAGCCTTAAATAGATGGATGTAAAGCCATAGTCACCTGTGAAGCCGAAACCAGCACAAAAGCACTGGTAACATGTAGCAAATCTGCTCTCACAGGTTTGGTCAGCTCTTAGTTAGCTCCTACCCTCCGGATTTCAGAAATCTTTCGGGGCATCGGTGCAAAGCCCTACCACTACGACAAGGTGGCTGACCACGGTGGGGACTTTTGGACATATTTGAACAAAAATTCGGACATGGGTTGCTGCTGCCTTGCGGAATGGGTACGTACTTTCAGCGTGGTGTTATAGTGCATGAAATATGTCAGTTTAGCAAAAGCATTGTGTATTGTAGAATGCTGGAACAGAGTAGTCCTGTTGCAAGTGATCAGCAGAGCAAAATGCAATCAGCTTTATCAGCAGCAATGACTGAGCTGCAGTAAGTGAAGTAAAATGTTTATTTCTGATGGCTTGCATCAGCTGCTTCTCTCATTTTTAGCATGCTGTTTGTCTATGCTTTTCTCTCGCTTGCCGCCTACTATACAGGGTAAACCAAAAGAAACGTGGCACTTTTTTATTGTCCATATCTTTGCCAAATGTTAATAGATTTTCAAAATTCTTTCACTGCCCAATTCAAATGGTTATTGAATATCCCACCACACCTTAACTGTGTCGTTACAGTACCTTGTGAAATATAAATGTACAGAAAACCAGCAATATTAGGCAGCATGCGTGCTGGTAAATGATGAACACTTCAGACAAAAAAACACAGTGAATGATTTGTACGATGCTACGCTGTGTTAGATCTGTTTCTTTGGATATCTGGCTTGTTGAACGATGTGTTTGTTTCTTGCCTTCCTGCCTTAGTGGGGCTACCAGTTCTTTCACAGTGGTCACATTCTCTTCATTGTGTGCATGCGTTAATCTGTCAGACTCGTGCTTTTGGTTGGTGCTTTGTGTTTGCCAAATCTTTTTTAATAACATGCCCAGTCTTTCTTTTTTGCAATTTGTCTTTGAAAATTTTGTCAGTATTTTCTAAATGTTGCATTTTTGGACTGGTACAAGTTCTTAATAAAAGCCTTGTCTCCATTGTTAAATGGCATGTTACATTACCAGTATGCTGTCACTGCATTAAAAATTAATATTGAAAACAAAATTCTCTGCTTTTGTTTACAAAAATCAGAATTGTATCTGGTAGTAAATATAATTTAATTTTCATGTGAAAATTAGTAAAAAAATTTTCAAAAATATAATTTTTGTATATGCATTGTAATAATTTTGGTCATTTTTGAGAATTTTTGTTTTACACGGTACTGTAGCAATGCAGTTAGAGTGTGGTGGGATATATAATAATCACATTATTGCAAATTGTCCGCAGAGTGCACCAATGAAAGAATTTTGAAAATTGGTTAATTATTGGTGAAGATATTGACAAAAGTAAAGTGCCACGTTATTTATGGCCCGCGGAGTATTTAAGATTGTAATTATCACTATCATAGTGTGTGGCTTGGTAGTGTAGCGGTAGCATGTCAAATTGGTGAGCGCGAGGTCACTCGTTCGACTCCCGCCTGGTGCACTGCCAGGTAACAACCCTGGGCAAGTTGTTTACACACATGTGCCTCTGTCACCAAGCAGTATAATTTGGTAAGGGTCTCACCACCGGGAACATAATGGCAGCGTATGAAAGAGGTTTGGCCTACCGCCCATATAGCTGAGTTGTGTTTGCACTCACTGCTGGCTCAGAGCTTTATAAACAGACATGAGCACCAACCTTAAGATCGCAGAGCTGTGAGAGGGCCATGCTGATTATGAGGCCAGTTACATTACTTGCCAATATGTAGTTGTACCAGTAAGATGATTTTGTTGTTGAAGTCAACGCTACGTTCTGCATTGTTTGCAGAAATTGTCGTCAAACTGAGCAACGGCAGAAGTCAGAATTGCTACAGTTGCGAGAGAATGTAGCAACATTGCAGCAGGAAAACAGTCGACTGAAATCCGACATTGCAGAGAAGGTACTTGATCTGATAAAGGTTAAAAGAGGTTAAAGGTTGCATATAGCTCCTAATGAGCGAACCCATCTCAGAGCTATGGAGCGTCACTTGTCATATGGGATCACACAGTGTTACCTGCCACCCGACAGAGGTGAACGCGCCCTGCCTTAACCCCAGCCAGATAGGCCGGTACTCGATTTACCTACCCCGGAGGGATGGAAGGCTGAGTTGACCTAGGCGGTTGGTTACATCCCGAGATGGTTTACCTGCCCACAGGCAGTCACCCATCG
>Ga0209367_1008242_pt1 | contig 14255 bp, 10 predicted proteins | sample WorMetLIZISLAND2_FD_187412 | JGI IMG/M metagenome (GOLD analysis project Ga0209367, IMG submission 187412) | Marine gutless worms symbiont microbial communities from Max Planck institute for Marine Microbiology, Germany - Olavius geniculatus... ... | reverse complement strand
CATTTAATGTTGTATAAGCGCTGATGTAAAACGGCAAAAATCAAAAAGTATAAGCACGAACTAATGTATTAGCTTAGACATTTAATCTGTTCTCAGTAGCCAGATATAAATGTTTAAGCTGATGCATAATGTTCGTGCTTATACTTTTTAATTTTTGCCGTTTTACATCAGCGCTTATACAACATTAAATGAATTGCTTGCAGTTTTTTATATATAATATTTTCGGTTTTATCAAAATTTGAAAGGTCACTGAACAGTTACTTTGTACACAACAACAACAACTACTACTACTACTATGCTACCTCCAGCATCTTGGATCTTGTTATTTGTTTAATATAATGGCAAGCCTGTATGTGGGACCGCAAATTTAGTCTACATACGAAATTTTATGCAGATGGGTGAAAAAGCAGTTATAAGTGATGAACTACATTTAAAATGGTGACCACTGCCATTGTGAATTTACAACTTTTCTCGATTCTGGTCACGTGATTTATTACTAGTAGCAACTAACCACATTTCTGCAAAACTTTATGAACCTTTTTCAGTCGGTAGCTGATTTGTTATGCTTTGTGTTAAAATACAAAATGTTAGCCGTCGCCATGTTAAATTTCATTTTTGTTTGAACATCAAACTTAGCTCGCATATGAAATTTTGTGCAAGTACATGCAATAGCAACTAAGTTATGAGCGATAAACGGAATTTAAAATGGTGGCCGCCGCCATCTTGAATTTATTATATTTTGTCGATTTTGTTCACACAATTTACTTCTGGTAGCAGCCGACAACATTACTGCAAAATTTCATTAATCTGTGTCAATCGGCAGCTGAGTTATTGCTATTGTGCCAAAATCCAAGATGGCGGCCGCCGCTATTTTGGATTTTATTTTTGCTCAATATTTTGGCATTTTTGTATGTAGGACCTCCAACGTAATGCACATGCCAAATTTCGTGCAAATATGTGCAATACTAAACGAGTTGTGAGCGATAAATGAAATTCAAAATGGCGGCCGCCGCCATCTTCATTATTTTTGTCCATTTTGGTCAAATGGTCTATTTCTGGTGGCAGCCCTCTACATTACTGCAAAATGTCATTCATCTACGTCAATCGGCGGCTGAGTTATTGCTGTTTGTGCAAAAATCCAAGATGGCGGCCGCCGCCATCTTGAATTATAATTTTGTAATGCTGGACCACCCACGAAGTCTATTTGTGCACCTGAAATTGCCCTTCAAATTTTGTGTTGATCGACTGTGTACTTTTCGAGATATCGCAATTCGAAAATTTCGCAAATTTGGTTTAAAATGCCTATTCAGGCCCCGAAAAATCTTGTTTTGGGGGAGTTTTGACCCCCAAACATTTTTTTAATTATCGAGACTCCCGAAAGGCCCTACCTTTCGCGGAAAAACGCGTTTTGAGCCATAAACGGTCGTGATCGGTCTTCTGGTGTGACCTGTAGGCGTGAGCAAGAATACAAAAAAGGATAGATAGATAGAACACAAAAAGTAACAGAAAATGCCCTCCCTACGCAGACCCCTTTCCGTCGTCCCACATCAACCAAATTTTGCCTGTGGGGTCTTATCCCGGATATCTTTCTTGGTTTCAAGTTTCGTTAAGATCGGCTGAAAAATGTGGGAGCTGTGGGGGTCGAAATTTCGGCTTTCCCATTGACTTGGCACATCGCTTATACAACAGCTTGTTGCTATCGCACAAGCCGTGATGTTATTATCGCGGTGTAGTGCAAACTTCATTTATAACTAAGTGCTACTTCGTGATAATAATAAACTATCACGTAATCACGTTTATCTGCAAAAGCTTTGTAAAGAAAGATTCTGAAAACAGCTGTGAAAGTCGTGCTTAAACACTAGATCTATAGCCTACGTAAAGTGACACGAAGCAAACTGGAACTGTTTTACAGTAGCCTATAAGTTGAATTAAACCTTTATTACCATCGCCAAGCAGGTTATGTTTTTGCCAGACTTTAATTTGTTTGTCTGTCTGTCTGTCTGTCTGTGTGTGAGCAAGATAACTCAAAAAGCTACGGATGGATCTTTCTGAAATTTTGAGGGTATGTCGGGAATGGCACAAGCTACCAGTGAGTCAATTTTGGGGGTGATCCGGCAGGAAACCTGGATTTTGGATCACTTTGAAATTGTCGTTATCATTGCGTTAAAGGGGGCATAAGGGAACCGCTGGCAAAGTGAATATGGTGACGCCATCTGGCGAATAACATTGCCTTGGCGGAGGTACCTGCGGGCTATGACTGCTTTCTAGTTTCTAAATTGGTCAACGTTACATTTGCCGCTGCTGTTTTCTTCGAAACGATTTGACGCTATAATCGCCGCTAGATGTCGCACCGACGAACAATTTTTTATGGCGTGTTTCGTAGATTCAGATGCCGTCCGGTAACAAGATCATTGGTCACGTGCACAAACAGTACATGAACCTTGAAATCTACATATCGTCGAAGATCATCACGCATGGTCTTTGTGGCTCGTTCGATGGAAACCGGGGCAACGACATATTCGACCGATTCACTAACCGAGTCGACACCTTCAGGAACACACATGTGATCGATACCAACATAGCCGCGAGTTGGAGGTGTGCTTCTTACTTCACATAGGCCTCTTGAGACAAAAGATTACGATGGTGTGATATATTCTGTGAGTAGACTAAATCATGCAGCGGGAGATTTAGTAATCGCTCTGTTGAGAATATTCTGGACAATTTAAAAATGAATGAATTTTATATCGATGACGTAGTCGATGAGGTAACGACTGTGGCGTATTCTAAGCGTGGAATTCAAGAAAAATGTACAGACTAAATATAAAAAAACGAGCTTAAAGTTTTGCTAAATGGATTGAAAATCAAATATAATAGAACAATCAATCAATCAGTTACATAAGGTTATCTTTATTGTAAATTTACAGTATATTTTTTCGCATTTTGGGGCGTTCGCAGATCTACCAGCCTATTGGGTCTCTGCTCTGGATCCCGCAAAGGAAATTCAGTTTCTTTACTACTTTTTGTGGAGTCCAAATATTTCTTAGACTTTTCTCTGATCACGATAACAAACTTGGCGGCTTTCTTTTTGATTGCCGGTCAGTTTTTGTGTTCGCTGTGTCCACAGAGTGACGAACGTGAGCGAAGATCTGTTTTACAACAACACGGCACCGGGACGACCGAACCCGGACCCTTTGAACGAGACTCTGGCGGGCTTCTGCCTGTGCGACGGCACGGAGCGCTGCGGTAGAAAAGCAGTTTCAGACACGACGGCAGACCCGTCAGAACCACAGCGCAACGTGCGACTCGGAGTACCTCGTCTACCGTTTTTGAGACGGCGGAAGCGCGACACAACGAGTCCCGGAGAGGATGAAGCATCTACCGGGTCACGCACTTACCGCACAGATTACGAGTATGATTCACAGCGGCTTGTCATCTTCTGTTTATTTGCTGAGCAAATACCTAATATTGTCAAAAACTTGCTCCGGTTTCTTGTAGGCTACTTTTGTGTAGGTGTCGATTTATTTATTTCTATGCAAGGTCGATATGTAGGCTACAATGTATACTTTTTATTAGCCTATTAGGCCTACAAGACACAATATAAAAGCAATATAATCAGGCTTATTACAACCGCTAACAGAAATCTAATTTTGCTAAGAAAAAATAAGCATTATATGTAGACATGCATGACCTCTCGTTTACTCGCTTACTTTTACAGGAACAAAATTTATTGTTTTTCAACATTCAGCTAAATCTTATCAATATACACAGGGCCGGATAAAAGCTCGAGGGGCCCTAGACCCAAATATTTTGTGAGGTCCTCTTACACGTACATTTTCAGTACAAATTACAATAAACAATCCATTGTCTAACTATTCATCAAATAACTATTTAAACTTTTTAAAAATGGCAATTGTATTGTATGTAACCCGTTAAATTTAGCTAGGAGTCTGGAGGAGCGCTCCAGCGGAATTTGGGGCGGAGCTCTAGCCGAAATCAAATTCGGTGCATTTTAGCCTTAAAATATGCCATTTGGCAACAACAATTTTGATTATTTCCCTGAGAATCAACTGACCGCATTTAGTGCATTTTAGCGCGGGGCCCCTAAAAGCGCGGGGCCCTACGCTATGTCCTCGTTGTTCTGTGCGTTAATCTGGCCCTAGATATTATCTATTCCCACGAAGAGTTTTAGCTGGCATATGCGTTACTCGGTGAACTGATCAGAACAATATGCTTTTTGTACACACGCTGGCGTTCTGTCGTTTGTTCCTCAACAATTTTCACTTTAGTTGCGTTGGATACTATTGGTGCATGTTTAGGCTCATAGCATACAGTACTACCGCAATTTGTTGCTGATGCACAAATAAGACACAAATCGTGACGCATCGTGTCTAACCGAACAAACACGCAGTACAACACAAGAACAAGAGCGCACAATAAAACTTTAATTTCCAAAACAATTCAATTGAACCATAGAGATTTCCTCATTAGAATGTTATACAAAGACATTTACTAATCCACGAACATGTGACGGGATATTATTTGCATGTTTAAGTTGCCTGTTTTTAACGTTTTTAATCTGTTGTAAACATTAGTTTCTATTTAGAGTACTTTTTTGCTAGTCGTGTTTATTTTCCGCACACACAATGGACGTTTTTCGTAAATGTTTGCATGTTTTTTGACATTGGATGATTGCGTTGATAGAAGTTGCGTATGTCAACTGTCATTAAACGAATATATGATGATGATGATGATGATGCAAAACATCAGCGGCAGAAAGCCGACAGATGTGTCGGAAGAAGTGCAAACACGCCAATCAGCGAATGCGTTTACATGCATGTCGCACTGTTGCAGCCCGACATTCAACCAAAATTCGAACAACCAGATCAATGCGACATGGCGACCTGGCTGGATCACCGAGGAAGAGGCGATTCGATCCTGTCGTGCTATTATTGTCAATACAAGCTTCATAGGACAGTCGTGTGTTGAGAGTATCGGCAATGAACAATCATCCGAGAACATTGTACAGGCTTGCGTCAACGACGTACAGGTATTGTTAGTCCAGAAATCAGCTTTCAACTATAGGCCCCTACAAATGGCCAAGAATAGATTTTCGCTTACACCCGGTTTACACGATAAAGCTGGCTCGACGAGCGCTCGTCGTTCATTTGTCGTGCGCTCGTAGAGCTAGCTTCGTCGTGTAAACGCGGTATTAGGCTTTGCGGTGTCAAACTGAACTTAGTTGGGTGATCGGACGGCGTATTTGGTGAAAGGTTGATGCTATTTTCGACTTGAAATATTTGCGGTGAAATCCACAGAAATTGCATAAGCTTACCTACGAGTATTTACGATGCCAGTATTTGTTGTCAAAACGCTAACTATCGACGTCGTGTAGTGAAATAGTGTAGCGCAGTCGATTAATTGTCGCACATGCTGGCAAACTGTATAGCCTATTTCCGGTTGATCACCTTAAACAGTAAACACTCATTCTTTGGAAGGCGTAGTCCAATTTGGTTAGATATGTCCAACATTATGGTTACAATCCTAGGTCAACTCAGCCTTCCATCCCTCCGGGTTAGGTAAATCGAGTACCGGCCTATCTGGCTGGGGTTAAGGCGGGGCACGTTCACCTCTGTCGGGTGGCAGGTAACACTGTGTGATCCCATATGACAAGTGACGCTCCGTAGCTCTGAGATGGGTTCGCTCATTAGGAGCGACCTTTAACCTGCGACCTTTAACCTTTAACCTTTAATTGCACCCAATCTTGGAATATAATATTCCGAGCTGCATTTATGGCTTGATATGGACTACCAATAGAAGAGTTCAAACGCTCGGCATTTTGCTTCCTTAGTTCATTGCGTTTTGTTTCATACGGTAGCCAGTTTTATTCGTCGTTTGAAGCGTTTGCTGACATTTTTGATATCATGAACAGTCACCAGCGTAAACTAATCTCAGTGAGTTGGTCAGCACGGTCGTCGCACAGTCACTGCGCTCTGGACTACGAGTTTTATCCAAGGATTTTAGAAAGGCGAGCATTGTAATGGACAGCTCTTTTATCGTAAGCGGCGCAGTATAAATTATGATGATGATGATGACAGTGGTGGTTGTGGTGGTAGATTTAGAACTTATGGATTTATCTGATTGTACTTGTGTATTAAGGGCAGTGTTCAGTACTTTTAGTCTCACTGTTCGGTCCTACTGCATTGTCATTTGCATGTTTTAAATTGTTTTATTGGACAAATAAAGATTGATTGATTGATTGATAGATCACGAACGACTTGGAAGAGTGGGCGACTAGCCAGGTGGCGACGATGCAGCAGACGTGCATCGACAACATTCTGATGGGCAACTACACGGAGCTGAACGATACCGCGTCACTGGTGAATGAGACCAGGCGGGCCGTCGATACAGTGGTCAGCTACAAGTGTGAGCCTTTCGACTGCAACGCCAATGGCCGCTGCGTCAACGGCACGTGCGTCTGCAACGCCGGTACCATCTCGCTACAGTCATTCTTGGCATTCGCGCACTCGTCTGAAGTAGGAGCGATCGCAGATTTCAAATCTCCGCCAAGAACAGTGCCGTTACCTGTCAAATAGCCTACCACATAAAATATAATAAGTGTTTCTTGAACATCGGCCGACTATTCATTTCTTTCTCAAAATACGTTCAAAACTTAATAGATTTGGATTCAGATTTTATACTCTCGCTTGTACGTTTTTTTGGAATTGGGGTTTTAGTCCAAATTTTGCATTTTACATTTTTTCAAGAAAAAATTTTCGACTATTTTTCGACAGCTTAAAATTTAGAAGAATAGGGCAATTGTCCTTGTCCCCTGCCGCTGCGCCATTGCCTGTAACCATTTCGTTGGACGACGCCTTATCTCAGCGAATCGAAAACCGTTGTTAACTTTTCTTTGAGTTAAACAAACTGACAAACATACAGACCCTGTCGCGCAGTAGCCTCCTTGGACGTGTGTAACACACACACATCTCTTTATTCACCGTAATACGGTAGACAAGAAATGAACAGCAAAGAAATAATAAAACTCAACTAAAAACTTAACTAAGACTTAAAGATGTAATATAATGTCCATCAGTACTCAAAATGCAGCAAGACAACACAGATAACATAAAAAGTTATTACTTTGGCTGAACCGAGACAAAAAAATAGAATTTTTACCTGCTTACATCTTTTTGATGTAGGTTACATGGACGTGGACTGCGGACTGAGAACGTCGGACGTTCCTTCGGTGACAGATGTGCTGGAGACGAACGCCTGCTGTCCTGTGCAGTGTGTCGGCGCTAACTGTAGGCCTACGCAGAGGAATGTTGACAACACGACGTGTGACGAGGTCGCACTACGCACCGTCAATGCTACTTACAACGCCACGTGCAGATTCCAACTCAGCACGGTACGAGCTTTCTGCCGCGATGCTACTACTGTTGTCTGATTGCTACACTTTATTTCGCGATTCATCTTATCTCACTTTCTCTCGCGATGCGTGCTGCGTAACTAACTACAAAGCAGTCAGAGCCCGCACACCTCCGCCAAGGCAATGTTGTTCGCTAGGTGGCAGCACCATCTTCGGTTTTGCAGCGGTTTCCTTTATACCGCATTGAAAGCAACGGTAACGAAAATTTCAAAGTGATCCAGAATCTAGGATTCTTTCCTCCGGATCACCCCCAAAATCGAACCACTGGTAGTTTGTGCCACTCCCGACATACGCTCAAAATTTCAGAAAGATCCGTCCATAACTTTTTGAGTTATCTTGCTGACACACAGACAGACAAACAGACAGACGTACAAAGTCTGGCAAAAACATTACCTCCTTGGCGGAGGTAATATACCTAATTTCGACGAGGTTTGTGCAGGAACATTGTCTCGTGCTGTGTCTGGTAGACGAGGCTTTTCGCTTGCTACGTGAGGCCCGCAACGACAGAACGGCATCTTTTGATTAAAGCTCGCTTCACTAAGTACAAAAAAAACAAAAGGGCATAATAAATAAAAAACAACAAAAATTGTCAATGTCAATTTATCTTATAGCACATATTTTTGCGACTTGAGTTTTATTTTTGCAACCAGAAATACGTTCTGTGGAACGAGGTATCGGTCCCATTGCCACGCTATATAGCCTAGCAGCTGCGTATAAAAGGGGGGCGGGGTAGGTGCAAACAGAGCGCAATTATTATCTTTCACGGGGGCCGAGTTGTAGTCAATTTTGTCCCAAAATTCGTTGCCACGGCAACAGGGGTCGGCAGGCGAGAAATTTAAATGACGCCATTGGATAGTCCGGGCCCGAAAATAGGGGTGTAGGTGAAAACAACGCGCAATTATTCTTCACGAAGACCGAGTTATAGTCAATTTTGTCCCAGGGGAAAAATTTAAATGACACTATCGGATAGCCTGGGCCCGAAAATAGGGGGGTAGGTGCAAACCGCGCACAATTATTTTTCACGGGGCCCGAGTTATAGTCAATTTTGATCCAAAAAACATGATTAATTTAACATGATTTAATAAAATTTTGATCCAAAATTTGTTGCCATGGCAACAGGGGTCGGCAGGGAAAAAATTTAAATGACACCGTCGGATAGGCCGGGCCCAATAATAGGGGGTAAGTGCAAACAGCGCGCAATTATCTTTTACGGGGACCGCGTTATATTGCTGTGAAATCTCCATTGGTTGTAATGTAAAATTTTGCAACTTTTGAATGGTTGCTATGGCAACAGGGATTGTTAGGGGGTAGATTTAAATAACACCGTAAGATTGCCCGACCCCGAAAATAGGGGGTAGGTAAACACAGCGCGCAATTGTTTTTTTACGGGGACCGAGAAGTCCCCTTAGGCCGTATTGCAAATTTTTGAAAATTTGGGGTAAAATAGGGGAAGGAGTTATCAGATTTTTATCCCAAACAAACTCGATCTTACTTTTCCGGCCCCGAATCACTGCGCAAAATTTCATCAAAATCGAATCAAAATTGCGGCCGTAGGAGTGTTTACAGACAGACTGGCAGAATGACAAGTGATTTTATAATCTGTCCCATGCTATGCTATAGCAATGGGACAGATAAAAATGTGCGGTGTGCGCTTTATTCGGAAGAAGAACCAGTGAAAAACCAGCTTGCTGGCATTTAAGTTTCCTTGTCTCTTTCTGCAATTATGGGCTCTTAATTTGTTCGCGACATCGCTTAAAGATATACACAACCTTACCTTTTGTACCAATGTGCAGGGCGGTACGTACACGACGGTGGGTCAAAGGATATCAAAGGGCACAATGACGTGTGAGATACCGAGGCAAGCGCTGGAGGTGCACTACCGTCACGTCGACTTCGACGCAATCCGACCGGCCGACTCTAACTTCAGCAGCCTTCCGCTAGGTGGCGCCAGGCAGATTAACACAGTGTCTGTCAGCAACAACGGTCGTGACTTCGGCGCATCGCAAACGCACGTCTTGTACAACAGCACGTGCATGAGCTGCGGTGGCGTCGGCGTCGTTCAACGGGTATCATCATGGCTCTTTACGATTTCACAGTTTTCTTTAAATAATTGGCATAACTGTGGTTTTAGTGCATATGAGAAGTAAATAATCCCGACAATTCTGGGATCTACGCATTTCATTTTGTCAGTGGTTCCATAATCCATTCTTGCGAGTTGCCATGTCTGCTGCTTTATCTGTTCACTGTGTTGCATTTGTGGCATCATCAACTGACTAAAAACCGCCAAGAAATGGGATGCATTCGGCTCTGTTTCGATTGATACAAGAAGAGTAAGAATAGCAGGGGAGTCGCTATAGGGTTAGCCGACCGTACTCCTGGCATACATTCGCAGCCTGCGTCCGTAACTGTTTGATTATTTATAATGCTCTAAACAATTTGTCGCCTGGGCTTGAAATGCAAACGTAGTTACTTAGGTTACTTATTTGCACAATTTTCGATATAACGTAAACTCTCTGCATCTCGCCGAAATATTTGCTTTGCAAATTGTGGCAGAACCGCTGCCGATAGCGACATTGTTACCTACTTTTGACAGCCTATACAAACTTACCAACGCCCTGTCAACAGTATCGGCGTCCACTCTTCTTATTGCTATGTATTGTTACAGACAGACGACTGACGGACGAACGGACGACAGGGCAAAGCAATACACTGACCGCACTAAATACGATCGGCTAAAAATCCAAAATAGAATTGCACGTTCTGTGGCTCACGGTGCGTGTAAATGAACATGCCAGGCTGGTACGTGCGTTGTCAACGGCTACTGTTTCGTGGAGAATGACACCAACCCTTACGTCAACTGTCTGAAATGTCGACCTGTCAATTCGACTTCATCGTGGACGCTAGGTCACTGCTGCAATCTTGCACAATGCTGCGTATCACAGTCTATTCGTCACGCATTACTTATTATATTCACATAAGAAACATGCATGAATATATGTTCAACTTTTTGATTTGTTTTGAAACAAAAGACAAAACAACAACGTTTAGCTTGATAAAATAAGAATATAACTCGGGCAAGCGATAAACGAAGACAAAGAATAAAAACGCTGATGGCAGATAAAAAAGTGAAATATCATTGAACTGAAGGCACGGTGGTCAATACATGAACATTATTTATTTTATTATTTATTTTAATATGTGATAAACACTTGCAACAAACGCGCAAGAACAATAACTTATGAAAATAGTAAAGAAAAACTACAAACATTACTAAGGGATACAAAAGAAATGCAGAAAATACATGATAAGCAGACTACAAATAAACAAACTAATAACAGTTGCTAAATAAAATTCTATTGATAAATGTCCCTTTGTGCAGTTCAGATGTTACTTGATCTATTAATAAACCATGACCTATATCTCTTAATCCATATTTGTTAGACTTGGCAACCGGTAATAAGTGATGTAGACAATGATTATCATAAGTTGCTTTATGTTTAACGTCAGTGCGTGACCATCTTTCACTGTCCAATCTACGTAAACCATGACATTTGTATGAATGATGCATCTTTTAGTAGGCCATCCGGTATAGGCTAAAACGATTAAACCATCGTCTATTCACTTAAAATGCGTTTTAACCATTCCAGATATTTTATAGTGTGTGAATGTAAATGCCACATTGTGCATAGTCTCAGTAATGTTGTTCTTAGAACGTAGAGACGAAACAGTGATTATGGGCTATGTAATACAGAAGTATTATTGTGTCTTATAGTCGTCATATAGTCATAAAATTCTTGCATTAATCATGTTTATTGTTCTGTTAGACTTTCCGTGCCCCCGCCGTTCAGAAGTAAAATTCTATTCCAACGGAACGTGCTATTGCGGTAAGCGGCTTGGCCTATCGCCATGTATGCGCTGTATAAATGTGGTTTGAGTATTTTCGCTGACTGGTTTAGTTAACTTAGGATATTAATTTAAAGAGAAAAAAAAGTTGAATGGTACGAAGGTAGAATGGATAAATAAAGTGAAGGGACAAGAGCAAAAAAGATGAAAACGGAATGTTTTAGCACTCCGAAATTGTTTCTACTAAGCAATCACTACTTTGTACCTATATATAGTATAGACTATACTTGTTGCAAAATAGTGCAATTGTTTTGATTTTGTTAAACTGCTCAAAAACATTTTTTCGCATTCATTTTTTTTGTGGTACAACATGCTGCATTTTCGGATCAACGGTCTTTGTCCACTTATTTCCGTAAACTTTGTCCACACTTTTTGCTAAATTTGACACAAATTTGATGTTTCGAGCCACTGATGCAATATTCATAGACGGCGACGTATCTGTAGAACGGGACATTGGTCTTTATTGGCAATTTATAAAATTAAATTAAAAATGTAATTCTGCATTTCTGTACAATGAAAAGTATAGTGTCGGTCGAAATTTAATGGGGAAAGTGGGAAATAAGGGATTAAAAGAACTAATGATGGGCAGTAAAGGCTGTGCTATTTTGTGCGCGCTTTCACTGACGTTTTGTAGAAATTTGTAAACCGTAGGCCGCCGCACAGATGGCAAGTGTCCGGAGGGTAAAACGGAGCTGATCAAGTGGAATGAGTTTGCCAACAGTCAGGTGTTCGGCGGCGTGAAGAACGCCAGTGCATTCAGTGCAGCCGAGTGTCGAAAGGCGTGCGAACTCAACTCGAGTTGTAACGGAATTGACTGGGACCCAAGCCAGGACGCCGGCAGCCGATGCTGGCTACATGGAAACTGGTCTAGAAACAGAGTCGACGGCACCGCCACCGGAATTACGCACCACGACCTCAACCGCACTGGAATCTGTATCAGTAAGTCTTGCTTTCTTGTGCAATAGTTTTTTTTCAGCTGTAGAAATGCTGCCCTTTGTAGAGTTAACTTGGTGCACACTGCACGTGGAGTTGGAAGTTTTTACGATAATGCGCTATAAAAATCTCTATATAAATCCAGGGGCGTCATTTAGGGTGAAAGGAGCTGGGGGAGGTCTACGGATTCCCTAGAATTTATGATCGTAGTTTTTTCCTGTAAATCGTACCTTTGAAACAGTGTTACGGCTGCAAAAACAATAGGGGGCCTACGTTACGTAGACTGAGACCCTTTCAACGATTTACTGAAATGACGCCACTGTATAAATCTTTATGTTCAGACAACAGACAAAGGTGGACTCAGTTTTCTAGCATTATTGCTGCTGCGGATGCGACGGCAGTAGATTGCTTGTCTGCTTATGATAAGAACATTGTTTAAAGACGTTTATTAGCCAGCCTGTAGTCTGTCATACTCAAACGTTTCATCTCACTGACGCCGTTCTGAGACGTTGACTTTATTATTGTTTTTTAAACTCTTACGTGTATTACTGTATATCATGTAATTCGTTGCGATTTGTCAACGTTTTTCAGACGAATATGAATGAGTGAATGATAGTCGCTAAGTTTCGCTGTCAACACTACAGGCCAACCATTAACTGCTGCACCTAGCTGGATGAAATTAAGTGCAGTCATTCACTTCGACAACCGCTAGAACCGTATTAAATTTTAAGGTCATAAGTCAAAAGCTAGTCATCCGGGTTTTTGTGCCATTTTATGGGAATGATATTGCAGCTACCGCGGACAGTGCTTAGCTTTGAGCAAGGCCTGACTATCTTATCTTGTTATTGTGAACAATGATCGAGATAATTTTGTTTCATTGACTTTAGTTTTATTTTGTGTTTACACTATGCAGTGTTTGTTCGGTTTAGATGCAAATGAGACTGAGTGTCCTCAGCCAATTCCGAACGCGTGGATTGAGTACGTGAACAGTCACGTCTATGACGGCATCGCTACCAGTGACGCAAGCTTGGAGGACTGTAAGATGTCGTGCAGTCGCAACGCGAACTGCACTCGGCTGGACTGGAGCCGTTCAGCATCGGCCGGTCAACAGTGCTGGCTGCACGGTCACTGGTCCAGCTCAGAAGAGAGAAGATCATTGGAGGGAGTGAACCATTACGAGCTGAGGAGATCGGCACAAGCGCACTGGGTCGCCTACGACAACACGCACGTCCGGGGAGGTGTCGCTAGTTCGGCGACTGAGCTGACGGACTGCAAGCAGGTTTGTCTGCAGAACGCCAGCTGTATGCGGCTCGACTGGATGCAAACGAACGCCGTGGGACAGCGCTGCTGGATTCATGGACACTGGAGCAGCTCCGAGACACGAAGATCAGCTCAGGATTTGATGCACTATGAGCTCTACCGAGGCAGCGACGGCTTCTGTGGTGTGTAGCTTATAGTGTGTCACTGCATCATCATACAGCTAGTAACACATCTAGTCCCTAATAGTTCCTCGATCGATCAGTCAATGATGTTTATTTGGGAGCAAAGAACAGTGCGGCTTAGTGGCATATCGCTTAGGACGCTTAATTTCATTTGTGCAAACTTTCAGTCTGCTTTATATCCTGGCTGACAAGGATAATGCATTTTATTAGGCCTACCACTTATGTTGCAACTATTAAGGGTTGTGCATAATAACTCTTTATGGGAAACCCATCTTGAAGCTACGGAGTGTCATCTGTCATACGGGATCACACAGTGTTACCTTCCCCTGACACATGTGAACGCGCCCCGTCCCAACCGTTGCTGGACAGGCCGGTACTCTATTTACTTACCCCGAGGGACGGAAGGCTGAGTTAAAGGTTAAAGGTTAAAGGTCGCATATAGCTCCTAATGAGCGAACCCATCTCAGAGCTACGGAGCGTCACTTGTCATATGGGATCACACAGTGTTATTTGCCACCCGACAGAGGTGAACGCGCCCCGCCTTAACC
>Ga0209367_1008240_pt1 | contig 14258 bp, 11 predicted proteins | sample WorMetLIZISLAND2_FD_187412 | JGI IMG/M metagenome (GOLD analysis project Ga0209367, IMG submission 187412) | Marine gutless worms symbiont microbial communities from Max Planck institute for Marine Microbiology, Germany - Olavius geniculatus... ... | reverse complement strand
ACAGTGGGCCAACACTTCAAGCAGTTTTACTGTAGGCAGTTGAAAAATGGATAACTGAATGAAATGTCAGCCACAGTGTCAGAAATGTGAACAAAATGTGTTTTTACGCGTTATGTTAATTAAGCAGTCATGTCGCATTGAATAAAAAAGTGATATTTTGTTTGTTCTGTTTTCCCCAGGTAGTGTAGAAACAGATGTTGAGCGAGATAGGAAATTAAATTGTCACTTGACGACAAGTTGTCTCAGGAATATTTGTACCAAAAATTATTAAAATCCAATAATCCTTCTTCATGTTACAGTCGAAAATATCGGGGATGTTTTTTTTGGGACACAGTGTACATTGTAACTGCATGTATGTTATAAAATTTATATTTTGTTCGGACTGTAGCTTATCATCAGCCACAAAAATGAATGGGGAGATTCAGAATTTCAGAGAGAGCCATTAGTCGAACTATTTTCAACATTTGCATTTTTGCAGTAAAATTTCTTATAGTTATATGAAGTGAAGCTCGGCATATAAGATTCATAAATTCATCGTCATTGACATGGATGAAATGTCAGTCTTTACCATTTACATTATTTAAAATGTTTGAAGCTTTTATTTCACATTGTTGACTGTCTTTGCATCATAGAGCTCTGTACTGTGTTTCTGTATAAAAGTGCACTGCACGTGATAGTATTAAATTACTTTTTGTTAATGGTTTGTTTTTATTGTGCTAATAAAGCAGCTGATGTACCCAAAAGAGGAGCCATGGCTTGTGGTTAAGGCAATGGACTTGCAGTTGCTACTATTTTATCCATGCTGACATCCTTATGGGTTGGTGGCATCAGGAAGTGCATGATACCTCTGAAAGCCTCACTTTGCACATAGGCATGTACGAGATGAATGCATGACATTTAAAGTATTATTAAGCTTATTGGTGTCGCATTGTTGCTGTGAATTGGTGTTTATTTTTGTTACAGATGCATGGGGAAAATTTGTGGAATCAGTGAAACGTAGAAAGAAACGTCAAGTGCAGAGAAAGAAGAAGTCTGCTCTCAGTCCAGAAGTAAGTGGGAATGCACTGTTTAACATATGTCATTATTTTTTGCTAATTTGTGTTGAATATGATAAAAAAGTACTGTCTTGTAACCATTTCTATTGCAACATTTAATTTATTCCACAATCAGGAAATTTTCAAATCCAGTTTTTATAGCATTTCTATAAAAAAAAGTCAGCTCTTAATTGTAACTAATCTTAGAGCTACGGATTATCACCTGCCATATGGGATCACACACTGTCACCTGCCACCTGACACAAGCAAACGTGCCCCACCTTACATCTCAGCTAGACAGGCCTGTATTTGATTTATTGCCCCATAGGGACCTTTGACAAAAATCAGTGCTATTTCACTCTGAACTTAACCTCGTAATTTTTTAAATCAACTTTGGAAAACAAAATGGCGACATATAGAGAACTGCATTTGCCGTAATAAGTGACTAATTTTTAATGATTTATGGTCAGTATAAGAAAAATCAGTAAAGATGATATGGCACTGATTAATCTTTCTCATCAGGAGATGAAGTGAAGCTCACAATGTTTGTTGACAAAGTTTTCAGGGAAGAATTAACCCAGGACAAGTGTAGACTGGCAGCTGAACAAAATTCTTTTCGCTGATGTGAATGAATGTCAAGGCAGTGGTCAGCCATGATAAGTTCACACCTTGGAATTTCAGAAAAAAACTAGAAATACGTTCTGTAGAATGAGGTATCTGTCCCATTGCCACGCTACATTAGCCTAGCAGCTGCATTTCAGCATTTGACACTCTTGTACAAAACTTGACAGGAAAATGAACGTCGTCTTTTCAGCGCATTGCAGAGCACGATAATATTCGGCTGAAAATTACAAGCCCTTGCCAGGGTTACTGTCATTCGATAGGTGGTGCTACTTCATTTTGCAAAGTTGTTTCTAATGTGTGTCAGAACATTCAAAGTTGTACATTTCTATGCTTTTTGAGACACAGTGTAGTTTCCAATGACTTGCAGCTTTTGTAGCATTTTGACTTGTAATGTTAAGAATGAAATAACATTGATTTACGCCAAATTTGATGCCAATTAGTTTTAAAATTCTGAAGTTACAAGCTGTTAAATAAAGTGACCATAATTTTTTGACCCACCCTCGACATTGAAATGTTTCATGCTGCATGAAAAAAAACATTTGAGTATTGAAAAAAACACAAACTCTTGGTCTTGAAACAAAGTTGTGTTTAAATCACCATGTTATCACTTTACGGTTTTAACCACTGAGTTTACACAAGGTTCATTGTCTGTCGTAACAGTAGAATTTGCGTACATTTGCTCTTAGGTGCTGAGTGAGGAGACTATGGCACGAATGCGAGAACTTAACGACATCGCAGAGAATTATGAGTTAATAATTGAGTGAACAGTGAATGCATTTGCTTAAACTATGGATGCATATGCTTGAAGCAAGGCTCTGCAAACATGTAAACATGTACATAATGTTGATTTGTCCAGCTGTCGCTGCTGTTTGTGTAAGATCAGTAGCCAGTGTTTGTGTAGTAGATTATCTTTTGGAGTTGATGTTGTGTTGGTTGTGAACGTTTGGTGATGTTGAGTGTTTTTAATTACTTTTTGGCATTTTTTTGTAAGTTACAGGTAACATTTAGTAATTCTAAGTGGAAATACAGACAATCAAAAAGCTGAGAAAAAAATTGCGTTTTGTTTGCAGCCAATGTTCTTGTAGTAGATTACTTCTTGCAGTTCACTTTGTTACACGCAGTACGTGAGCATTCAGCTTTGTGTGTTTCCAGTAGCATTTTGACTTGCAGACTTGCAGTTTTGTAGCATTCAACATTTTAACATAAGGCTTAGTAGAAATGACAGATGAGAAGAAAAATGTATTTTTATTAGTGTTCTTGTAGACTACATTTTGCAGTTCAGTGTGTTAGACATGCTTGCGAACATTCAAAGTTGTGCATTTCTATGATTTTTGAGACACAGTGTAGTTTCTATTGACTTGCAGCTTTTATAGCATTTTGACTTGCAGAATTTTGTAGCATTTAATGCATCAACAAAAGGTTTAGGGCAAATTCAGTGAATTGAACAGCTGAGAAGAAAAAAGTGAACATGTTTTGTTTGTGTACAAGCTCTAGATGCCAAAATAGTCTAGAGGGATTTGACGTTATCAACTTTGTTATGGTTATAGCATTTTCACATATAATGATACTTGGTGCAGCCTGTGCACCTATTTCCTGTATGGTGGAGTGAAAAATGGCAATTCTCACAAAAGTTGTATGACGAACGAGATTCACTGAAAGATTCAGTAGTGCTGAGGTTGCTTGTTGTTTACCTGTTCTCTTGTTTTTTGATAGTCAAGTGTTTGGCATGAATCTGCATGACCGAAAAATGTTGATTTTAAAATGGACGAAAATGACCTGCTGTAATGTGACTGTTTTTTAATTGTTACAGTATTATAATTTGTGAATATACAAAAAAGCTGGAACGCTGCAGCACATTATAGTTTTTGTTATGTCCTGCACCAAAATAATTGACCCAAGTCACAGTGGCACCGCGTGTCGAAACTTTTGGTTGCCAGCAGTTTCTGTGCTGAAATGAATGCTAACTGTCACAGGCAACGAACATTTCATTATTTTTATCAAGCCTTCACCACATAAATTGTACAGCAATGAGTACGGTTATCCACAACAGTTACCCACAACAGTGGCGTAGCAAGCCCGTTGGCCACCCGGTGCGGACTTCAAGATTGCCACCCAGTGGCGGATCTAGGCTTTAGCCAAGGGAGGGGATGAAATATCATTCCTCTCTCTCCTCTCCCTTTTCTTCCCGTTTCTACTTCTTCCTTACCCTCAATTCCATCCTTCCCCATTTTTTTCTTTCTCCTTTCCCTCGCTTCCTTTCCCTTAGAAGTAGGATCTTTAAAACCCAGCTAAGAGGTCTGGGGAGCACTGTGAGCAACCCAGCGGGGTGGGGCAGAGCCCCAGCCGAAATTGAATTTGGTGCATTAGCTTTATAACTCATGCTTAGGGGTGCAAGGGTGGGTGAGGGGGGCGGCTGCACGTCCCACTTTTCATTCTTGGATCCGCCACGTATACATGCCGCCCACCTTGGTCTCGTAATAACCTATGGGGCAGGCCCGGCAGGTAACGTGTCTCTTCAAGCTCCGGACATTTTTAATTCCCTCATATTTAGACTCCCAGAGTTTTCATGGCATGCTTATGTTGCAGTTAACCGTGTCTGTAATAAATGTGAATAATTGCATTGTTATTATTGCATGCATGTATGCCGCCCCCTAGAAAGTGCCACCCGGTGCGGTCCGCACCCCTTGCACCACCCTAGCTACGCCACTGACCCACAATACACAGACAATGAACACTACGGCTAGTGAAAGCGAAGCATGCAAATAATACTATACGGTTAATGCACATGACACTGAACAGTTATTGTCCTTTCAAAAAGCAGGCTCCAGCAAGATAAAAAGAATTGCTTAGCCTTAACATTACTGAACTACCATAAGAAATGGGCATAGGCTAGAGGCAGAGACTTTTGCCTGCCGTGGTTTTAGCATTGCAGCCCTAATAGTCTGGAACTCGCTCCTTTCAAGCATTGTCAGTTCTACCTCAGCGTACACTTTCCATTGGCTCACTGCTTCCAGCAGGCTTACAGCTCCCATAGCGGCTCAACCATGTGCCTCAGATTCAGCCACTGGTTGACACTGTGCACTGTTAAATATTCTATTTACTTACTTCCTTGCCTGCTCCTGCAAACTACCAGTACACAGTGTCTTAGAAAAAAAAACAGTCAAAAATTGTTTTTGTCATAATTTTGTCAAACTTTTACTAACTTTAATAATTTTTGGCATGTTGATGGCTAAGATGACAAAATTATGTAAGGTGCACTCATTTTCCACCTCATGTAATTTATGTCAATGCACAACCATGTAAAACATAGATGCTACAAATTGTTGCATAACGCTGAGTTGTTGTCTCAAGTAAATGCTGTAATGAGTTAATTAGGCACAAAATACACTAAAATGTGAATTATTTAACAGAATTATAAGTTTTTGTAACAACTCGCTTGCAAATTAGAATTTATGTCAAAGTGTGCTGCGCATACAAAGATGCAATGGCTTAGATGTGACGCAAATGGCTTGAAACCTTCCATAAAAGAATCAGAAAATTTTAGATGGCTGGATAATGGTCACACTGGTAAACCCCATATGATAAACTACTTTGAACGTTCAGCAGTAGACTAACGAATTAAAGCAAAGTACTTCGCACTGGAATGCTGAGCGAGATTCACAATACTGGAATTCAATTATTCAGCAAATAAAAAAAGAAAACGCATCTGCACCGTGTCCCATACAAAGTAATGCTGCTCCTATTTTTTACGATAGATGGCAAATATACATGATTTTAAGAATTTTTTCACTTTTACAGTTGTAGATGAACTGTGGAAGGAGCCCTAAAACCTACAACCCAGCATCAAATATGCTGCTACGCTACTTGGAAAATTTCTAGCATTTAACTAAAACTTTACTGCTAAGATATTCAATTCACAAGAAATGCAATACCACTTAATTACAGAAAATGTATCTAAGAGACGCCCTTTCAAGACACAGTGCATGTACCACAATCATTACAAAAATTGCAAAGAACGTGTTCGTAATCAACAATAACAAATTTAAAATACTAAGCAAAACAAATAACCAGACAGTCAAAATAACAGCTAAAATTACAGGGTGAGCCATAAAAAACGTGGCACTTTAATTTTGTCCATATCTTCGCCAATTATTGACCGATTTTCAAAATTCTTTCACTGGCACACACTGCAGTAGTGATGATTCAATATCAAGATTTCAATTTCAATATGATATTTTACAAAATATCGTGATATCGATATTTTTTTCAGATAATAAGTAAGTAAATCTCATACAAGCAAAAGATCGAAACGTGAACACTGAGCAAGGTAATATGCTTTAATACGTAGGTACTAAAATCATGTAAAATGTGTCAGTAAACACAATAAACTAAAAACTGTTGTAAATTTCGTCGAATTACGAGATTATATTGCTAGTTTAGTTTGTCACTTTTTCGTGTGTTGTCGTTATTTTTGTAATGCGATAACTATCATAAGCCTACTGACCTTCAAAATCATTCTATGTCGATGATTTTTATCTCATCCGAAAGGCGTACGCGATTTCATGTTTCATGTTAGTGATTAATAACAACTTATGCCCTATCTCGCACCGTTTAGCCACAATGCATCAGTGACCCACAGACGGACAGACACACAACATTGTCAACAACCCGTGCCAGAGACACTCTACAACATAGCTGTAAAGCGTCATAACTCAGAAACTGACGATTACAGTCATAAACATTAACAATTACATCATCACACTGTGTCACTGTGTACCGAACAATTGTCAGCAACTAATTATTATTCGATGTTCAGCTATTCACTGTACAAAATTACTGACACTAGGCTACAAATATTGAAAAAAGATAAACGTTAGGCATAAAATATCATGATATATTATAAATATTGCGATATTTAAAAAGTATCACGATATATCGAAAAATTCAATATTTTTTCAACAATATGATACGATATATCGATATCGAAAACGATATATCGATATTTTCGATATACTGAATCATCACTACTCTGCAGACAATTTGCAATAACATGATTATTACATATCCCACCACAACGTAAATGCGTCTCTACATTACCTTGTAAAATATCAATGAAATATGCACATATAATCATAACACCAAACATTTTGGTAAAATTGAAAAAAAAACACTTCAAACCAACATTACAGTGAATGGTCTGTGTGACACTAGCTTGTGTAAATTATAACACAGTCGAGTGTCATACGAATCATTCATTGCAATGTTGGTCTGAAGTGTTTTTTCATTTACCTAAATTGTTGTTATTATCATTAGTTTTTGTTTACATTTATATCTCACAAGGTAGTGTACAGACGCATTTCTGTGTGGCGGGATATATAACAATCACATTATTACAAATTGTCTACAGAGTGTGTCAGTGAAAGAATGTTGAAAATCGGTCAATAACTGGCGAAGATATGAACAAAAGTATAGTGCTACATTTTTATGGCCCACGGTGTAGTTTACACAGAGACACTGAACATGAAATAACAGTACATGCAGGTACCAACATTAAAAACAAAATTACAATCACACTGACGTCAAAGAAACTACATTTTAACAGCAACTATAACTTCGTTATATTCAACTATGATAAATACACAACTAAGATACAATCAAAAGTCTCACAAGAGATGTGAAAGAGATTTATGACTAGTGTCAACTTCTGAAGTTGGTAGCATGGATATTTTTTGCGAGTTGAAATTTGGTCCAGTTTTTGTATGCAGTCGGATTGAAACATAAAGCTGGCAAATACAGGCATTTCGACATTTAGTATAATATACTAAGTACAATCGAAATGTCAGTATTTGCCAGATAAAAACATATTACATACATATTAAAACATATTATGTCTAATGCTGATTTCAAAATTGATTTCAGTTTTAAGTGCATCAAAATATCAGTTTCGTATCACAACACCAAATACTATTGACCCAGCACTACTAGTTAAGATTGAACGTAGTGTTCCAAGTTCCGAGCTGGGAATTCAACAGTGATGGCGATGACCAATGCTGACACATAGGAAGAGGTGAGCACAAACAGGTAGCTTGTGAACTGTTAAGATACCAACAGACAAAATATTGCCACTCAGTATCCTATTTCAACATGTGTTTAATAGGAATGGTAATGACTGAGAAAATTAACAGTTAAGTCAGAGAAAATAAATGCTATGATATTCAGTCATTATTCCGTAATCTTTGTTATCCGTAAACATTTGCAACATTTACTGTATATCAGTCCGATATCTGCCAGTATTGTTAATAATAAAAGTGAAGCAAAACACAAATTACAATGACATCCTAAAATTAAATCAGTCAATAACACGATTCAATAAGTGTCAGAAAAGAATAAGTTAACTTATGTTCATTTAAATTCTTAAACTAATTATAAACATTAATTTTTCTTGATTAACAGCAATCTGAGCAAATAGAAATATACATCTTTAGTTTCTTTTGATATTCAGAAATGTCATGTTGGCAATGTAAAGACATAAAGATAGCAGAGCAGTTTAAGGTATTCACTACACTGAAGCCATGATAACAGAAGCTCACCAAAGTCATGGAGGACATAACGACTGGCTGCTGCTGAGTGTATATGTACACTGCCAGCCAGACTCCATGAGTCAGGTAGGCTCCGAACGTCAACTTTCCAAGAGGTATCCACAGGCGCCACGACAATATGTAACTAATCAGACCTAGCACAATAGAACATCGAATGCACCTGCAGCCAAAAGAGATAAATCGTTGTCCAGCTACTGTAGTTAGAACTCTCGATACAACTAAGGCCATAGCATTTTTACACGCAAAAGCAGCTATTGCTTTCAACGCGTCTTAGCCATTACAATTCTGTCTGTCCATCTGTCACACGGGTGAATCAGTCAAAAACGGTGAATCACCAAATCTTCACTGTCAGCTGCCATGAAGACTCTAGTTTTAGGAACTGTAAAGCTTTTCCATAAATTCGAAAGCGGTCGCCTCGAACAAGGGCACTAAATGAAAGAGGGTGTGAAAAAATTTGCGATTTTTAGCCAATAAGTTGCTGTATCTCAGTAACGGTACGAGAGGGCCTAGGTTACTGTTAATTACTAATAGGAAGTCGTACACTGGCTCTCGATTGCAACCGAATTCAATGACCTTGGATGACCTTGAATGCTAGAATAAGGGTTTTTTGAATTTTTTGGAAATTTTGGGCTGCAGGACACATTCCAAGACTGAACTGCTCCGAAACCAATTGAGATAGACAGGGACAAGCTGCATATGAAATTTTCAGCATTGAACGTAGACTTCAAGGAAACCTGCGTACCAAGGCATCAAAGAGCAGTACCCCAGTAAAAGTCGTTATTTTACTGTTGTTGGCCAGTCTTTCGTGAAAACAGTTGCAGATAGGCATGGGCATGCTACCTATCACAACAAGCACTAGTGACGAGCTTTTCAGTCATATCGACATCGATGACTGGCTGGAGATAAACTGACAGTTTGCAAACAGGAACTGCTATATGCTTTCGCGCATCTCGTGAGCATTAGCTCAAATTTCTTGTTAAGCATAGACACTAAAGGCTTCGGACATAGCACTTTTTACACTCTGTTACTGCTAACTGAAATATTGCACGAAAAACTGCATATGTATTCATATTGTGATCCTCATAACCTATAACTCCAAAACCTGGTCACTTCACCTTTGTCCCAGAATATTTCACCGAAGACAGCTTGATGAAAATACATCAATGCACAGTAAGCGTTGCAGACTCTACTTTAGATATGCAAAAAATATAACACAGAGACACAACGATGGACAACACCAAAACACGATACTTCGTCAGTGCATAACAGTGGTGAAATGATACAAGCTCATGCTGCAATACATAAATTTCTTTGGTCAAATAGAAAAACCGACTGACATACCTGCATATCTGTGACAACAGCAGAAGATAAGCCACAATACAGCAGTGGACCATGCCACATGCCGCAGACAGCCATAGACAATGTTGCTGGCATTACCAAATGTATAACTGGTAAATGTTGGATAGGTTGCAAATACACTTCCAATGGCAAGCAACAGGCAAACGATCCATCCACATGTGACAAAACGCTGCCACAATGCAGTGTCAAACAGTGTGAGGCATATTGGCCAATTTAAAAAAAAACATTTTAATATTTATCTCGGAGATGAACTGCAGACGTACGTGAAATAGGATATATCTTTCCTTACTTATTTATTCCTTAATACCAGCTGTGCGTTTTGTTATAACAATGTCACCATTTATTTGCATTTTGAACAATCAATTAATGCAGTATTTCACCAACCAGTGTTCTTTCACAATTAGCCAAGTTTCAAACACCATCGCAAGATATGACAAAAAATATAACGTACTGTTTGTTAGCGTATGCTGTTTCCATTAATTGTTGTCTTTAAACTATCAATTAACAAGAGGGTGCGGCCGTTGAGGGGCCACCTGCTATGGGGCTATCCTTGCAGTTGAGTACGTGCGTGCTGTTTTGGGGCTTTCTAGGTCTGTGCACGGCGGCAAGGGATCCTTACGCCACCTGCCAAATATCAAGTTGATTGGACAACAGGCAGCAAAGTTATGGGGATTTTTCGCCAACAACGCAATTAGCCGCCATGACCTTGACCTCTGACCCCTTGACCTTGAAATTGGTCCACGGGGTGCTGGTGTCCCAGGGACTCTTCCTACCAAGTTTGGTATTCGTAGGCGTTTTCGTTTTCCCTCTAGGTGGAGGCATGGGACAGACAGACAGACAGATGGACAGGATCAACACATGATGGGGCCTCCTTCTAGGAAGGACGGCCCCATAATAACATTGTTGAAATATTATATATGCAAATCGTAGCAAGCAAAAAAACTAACCCAACTCAGACGCAATTGCTGGCCCTGCTGGGAATGCAGCAAATATCCTAACCATGCACCAATAACATATGCAGCAGCGTGGCTGTACGGTTTGTCCCATATCAGATTTTCGTAACTGTGTAACTGACTGTCAAAACAAAACACAACTGTCTGTATGATCAGATAATATCAAACACATTTAAGACACTACAGATCATCATTCAGACATTTTTATCTGCAACTTCAACGATACACTTGTCACTACAACCTAGATTAACCACTTTCATTTTTTATCGTCTAATCAACCAATTCTTTCAAAGTTGCTTCAGGGTAGCACAGAATCCCAAAAGTAAAGTGCTGGAGAATAATTCTTAAACACCTTATGAACACATGACATGGCAGAAAAAATACCAGTACTTCATTAACTAAATGCTTAATAAAGCTTGTATAAAAGCACACAGCAAAACACTTTAGAAAGATAAATTCTTTCCTGCGCATATACCACACCAATCACATAAAAATATCAGCCTTTCATAGGGAACTTGAATGCTTGCTTTGTGTGATACAACAAAGTGTTAACTAAGTCAAAAAATACTCTAAAGCTCATCTAAGGTTGAATAATTAAATATTAAATTAAATATAAAACAAATCTATGAACTCAAGCACCTGCCATAGTGATGTATCAACGTTGATGCCATGCTGACATCCAGATGGTAGACACCAACCAATACAGCAGTCAGAGCAATACTGATAACCAGCGGAGTCATAATTGCTATCAGCACTTTACGCCTTCATAAACACAAATACATCTAAATTGTTAAAATGATACTGCTAACCAGTGATATCACAACGGCTATGAGCACTTCGTGACTTCAACACAAACCTGCCTTCACAAAACACAGAATACGTTCACTATTCACAGTCACGACATAGCTGTCATAACAGGCCACATTACGGATATTGCCTGTCTCTGCCAATCTCTCCCATACAGTTTATAACTCAAGAAGCCATAAAAAAAAACAAAAAATTCAGTGTCTGCATTAAAACAGTGTCAACATTGTGCACAGCATCAACCAATATGGAAAGATCATATCATGAATAGACAGTAACTTCTAACTTCTAGTACAAATGACATAGTCTTCTTGACAGCCTAGAACTGCAAGCTGATATCTAGTGCCACAGTCACATGACTTTACATTCTACACCAGCAGCCAGCTGAATGAAACCAACCAACCTGCAGATGAGCAGAATGACGATTGGTGACAAGCAATATAATTGAAAGTCCACAGCGACATACCATAGCCAGCTCATACACTGCAAACAGACCAGTCAACAAATATAACAGTTTCTCAATTACTCAGCTACTTAGCAAACAGCAACATTACTGTTTCAATACTTATTATTAATTACAACTAATCGTTCAATCAGTAATCATTTCAGACCGATACTGTAATAATAACAATATCTTTGCAGTCAGTGAGTGAGTAAATAGAGGTTTAATGTCCCACTCAACAGATAATAGATTATTTCAGGGACAGCCTTTGCAGACAATGCACACAAACACATAATATCTTTGCAATAACCAAGTGCTTGAAAATATTCAGTTTATCTCGCAGCACTTGGTTACAAACTTTTATTACTTTCTCTCCTCATTCATATACATTACAGTCACAAAATTGCAATGACGACACTCAACTTACGGAATTATTCAGCTGAGTTGGGTAAAAGTTCTGCACATAGAGTAGAGTTGACCACCAGTAGTTGCGCTGGTTGTCGATGGAAGAACGCAGCTGATAGTAGAATGGACCATCAGCAATATATGGGACCACACATAGCCAGAACAGCATCACAATGACAATTGCTGGACTTAACCTGAATCAGCAACATGTTCAAACAGACCTGTAGCAATTGCTTATAAATGTTTCTTATGCGGTTTGTTTTATAAAAATATGTTTTTCATGTATTTCATTTTCCACCATTTTTTTTTCAATTTTTAGTAATAACAGATTATGTATTGAAGTTGACAAAAAAATAAAAATGACAAAAATTTATCAACAAAAAACTGCATCCTGAAAGAATGAATTATGTCGATGTGTCAAATGGAAATAGCTCAAGTTTTTATTCAATGTTACAATCGTTTTTGATAAAACACTCAACCAAATAATGAACCATACTAACCTGATTATTCGATGAACACAGAAGATGACTATTCGTGATAAATTGAATGAATGCTCAGCATACATGGCATTGTATACCACAAGAAGACCTCTGGAAAACCACATAATATAGCAATCAATCAAAAAATAACCATACGCAAAAAATGACCAGTGGTTTACAAGATAAATAAAAATAACATAAAAACCATCAAAACCAACCATCTGTTCAAATTTACAAGAAAACCTATGTTAGTAATAAACTGCTTGCTTAAATCATAATTTTTATGTTACACTTAAAATGCAGTTTTAGACAGTTGTTAAGATCAAATAATCCCAAAAGCAATAGATATTACAAACTTAATGTCTAAGCATTTGTTTAAAAAAATAAAATGCTACACAAAACCAACAATCATCCAAATCACTACAGAAATCTGTTTATGGCCAACAACAGGTCTCCTTGGTTTACAGCTAACAACTTACATCTTCAACTTATGACTTGATAGTTTCTTTGTGCTCTAGGATATAAGTTATAAAAAAGAGCAAAATAATATATAAAATACATGTGAACTGTGCATACCCGATCAAAAAGAATGTGTCTAAAGCACAAAATGAATTCAGAATGACCTGACAGCCAAAATTTGCCGACTTAATGATCACCTCATTTCGATTCACTGAATGATTCAACAAACCAAACATATAACACACTTGCTGGGGCATTTCAGTTATTCTAAATGACAACAACGCAGACAAACAAAAAACATAAACGAAACAAAGATAAGTATGTGTATTTAAGAATTCACTTGTGTATCAGCCACTTTCAGGCAACTGTTTCAAAACCAGAATCTGGTAGTGCAAGTCAACAATTAATCGCACCACTTACTACAGCCCAAATCCATTCTCGCCTTGTGTCATAATAATGAAATTATTAACTCAGGAAATAATGTGAAATGAGTGCAATGGAACAGGATTATTCAGCTACAATAAAATATGGACAGCATACATTGCAACAAAATCTAAAAAATAACCATGAAGAAAAGTTGTAAACATGCGAGAATTGAGTACCAAAATAAGAACACTTACAGAACTACTTAGGCAATTCCGATATCGATAAAGAACCCAAAGGTATCTCATACCATTAAAACAAACAAGAAATTTAAGCTAATGCTCATGGCACATGTGAAAGCCTATAGCAGTTCCTGCCTGCAGGCAGTCACCCAACGAGTACTAACGGGGCCCAGCGTAGAGTAACTTCGTTTCAGCCAAAACGCGTTACCAACTACGGTACGCCACCAACGCCAGTACCGTGGCGCCACCTTGTGAATGATACAGACTTGTGTCGCAGCGCTTAATGGGCAAAAAAATCCATTAAACCCCTAATTTGACGTTCAAGGTCATTCAGGTCATTGAATTCGGCGCCAATCGAGAGCCAGTATACGATTTCCTATTAGCGATTAATAGTAACCTAGGCCTTATCTCGCACCGTTACCGAGATACAGCGACTTATTGGCCAAAAATCGCAAATTTTGCCCACCCCCTCTCATTTAGTGCCCTAGTTCAGGG
>Ga0209367_1008239_pt1 | contig 14261 bp, 7 predicted proteins | sample WorMetLIZISLAND2_FD_187412 | JGI IMG/M metagenome (GOLD analysis project Ga0209367, IMG submission 187412) | Marine gutless worms symbiont microbial communities from Max Planck institute for Marine Microbiology, Germany - Olavius geniculatus... ... | reverse complement strand
GAATTTCCTACCCCCCCCTTCATTCAAGCCCAATTTGAGAATGTTCCTCTTGCACTAGATCGCTGCAATTTTGCAATTTGCATGCCGAGTTTAAGGCACATGGCTAATTGATTGTGTAAAGTTTTCCCCTACGACTAACGCTTAGTTACACTACGTTTGTTACAGACGACAGACAAACAGATGGACAGACAGACGACAACCATGCGAATAGCTCGACCGTTACTTAAGCACGGTCGGCTAAAAAATTATAACGTGATCACGAGTAACATGTGTAAACGTAACATTACCAAATATTTCAACAATAAAACGTAAGAAGACGCAATCAGAAAACGTCATCAAAGTCGACATCATTGGTATGAAAACGCCTACAGATGAGAAATATCAAGATGCAGCAAATGTGTGCACGTCCGCAGATTTGATTAGTGTAGGGCTTACGTCGTATATGGAAAAAAGACGAAGCCCTTGATAACGACTTTTCAATCATGTTTTATGTCGCGCAGTTTTTGCAATATAGACCTACAGTATGCACAGAGGCATTCGGATTGCAACTTAATTATATTTACGGCCGTTGGCCGGATAACGTCATGCAGAACGTAACGAATGCACGATTCTTATCAACGTGCGAGTCAGTAATGAGAATGAAGATGAAACCTATTCAGTAGTTCCACTGCTTCGATGTATTGTGCAATTGTTGGAGAACAAGAAGTCGTGCAAGCCTGCAATAAACTGAAGAAACAAATTCACCGCAGGTCAATATAGCAGATTTAAAATTAGAAAAGCACTCAAAGAGCGCAAACCTTTGCCAACGCTGTGGCTATTTTTCCGTTCTGTTTGCCAGGTGGCAACACTAAACTTATATGCGGCAAAGGGTGTAAATCCTTCAATGCTATTGCTAACCTAAATCCAGATCCTGATCCGAATCACCACCAAAACCTAAAACCAACAGTAAGAGACAGATAGACGCCGGGTATCACCTAACATCCCTGGCGGATGTAATAAGTCCGTATCATACAGAAAGCCCACAATAAATCCACAGATCTTGTCCGTTATACAGCTTGTTCTACGACTGGTTGCGCAATGCAGTACAGGCAGTGGAATTTGGTTTTACAGGCGGCCGTCGAGTCATTTTGACTAGGTATAATTCCTGATTACTGCTGCCACGTCCCGTCGGACTCATTTTACAGAAGCGTACAGTTCGCTCTGATCAACAGTGTGCAAGCTGCAGGGATCGCATACACCAGAATTTATATTACGATATCGTGGGAGGCCGTACGTAGTCCACTAGTCTTTGAAACAAGAAATCTGAGCTAATGCTCATGAGACGCGCGAGAGCTTATGGCAGTTCCTGTTCGCAGCTAATATCGGTTTATCTCCATCCATTTCGTCGCACTTCACTTTTCTGCAGCCAAAAATTGCACAAAATCACAAAATCCTCTATTTTCTAGGTTCAAGGTCATGCAAGGTCATCGATGTTAATACCATTCACAAGCACGTTACCATTGCTTGTTACGATAGTATAGCCTATAGACACAAAATTTTATATGCCAAGAACTCTATCAAATACTAACCGATTTTTAAATTTTTTTCTCTGTCGGAATCAGAGAAAAATTTGTAATAAAACTGTTATTTAAAATCCCACCACTCTTCAAGTGTGTCGCTACACTACCTAGTGAAATATCAGTGTCTTTTAAACAACAACTGAAAACAAGGCGATATATGTAACAACACATTCTAAAAATTAACAACACCTATCCTGCGTACATAGCCACTAATTTTTCACAAAATAGACCTACAGCAGAAAAAAGGGCGCTCATTTCCAAAAAAAACATAACGCAGTCACTTTTGTCTTAAAATTGTTAAAAAACAAAACCAAATTTTAAAAAATAACACACATTTGCATTGAAATATGAGCTTAGTTAAGAATTTTCTAACGTTCGTGAAAATCTGGATACTTTTATTGTCCGTTTTTTACATAACGTACGTTGCATTTATGTAGGTCAACATGTAGAGCGGAGTGGACGCCTTTGGAACACACTTGGTTTGTACTTCATACTAGCATTAAATACGTTAGTAAAGGAAAACGTTTTTACTGTGTTATTATTTCAAAAAAATACGCTCGCAAATGGATAGATTTTGTGTTGCTCAACCAAACACATTAAAGCATTGAGATTAAAATCCGTTATGGCCAATTCACACCTACGACGTTGACTCAACTCAACACAACAGTCGGCGAGTGTCGCCGACTGTTGCCCACAGTTGAATTGAGACGCGTCACCGTTGTAGGTGTGAATTGGCCATTACTGCTATAGTACTAATGAATTAATTTGATTGAATGCTCGTATGATTAATTGTTTTTCTTTCTGTTGTTTTTACTGTTCACTTTCTTGTTCATTCATGCTGTAAGTATTTAGTTTGATTGAAAAATGTGCCAGCATAATATCCATGGATATATCCATAGATATCCATCTCCACGAAAAGACTGTAGTATACGTATATAATTCAACAGTTCCGGTGCTATATGGCCATGCAACAAGCGATTCAGTAAGGTCTGCGTTCAGTAGCGGCGTCCAGGAGAAAATCAACCGGTGCAGCCTATAAAACATTTTGACCCAGCATTTGTTGCAATTTCTTTGCACCTAAAGCGGTTTTCTGCATAGAAATACATGTCTAAAATCCCAACGTAAAACATTGACATCTTGACGGTACAAAGATCCGCTATTTCACAATGATATGTCCAAAGGCACCAGCACGCCTAGAGACTGAATGTTATGGCCGCCATGCCATGATCATCTTAAAAGAGGTCTTTAAGAGGTCTATGCTGCGTTGGCCTATAGATCAGAGCTTGTATTGTCGTCGTCGCTTTTGCGACGGCTTTACTAGGCTATACACAGACGCACATATCTAGTCAACTAACAGATCGATGCATGCAGCCAGAGCCTATGCATATAAAAGTTTGATGATGAAAACTGGAGACACACGCCGATAATTATATTATAATTAGGATCAAATATAATGCATCTAACAAGCGAGGAAAAAACCCAAATACCAAATGGGTATTTTTGGCCCGCCCTGTAAACTATGGCTTGTTCTATAGTTGTGCAATGCTTAACTTTGCCATGCATCTGATCGGCACATTGTGAAAGACGGGGTCGGTGAATTCTGTCCTAGAGGCAAGCTATTCAGCTTATGACTTGCATTATTTAATGACCGATCGTTACACTCGACCCGTACATATCGACATAATCCACTGGCTGTACACGGATAGGCCTAGATCGAGACAGTAGCCTAACGTATAGACTGTGTGACTAAGTCAATAGAAATCCATTTACACTGTAGCAATTATGCCGCTTCCTATCATCGACTGTCTAAAACCCAAAGCCAACGCACTTATGGGTATAATTATTATGTAGGTTTACAACGAGTCAATGCCCTAGATTCGTTCTTACGCCTACACATCTTGAACAGACCCTGGATATAGAAATTACAGTTTATTGCTCGTCTTAATAGAGTGCCTGTTGAAAATAGTTCAGTCATGTTTGCTTTTTAAAATAAATCCTGGACGTAACAAAACATGCGTATAAAATAATAAATGCAAAGATATCGGCGTCGAGTGCCGACATATATGCGGCCATCCGTCATCCGAGCACCGGCCTGCTTGTCCGGGGTTAAGGCGGACTGGCGGGGCGAGTTTACCTGTGTCGGATAACACTGTGTGATTCCATACAGTGGTGTAGCCAGAATATGGATTTAGGGGGAAACCTGAGGGATGGCATTTGGGGAGGAGTCTCTCCTTTCCACCAGGGGAGAGCTTCGAAGAGGGTTTTTTTGTATGAAAATATTTTGATGCATTTAGGCACGACTTTGAGTAACTGAGTAGGCTATACACGTCGCCTAAAGAGGCACGTGCAGCCAGTACTCCCAATGGCTAGCCAACGCTCCCACATAGCAGGTGACACTTCGCAGCTTTGAGATGGGTTTTCCGTAAAGAACAATACCATTTACTCATAACAATAGCTTAACTTATTGAGCAATTTAGGTGCCAATAGTAAATTAGGCCTATAAACAACGGTAAACGGCCGGCTCGTAAGCAGCCGGACGTACCTGACCGGCCGGCGTACGTGTGATCCGCCACTTTTCGCACGTAGGCCTACAGCAAGTACTCTTGATATGCATCGTTTTGACTGGTAAAGTGGTACGGAGCTCTTCATAGAAAACCCATTTCAAAACTACGAAGCGTCACCTGCTAAATGCATATAGCAAGTAAACACTTAAGAAAATTTGATTCAGTAAGTCAATTGGGACCTTGAATGTGACCTTCTTGAGATGATAAATGGCACATCGTTGCTTCAAGTGTCTTGTGAAACGTTCACATTAATTCTCAATTTTCTACTCTTTTGTGTACGAGACAAGAACATTAGGACGTACAGAACAGACAGATAGAGAACAGATGGACGGGCAATAGACGTAACGCGACCTACATCCAAGTTGGCTGCGTGATACGCGTGCAGTGCACTTCGCTCAAGATTTCTCGCGAGAGAACGCGACGTTAATTATTATTCTCGGTGTCATAAAAAACTTATTGCTTCCGGTTGCCGTCCCGTCCGTCCTTTGACAACCCTTGTGCTTAAAATTTTTATTGGACCCATAGAATATTAGTGCAGTCAGGCCCGTCGAAAGAGGGGAAAGGGGAAAGTTTTTCCCGAGTCCCGCGACGTTTGGGGGCGCCGTCGCTCAAAAAAATATAGGCCTAAAGTACACCAGAATGCGCCCTTTTAAAAAAACAGAATTCAAAAATTTTCTATCTAAACGGGCCCCGCAAGAATGTTTTCCCCGGGCTTCGCTGTGGCTCTCGACGTTCCTCCCTGGGTGCAGTTTTGGTTTGCTGTCAACGTTCTACTGAACAAACAGTGTTATGCTGCAGTACTTCTATTTTATTTTTCATAAATACTATTCCGAGTAAAAGTTTGTTTATGAATTGTGTGCAATATTACACAAAATGTCGTAAAATAAAAATGTAAATGATAAATTATTTCTTTGCCCTTGCTTTTTCCAGTCTGCGCAACCAGAAGCATAGGATTTTTAGACAAAATTAAACTAACTTGCCGGAGTCAGAAATATTGTGGCAGACACATAAAACTTTTTGTATTAGTTGTTACACTTTTTCTAACTTATTGAATCAGAATTTTTTCCTAGTCAATTTATAAAAAAAACTAATGAAAAGCCTCGGAAATGTTCTTTTACAAAAGTTGCACATGGTTAAAGAAATGTAGACTACACAAAAACTATTTTGATAAAGTTTCTTGGAAAATGATGAGCAAGGTTTAAATTCTTTCGGCGTCTAAGATATCGCGTCAACTTTAAGACGTGGGGACGCCCGCACGCACGCACACACGCTTATGACGAACAAGAAATTTGAGCTAATGCTCACGAGACTAGCGAAAGCTTATAGCAATTCCGGTTCAGTAGTTTAACTGAAAATTGGGGTGTTCGCGCTAAGTTAAGATACAAATACCAAATTCTCTATCTAGATCGCATAATGATAGTTTCGTGGCGCCACCTTGTGAATGATATAGACTTGTGTCGCAGCCCGAAATTGCCAAAAAACCCATAAAACCCCCTATTTTGGCGTTCAAGGTCATTCAAGATTATTGAATTCGGCGCCAATCGAAAGCCAGTGTACGACTTCCTATTAGTGATTAATAGTAACCTAAGCCCTAGCTCGCACCGTTACTGAGATACAGCGACTTATTGGCCAAAAATCGCAAATTTTGCCAATCCTCCTCTCATTTAGCGCCCTCGTTCTGGGTGACCCCTTTCGAATTTACGGAAAAGCTTTACAGAATTACGGTTCCTGAAACTAGAGTCTTCCAGGCAGCCGATGGTAAAGATTTCGTAATCCTAGCTTGCACCGTTTTTGACTTATCCACCCGTGTGACAGACGGACAGAAAGACAGACCGAATTGCGATGGTTAAGACGCGCTAAAAGCAGTAGCTGCTTTCGCGCGTAAAACCAGAAAACATTATAAACTATTCCCTCCGCCAATACCATCAGAGACGGAGGCATAAAAAGTACGTAAGCCTACCTGAAGACAGGACGAGAATCGGTCACAACTCGATCAAGATGCTACAATTACTTTGCGCTGCTCCTGCAGTCCTACAGCGTCGCGTTCACAGATGTCCTTCCTCTGCTGAGTCCGTGTGACTGACTGAACTACAGTATAGGGAGCAGCAGCAGCAGCAGCAGCAGCAGCGTTGGACTTGCAGAACTGCAGCGTGGCGCCGATCCGCCGAACCATTCAGTTGATTGATATTCATTTGCGGATACAACGCGCGCTGTGGCAATACAATGCTGTGACGTAAACGGAAGATTGACAGCAGCGATGCGTTACAATCGACGCAAAGTAGACCGATCGGCGATCGACGATCGATTATGCTAAGATGCCGCGAAGTCTTGTGAGTGACCGTAATTGTCTGCTTCGTCCAGGGGTCTCTTGACATCTCACACTTGACACTGTACATTGATATTGTGTTTTTTTCTTGTTCTTTTCTCGTTCACTCAGCTGCGCAAGCACGGGTTTAGCGAAATTGCCACTCAGTCTCCTGCCCTCACCTAGCGATCGAGTTTATATCCAGCACCAAAATCGGTGTTTTTAAAACTATTTTGACTGTCAATGGGTCGATCCGCCTAGCCTATATATGTGACAAGTTCTCGCTTTCGAGCCTCATGGTGTTGCCGTCTAAGGTAAGGTTCCATTATCACAGAGCTATAGTGTTATCGTCATCATGACTAGTATGCTCAGGGCAGGGCTGAAGCTTAACAGTTTCCACGCGTGGGCGTTGGAACAGGGGGAGCAGAGGGAGCAGCTGCTCCTTCAACTTTTGGCACGGGAAAGCAGGCCATAGCTCTTGCTTCCCCAAAAGTTTGAGCCTTCTGCACTGCGATGTTAGACTGAGTCGAATTGACTTAGACATCTTAGAATTTTGCCGCTCCGGACGTTCAAGAACCAAAAAGCTTTCACCCCCACCAGGGGCTCTGCCCCTGGACCCCGCTGGGGGCTGCGCCCCCAGACCCCCGTTATAGGCTCGCGCTCCACGCGCTCGCCATGGCCCCGGCCACTGCTTGCTCCCCCAACTTTCAAACACTTCCAACGCCCATGTTTCCACGAGATTCTTCGAGATAGTCCGGTTGATCATGGACATGTTTCTACGCTGAGTTCAGTGAACTTTAGTCTAAGGTTGAATCTTAGGGCCTATGTTAAGTGGCTGTATGTCTGTTTTCAAGATGCGTACTTAGCCAGATGTGGCCGCAGTGTTTGAATCGTGAAAAATTAGCTGGGGGGTTAAACTTTCGATGGTCGGAGGCTGACCAAAATTGTAATGCCAATCGTAGGTATAGGGTAAAAGGGGAGAGAATATGAACACCTTAAGCGAGTTAGTGATTATTGCAGTGATACGTAGCAGTGTAGCATGGCAAATTATAGGTCCTGGATGATAGTTTTTTAAAGGTTAGTCGCTGACGACTAGAAAAGTAATAAAAATGTGTTAAAATCTGAGATGAATAAGTGTTTGAAAATAAGCATTAAAGTGTCCATATTCCCAACATGGAGGGTAATATGAACACGCGTGTGGGTAATATGAACAGGGTGTTCATCACAGTGTACAGCACGGTAGTGCGTAACACTGTTGTAAGGGCGACTATCAAAATCAATGGGAAACCCCAGATTTTGGGCACCCGTAGCCCCCAAACCCATGAATCAGTCGACTTAAAATTTGACATAGATGATTAAGTCGGCCATGTGACCCTACCTGCCAAAAATGGTACAAATCGGTTCAGCAGGGCGGTGGGGCAAATGGGTCCAATATAATGTTCAAAAATGTTTTTTTTATTTCGTTTTTATACTTTTCTTGCCAAGCTTTGAAAAACACATTTTTGTGAGGATCGCCGTATTTTTTGCACTAGATGACGTGTTTAGGTGGGGATTGATTTCCTAGGGGGTCTCAACATTCATCTTTAATATTTCCCCCTTCTAATCTCCCAAAAACCACAAATTTTTGGCCCATTTTTGGACAGAAAAAATACCACTGTAAAACCAACCATAAAAATTCGACCACCGCGAGTCGAATGATCACGTGACCGATGACGTCACGTGACCCCAAAAGGTCAAGGTCGTGACCACATTATTTTTGTGGCGCCATATTTCCATAACTGTGCAAGATAGATGCATGGTCAAAATGGACCACCCATAGGAAGTCGCCCACCGCACCACACGTGATTGGGTTGAGTCACATTATTGCTTTTAACTCACGATTAACTTTGCTAACAGCAAATATTAAATATAAAAACTTACCAGTTTACTCTACTGTGTAAAGGCGACCAAGTCACACATCCAAATCAGCCAAAATCATTTTGCTAAGACACAGAGTGACTGAACGACGAACTGGCTGCCCTTACAAACACATGTAACGTGACCCCATTTAACCTTTTTCACTCGCGCATTATCTCGTAAGCCAATAAGCGTAGTCAATGCAAATGTGATACAAATGTTTTCCAGCTGATTAAATGTACCACTGGTCCGTAGCTAAAAGAGTTAAATTGGAAAAAAAAGTTTAACTTCTTTTGGAAGACCGGTTATATATGGGCATGTAGGTGTACACAGGCGTTTATGACTTCCATTTCACACGGCCACACAGTGTTTGAATTGCTGGGCGGGGGGTTTGGGAGGGGTTCAATCCCCCAACTGTTTTCTCAACCCCCCTAACCTCCCGGCCAACGGTAGGGCCCTGCAAACGTCGCGGGGCCCGGGGTAGCTAACCCCCTATCACACCCTCTCGACGGGCCTGATGCCTACAGTCTCTATACAACAATACAATACAATACAATGGAGAATTTGCACTCAAAAACTGACAAACACACTGTCAGTTTAATTTAGCACATAAACTAAAAAGAACTGTAATGTCTAAAAGAAAAGTGAAATGAGAGATACTGAGAATAGAAACAGTGATAAATATAAAACTGCCAAAATTCGAAAAATGACTGAAGTAAAGACAACTAAAATAAGAAAAAAAACTGAAAAGGTAAGAAATAAACAATTACAATGAAAACTAAAACTCAGAAAAAACTGAAAAGAGTAAACATAAAAACCGTGAGCAGGTCCGAATAGCCGTGGAGTCAGTCCGAAGTGGTGCCAGATGACCCAGATGGAGGATAGGATTTGAGAAAAAGAAAAGTTTTGAGATTGGAATGAAAGAATGATGGGGTGATAGATGACAAGAGTGGTGATAGTAACGCTGACGAGGTGAGATGATCATGGAAGTACATGTGAGTCAGGAAAAGATAGATCAAGACGTAGCTGACGAAGTGAGTGAGGCAGTTGATTCCAGAGATGAAGTGATGCATAGCGAAAGGAACGACTGGTAATTTTTAAGGAGGAATGAGTAGGTGGACGAGCAAGAGTGACGACAGATGAGGATCGAGTGTTACGTGGTGGCTGGAAAGAGATTAAGTTATACAGGTAAGAAGGTTGAGCGGTATAGAGAAGTGTAAAGGTAAGAGAGAGAATTTTATATTCAATACGTTCATTTATTTTGAGCCAGTGAAAAGATTTAAGGATAAGAGTGGTATGACTAAATTTAGGAGCTCTGACGACAGCACGAGCAAGGATTGTGACTGTGCATAAGAGCTCTGCTGATGTCAAGTGAGGTGTTCATTCCTAGGGCTTACCGTATGCTCTAAGAAGCGAAGCCGTCTAATCTGGACGAGCTGTGAATCTGTGACAGCTGATATGACTGTAGCCAAGACAGCGGGTTTAGGCTGTATATAGAGTCGTCCATCGACCGTCAACGAATATCCGGAAGCAGGCCAAACGCGTGTCTTTCGTATTTTTTATTATCGGCGTTGCAAATTTGACATTTATTAGCGAAAAAGATGAAAGTGAATGTTCCTTTAGCTGAAATTTGATGAGGTCTACCGTCGAATTCGAAACTCGATAAGCGACGAGTGCTGCCTTCGCCCATTAAAAAGCATGTCGCTATTTCATCTATTCGCTAGGTGGCGATGTTGACAGTTTTCCGTGGTTGCTTTTGAGCGATTGGCGGCGTAAAACAGTTGTGTCGATGGCCAAAACATATTACGGTTTTGCGATTCGATTGATGATGACTGTGTGGATGTTATAGGAGATATAGCACAACATAACTGTCAGGGGTAGCGGAGTTTTTCTGCTGGTTGAACGATGCTATCGCAGCCAGACGAGACGTATGCTGATGACACGGCAGACAGCGGTGGTGGTGGTGGTCACCATATGTGGTATTCAGACGGTCAGTTTTATCAACTAATGTTTGTTTTCCTTCCTTTAAACTTGCATTTTGCGCAGTTTATTGCCGGATTTGTTGAAGCCACTAGTGCTTATGACATGCGTAGATTATGATCACGACAACGATATTGATGATGGTAAAAATTTACATTAGCTCCGCCACCCCAGATTGCTTCAGAAGTGACTGAAATAAGTAGAATTAGTGTTGTTATGCATGTTTCAGACTAATTTAATGATGGGAAACTGCAAATAATTGACTATTGAGACTCGAGAACAAAGTTCAATTTTTGGGTTGATTCCATCATTCTAAAGAGGGTTTTTTTGTTGGGGCCTATAAAGAAAAAAGGGGCTAGGTCTTTTTGGGGGAAAAACAAAGAAAAATACAAAAAAGACGAGTGGCGTTACCTGGCGAATCGAATACGTACTAATGTCAATTGGAAAAAAATAATGAAAAATAATTGTATAGCTGAATAAGCGGCATCTACAACCAATAAAACTAGCCAAAACAGCTTAATGGCGCCATCTAGCGAATGAATATTGTACCAAAAAAATTAGAAAAAATAAATAACCTGAGTGAGCAGCCATGTAAATCACAAATGAATACAAAAATTGCCAAAAAAACACCAAAATCAAACTGCTACCCCCCTCGGAAAAAACAACAAACAGCAGATACTGAATAAGCAGCATATAAAGAACGAATGAATTAATATTATTGCTTCTCCCTACTCAGAACCCCAAATTTATTCTCGGGTAGCAATATGTCAATCAATTGCAATTTCCCATAATTAAACTAGTCTGAAACATGCATAACCACGCTAATTCTACCTATTTCAGTCACTTCTGAAGCAACATTAAAAGAAAAAACAACAAATTTTAACCGAAACAATTGTAGGCCTACCTTATGCAGCCAGATGACAGCGCACCGCATCATTCACATCAGCAGTCGGCGAGAACGACATTGTAATGCATGCCGCACTATTAGACAAATTATAGAAACACAGCAGTATCCACCTAAACGCTCCACTATTGCCGATATTCGCACGCCATAACAGACAAAGCATGCTTCGTCTAGACAGCCCGACTGACCGCCAACGAAGCGCACGTGAACGCCTGATCACGTTAAACAGGCCGCAGAGGTCATATTCTGCGTCGACGTGACACTGGCAATCGCCTCCCGCCACACCCACTTCCGGCATAGATACAAAATTTTTATAATAAAAAGACCTATAAATAGCCAATTTTCACACGACATATTATCAAAAAAATAAACAAACTGGTGTGTTTACATTAAATGTTTACATTAAATTTTATAATCGGTCATCAAAAGGTAACTAACAGTATTTGCCAAAATATCACCTTAAAAACATGCATAATGAAAGTCATTCTACCAATATACATCAAGATCCTATATGTACACAGCCGTTTAAGGTGGCATAGTTATTCTAAATAATTACCCAGTTGTTGTTGTAGGGTTTTGTCATAGTTTGTGGCCACCGGCTTAAGATAGTAAGCTAATTTGTAGCGTTGTTTTGGTAGGCCTACGTTACGTTGATTTAGTATTAGGCCTTCGCTAACTATGTGACCTGCATTTTTAGACAGCCGTTTTAGCAATAATGTTCTTATAAAAGGTAAAAAGGCAAAAGTCGTCAATTTGTATAGCACATCGTTGCAAACACGCCTCTAATGCACTTTTGTCACTAACCAGAGCCGCCTGCTGCACGGCCACTGTGTGCAGCTTGCAGACACAGGCTGGCACAGCGGCCGGCTAGGCAACCCCAGTCAGCAGTACCAAGGTCCCCACCTTCCATAATCCATGTCATTTAACCGACCCCGGAGGTATGGCAGGCTGAGTTGGCCTTGTTGGTTGACTGATAGCAGACGCTTAACCCACAAAGTGGTCAAACGGCCATCCATCAGTCTAGTGCAGGATAGGGAAAGTTCGCCGACCAAGACCGACGTTCTAACCACTATGCTACGCCACCAGCTTATAGTGAAAGTATTTCTTACGAAGTATAGAAAGTTTACTCCTAATAGCTTCAGTATTGGCCTAACTATCACCGAACCATTCACAGGAGTCGCAATCGTTTTTGATCGTGAACACAGGACTACATGAGTAGACTTCTCAGCCATCGCCGCAGCGGCAACCATTTTTTGAGTAGGACTATTTGAGTTGAATTCTTTAGCTGTCTTTAATAGTGCCTTAATGGTAGTTTGCCAGGTAAAAATTGCAGTAGCTACGCCTACTTAATAACCTGAGCAAGCGACTCAGTCTTTCTGCATTACCTAATCCGACGACACGGCCCTCGCCACGCATGGCGGCAATCCTTTTGTCTTTGCACTGCGTCAGGAATCGTTTGTAGATTGTGCGTAGGCTACTTGAGTTGACCTCGCGTTCTTGCGTGATGTGCCGGCTTCTGCCTATGAGTTAACGTACTTCGGGGCGTTTCAAGAGTTAGGTTAAATAGGCCTAAGTCGATATGTGATTACTGAGTTGATTCGAGACTTAAATGTGAGCCTAAACCTACACTAAGTTGATGATTTGACTTTATTTGAATTTTGCGGAATGCGGAAAAACTCTTTTAAGGTCTAATTTGCGGAAAAAGAAAATTTTGCAAAATTCACTTTCCGAAAATTCCGCATTCCGCAAAGTACACCTTCCCCCAGATGTCTGGGAGGGCTGGTCTCATGGACTCAGCTTACCGGCAGGCTGAGTTTACCAAAGGGTACTGAATAAGCCGAAACTTTTAAGTTGTTTATGCTTTTTGACAGCGTAAAAGACTGTGTTGTTGCAGCTTATTTAGCTATGAAAATAAGCGAAGTTTTTATTGAATAAGTCTGAACAAGATATCGGCAGTTGGAAAACAGTGTAGCTTTAAACTACAATATCTTCCATGTATGTACATGTATGATGACTTATTTTGGTAAACTTCGGTCTGCAAATGGCAAATAGCATGACCATGGTTTGGAGCCACCGACGGTTAGCACAGAGTGTGTGTTGTGCAGTGCACTGAGTTTGGAGTGAGTGTTTGAACTTGCTCTGCTGATATGTATTGTCTTGTTTAGATCTTCAGCTGGCAGCCGAGCTGGGCAAGGCACTGCTAGAACGTAATGTTGATCTCGAGTCAGAGCTTCAAAATCTGCAGCAGACATGCTCTGACCAGGAGTCTGAGATTGCCGTAAGATCACCAGTTTATCATTTTACTTACTTACTGTTCACTATGGCACTTTGTTTCTGATTGAATCCATTGACATCACTTACGCCAGTGGTGTGCAGAGTACAGCTGATGTGCCGCATTATATTTTAGCCTGCTACATTTAACAGAAAAATGAAAAAACGTGAAGTGACATATTTACTTTCTGTCTTTTGGTTAGGCCTATATACAACTTTAAATGTATGCAATTTTTTATATCGTTAGTTAACTTTACTGCTGATAGCCGTCTCTGACACTGGCAGTATATTTTGTTTTGCTATATTGTTGTATCAATGCAGACCCCATTTTGTAATGATTAATTTATTTTTAATCACTAATTTCAGTTAAAAACAAACAGTGACCATTTGTTCAAAACTGCATGTTTTTGTTTGGAATCTTATTGACTTTTTTAGCTAACAGCTTTCACGAATGCACCAGTGCAGCAAGGCTAAAATGTTGACATTGGGCGACTTCACTTTTTAGTCCGCCCAAAAATGATAGTTTTCGGAAGGACTTCTGTTTTACGCATGATGTTTTTTAATTTTTTTCCACTCGCGAAATCTCCGAGATGCGTGGGCCGACCGGCGTGAAATTTTGCATGATGGTCAGTAATAGGCCCAATTTTATAATGCCAGTCCCAAATTTTGGGGGGCGCACCCCAAAAAAATTTCAGGGGCGAAAAACATGCAAAATTTGGCCCGATTTCGGACGACTTCGAAGTTCGGCGGCGAATATCTCCAAAATGGATGCAGATATTCAA
>Ga0209367_1008238_pt1 | contig 14261 bp, 6 predicted proteins | sample WorMetLIZISLAND2_FD_187412 | JGI IMG/M metagenome (GOLD analysis project Ga0209367, IMG submission 187412) | Marine gutless worms symbiont microbial communities from Max Planck institute for Marine Microbiology, Germany - Olavius geniculatus... ... | reverse complement strand
GGGGAAAGGGGAGGGGAGAAGGAAAAAGGGAAAGAGGAGGAAAGGAGAGGAGGAGGAGAAAGGAAGAGGGAGAAAGTGGACCCCCAAGGATTTAGTGAAATGACGCCACTGTAAATAAACGAATTATAATTAACTCTGAAGATAATATCATAGTGACAATTCACCTCGACACATGAGTCAAATTATGTGCACTAATGGCGAACCGCCACTGGCACAAAACTACAGAATGGCGCAGTAGGAAAAGTTATAAACAACTGTACATGTAGTTGCGTACAATAATAGCATATTAATATTGGAGAGTTATGAGACTGGCAGAAAGTTGTAGTAGGCCTAATTAGTACGCACGTAGTCGATGACTTTGACGGCAGTGGCAGTCGAGATCCATTCACGAGCATGTATTGTGGCATCAATCCAGTACCCCTGACGTTCCACTCCAGGTTTACTTATCTATACCACACAGACAACTACTAAAGTACTAGACTAGTAGTAGTAGTAACAGTACTAGAAGAAGCAGCAACTAAAAGCGTCAGGAAGTAGCACGCGTTAAAGACAGGCCCGTCAAGAAAACAGGGGAAAGGAGGACTTTTTCTACGGGCCCCGCCGTCGCTTAAAAATATAGGGCTTAAAGTACACCAAAATGCGCCATTTTAAAAAGCAAAATTAAAAAAAAAATTTCCCCAGACGGGACCAGCAAAAATGTTTGCCCCGGGTCCGGCTCTGGCTTTCGACGTCCCTGACTGAAAAGAACGGGGGCGTCCATTCCCCCTCAGCACCAGGAGGCAACCTTCACCCCAACTCGGATGCTCTCCCTCTCCCCTACCCTTTCTCCCCTTTTCCGTTTTCTTCCATTTTCCTTCCGCTCTCTTTCTCTTTTTCCTCCCTTCCTTCTCTTCTGTCCTTCCCCTCCCGTTTTCCTCTTTCCCTTCTCTCTCTCTTTAGAAGCAGGCCTATTGAATCCAGTTACGTGTTCTGGGGAGCGCTGTAAGCTCCCCTAGCGTGGATTTTAACGTTTAAAATATGACATTTGATGGCAACAAATTTTAATTATTTTCCATATAATTAACCGCCAAAATTTAGTGGAGTTTAAACAATACAGTGTTATATAGGGGCAAACAAGGGTGGTGTGGCACCACAACTTTAAAATTAGGCTAGGCCGTAGCCAAAATTTTTGCTCGAGGGTTGACTTTTTCCTCCCTTTCGGGCCTTTTCCTTTTTCTCTTCTTTTTTCTTTTTTCTTTTTTTCCTTCCCCTTTCTTGTCTTAGAAGTAGAACCCCTCAAATGCAGCTAGAGAGTCTGGGGGAGAACTGTGAACTCCCCCCAGCGGGGTCTGGGGCGGAGCCCCAGCCGAAATCGAATTTAGTGCATTTTAGCATTAAAAGATGACATCTGGTGACAACAATTTTAATTATTTTTTTACAATCAACTGACCAAATTTTCTGAATGCAGTTAAATAATAAAAGCAAATTAGGGCGGTAGAACAAATTGAAAGGTATAGGTAAAATTACAAATAATCTGCGAGCGAAGCGAACCGAAAATTTTTTTGAACTGTTGTACGCAGAATTGTCACTTAAAAGTTAAAAATTCCGTAAAGCAGTTAAGCCCACTAACCCCTCCCCACTTAAATACAGCCTTAAAATAGGAGCTACAAGTAATCTGCGAGCAAAGCGAGCAGAAAAAAATTGAGCTGTTGTACGCAGAATTGTCGCATTCTTTGCCATGCGTTTCTAGGAAATTTGCCACCAAAAATATTCCCCCCAGTTTTCATTTTTTTACTTTTCCCTAACTTTTTCCAAGAGGCACTTGCCTTTACCTGTCAATGGAGTGGACGCCTCTGGAAAAGAACATAGGCCCACTGGCACAAAGCTAGGAAAATCGCAAACCTGCCAAGTCACCCGCATTGAGCACGTGACATCTTCAATTTGACTTCGTCACCCGCTCACCCGCACAAAGTCAATTTAATTATCTCTGCCGACGATGAATGTCCCCCATTTTGGTCCCGATTTGTCTTTACTGTTTAAGCTGCATCACATTTAAGCAGTTGATTCTCAGGCAAACGATTAATATTGTTGCCATCATATATCATATTTAAGGCCACCGAATTCGATTTTGGCTCGGGATTCGTGTCAGACCCCGATGGGGAGTTCACAGCACTTTCCAGACGCTGTGGCTGGATTTGAAGGTTCTTACAACTAAAACAGGGAAGACGAAAGAAAATGAAAAAATGTTAAAAAATCAAAAAGGGTTGAAAATGAGAAGTGAGGGGAAGCGTAAAAAAGAAGGAAAGACATGGAAAAGGGACGGAAAAGAAAGTAAAAGAGGAACTGTCACCCGCATTGGCGTATGATTTTGACAGCCCTGGGGTGTATATGGCTAGGGTATGCTTTACCTTAAAGACGTTCAGGGGTCGTCCTTCGTACGACTGTCCAATGCTGTAGACCTCACACTGGACACCAGCGCGACACTCGCCAGCAGTTGTATGCAACCACTTGTAGATCTACACACATCAGTCACCAATTGAACGCAGTGAACAGTGGAGATAATGTTTTTTTTCGAATGTGTACGTGTGTGTGTGCCTGTCTCTCTGTGTGTCTCAGCTTTAAAACGATTACAAATACGAACTTCAAACTTGACTTGCTCGTTTGCAAAAAAGGTCGTGGACTCGTGGCCATGGCCCCTAACTTATTGCGGTCACTTTTGCAACCTCTGCAACTCGTCTGATCTAGTGACAATTCATCCGAGTGTATAGCGTAGACCCATCGCATCCGTTTCATGTCATTTATTGTGACCGTGAACCAGTCTTCGATCGTCCACTTCAATCTGGGATTTTTGCATGCAAAGTCATGAAAAATTTAAATTATAATTAACATCGGACGTAGTCTGACCCAACGCAATCATACGTTAAAATTTTCTGGCCCTACTCAACTAGACCCAACCGATGGATTGACCCGGTCTTTGGATGATATGAACGGTGTTACCTACCACCCGACGCAGGTAAACGCGCCCCACCTAACTCCAGCCAGACAGGCCGGTACTCGATTTACTTACCCCAGAGGGATGGACGACTGAGTTGACGTTAATGGTGTTGGTTATGTACCGAGATAGTTTAGGCTATCCTGTCGACAGTCATTCATACAAGTATTAACCACTTGAAAGCGACCTTACCGGGAATCGAACCCACAACCTATCGGTCATAAGTCCGACACCCTGCCGTTATGCCACCAATTCACCGTACAATATCACGCACTACCTTGTGTACAGTGTTAAACTCGTTGAGGTCCATGTAGCCGTAGGCGTGTGCGCGCTGCTGGAGTCTATTGGACGAGTCGAGTGCAGCCCAGAAACTAGACAACTTCCTGATAGACAAACAGACGTTACACAGATACACTACCAGAGTGTCTGCTACCAGCAACTTTTACACATGTAAACTAGGTTGGCGATAACCGACCCACGCCCACCCACTCCGGGCAATTCGCCCAATTGGGTTACCGGTAATCGATTATTTGTCGCTAAAGGAGGGGTCACACTGGCGGTCCGGACGGCGGTCCGAACGGCCGTCCAGACGGCCGTCAAAAACACCAACCGTTCGGACGGCCGTTCGGACCGCCAGTGTGACCCCTCCTTAAGTTCTATTGAGTAGAGGCTCGATACAGTTGCAGTAAAGTGTGAATTAATCGAATGACTAATTCCGACGTGGTAAACTGTAATGTGGATGCCAGCTTTAGGCCTACTTCTTAGCATTTACTGCTTTAACATTTTAAAGCAATAACAATTAACCTGCTGTATAACACAGAAAATAGATAACTTTCAATATTTTCTTACAATGAAACTGTCAACAAAAAGCAATGTTTTCGTATCTCAGAAAGCGCTAAAACTCGTCTACAGCGATGTGAAACTTTAAAAATTTTCGAAATGACACTCCGAACCCAGCTTCAGAGGCAGGGGGATTAAAGGCCGAAAAGGGGAGGGGAAGAAAAGAATAACGGATAAAAAGAATAAATGGAACATGGATGAAGGGAAAAGAGAATGGGGATGGCAAGTGGCTCACCCATAGTTTCGGTTTAAAAGTTATACTGGTTAACTGTCGACAATCAAACAACTTGTGACGTTATCACACACACTCACTTTTTTGCTCCACGACCTTAATGCTCAACGGGATCAGGAGGACATGTATATTTCACGAAATAAATCCATGTCATCTTGTCTATCACCAATCCGTACAAGGTGTTAATATCCTTGTTGCGCCAGTCCACTGGGTCGTCCGTACATCTTCTTTTAGCTCTTCCTTTCATGTTTTTGCCATTATACAGGGCTTTATGTCAACTTTTGCTTCCTGGCTTTCTGTCTGTGTTGCAGTGCCGCGATTACTGCCAGATAACCTCATAAACCTGGAGAGATGGTGCTATATTTTCCTGATTTATTAGCAGTCAAACACTGTAATTATCAGTTTGGTTATTATATTGAGAAAATAATGTTACATTTGCGTATGCCAGCAAAGTGTAACAAAATAGCATCGAATGCCATCGGCATCTCGAAAGCTGACTACTGACTTTTGCAAGTTGCGAGTTTTGATGCGAACTCTCATTCCGGACATCCTCAGCTGTCTGGTGACGTCATCGAGATGTCCGGGGGACACCATGATGCTGACGTCACTGCCCACGTGACCGGAACCCGACCAGAAATCCGTCTACAAGCCAGATAACACGGCGCCAATTATAGATGTCTGAAATGTGTCGCATCTAGGCCCCAATAGACGTGAGTCAAAAAACGTGCCAGCAAAATTTTCTTATATTTTTGCTAAATAATACCGATCGCTTATCAAAAATCTTTTACTAGCTTACTCGGCGAAAAATCTGCAATAAAACATAAAGATCCCACCATCGCCAAAAATACGCTTTGTGACATACAAAAATGTTTGAAAATTACACCAACATAGGCTTAAGCACAGCGACAGCAAACTAAGGGGCAAAACACGAGTTTGAGTGCATTATAGAGTTAAGAAATTCATTTACGCGTAGCAGTTTTAAATTTTTGTTACGTTTTGATCTTTGCAACGCGCGTACAACCACACTGCGACTGTGACAGCAACAAGAATTGCCGGTACGGCGAACTGCGCGTACCGCCGGTGTCTGCGAAAGAAGTGTTGGACGCCGTATACCGAACAGTAGCGGCACAAATTTGTCATTGATGCGTCTACCATTCTTCCTTTCTCTGACAGATCTGCTGTAAAGTCTTCTGTTTACGGATACCATCAAACTTTTAATTCAGAGTGCAACGTCTGCTGATGGCTATATCCAAGTTCGGCTATAAATTTATGGGCTTCGCTTAATGAGCAAGTTTCACAGTTAACCCCAAGCCTCTGACACCACCGCTATGAAAAGCAACCCCTGTGTCCAATTTGACTTGATGTCGACAAGTCACCGTGTAGCACAAAAGGCATCTGTGTGGTAAGCGGATCTGAGTAGAGAGTCACTTAAGTGCAATGGTGATGATTAGACGTAGGGAGGTGTCATACAAACAGTCGGCTGCTAAAACTGGTTCTGGCGAGCGAGCTGTGATAATGATGCAGTGCAGTGATCGACGGATGACAATGCGGGTCTCATAATTAGCCTATAAGCTACTGTGTAATACATACTGCGGTACCGTAGGCCTATACACTGCGCATACGGTCACTTTTAAAGTAAGTTACTTCCAGTCGAGTTCTGACTTTTGAGTTTCGAATTTTAACTCGAAACATTACCCTTAACACTATACATTAACACTGGCTCTAACTCTGTAGGCCTACGTCTAATCCTAATCGAGTGCCGCTACTCGAATCTCGAAAAGTACAACTCGATATTTTTGAAGACTCCACCGTATACCAGATACTGCTGATGTCACTGATTATTCATTTGACTCGATAGCATGAATAAACGAGACAATAAAAAGCAAAAACGACAGACAGAAAAATGTTATGGACAGAAAAAATACATATAAGTGTGAAGTTTAATACGCAAGCGTGCCAGCATAATATTCATGGATATATCCACAGAATGGCTTGAGTCTGATATCCACACATGGATCCATGGATATATTCATGATATGGATATATCCACGGACATCCATATCCACGACAAGCCTGCGAATATCTCGAGAACAGATAAAGATATTCAAAATCGGACAAGATAATGCTCATATGAACACGTGGCTGTAAATACCCACCCAAATCGACTTTTCCTGGAGACCACATTTCGGCACCTGAGGGGTACTGCGCCCCCAAATTTTTACACCCGCTAGACTAGAGAGTAACCAAGGCTTGCTATCGCACCCCCACCTAGGACGGGGGTCTCCTTCACAAATTGTTTTTAAAGGGAGTGTCCAAAATTGGTTTAAATTTTAGCATTTTCGCGCCTATAACTTTGGCGGTAGTGGGAATAACTACATGAAACTTTGCCACATGACGGGTCTTAAGATGATCATGATCACTTATGTACAAATTTTTTGAGGGCCCGCACCCCAGAAATTTAAGAGGGCCAAAAAGTCGAAAATTCAGCCCGATTTCGGACAACTTTTGACTTTAACCGCGAATGTTTCAAAAAACCTATCAAGACATCAAAAATCGGAAACAAACTTGATCGACATCTATCCGTGCAGGGTTCAACAAAATAATTGGTGAACTTTGGCCTATCAACACAAAGTTCCAGCCGCAGACGTTGACCCACCCCAGAAATTCAAGAGGGCCAAGAAGAAATCGCTACCCTACAGTTAGGCCTATATGGACGCCTTTTAAAGTAAATAAAAATATAAGGCTCTAACTCAATACATTAACGGCAGTTTTAGTTTAACGCAGTTTTTCTACGATGTTCTAGGGGTCGCTTTTTATAAGGACTACCGGGTAAATTTTACATCCCCCTCCCCTAAATTCACTCCTTAATCGGACTTAACTTGCCGAGCGGACTCACGCTGGGCTTTGCAGCAAATTTGTAGTTTTGTTTGTTTTTACTGTACTCATTATGGCTGTTACATTCCTGTGACGTGTTCAGTAAATGCTAACGAATAATTAGAAGTTCCGTGGCATCCGTGAGTCTATAATTATAGCCAAGTCCTTGATGAGCAATCCGTGTGCTGTCCATAACAGCGATTTGGTCAGTCTTCGTCAGCATGCAACTTATTCATAAGTGACGGAGATTAGTTTTTGTTTAGAAACTTTCTGACATTTTTGCTCTATAAACATTTTATTGACGCAGCACATTAATTACAACTTTTATCGTAAACATATTTTGTTATTATTCACACAGACACAGCAGTGATGTGTCAATGACATCAATAGCAGGCACCAGTGAAGATCTGTTTGTACTGAACTAAACAGGGCATTTCATCAAAATTCGATTTTATTATTTCTGGTTCACACTTTTAATTCAAATTAGGCCTATATGGACGCCTTTTAAATTAAATAAAAAATATAAGGTCAACTTTAACGCAGTTTTTCTACGATGTTCTAGGGGTCGCTTTTTATAAGGACACTGTGTGGTAGCAATTTACCTGGTGGTCGTTGATCATCATGCGTTGCAGCAGCGCCACGTCTTTGGCGTCATTTGGTCGCACTCTAATCACCGAATATCTGCACGTATATAATTACGCTTACGTTAACTCAGCCTCCTACCCTTAGCTGGACCGCAGAGCACAGTAACTGACAGGCTATACTAGCTGATTGCATTATTATTAGACAATGCAAATCAAATGCCAGTTTAAAGATCGTAAAATTAGCACTTTAAAAAATGGAGGTTATTGTTCCAATTTGTATTTTGTCCCACGATCGAAAGCTTGCGCCATGATCATGCGGTATTTTTATTTGCAAATCGTTATTTTTTTCCTGTAAGTCATTGTCTCTGTGTCGGTAATGGCACTAAGCAAGGTGGTGTACTGTCACCTTATCTATTCTCGCGTTATATTCGTGAGCTTATCGCAGGTACCAATGCTACCGGTATTGGCTGCAATGTTGGCGGCACATTCTACAATATACTAGCATTATGCCGATGACATGGTGTTACTTGCACCAAGTTGGTTTGCGCTGCAACGACTTATTGATATATTGTCTGTGTTTGCAGTTGATATTGATATGTCTTGCAATGTCTTAAAAACTGTGTGTATGATATTCAATCCTTCATGTGAGCACAAGGCTGTGCCCTGTATGTTTCGTGAGTTCATTCTTAATGGTTCAAACCTCAAATATGTACAGGAATTTAAATATCTTGGTCATGCATTAAATAATAAACTGTCGGATGATGATGACATTAAACGTGAAATTCGCTGTATGTTTATTAGAACGAACATTCTACTGCGTCGCTTTGATAAATGCTCGGTTGCAGTGTGATATCCCATACGGCGGGTGACGCTCCGTAGCTCTGAGATAGGTTTCCGATGAAAAGCTATAGCATTTAACCATTTAACCATTAACCATTTAGTGCGACATTTAATGGCGTATCTTAGATGCAGGCAAAGGCTTGGTTGTAACACACGGGTTAGAGTTAACACTACAATCGTGGGTGACGCCGAAACGTCTTGGAATTTAATTTTGTGATTGACACCACGATACGCCAGCGCAAATTGTTTAATCTACATCTCGATTTATACAAGTGAATTTCAACATTAATTTTGTTTTAGGGGGCTCACTAACGTTCTAAAGTCATATGCTATACGGTTCCAGGAACTAGAAAATAGAAAATGTTTGTAAAAATAAGAAAAAGCGGAGCGATGTGTTCCAGCAATCTCAGCCTTCTATCCCTAACGAGACAGAAAACGAGTGATAGTTTGGTGATTACGTTAAAGCCTAGTGTGGCCAACTAAAGCGATGGTTTGTCTGCATGCTGCACCTCGGGTTCAGCTGCTGTTCCCTAGCACGCTGCAATAACGCGCTGCAATAGTTGATAATCCAACAGACAAAAATCGACTAATTGTAAAATTTCAGTACAGTATTAATTTTCTTCTCTCATCGATTTAGCGAAGTTAACAGTAGGCCTATATAAAAAGTTGATGTATCGGAATGAAATAATATGAAGCTGATGGAATACAATATAAGCTAACCCATCGTACGACTTTCTTTCAGCGGTGACGGCGGCTGCGTGCAGAAGAATCAAAAGAAAACAACTCCAGCTGACAAACTTTATCATTTTCATCATCGCACATGATATTTACGACGTCTGACCTGCGCTATTCACGCTTATGCTGCTGTGCAGTGTCAGTAATACCCCGTTCACACGATGAAGCTGGCTGGACGAGCGAGCTCGTCGAGTGGCTCGTCGAGCGCTGGTCGAGCACTAACCAAGCATTTAAGCTGGCTTGATGAGTGCTTGACGAGTGCTTGTCGAAGCGGCTTCTATCAAACATCTTTCACATTGCAAGCATTTATTGAGCTGCTTCGAAAAGCCAGCTCAGCCGAAGCCAGCTCAGTGCTTGAAGAGTGTCTGATGAATGCTCTACAAGCACTCGTCGAGCCAGCTTCATCATGTTAGCGGGGTATGGGCCTAAGTGGACCGTACACTGCTGTAATCTGCAGCCTACTGAACTGTCATTCGGCTGCAGCTCTAGGACTAGGCGTACTGCGATCTATATGGCCTATAGCTTTGACTGTGTGACTGGCTGACTGTGAGAGTGATGATGATTATAGGCCTATGTGGGTGTAGGTCTAATTAGCCTATACCTGGCAGCAGCAGCATTGTAGTGTTATGGCTATAAACTTGCACCCCGCAGCTTAAATACAGACAAGAATTTAAATACTAGTTAAGTGGAAAGTTTTTTGAGACACAGTGTATTCATCCCTTTTGCTCGTGCGACATTCTGACCATGATTTAGGAAATCAACGAAATGCGATGTAGATTACGTGACTGACTAGTGACCACCGGTAACAAATGTCCGATTTCGACGGTTTTCACGGTTTACCGTTCTACCGCTGTAAAATTTAGTTGTTCTATCGTTCAAAATGGCATTAGCATCGCTGTACTTAAATTGTTTAATTACACGCTAGTCATATACCGTTTCTCGCTATGCATCAGTTCGAGCATTGCTGCATTGAAAAAAACATAGACTAATTGGTGATTCGTGCATTACCAACTTTGAAGGCGACAATCATGATCTTGCTAGTGGCTCCAAAGGAAACATATGCTAGGTAATTCCAATAAAGCCTGAACAAGTTATGTGCTTTCGATTGCAGCCAGCGAGGAATTAGGGACGGGGCATAATTTTTTTAATTTTTAAAATTTTATATCGTAACATATTGTGTAATATTACACAACAACTTCTAAAAACAAGTTGATACACTAATTAGCACTCATGAGAACAAAAATAAAGATACTTGCAGCATAACAGGCTAAATCCAAGCGGTTTTTTTAGTAAAACTTTAAACACAAATTAAAAACTACAAAAATTTTCCAGGATTTAATAAAAATTTCAAAGACGCAAGGTTTTTTAGGGTAGGAAGGCAACTGAAAGCGCAATAAGTTTTAGGCCTAAACAGTCACGTCGATTTTGTCAAATTATTAGCTCTTGCCAATGGTCTAATTTAGGAACAATCTATGATGAAATAAGAAGAATTCCTAGAATTCGCTACAGATCGGTGTTAAGTCGAAACATCCGCGTATAGTCAGTTTTTAAAGTACAGGCAGTTAGGACCATAGACAGGAAACATCACTTCTTCGGCGTGCAGTGGAATATAGGCACGGAACGTATCGAGAAATCGTTCCTGCATGCTCGTATCCATTCGGTCGACAGGGAATGCGTGAAGCAGCTTCCAGCCGAGTTCAGCCTGCGCCTTCCTCAGCAACCAGTAATACTCCGCACGCTGAGCATCAACCTGCATTCGCCACTCATCGTTAAATAGTTAAATAATATGGCTCTTCATTGACAACTAGTCTCAAAGCTACAGAGCGTCACCTGTCATATGTGATCACACAGTGTTACCTGCCACCCGACAGAGGTGAACGCGCCCCGTCTTAACCCCAGACAGATAGGCCGATACTCGATTTACCTACCCCGGAGGGATGGAAGGCTGAGTTAACCTTGATGGTGGTTGTAAATTGAAATTGTTTGCTTGTCCCCAGACAGTCGCCCATCCAAGTAGTAACCACTTGATAGCAACGCGACAGGGAGTTTAACGAATACCGGTACCTCTCGATCGCAAGTCCAACGACGTCCTAACCGTTATGCCACCATCAGGTACTAACGTGCCAAGTGATAATTTAGGCCTTGCATTATGCCTGTAAATCAGTTAAATAGGTAAGTCGTTAACAGTCTTTCTACTGCAGACTAAACTGACGACGTTGTTTTCAGAAGGTAATGCGCTAGCAAAGGGAAACTGAAATCTGACCCTTGTCATTGTCAAAAACTAAAAGGGAAACCGAAGTTTTAAATTCCCACTGGCGTGATGGTAAAAACCATAAACGGCCAAATTTACGTCTCACATTTTACTACCTACGTCACGGTCCTTTTCCGAAAGGCTGTAAAACTTTGCCATAGTTTTATGACGTAGCATTTGCTCGTACGTTTGTATGGCGTATGCATACTCAAACCACACTCAGCTGGCACTGGTAGGCTACCGTTTTCATTATTTGCAGCTAGAGTCGTGGGCATAAAGCAAACGACGGTGTGGTATATGCGATCAGAGCTTGATTCAACTACAATACAACACTGTCTGGAGTGGCATAAGTGGTATTTAGCACTAGGTAGCTCGTAACTCGTTTTCTAGACAGGAAAACGTTGAGCGGAGTGAGATGATCTCGTTCATGTGCCAGCAGAACACAGCGCGGTAGAGGAACATGCCTCACGTCGGGTCGCGGGTGAGTGAAATGCGCGTCAGAGAAGTAGTCACGTTTCTGCTTTGCTACACAACATCGCAGCAATATCAGAATATTTCGAAAACTAGACGGTAGTTACGAATCCGTCGATTATTATGCCTCCGCCAACATGTGACAATTACAAGACCAAAAAGTGCATTTTGGGGCATATTTGACTCCACTGTGACCTTGACCTTGACCTTTTGACCCCAAAATTTGACGCGTTCATCCTTGTCTCCAAAGGCCGTTAAAGATGCGATTTTAATCAAATTCCGTCAACAAATGCCCAAGATATCGTGCTAACAATGTTTGTTCGGAACGCACGCACGGACGCACGGACGCAGAAATACTCTGGAAACAAAATGTCTCCTGCCACTACGTTGGCGGAGGCAAAAAAACGGCGAAGAAACGGGACGACGGCGCAGACTTCGCCGTCGTCTTCTGCGTCTGTTTGTATTCGCCATCGTCCGCATTATCGTGAGCGTCCAGGGACCGAATCGTCAAAGAGGCGACGGCCCTAGCACTTTACATTGCGTTCATCTGACACTACCGGTAGTCTGTTGTCTGTGCCTCGTGTCCGTACATGTTTTGGCTCTAGAAGTAGCTGCCTTTACTATTTAAAATTCTCTTCCTTTTGACGTTCGCAATGGTTGTTCAATAGTTTCCCTCAGTCGCAAACTCAAAACATTCTATTTTTTAACCTGCCCTGCCTCACCCCAGCACCTCAGATATGGCGAGCTGCTCGCCGGCATTGTGCGCTTTATAAATTAAATTAGTTATTACTACTAAATTTACTATTACGCGTAAAAATAATTACTTTAAATTCCTCCAGATCCTCTAGCTGGTTTTGATGGGTCTTACTGCTAGGACAAAACAGAGTAAGGAAAAACAAGGGGAAAGAAACGAAATGGAAAAATAAGGGAAGAACATTTTTTGCAGGCAAAGATAAATGAAGATTAAAACACTTTTCTTAGGAAACCGCTCTATTTGCTAAATGCATCGGCTTCTGTATAGACACCGAGCAAGCCGAGCTTTGTTAGTGGAACTGGCGAGTGGATATACAGTAGCACCTCGTTCGTCATTTTATTGCCGAGGTCGGAATAACCGTTGTGTCAGGTTTCAGTTTATGAAGTCAAAAATAAGGTTACGCAGCTGTGTTGGACGGCCGAATAATATGACGGCAATGGGCCGACATTTTTGAAAGTTGTTGCAGTTAAACTGCTAGCACCGTACGAGTGTGGTTTCTAAATATAGGCTAGAGCTTACTTTGTTTGTCCTGGAGTTCAATGGTGAAGAGCGTGCGGCGCAGTTGCTGCATCGTCTGCAGACTGCGCTTGCGATTGCTGCTCGTCAACGGCTGATAGATGCTCATATGCACTGCACCAGTATCATCATTAGCATCATCATTAACGCCAACAGCAGCTATAATCTACAGCTGCTGCATTCAGAAGGCGACTACACCATAGATGCTAAAAACATTAATTTGCAAATAAAAACATAAAAACATGTTTTTCACTTTTATAAAAAAAACATTGAAACATGCTTATTTTCGGATTCAAAATGTGATTGTCTCAAAACAGGCAGCCGCACCCCACTGAAAAAGCTAACAGACTTGCCGGACCTTCTGTAAGTTAAACTGAATTCGAAAAATGGCCTTTAGATCGTGTCACGTTAAGCATTATGCATGCTTTTTATTGCTAAACACACGCAACTAAAACCCGTGCTTAAAGACTGATTTTAGTCTGCTACTGAAGCAGGTTATGTCACAAGGTCTGCCGTTTGCTTGTCTGTCCATTAGTCTGTAAGCTGGATTTATCAAAAGGTTATGGACGGACGTTGATAATTTTTTTAGAAAAGGTTGGATCTTGTTTTCGATCGGGATTCTTTTGTGTATTACGAATCCAGCAATTTTCACACACTTTGTCAACCAACGTGTTCTACGGATTTCTCCCAACCGTTTTGTTGCTTCTCAGGTTAAATTTATCACTACGAGATACGATAGCTGTAAAGAGCACCGTCGAAATATTAAGAAATAACTAATTCGTGTACGACTGTGACTGCGCAATATAAAGTGCGAAATGTATCATGTACTACAGAGTGGTCCACAAAACGGCACAAAGTTTACGGCACCGTAATTTTGCGACCGTACGTCACAGAGTCACGCGGTTTTCAACAAAATCTTCAGAAAGAAATTGCTTATATGCAAAAAGTAAGTGTCTGACGTGAGTTGCAAAATTATGGTGCCGTAAACTTTGCGCCGTTTTCTGGACCATTCTGTATATGTATAGGCTAATTTTGCGGCATATGCTGACTGAGCTTGTGTCTCAATTTCTCAAGCAAATGAGCGCCAGGAATTCGCGCCACAACACAGCCATTCTCCGCATAGACCTTCAACACGTCCTGCACGACCACAACCACCACCGTCTCAATTTGCCACAAAATAAGTACAATAAAAA
>Ga0209367_1008237_pt1 | contig 14262 bp, 13 predicted proteins | sample WorMetLIZISLAND2_FD_187412 | JGI IMG/M metagenome (GOLD analysis project Ga0209367, IMG submission 187412) | Marine gutless worms symbiont microbial communities from Max Planck institute for Marine Microbiology, Germany - Olavius geniculatus... ... | reverse complement strand
TAGGTCAACTCAGCCTTCCATCCCTCCGGGGTAGGTAAATCGAGTACCGGCCTATCTGGCTGGGGTTAAGGCGGGGCGCGTTCACCTCTGTCGGGTGGCAGGTAACACTGTGTGGTCCCATGTGACAAGTGACGCTCCGTAGCTCTGAGATGGGTTCGCTCATTAGGAGCTATATACGACCTTTAACCTTAACCTTTTAACTACCACATTCATAGACAGGGGGACACAGGGGCAAATAACCCCTGTCCAGTACCTGATCCTGCTGGGGGAACTTACAGCATTTCCTACCTTGACTGGATTTAGGGATGGGGTAAGAAAAGAAAAAAAAGAAAAACGGGGCGGAAAAGGAGGGGAGAAAAAAAATGATGATAATGACAACTACAGAGTTAAGCCCAAATTCCATTACGCCGACTTTGTGACAAAGTCTGCAACAAGTTCCCGACAAAGTCGCGGACCGGACTTGTCACGGAGACAAATCATGAAAGTCCGCGACACAAATCACGTCGCCGACTTTCATGAGTTCGTTGGGAACTTGAAGCGGACTTTGTCGAGGATTTTGTCACCGACTTTCCCCGTGCATTGTAACGGACTAATTTATTAGAGCGACACAAACGGGTTCGTCGCGGACTTGTCATGGACTTTGTCGCAAACATCCCCACATGTCGAGATGGTTTGTGTTCGCGACTTTCGTGATTTGTGTCGGCGACTTTCACCGAAACTTCATAGTTTCATGAATAGTTTCATGATTTGTCACCGTTTGTGTCCGCGAATTTTCATGATTTGTGTCCACGACTTTCCCCGCGGGGAAGTTTCGGTGAAAGTCGGCGTAATGGAATTTGGGCTTTACAGAGACGGTAATACGTGTAAACTTGCACTGATACTAACCGTGTACTGGAGTTCATTTTCGAGCATCGTAGAGCGCTTGTCGCCCAGAATACCCGTCAAAGTGTGCAGATAAGGCCCCGCTATTTTGTCCATCTTGGCGGCACTTTATATGTTGTCTATATATCGAAACAAATTACTCTTCGATTCCTGCGTTCGTTCTCTTAGCAACGCGTAAACAAATCTACATGACGTCACAGCGAGACATTTAATACTTGATGAGTAAGTAACAAACTGCTAAACAGCTCAGCGCTGGTACTTCATTACGAGCTCTATAAATCACATAAAAGTGTTGTACAAATACTATTTCCATAACATGAATTTGATGTTAACCTTAATGTTGATGTTAACGAAATATGAGCAAAATCGGTGATTCGTTTACCTATAAGCATGTGTGCCCACATTATTGGCCGACCGTTGGTCGAGTCTGTGGTTGGCCTAATAGCCTACGATGTGTCGTCTGTCGTCATCTGTCGTCTGCAACGCACGTATTGTGGCTAGACGGTAGGTCTTATACCGGAAAACTTATTACACGATTAATTAGCTCTGTGCAAAATTTCGGGTGTAAAATTTCAAAAATCTAGTACAAGGGGGACATTTTAAAATTTGAGGTTGAACAAAAGTGGGGGTAAAAATGTACGTTTTTAACCGACAGGTCGTCGTATTTCAGTAATGGTGAGAGATAGGGCCAAGTTTGCTATGCTATTGATCACAATTTACTACTGAGAGGTCGCATAAACTTTTTCAGATGACCCCCAAACCATCGACCTTGGATGACCTTGAAGGGTCATTAAGAACTTTCCTATGCCAATTGTGCGGTATTGTGACTAAACAGTACGTCCTAGGGAGTCGGCGACGATACCGTTAGATACGGCGAAGACGAGGTCTTATAGGCTGTTAATAGTAGGCTAACTATGTCTCTATCTGCAGCGCTTTGGCTGCAATTTTAAATGCAAAATTGATGTTTGCAGCCATCACCGATGTGCGCCGAATAACCGTATCGTATCTTAGCGTTAATTGTAGCGTTCGATATAACAACGTCACCATAGAGTATATGGGACTGCAGTCACTCTGGAAAATCGTTTTCTTTCCGCGACCGGGAGTCGGACGATGGCTTCGGATATAGGCGGTACGGTTTTGCCTACCTTCGCGATAGCTGGGCTTCTTGTTAATTTATCACCTAGCATGCATGAAGTTCGTGATCACTATATTTGAATTGTGAAAACATCGTCATTCGTCAACCGTTTTATTACAGTGCCAGTCATTAAATCACGTACCGAGAACGTAATCTACACTTCTGTTTTATTGTCAGTCACACTTCATATAGACTAATTACGTTCCACCGTTTGGAACGCTCTGCCGCAAGGCGACGTGAAACTTGCTGTGAGTGGCGGTAAATTAACTTGTTGTCCAAGAGATCGACGACAAATCAGAGAAAGTGGAGTTTGGTGGTCATCATCATCAGGCATCATCCTGCTCGCAGACGAAGTTGTGTCGATCGGCGCAGTTAGCTTCGACCCAGTGATACTGCAGGGATGCGCACGAGAACTTCTGAGCCGAGACCGAGACGATACCTGAGACCATATCCCTGAGTGATACTGCAGCGATCTGTCGAGAAGCAGGCAGTGCATGCGCTGATGCGGTGTTGATGACACCTGCCTCTCCATCACTGCAGACGCAGCAGCCTCTGTAGCCCAGCGTGAGTAGCTGATCGGCTTGAGATGGTGTTTCGACGTCCACATATCTGCCGGTATCTCCCCTACCACGGAGGGATGGCCAGGCTGAGTTGATCACGTAGCTAGTACTCAGTCAGTCAGTGAGTTCGACGTCCACATCCATTGCTGGTTACGCACCATGAAGTTGCCGCTCGTCCACCAGTTCTCGACATCCTGGTATTCTGCGCGTACGTGCCCCAGAAATACACGTTAACATTTTGTCAAGATTCGAGGATACTGTCATAGCCACGTATTCTATTTTTAAATTCGCACGCAGTTTAACGTATTCTGTTTTAGCTTTCCTATCCTACACAACAACAAGATAATGTTCATACGAACACGGAGTCTGTCCAATGCATCTCGATAGTTTACAGTATATGTCCGTATAAATATAATCAGTGAGCTGTTTAGTCTGCTAAAAAATCAAACATTTTAATTTCAAATTGAACAGCAGCAGTGATCCTTTCATCCTTCTCTATTATTTTAACTAAACAATAGACATTGTCAGTCACGAGACCATTCGATTCAATATAAATGATCTATCGTCACCATGCGTTTATCTTGCATCGTTATGGAGATATGGCGCCTCAAAGATAATGGGGTCACGTCTTTGACCTTTTGTGGTCACGTGACGTCATCGGTCACGTGACCATTTGACTCCCGGGGGTCGAGTTCCTATCCGTGGTCCATAATGACCATGGGTTCATCTGGCACCGTTACGGAGATATGGCGTTTTAAAGATAATGGGGTCACGAGTTTGACCTTTTGGGGTCACGTGACGTCATCGGTCACGTGACCATTTGACTCCCGGGCGCCGAGTTCCTATTGGTGGTCCATAGTGACCATGCGTCTATCTTGCACCGTTATGGAGATATGGCGCCTCAAATAGTGGATGCACGGACCTAGACACAGAAAGAAAGACGGAAGAATGAAAAGAAAAAGAGGAAGGGGGAGGGGAAGAGAAAAGAAAAGGAAAGTGAAAAAAGGAAGGGAAATTGAAAAGAAAAAAGGAATGGAAGGTAAAGAGAAGGGGAAGGGGAAGGGAATTGGAAAGGAGAAGGAAAAGGAAAAAAGGGAAGGGGAAAGAAAGGGAAAGGTGAAAAGGAAAAGGAACGGAAAGTAAAGGGAAGGAAAAGGGAAATGGAAAAGGGAAGGAAAAGGGGGAAGGGGAAAGGAGAAGGAAAACGAAAAGAGGAAGAAAAGGGGAAAGGGGGAAGGGTAAAGGAAAAAGGAGAGAGAAGAAGAAGGGGACGGGATAGAAAAAAGAAAAGATACGTTGATAACTGTTCAAAACTTTCTTCTGATTCGTGATGTGGAAGCTTTAACGTTTGCTTGACAATGCATCATTCTTCATTCATACGAAACCTTTAAAAGACAGCCTGTTCCAGCAAGCATTGCTGGACGAATAATGCAATTAGTTAAACGTATGGAGAGCGACCTGGTTTGCTGTTAAGCAAGTAATCGATAATGTGTGCCTCCTTGAGAGAGTCGAGAGCAAGTACATGACTGAATGAGTAGATGTTTAACTCAGCCTGGCCATCCCTTCGTGCATGGGTAAGAACAAGATTAGAGTCGAGGGCAAGAAGGTTCGCTCCGAACGCCGAGCAGTACTCTCGTGCCTCGTGCCAGCTGGCGTTAAACGTCGACGACCGATATAACAAGACGTCGTCACCGTAATATACAGTAAACTTGAGTGAGCAGTATACTCCATCATCCATATACTCGTAAATAAAACACAAAAACACAAGCTTGCATAGGTTGCGTGAACTGTCAGTATGTTTTGCGCGTTGTCACTGTTGGCGCGTTGAACGTCGAGAACCGATAGCACGACGGCCACGCACCGACTTTACTGAACTCCGGCAGACACGATGATGACGTCATCATGACGTCACTACGTGGTGATGACGTCATCGTTACGTTGTTTCCGGCAGAAGCAATGGCGGTGTCGGGACGTGCGCCCCCACGCGGCTGCTGCTGCAGTGACTGCAATGTCGACGTCACCTGATGACACATGCACAAGAATACATTTCGACCAATGGGCGTCGGCGATTAGAAGCCTATGTTCCCGCGAGCATTCCTGGACTAATTTTAATTTTGCAAATTTAGTCAGAATCAGACATATGTGGAAGAACAGTATCAGAGTTTTGTGAAAACGCAAAAACCGACCAAACATGTGGTAGATTTGTCGCGGAATTTGGAAAAACTTAGAAAAGTACAAAAGTACAACTCGAAATAACTTACATACAAAATCAATAGCAGAATGATAACGAATCTGAGGGAAAACAGCACCACTGATGCTAACAAATCAATAGCATGAATTCCGTAATCCGTATAATGGAAGAACCTCCAACTCACGTTGTGAATTAACTTTCCCAAGGTAGTGCAGGAACAAACTTGACGTGTGGTAACAAATATTGGCGATTTTTAATTTACTTTTTAGCAGGGGAAGAATTTTGAAAATCGGTTACGATTTGAAAACAAATATTGCCAAACGTTTGATGGCTTCTTTTTGGAACACGATCTGTATACGTAGATTAGAACGCACAGACCTTACGCAGTTCGGACTTGATCTTGCGCAGATGACGCAGACAGCGAACTGACAGCTGCTTCAGCATTCGTGTCACCTTGACAACTGCGTCATCCAGCTTATCACAGTTTACAACCGTAATTCCGCACGACGTCACTACGTCACGTCATCCAGCTTATCCGAAATGATGACGCCGGTGTCCTCCGACACAGGAGCCTAACAGCCAGCATCAAAACTAAGTAAACTAGGCCCTATAGAATGGCACTCGGAAAGCGCAAACCTCCAATAACGCTATGTAAATTTTTCTCCGTTGTGTTTTGGGGTGTTTACACGAACCAGCAAACGTCCAGCAAACTTCCAGCAAATGTATTCAAAATACACGTTACTGATGCCGATACGACTCCGGGCCGACAGTTTTTACGCGCGACAGCAGAATGCTTCGCGCGTCTTAACCATGGCTTGGGCGTCCATCCATATGTGCGTCTGTTTGTCCGTCTGCCACACCCTGCAGCCCTACCAAAACGGTGCATGCTGGGATCACGAAATCTTCACCGTCGGCTGCCCCAAAGACTAGTTTTTGGATACGAAATTTCGAGCTCTGTGTAAGGGGTTCCCCTTGAACGAGGGCGTGAAAGAGGGGTACCTGTATAAAAAAGTTCTTATTTTACCGCTATTGGATCGTCTAACGTAAAAACGGTTGCAGATAAGCACAGATATGCTGCAAATCATAACAAGCACTGATGACGTGCTTTTTAGCGGTGTCAATATCGATGACCTTAAATGACCTTAAACCCCTAAAATATAGGGTTTTACTGTTTTTTTGCAATTTTTGGCTGCGGCGCATATTTCAAGAGTGAACGGCGCCAAAATTACCACATATAGATTGTCTCTGTCAACGAAATTTTTTAGCATAAAACGTACAACATAGAACGTACATTTTAACCATTTGAGTTTCGACTACTAGGATCAAGAAGTCTAAAGTACGGATGCCTAAAATTTGGGTACTCTTTCAAGACGAATTATTGCACTCTGTACACTGATTGCCCAGATGGCAGTACCGATGCTGTCGCGCGTCACTCGAGCCTTGCTCAAATTACTTGTTTAGTTTCCTACAGTTCTAGTTTTCCAATTCCTTATGCCTACCTCCGACGATGACGTCACGTTGCCATGGCGACGCTGGACCTCACACGACGCGCCGCCATTGAGTGGCAGCAGGCTGAGCGCGTAGCGACATCCGGTTCCGGACTGTGTCACGTGACACGAAGAGGAACTTGCGCCGACCACTGCAGGGGTGGTCGACTGTCGTCGTGCGGCGTGTGATGACGTCATCAAGCTCAATTGCAGCAGCAGCAGTGGCAGCGTCCGCTTTGCCGCCATCTTGTCTGTGTGCCTGCTACCGTTTGCTGCAGTTTTCGCCACGGTCGTAATAAACGTATAAAAACATTTTCCCAATAAACGCTTTCTGGTGTTCCAATGTTTTTGATTTTTGTTGTTGCTCCGACGTTATTTTAGTTTACCAATTTATTAATTTTTTAGAACGTTTGATTTTCGTCGATACAGTAGTAGGGGCCTACGTCAGTTAGTAAAAATGCCACGTATTTACTCAATTATTCAGTAAACCTAAATACGTACGTTTTTTTTATTTTTTTCGGATTAAAAAAACGCTCTGTGGTTTTCTGTAGTACATAATATTGAGAGTGAGACCGTAGGACCTAAATAGCGTAGACGTACGCAAAATGTGATGTGTAGCAAGCAAAACCACCGCTGCACGCTATAGCATTCCTGCCGCACGGCGTCGCGCATTATATCCTCCTCAATTTGATCCTATCCCGCCGATCGCTTAAGCGCAACCTCCACTTTGTAGTTCGATTTGTTTTATCTGTTGCATATACCATTCTCCAGTCTACATTGATTTGTTCATAATAAAGCAAGACACACATCACAGTAGGGGCCTACAACACGTGACAGCAGGACCGGACATACAAGGCATATAACTTTTCTGGGGGACACGGTGTACGCGCACCCCACCCCACTTTCTAAAATGAGGGTGGGTAATGTACCGTACGCCCTCTAGTACAGATGCAGCCCGCTGTGTAAAACAGTCAGGGTAATCAATTCATTTGAAATAGGCGTATAAGTAAGTAGCTAATTAGGTAAAAAAAATAAGTACGCTATCAGTTAATTCTATAAAATTCTAATTACAGACGAGCTAATTCTAATTGGATTTCCAATAATTTGACTGACAGTGGAGGTTACATACTTTGCACTGCACTATAAACCTACCCAGATGTTTAAAGTCTAGACGGAAAGGAAGGTATTTGGTTTTCAACCGAGTCGATTGGGGGTAGAAATACCTCCACATTCCCTACCCCATTGACGTCTGTGGTGCATCCATCTCTTCCTAGGTGCCGCTCTCCCCTCACCCAATAGCGTCTAGCACCGCCACCATGTTAACGGTCAGTTTCAGTCGGACATAAAACCTCGCGATGGGGGGTTATTTCATGCGGGGGAGAGTAAACATCATGGCCGCCTGATAAATATAGGGGAATAAATTTTGCGAGAAAATTGTCAAAACGTTCACGATTTCTTCATTTGCGTTCATCTTGTAATTCGGGTTCCAGCTTTGGATGTAATATGTCCCTCAAGCTATTTTTGCAGCTGACTGCCGTCCCCCGAACTTTTTTTTTACACAGTTGGAGGTAAGACGTGTAGCAAACCATAGCAACGACGCCACGAGATGTAGGCCCCTATCCATTTAACAGCATACCAAAATACCCATGTTGTGTCGTCAGAGTTTGATCGTGGTTTGTCGACACTCCTGCATGACAAACTGCACTGGCTGGATGTGCCTGAGAGGGTCACCTTCAAGCTCGGCCTTATGACGTTCCGTTGTTTGCACGGACAAGCACCTCGGTAGCTCGCCGATCACATCAACCCAGTCATCGAAATGTCATCTCAACATCAACTACGTTCTGCCAACCGACACCGGCTCATCGTAACACGCCGTCGGCTCAACACGTACGGCCGTCGGGCTTTTCCAGTTGCTGGTCCGACGGTCTGGAACTCACTGCCAGATGAACTCAGAGATCCAGCGTGTGCCATTGACAGTTTCAGACAGTTCTTTAAAACAATCCTGTTCAGACAGTACTAGTGTGACAAGCGCATTAGACATTAGTTTAAAATATGCGCTATATAAATTTACATTTTTACTTAACCTACTTACTTTTACTTACTAGAGAGAGTTGGAGTCAGCTTAAAGAAAGAAGAAGGGCGGAAGGGAGAAAAAGAGAGAGATAGAAAAAAAGAGTTTAGATGGAAAAGTAGGCTAAAACAAAAAAAACAGGCCTCATCTTTCACAACAAATTAGGCCGCAAGACAAAGGTCCACTCGAGCTGGTTGCGCCGGTATCAGTGATGGGCGGCGGCGTCATGAGTGGCTTTAAAAAGTTGGGGGAAATAAATTACAAATTTACGACAGACACAGATAAACACGGGTTCTCAAAAATTCAACTTTCTTTTAGCTCAGATTTCCTCGAAATGGGGATCACCAACCCCGATTGTTTATTTTTGGTATTAGCCAATAGGCTAAAATTTGGGGAGCTGGGATTGCTCCCTGCCTGCCCTCCCTGCGACGACGGCGAGACGACGCGACTGTTGACGGCAAGACGACAGATAAACGGCATGCTTGTAGCACTGCACCGAAGCAGTTGTTGTTGCCACGCAACGTTGCAACGTACGCTCCTCACTGGAACGCCGAATTGACGTCAATTTGCTGAGATGCCTGCCAATGATGGCATCAAGAACCAGTGATGGGCATTAGCTAACTAAACAAATAATTAAACTATAAATAAATTTTAACTAAACAAATTTAGTTAAACAATTGTCGCAGCGTCACAAATGCTACATTTTGATCACTTTTTGCGGTAATTTTCTTTTCACCATACTTGAAATTGATGAAAACTACGATTTTTTTTGCTTTTTGCAGCTTGACGTGGACCGGAAGCTACGACCTTCTAACTAGGCCTATACTAACAAATCTTCGCTTGTTGAGGAGGTAGGTCGGAACTGCGAACCTTCATAAGAAGAAGCTCAGCTGTCGCCAGAGTCAACCGTATTGGTTGTCAGTGACCTTCAAGATCATCCAAGGTCGATGATTTTCGTCTCATCTGAAAGAGTGTAGCCTATGCGATTTCTTATTAGTGATTGGCCCTATCTCACACCGCTTCCGAAATACGGCGTTTTCCGTTGAAAAACGCTCATTTTTTCTACCCCCCCCATTCAGCGACAAATCTGAAAATGTTCCCCTTGCACTAGATCGCTGAAATTTTGCACGCCTAGGTCTAAAACACATGGCTAATTATTCGTTTAATTTTTTTCTCTAAGACCTAACGCTTGTAGCCACAATACATCCGTTAAAGACGACAAACGACGGACAGACGACAATCGTACTACACGGTGTTTCATAAAAAACACCCTTTTTGTTTCTTTTATAACTCAGTCAAATGATGATCAATTTACACGAAATTTTTTCAGATGTAGCTGAAGAAATACTAATTTAAAATATTTGGACAAAATATGGCTGTTAGTTAAATATTCTTTGCTAGTCGTGATGTAACGCTGACGTCATAGTGTGCCGCAAGTACAAACTGGCTTGTTGCAACCGTGCTGACAGACTTGCTGAACAGCTGCCCTGCGTCGATGGCGAATGGTTCACTGATGACAAACTGTTAAAGTTTTAACACTGTAGCCACAAAATCGCCCAAAATAATCACTTTCACACACTTGTGGGGATAGCTTAACTTTCACATCTTCCTGCAAGACAATGCACCAGCACGCACCGCTTGAGAGATGGTTGAGTTTTCGGATCGCGACACGCCTGATTTTATCCCCACGTTCCTTAGTGTTGATAAAATAAACATTTTTCATCAGTGAACAAGATGAAGTTCACTATCGAAGCAGGGTAGCAAATGACAGAATCAGTTGAGACAAGCCAGTTTGTACTCACGACATTATGACGTCAGCATTACATCACGACTAGTAAAGAATATTTAACTAACGGCCACATTTTGAATTTGTATTTCTTCAGTTACATCTGGCAAAAATTTCACGCAAACTAATCACCATTCGACTGAGTTATAAAAGAAACAAAAAGGGTACCTTTTTATGGAACAATAAGCTCGACCGTTACTTAAGTAACGTTACTTAAAACTAAAAATAACTAATATTTTAAAGCGACTTTTGTTCAATTTTTGCACTCCGGTGGAAAATGTGGCGTTTTTAATTGACACCTTTTGAATGCTGTAATGTTTTGAATAAGAACATCAATTCAAGTCAAAAAGAACCGGCACAGGAAAATGATAGAAACGAAAACTGCCCATAAGAGCAGAATACAACAAAAGAAGAATACGTATTCTGACTTTGCATTGTGGTAAAACACCGCAACTCGCACACTATAATACGACTTTCATGCACGCAGAGTTATAATAATCATTCATAGTACGAGATCGACGTTAAATATGCAAATATGAGGTTAAAAATAGCAAAGGGTAGAAGTACTATAGTACAGTAGGCCTTCCATAGCGAGTGAGTGAGTGAGTGAGTAGGGTTTAACGTCCCAGCCGACACAGTATAGGTCATTTAGGGGACGGCCTTTCCAGGCGGAATGCACAGAAACACATAATAATGGAACAGTAAGTTTAACCTTTACAGAAACACAAAACTCAAAGTACAAAAAAACAAGCTAAACCTAAAATTGTAAGAACTCCATTATACGCGTGCATATGCAATTAACATAATGGTAGTTCTAATAATCTTCCCTGTTATCCTCCAGACAGACATCAATGTGATAATGCTGTCTATTGGAGGACAGGGGGGCCCTTCCCTAGCGACAGCTAGGCGTTTGTCATTATCGTTATTACAGGCCTTAACAAATTCTGTGCTTCCAATTGCAGTGAGCAAGCAAGTAGTGACGAAAAGAGGGGGTGGGGCGGAAAATTCTTTTATACTGTCCATGGTAAGAACGACAGTATTGTTGTTAGCATCTTGGCCCAAATTTGATTTTTCCGTTTTTTTCTCTGTTAACACGTAACTCATGAACTGCTGCACTTAACTTGATGTACAATGACATGTACCTCGACACCGCAAGAACCCTACTAAATTTCAAGGGCACAGGATCTTCGATTTTCCAATACTTTAAAATGAAGCAAGATTGACATATACCGCTCACTCTATATCGGCTGATGCCTAAGGCATTAGTCATTGCTAAAAATATTGCAGCACGTCACGGTGGCTACCGCGGACAGATTTAGCCTTGTACAACGCTTATTTTTGTATCACAACGTAAAAAAACGTAAAGTCCTTCCCAAGCCTTACGGCCCATAGGGCGGCGCCGATCTCCGTTTCCTAAGGCCCTTAGCCAGACACCAGTTTTTACACTGCGAGACCACGGATACGGGGCCAGTGTATCGCACGGTGTGCCTGTTTACGTCCGAGCGGTGAAGCCGGTATCAAATTATACTGCTTGGTGACAGAGGCACATGTGTGTGAACAACTTGCCTAAGTTCGCTACCCGGCAGTGTCCTGGTGCGGAGTCGAACCTGCGCCTCTGAGTTACCTCAGGATTACAAGTCCGACACGTTACCGTTAGACTACCGAGCCACACAACATGTAGTGTAATATTACACAACAACTCAAAAAACAAACTGACACACTTTGCACTCATAAGAACAAAAGTAAAAATACTGCAGCATTGCGGAGATGCAAACGGTTTTTTTTTCAGTAAAAGTACGAAAACAAACAAAAAACTGCGATAATATTTCTGAGGGTCTAATAACAAATTCTACGGAATGCATGCAATCGCATGCTTTTGTGGACAGACGGCAACTGAAAGCATTTTTCGACGCATCATCACAGTTCTTTGGTATACGCTCGAGTGTTATCCAACTGGCTACGTGGACACGTAACGCCAGTGCCGCCAAGGCCGCAGTAGCCGCGAGGGTTCTTGTGTAGGTATTGCTGATGGTAGTCCTCGGCGTAGTAGAACTCGGACGCAGGTTGTATCTCCGTGGTGATCATTCCGAAGCCCCGCGTCGTCAACTGTTTCTGGTAGACGTCACGTGACAACTCGGCCAGCCGTCGCTGCTCGTCACTGCATTACGCGTGATAAATATAACATTATAATTAACCCCGGTACCGGTCAATATTTTAAAAAATTAACGATTATCAATCGTCAAATTAACCGTTAGATTCAGTAAAAATCTAACAGTGGTAAATGCCATAGAAAATGCATTTTCTTGCCTGGCAAATGTTTGAGTCACGGTGCTATAAGCTTCTCTCACAGATGCACTGAGACAATTACTGAGTGTTGCCTGCAAACGACCCGCGGTGAGAATCGGATGTTATCAGTCCAACATTCTGTACTGCATGCACTGGCATTAGAAAGTCGTTCTCGAGTTTTCCATATTCTAGCGTGACTCACCTGGACGGAAGTTAGCAACAATGTGTCTGCCTGTATTTTCAACGAATGTGTCTCGTTTCTACTGTCTGCACCGACGATGCTTCATTTGATGATGATGATGATGATGAAGGACGAATTAACTTTAGCGTGGCGTTAAGTCCTAAGACTACAAGGACACGTAACAATAAGTCTAAACAATGAAGTCACGTAAAAGTAGTCAGTGCAAATGAGTTAGTCATGACTGTAAGACCAGGCAAAAAGTTCGGTTTTCAGTCTGCTGCGGAAAACTTGCAACGACGGAGACGATCGGACTGACTCCAGCAGACTGTTCCAAACCGATGCAGCAGTCGCTGGAAAGGTGTGTTCGCCAATGGTAGAACGCAGAGTGCGTGGAACGACCAGCGCTGATGTAGTCGAAGAGCACAGTCGTCGACGTGCGTTGAGGTGTGACACGCGCTGAAGATCTGAGGCCAGGTAGCCAGGTCTTTGTCAATGAAATGCATGCTCAGATGATACAGTTTTGAATTACATGATTATGAGTTCAAGGTAACTGCACACTGAGAACTCAAAATTTCATATTTGCCTGTAAATTTTAACAAACTTAGGAGAATGGACGAAACTTTTCAGACAAAAGGTATTTCAGACAATTTTCGAACAGCCCAAAATTTAGCGGTAAGGGTAGTTGTTCCTCCTGCCATAACATCATGACACTGATGATGACGATGATTATTATTATTATTGTTATCACAACCAGTGTTGTTCGCAAGGACTTGATCCTCAAGACCAAGGCCAAGGACTTGGCCCTCAAGGCCAAAGACTTGACCTTCAAGGCCAAGGCCAAGGCCAAAGACTTGACCTCAAGTACACAATCAAAGACTGCTTTAAAAATGTTTTCAGTACTTGACCTAGGACCCTATGCCTTGCAAAAATGGAGTTTGAACTTAAACTACAGTTTCTTCTTCAAAATCATCATTCAATTAAATGTGTCGCTCTAAAATTATTTTGTTTTTCTTTTTGTGCTTCCTTGCACCAAATCATGGTGAAGCCACTGTAGCTGTAAAGTTTTGCCAGTGTCACTACTACTACCGCTGCCCTATACAACTAGCCCTATTTTCTACCCCATCACGAGTCAAATACAATGTAAATTCTCTTATCACAATCACAAGTGTTTGTTATGCATCCATTCAACCTACAAGTCAAAGGTCCGTGGACGCCAAAATTAACATATACATTTTATCCATTTTCCTGAAAGTGCAGAATTTTCTGATAACGTTGACAGTAATATCGGCGCCCAGTGTTTTGTCAACACGGAAAAATTTACCTTTGAAGTCGACGATCAACGAAAACGACGTAGAAAACACGCCACCATGATGGTCTGCGGTGACGTCATGAGTTTAGCCTATAGACGTCATGAATATTAATGGCCTAGCCTAGAATGATGACGTCGTCGGCTAGGCCATTAATATTCATGATTTATATGGGCTAGGGTCATGACGTCACCGCAGGCAGTGATAGATTAGGATATCTCGCATAACGTAACGTAATGCCACATTTCATTTGAATTCACACATTAATTTCATATATTTATGAAGCTCAAATCGACATATTATATATGCGAGGTTAAATGTCTAATTTAAATCTACAGAAATTGCGCGAGTGAGTTTGACCGTGGCCATGGACCTT